>Ga0075420_100002557_pt1 | contig 15761 bp, 19 predicted proteins | sample SoiMetdeltSBSDD4_FD_75296 | JGI IMG/M metagenome (GOLD analysis project Ga0075420, IMG submission 75296) | Bulk soil microbial communities from a Populus tree surrounding site in Tennessee, USA - Soil MetaG P. deltoides SBSDD4 | ecosystem: Environmental > Terrestrial > Soil > Tree plantation... | reverse complement strand
GCGCCAGACGAGCCTTGAAAGACACACTCTGTCGCACGATAGGCGCGCTGCGCGCACCACGGCAGCCACGATAGGCGCGCTGCGCGCACCACGACAGCACCGGTAGGCGCTCCACGCCACCGCAGGCCTACGCGCCGTCCCACGCCGGTTCGGTCGTCTCCACCACCTCGCCATCCCCCCGGAACAGCAGGAAGCGGTCGAAGGACCGGGCGAACCACCGGTCGTGGGTCACCGCCACTACGGTGCCCTGGAAGCCACGCAGGCCGTCCTCCAGGGCCTCCGCAGAGGCCAGGTCCAGGTTGTCGGTGGGCTCGTCGAGCAGCAGCAGCGTCGCCCCGCTCAGCTCCAGCAGGAGTACGAGGAACCGCGCCTGCTGGCCGCCGGAGAGCGTGCCGAACCGCTGCTCCCCCTGCCCGGCCAGCTCATACCGGGCGAGGGCCCGCATGGCGGAGTGCTTCTCCAGGCCGTCCCGGTGCTCGTCGCCGCGCCACAGGATGTCCACCAGCGTCCGGTCCACGAGGTCCGGCCGGTCGTGCGTCTGCGAGAAGTGCCCGGGCCGTACGCGCGCGCCGAGCCGGGCCACACCGGCGTGGGATACCGGCGCCAGCGCCACCCCGTCCACCGGGGACGCATCCCCGCCCGGGTCAGACCCGCCGCGCGCCAGCAGCCGCAGGAAGTGCGACTTGCCAGTGCCGTTGGCGCCCAGCACGGCGACCCGGTCGCCGTACCACACCTCGATGTCGAACGGGTAGGTCAGCCCGTCCAGCTCCAGCCCCTCGCAGATGACCGCCCGCTTGCCGGTACGGCCACCGGCCAGCCGCATCTTGATGTCCTGCTCCTTGGGGCGCAGTGGCGGCGGACCGGCCTCCTCGAACTTGCGCAGCCGGGTCTGGGCAGCCTGGTAGCGCGAGGCCATGTCCGAGTTGTACGCCGCCTTCTGCTTATACATCAGCATCAACGTACGCAGCTTGGCGTGCTCCTCGTCCCAGCGCCGGCGGAGCTCGTCGAGGCGCTCGTAGCGGGCCAGCCGGGCGTCGTGCCAGGTGGCGAAGCCGCCCCCGTGCACCCAGGCGGTCCCGCCCTCGACCGCCACCACCCGGTCGGCCGTCTGCGCCAACAGCTCGCGGTCGTGGGAGACGTACAGCACGGACTTCGGGGACTCGCGCAGCCGCCCCTCCAGCCACCGTTTCGCCGGCACGTCGAGGAAGTTGTCCGGCTCGTCCAGCAGCAGCACCTCGTCCTGCCCGCGCAGCAGCAGCTCCAGCGCGATGCGCTTCTGCTCGCCGCCGGAGAGCGTGCGGACCGGACGGTCCTTCGCCGACTCCCAGGGCAGGCCGAGCGTTGCCACGGAGGCAGTGTCGAAGAGCACCTCGGCGTCGTACCCGCCCGCCTCGCCCCAGGCGGCGAGCCTGCCCGCGTACCCCAGCTGGGCCTGTTGGGCCGCTGCCGAGAGCCGCCCGCGGGCCTCCGCGGCGTGCAGTGCTCGCTCGGCGGCGGCCAGCCGCTCCCCGGCGGCGCGCAGTGCCGGTGTGGCCAGGCTCAGGGCCAGGTCGAACAGGGTGGGGTCGGCGCCCGCCTGACCGCCGCGGGGGCCGGCGGCCTCGGCACCGGTCTGGCCGCCGCGGCTGGCCAGGCCGTCCGGACCGCTGGGCCCGCCACCGCTGGAGCCGCCGCCGATCATCCCGATGAACTGGCGCATCACGCCGAGCCCGCCGGACCGCGCCACGACACCGGTCTGCACCGGCAGGTCGCCGGCGATCATACGGAGCAGCGTCGTCTTGCCTGCGCCGTTCGGGCCCACCAGGGCCACCTTGGCGCCCTCACCGACCCGGAAGCTGACGTCGGAGAAGAGCTGCCGGCCGTCGGGCAGGACGTACCCCACCCCGGCGACATCCACGTACCCCACGAGACAGCCATTCTGCCTGGGTGAGCGGGCGGCGTCGCCCGGATTACCGGGTGACCCGCAGCACTCGGTACCCCTGCTGGCTGGCGTGGCGGGTCACGGCCCAGCCCTGGTCGGCGAGCCACCGGTGCAGCGAGTCACCGCCGAGATGCCTGGCCACGACCAGCCAGGCCACCCCGGTCGGCGCCAGCCGGTGCAGCCATCGGTCCAGCATCGCGTGCAGCTCCACCTTGCCCACCCGGACCGGCGGGTTGCTCCAGATCCCGTCGAACGCCACGGTAGCGGGGACCTCGTCGGGTGCTGCGACGATCACCCGGTCGGCGACTCCCTGCGCCGCGGCGTTCTCCCGGGCCAGGTCGAGCGCTCGCGCGTTGACGTCCACCGCGTAGACGGTCGCCTGCGGCGCGAGGGTGGCCAGCACCGTCGCGATCGGGCCGTACCCGCAGCCGAGGTCGAGCAGGCACCCGCCGGTCGGCAGCGGCGCCTTGTGCAGCAGTACCGCGGTGCCCGGGTCGAGCCGGTCCGCCGAGAAGACGCCGGACGAGGCGACGAGCCGGAGCTCCCGTCCCGCCACGGTGAACCCGACCTCGCGGCGGCGCTGCCGGGCGCCTGGCATGGCGGTGAAATAGTGGTCACCGGTCACCTCGGCATTCTCGCCCCACTACGCTCATGCGCAAACGGCGGAGCCAGACCCAGCGACCCTTGCCGGACACGGCTTTCAGTTACCCTGTGCGACATGACGCACGGGTACGGTCCGGAACCCGAGGGGTGGCGATCCCCTTCCCGGCGTGACCGGTCCCGGCGTGATGACGACTCCGACCAGGCGGAACCACCCAGGCCGGACTGGAGTGCCGGCTACCGGGGCCGCCGGCATGCGGACGGGGACGACTACGACGACCAGCCGACCGGCCGCCATAGCTCGGGCGACCGGCGTTCCCGTCCGCCTCAGGACATCTACCGGCCCGGCTGGACCCACCTCCCGGAGGACCGGCCAGCCGCGCCGCCAGACCCGCCGCGCCGGTCAGATCGGCAGGACCGGACCGACCGCGGCCGGCGGCATGAGCCACCGGCCGGAGACTGGGGTACAGAGCTACCCCCTCCCCGGCAGCGCCCACCCAGTGCGGACCGGCCCGGGGCGGACCACGGCGGTACGGGCCGGCACGGCGCGCCACCGGCGGCGCCGCGGGACGAGCCCGCCCCTTATGACCCTGGCCCGCATGACCCCGGTTCGTATGATCCTGGTCCGCATGACCCTGGTCCGCGCAACGGGTGGGGCGTGCGCCCGCGTGGCGGGCCGGAGCCGGGCCCGCCGAACGGGCGGCACGCGCGGCCCGGCGAAGCCGGGCAGCCAGGGCCGGACGACCGGCGGGACCCGTCGCTGTCCGGCCGTTTCATGCGGCGCACCGGGCCGTCCGGCGACCGCGGCACCGGCCGTCCGCCGTCCACCTCGGGCTCGCCACCTGGCACCGCAACGCCGCCCCGATCGGTCTCCGGCCCACCGGTCGCCTCAGGCCCACCAGCCGCCGCCCCACCCGCCTCAGGTCCGCCAGCCTCAGGGCGGCCAGCCTCAGGTCCGCCAGCCGCTGGTCTGCCGTACGGCCGGCCGCCCATGGCGCCGGAAGCGCCACCCGGCGGACCCCGGTCACCCCGTGGGGGGCCGCCGGGGACGGCGGGCCGACCGGTCTCGGGGGCACCCGCGCCAGGCGAACCTCGCCGCGCCGGACCTCGGCCGCCCCGGTGGGAAGATCCCCGGCTCGGGCCTGACGAGCAGGAACCACCAGACCGGCTCTCAGCTCGCACCGCGCACCTTGGCGACGACGACCCGCTGGCCGGACCACGCGCCGACGCCACCGACGCGTACGACGGACCGGGACCGAGGCGCCTTCGCTGGCGCCGTCCCAGCCGGGCAGACCGGTCCGACCAGCCCGACCGATCCGACCGGCCCGACCAGGTGAGCCGGCCCGGCGACCGCACCAACCACCTCGACCCGTCCGACGGCCCTGACCCTGGCCGGCGCAGCCGCACCGACCGGCCGGAGCGACGCACCCGGTCCCGGCCCTCGCCGCCACCGCCCTCGGCCGCGTCGTCAGGCCCACCGCCCACTGCCCCACCCGGGGTGGGACCGGCACCGGCTGCCCCACTGCCGCCCTCACACACGCGCCCGGTCTCCGGGGCACCGCCGCCGCACGCGCGGCCCGTGTCCGGGAGCGCCCTGCCGCCCCCACACGCCCGCCCCGTCTCCGGAGCACCACGCCTATCTCCAGATGCCGGCCCAATCTCCGGAGCACCTCTCACACCACCCCACGCACGTCCGGTCTCCGGCGCCCCGCCCGTGCCACAGCGGACGCGCCCGGCCTCCGCGACGCCGCTGACCCGTCCTCCCGTCGCGCCGTCACGCGCTGAGGGGTTCGCAGCCCGCCCGGCCACGGATACACCCCCACGCCGGGCCGCGCCCTCCGTCGCCGGCTCCGGGCTGCGCCTGCCCAAGAAGCACACCAAGCGGTGGACCGCGCTGCTGGCTAGCCTCGGGGCGCTCGTGCTGCTGGTGGTGTGCGGGCTGTCGTCGTACTTCATCCTGGCCGACGAGCGGGCCGGGACCGAGGCACGGGACAACGGCCCGGCACCGACCGCTGTGCCGCAGGACATCACGACCCGCGAGGCCGACCCGAAGCCCCTCACCGAGCAGGAGGTCTTCCCGACCAAGCAGATCCTCATCGACCCTTCGCAGCCGCCATACCAGGTGCTGCGTACCAGCGCCTCCCAGGACTGCAAGACCGCGGTCAGCGGGGAGCTCGTCGCGCAGCTTCAGACCGCCAAGTGCAGCCAGGTGGTACGCGGCACGCTCAAGTCGCCCACCGGGACGTACCTGGTAACCGGAGGCCTGTTCAACCTGATCGACGAGGCAGCGGCAGACAAGGTGCACGATGCGGTGAAGCCCCTGATCGACGCGAAGAAGGGGCGCTTCTCGGGGCTGGTCGCCGGCGCCGGCACCGAGTCGATCGTGAAGTCCTCCAGCCACCTGGGCTGGGACGTACGCGGGCACTACCTCATCTACTGCGTGATCGCTCGCACCGACGGCAAGGACATCGCGCCCACCGATCCGTACGCGAAGCAGATCATCTACGACATCATCGAGCTGCACCTGCGCAGCACAGTCCTTGAGAAGCGGGCGATGGTGCCGGTCACCCCCTCCGCCGGGCCGCCGAGCCCGAGCGCCCGGCCGAGCGCGGCCCCGACCCGCTAGCCCCGATCTGATCTGGCCGCGACCTGCTAGCCGCGACGGTGGCGGGTGAGCTCGGCGCGGGCGGCGTACGCCTCCGGTGGCGGGTAGGCCACCGCCACCAGGGTCAGCCCGTGCGCCGGCGCCACATTGACCTCGCTGGCCCGCTCCCCGCGGCTGAGCAGGCTGGCCGGCCAGCCGACCGGCTGCCGGCCGTCCCCGACCGCCAGCAGCGCCCCGACCAGGCTGCGCACCATCGACTGGCAGAACGCGTCGGCCTCAACGACCGCCACGAGCACGCCGTCGCCGGACCGAGCCCAGTCCAGCCGGCTGACCGCCCGGATCGTGGTGGCGTCCTCCTTGCGCTTGCAGTACGCGGCGAAGTCGTGCTCGCCGAGCAGCCCGGCGGCGGCGGCCTGCATGGCGGCCGGGGCCAGCGGCCGGGGCCAGGCCAGCGTGTCCCGGCGGCGCAGCGGTTCGGCACCGTACGGGGTGTCGCTGACCCGGTACGCGTACCGGCGGGAGAGCGCGGAGAAACGGGCGTTGAACGTGTCCGGCACGGCGGTCGCGGCGGTGACCCGCACGTCCGGCGGGAGCAGGCCGGCGAGGCGCCGGACCAGGGTGTCGCAGAGCTGCGCCCAGCGGCCGGCCGGCACGTCCACGTGGCACACCTGGCCGGTCGCGTGCACACCGGCGTCGGTGCGCCCAGCCACTGTCAGCCCGACCGCGCCGCCCGGCCCGAACAGCTGCTCCAGTGCGCCCGTCAGCTCGCCCGCCACGGTACGGCGGTCCGGCTGCACCGCCCAGCCGGAGAAGTCGGTGCCGTCGTAGGAGACGTCCAGCCGTACCCGGGTCATGGCGGTGCCTTCTTTAGCCATGCCCTCGCGGCCCTCGCTCCGCTCGGTGCACTCGGTCATGGCGTCCTCTTTCGAGGCCGGACGCCTGCCGGGCCCACCACCTGTCGGCGGCGGGCCCGGCGGGCGTACCTTTCAGGACTTGCTCTGGTCCTCGCCCTCGGCCTTGGTGCCGGGGCCGTCCGCGGCGACCTCGCCCGACGCCGACACCGCGGAGGAGTCGGTGTCCCCGGACGGGGTGGCGGCGGATGAGCGCTCGTCCTCGGTCTCGCCGGCCAGCGCGGCCACCGCGTCCTCGCGCTCGGCACGGCGGGCGCTGGCCTTGGCGGCCTTCGCCCGCGTCGTCGGCGTGGCCACCGTAAGCTCCTCGACCAGCTCGATGATGGCCATCGGAGCCGCGTCACCCTTGCGCGGGCCGGTCTTGACGATCCGGGTGTAGCCGCCGGCCCGGTTGGCATACCGCGGCGCGATCTCCTCGAACAGAGCGACGAACGTGTCCCGCTCCCGCAGCACCCGGCGCACCCGGCGGCGGGCGGCGAGATCGTCCCGCTTGGCGATCGTCACCAGGCGCTCGGCGAACGGGCGCAGCCGCCGGGCCTTGGTCTCGGTCGTGGTGATGCGGCCGTGCTTGAACAGCGACGTGGCGAGGTTCGACAGCATCAGCTGCTGGTGCGCGGGGCTGCCGCCGAGGCGGGGACCCTTGGTGGGCGTAGGCATCGTTGGTGCTCCTTGTTGGCGTTGTCGCGGTCGGCGCGCCGCGCGTTACAGCTGCTCGGTCTCGCGGTAGTCGTCGGAGTCGTAGTCGTGCTCGGAGAAGGTGTCCATCACGTGGGCCGGGTCGAAGGCGGGCGCCGAGTCCTTCAGCGCGAGCCCCATCCCGGCGAGCTTCATCTTGACCTCGTCGATCGACTTCTGGCCGAAGTTGCGGATGTCCAGCAGGTCCGCCTCGGTACGGCCGATCAGCTCGCCAACGGAGTTGATGCCCTCCCGCTTGAGGCAGTTGTACGACCGCACCGTCAGGTCCAGCTCCTCGATCGGCAGGGCCAGGTCGGCGGCGAGCTGCGCGTCCTGCGGCGACGGGCCGATGTCGATGCCCTCGGCGGTCTCGTCCAGCTCCCGGCACAGGCCGAACAGCTCGACCAGGGTGGATCCGGCCGAGGCCAGCGCGGTCCGCGGGGAGATCGACGGCTTGGTCTCCACGTCGATGATCAGCCGGTCGAAGTCGGTCCGCTGCTCGACCCGGGTCGCCTCGACCCGGTAGGTCACCTTGAGCACCGGGGAGTAGATCGAGTCGACCGGGATCCGGCCGATCTCCTGCCCTGGCTGCTTGTTCTGCGCGGCGCTGACGTAGCCGCGGCCGCGCTCGACCGTCAGCTCCATGTCCAGCCGGCCTTTGCCGTTGAGGGTGGCCAGCTTCAGGTCGGCGTTGTGCACGGTCACGCCGGCCGGGGGCTGGATGTCGCCGGCCGTCACGTCGCCGGGGCCCTGCTTGCGCAGGTACATCGAGACCGGCTCGTCGTGCTCGGACGACGTGCACAGGTCCTTGATGTTCATGACCAGCTCGACCACGTCCTCCTTGACGCCGGGGATCGTGGTGAACTCGTGCAGGACGCCATCGACCTTGATGCTGGTGACCGCGGCGCCGGGGATCGACGAGAGCAGGGTACGCCGCAGCGAGTTGCCGAGCGTGTAACCGAAGCCCGGCTCCAGGGGCTCGATGCTGAACCGGGAGCGGGTCTCGCTGATCGGCTCCTCGGAGAGGGCCGGCCGCTGGGTGATGAGCACTGTCTTTCTCTTCTCTGTCGGGGCTGCCCGCCATATGACAGCCACGTGGGTGTTCCACCGGTGCTGCTTGCGCCCGGTCGGGTGCCGTCCGGGTCCGGGTGCCGTCCGGGTCCGCTGACGAGCAACGCCACCAGCGGACCCGCGGCAGGCACCGGACCTTACTTGGAGTAGAGCTCGACGATCAGCTGCTCCTGGACCTGGGTGTCGATCACCTGTCGGGCCGGGAGCGAGTGCACCAGGATCTGCATCCGGCCGGGGATCGCCTCCAGCCACGCCGGGACCGTCCGGGACCCGGCCTCGGCCGCGGCGACCAGGAACGGCGTCAGCTCGCGGGACTTCTCCCGCACCTGCACGATGTCGTGCTCCCGCACCCGGTACGACGGGATGTCCACCTTGCGGCCGTTGACCTCGATGTGGCCGTGGCGCACCAGCTGCCGGGCGTGGTCGCGGGACTTGGCGAAGCCGGCCCGGTAGACCACGTTGTCCAGCCGCGTCTCGAGGATCTGCAGCAGCACCTCACCGGTCTTGCCCGGCTTGGCCACCGCCTCCTCGTAGTACGTGCGGAACTGCTTCTCCAGCACGCCGTACACCCGGCGGGCCTTCTGCTTCTCCCGCAGCTGCAGCAGGTACTCCGACTCCTTCGTACGCCCGCGGCCGTGCTGGCCGGGCGGGAAGGGCCGGGACTCGAACGGGCACTTGGGCCCGTCGCACTTGCTTCCCTTGAGGAACAGCTTCATCTTCTCCCGCCGGCACCGGCGGCAGTCAGCACCTGTATAACGAGCCATCGTTCATCAACCCCTTTAGACCCGGCGACGCTTCGGCGGACGGCACCCGTTGTGCGGCTGCGGCGTGACGTCGGAGATCGTGCCGACCTCCAGCCCGACGGCCTGCAGCGAGCGGATGGCGGTCTCCCGGCCGGAGCCCGGACCCTTCACGAACACGTCGACCTTGCGCATGCCGTGCTCCATCGCCCGGCGGGCGGCCGCCTCGGCGGCCAGCTGGGCGGCGAACGGTGTCGACTTGCGCGAGCCCTTGAAGCCCACCTGCCCGGCCGACGCCCAGGAGATGACGGCACCGGTCGGGTCGGTGATCGACACGATCGTGTTGTTGAACGTGCTCTTGATGTGCGCCTGCCCGTGGGCGACGTTCTTGCGTTCCTTGCGCCTGACCTTCTTTACGGCGGCCCCGGCGCGTGCCTTCGGCGGCATAAGTCTTTGCGCTCCAGATTTTGTGGCGGGACGTTGCTTGTATATCGGGCCGGTCGGTCGAGCCTGGTGAGCCGGCTACTTTTCTTGCCGGGCTGCTCGTTGTGCCGGTCCCTGTGCCGGGCTACTTCTTGCCGGGCTTCTTCTTGCCGGCGACCGTGCGCTTGGGGCCCTTGCGGGTACGCGCGTTGGTACGCGTGCGCTGGCCCCGTACGGGCAGCCCGCGGCGGTGCCGGACGCCCTCGTAGCAGCCGATCTCGACCTTGCGGCGGATGTCCGCGGCGACCTCGCGGCGCAGGTCACCCTCGACCTTGAAGTTGCCCTCGATATAGTCGCGAAGCTTGACGATCTCTTCGTCGGTGAGGTCCTTCGAGCGCTTGTCCGGGCTCACGCCGGTGGCCTCGAGCGCCTCGGAGGCGCGGGTCCGGCCGACCCCGAAGATGTAGGTGAGCGCGATCTCCATCCGCTTGTCGCGGGGGAGGTCGACGCCGACTAGACGAGCCATGTGCGGGCGTACTCCTGTCGTTGGTCCGCGGAGGTCTGTGCCGTCCCGCCCTGCCTGCCCAGGCAGGCCCCGGCCTCCGCCCGGGGGTCAACCACGAGGAGTTGTCTCACGCCCCCGCGGCTTGGGACGAACTTCGTTCGGTTGCGCTGTCGGCGTCGCCCGCACCACTCGCGGGTGACCGCACTCACCGGTGACCGGCTGGCGCGGCCAACCCTGGCGCGGCTAGCCCTGGCGCTGCTTGTGGCGCGGGTCGGCGCAGATGACCATGACCCGGCCGTGCCGGCGGATGACCCGGCACTTGTTGCAGATCCTCTTGACGCTCGGCTTGACCTTCACGGCTTGGCCTTACTCTCCACCCGGAACCCGACCAGGGTCGAGCCACGGTAGACCGACACGGATAGACGCCGGCCGTCAGCTACTTGTACCGGTAGACGATGCGCCCGCGGGTGAGGTCGTACGGCGAGAGCTCGACGACGACCCGGTCCTCGGGCAGGATGCGGATGTAGTGCTGCCGCATCTTGCCGCTGATGTGGGCCAGGACCCGGTGGCCGTTGGCGAGCTCCACCCGGAACATGGCGTTCGGGAGTGGCTCGATCACCCGGCCCTCGATCTCGATGGCCCCGTCCTTCTTCGGCATGTCCTCCGCTAACTGACGTCGGGTCTGGACTGGACTGGCGCACTGCCGTCCGCACGGGTCTGTCGACCCGAGCCAGCCGCGGCTCCGTACGCCGACCCGAAGCGCGGGGCAGGCATGACAGAGAGGACGCGGTGCGCCGTTCCGCCAGTGTACGCGGTGCCGAACCGCCGCGCCAAACCGGCACTGACGCACCCGCGCTCGGGCGTGTCATTACCGTTGTCAATACGGGTGCTGCCTGCGCTGCCGCTCCTCCGCCCGGCGCCGCTTCTCGTTCGACCGCCGCTGGTCCGCCCACTGCCGCTTGTGCGCCCACCGGCTCGGGGCCCCGCTGACCAGCCCGCTGAAGGTCGTCGCGAGCAGGACCGCGCCCCAGGGACCGGCGACCCACATCGGCCAGAAGTAGACAAGCTCACGGGTGGAGAGGCTGACCAGCCCCCAGATGACCACGTTGACCAGTACCGCGGTGAACCAGAAACCCCAGATCGCAAGCAGCCAGCCGGGCAGCTCACCCCGCATCCGGGAAGCCGCCATCCCGTGTCCGGAGCCAGGCCCGGGGGCAGGCGCCGGTGCGGGTGGGCCGAACGGTGCCGGCACCACCTGGGACCGCCCGGGCGGAGCCGGGGCGGGCAGGTCCGCCACCAGAGCGCCCAGCTCGCCGTAGGTCTTGGCCGCGTACGCCGCACGCAGCCGGTCGTCGTACTCGTGGAGGGTCAGCCGCCCCTCGTCGACCGCCTCGCGGAGCCGGGCCGCGACCCGCTCCCGGTCGGAGTCGGCCGCCCGCAGGTGCTCCGGGTGCTCGACCATGCCTTCGAGGATGCCAGGCCGGCGCACCCTCGCCCAGCCAGGCGCCACAGCCGGCCGCGGCAGCGCCCGCGGTCAGTCCGCCAGGGTGGGGCTGACCAGGTCGCCGAGGCGCTGCCGGCCGCCGTCCGGGGCGGTCAGCACCCAGGCACCGTCGGCCCAGAACGCCACGGTGTGCTCCACGTGCGCGGCGACCGAGCCGTCCCGGGTGACCACCGTCCAGCCGTCCGCCAGCTCGACCGTGTGCCGGCCGCCCATTGTGATCATCGGTTCGATCGCCAGCACCAGGCCGGGTGCCAGCCGCGGCCCCTTTCCCGGCCGGCCCAGGTTGGGCACGTCGGGGTCCTGGTGCATCTCCGTGCCGATGCCGTGCCCGCCGTAGCCCTGCACGATGCCGTACCGGCCGGCACCGCGTACCGCCTGGGCGATGGCGTGGGAGATGTCGGTGAGCCGGCCCCGCCCGCTGGCCGCGGCTCGGGCGCCGGCCGCGATGCCGGCCCACATGGCGTCCTCCACCACCGCCGCCATCCGTAGCAGGTCCGCCCGCACCTCACCAACGGGTACGGTGACCGCCGAGTCCCCGTGCCAGCCGTCCAGCACGGCACCGCAGTCGACCGAGACCAGGTCCCCGTCGCGCAGCACCTGCCGGGGCGATGGGATCGCGTGCACCACCTGCTCGTTGACCGAGGAGCAGATCGAGGCCGGGTACCCGTGGTAGCCGAGGAACGACGGCACCCCGCCGGCCGACCGGATGGTCTGCTCGGCGAGCGCGTCCAGCTCGGCCGTTGACACACCGGGCGCGACCGCGGCCCGCAGCCGGTCGAGCGTGGCAGCCACGAGCAGCCCCGCAGCGCGCATCTTGCGGATCTGCTCCGGCGTCTTGTGCTGGATCGCAAGGACGGAGGCGCGCACCTAGCCCCCGTACGAGCGCAGCGCGTCGATGGCGCGGACCGTCACGTCCTCTACCGGGCCGGTCGCGTCGATGCCGACCAGCTTGCCCTGGGCGCCGAAGTAGTCCACCAGCGGAGCCGTGTCGCGGGCGTAGACCAGCAGCCGCTCCGCGATCGTCTCCGGCTTGTCGTCGTCGCGCTGGAAGAGCGCCCCGCCGCACCGGTCGCACCCGCCCTCCCGGGTCGGCGCGTCGAACTCCACATGCCAGACCTTGCCGCAGCCCCGGCAGGTACGCCGGCCGGACAGCCGGCGGATCACCTCGTCGTCGTCGACGACGAGCTCGAGCACCAGGTCCAGGGCGGTGCCCAGGTCGGCGAGCAGCTTGTCCAGCGCGGCGGCCTGCGGCACTGTGCGCGGGAACCCGTCGAGCAGGAACCCGTCGCCGGCGTCCGGCTCGGCCAGGCGGTCCCGGACCATGTCGATGGTGACCTTGTCCGGCACCAGCTGGCCCGCGTCCATGTACCGCTTCGCCTGCACGCCGAGCGGCGTGCCCTGCGCCACGTTCGCCCGGAAGATGTCTCCGGTCGAGATCTTGGGCACGGCGAGGTGTGCGGCGATGAACTCGGCCTGGGTCCCCTTGCCCGCTCCGGGGGGACCCACGAGCACCAAACGCACTAGCGCAAGAACCCTTCGTAGTTGCGCTGCATGAGCTGGCTCTCGATCTGCTTGACCGTCTCCAGGCCGACCCCGACGATGATCAGCACTGCGGTGCCGCCGAAGGGGAAGTTCTGCAGGTTGGCGCCGGTGAGACCGATGAAGAAGTTCGGCAGGACCGAGATGATGCCGAGGTAGAGCGCGCCGGGCAGGGTGATCCGGCTGAGGATGAAGTCGAGGTACTCGGCGGTCGGCTTGCCCGGGCGGATGCCGGGCACGAAGCCGCCGTACTTCTTCATGTTGTCGGCCACGTCGGTCGGGTTGAAGGTGATCGACACGTAGAAGTACGTGAAGAAGATGATCATCAGGAAGTACAGGGCGATGTGCGCCGGCTTCGCCGGGTCCACGATGTTGTTGTTCATCCAGCGGTAGAACGCGTTCGGGTTCTCCGCGTCCATGAACTGCAGCGCCAGCTGCGGGATGTACATCAGCGACGAGGCGAAGATGACCGGGATGACGCCGGCCTGGTTGACCTTGAGCGGGATGTAGGTCGAGGTGCCGCCGTACATCCGGCGCCCGATCATGCGCTTGGCGTACTGCACCGGGACCCGCCGCTGCGCCTGCTCGATGAAGACCACGGCGGTGATCACCAGGATGCCGAACGCCAGCACGCCGACGAACGTCCAGGCGCTGCGCTGGGCGATCTGCCAGCCCTCGGAGGGCAGCCGGGCCGCGATCGAGACGAAGATCAGCACGGACATGCCATTGCCGACGCCCCGGTCGGTGATCAGCTCACCCAGCCACATGATCACGCCGGTGCCCGCGGTCATCGTGATGACCAGCAGGCTCACCGTGAGCGGCAGGCCGAGCTGGGTCTCCGGGATCACGTCCGGGCACGCCCCGGCGCCGCCGAAGAGCTGGCCGGAGCGGGCCAGCGCGACGAACGCGGACGACTGGAGGACGGCCAGGGCGAGCGTCAGGTAGCGGGTGTACTGGGTGATCTTCGCCTGGCCCGACTGGCCCTCCTTGCGCAGCTGCTCCAGGCGCGGGATCACCACGGTCAGCAGCTGCAGGATGATCGAGGCGGTGATGTACGGCATGATGCCGAGCGCGAAGACAGACAGCTGAAGCAGGGCCCCGCCGGAGAACAGGTTCAGCAGCGTGAAGACGCCGGTCTGGTCGCCGCTGTCAAGGATCTTGATGCACTCCTGCACGGCCACGTACGACACGCCTGGGCTGGGTATGGTCGCGCCGAACCGGTAGACCGCGATGATGAAGACCGTGAACAGCAGCTTCTTGCGCAGGTCAGGCGTGCGGAACGCACTGAGAAAGGCGGAAAGCAACTTCTTCCTCCTGCGCGAGGCGGGCCGCCGGTCGGCGATGGCGGCGTGGGTGATCTACAGGGTCGAAACCCCATGCTGGAAAGGGACTCTAACAGCCGGATAGGCGTTCGGTTAGTGCGCCCGCTGCTGGGCAGGGCAAAGACGGCGCCCGCCGGGCTGCTCGCGCAGCCTGGCGGGCGCCGTGCCGGTCATCCTGCCGCCGGAGACCAGACACTCGTCGGAACCCCGGGCTCGTCTGGGAGGCCCGGGGCTTGTCCAGGAACCGGGCTCGTCACTCGGCCGGCGCGGCGCCGAGCACGGTCGCCGTACCGCCGGCCGCGGTGATCTTCTCCTTGGCCGAGGCGCTGAACCCGTGCGCCGTCACGGCCAGCCGTACCCCGCCGAGGTCGCCGTCGCCGAGCACCTTGACCAGCTGGCCCTTGCGCACGGCTCCGGCCTGGACCAGCTCGACGGGGCCGACCTCGCCACCGTCCGGGAACAGCTCCGCCAGCCGGTCCAGGTTCACCACCTGGTACTCGACCTTGAACCGGTTGCGGAACCCCTTCATCTTCGGCAGGCGCATGTGGATCGGCATCTGCCCACCCTCGAAGGACGCGGGGACCTGCTTGCGGGCCTTCGACCCCTTGGTACCCCGGCCCGCGGTCTTGCCCTTCGAGCCGTCACCGCGGCCGACCCGGGTCTTCTCGGTTCGCGAACCCGGGGCGGGGCGCAGGTGGTGCACCTTGATCGTCATTACTCGACCTCCTCGACCTTGACGAGGTGGGTCACGGTGGCGATCATCCCCCGGATCTCCGGACGGTCCTCCTTGACCACCACGTCATTGATCCTCTTCAGGCCGAGCGTGCGCAGCGTCTCCCGCTGGTTCTGCTTGCGGCCGATCCCGGACCTGACCTGGGTCACCTTCAGACGGGCCACGGCTCACGCTCCCACGCCAGCGCGGGCCGCCAGCATCGCCGCCGGAGCCACGTCCTCGACCGGCAGCCCACGACGGGCCGCGACCGCCTCAGGCGACTCCAGCCTCTTCAGCGCCGCCACGGTGGCGTGCACGATGTTGATCGGGTTGGACGAGCCGAGGCTCTTGGAGAGCACGTCGTGGATGCCCGCGCACTCCAGCACGGCGCGCACCGGCCCGCCGGCGATCACGCCGGTGCCGGCGCTGGCCGGCTTGAGCAGCACCACACCCGCCGCGTCCTCGCCCTGCACCGGGTGCGGGATCGACGCGGCGATCCGGGGCACCTTGAAGAAGTGCTTCTTCGCCTCCTCGACGCCCTTGGCGATCGCCGCGGGCACCTCCTTGGCCTTGCCGTAGCCGATGCCGACGGTGCCGTCGCCGTCGCCCACCACGACCAGCGCGGTGAAGCTGAACCGGCGACCCCCCTTGACGACCTTCGCCACCCGGTTGATCGTGACTACCCGCTCCAGGTGCGGGGTCTTCTCGACGGGCCCGCCGCCACGGCCGCCTTCACGGCGGTTGTCCCGGCGACCACCCTCACTGCCACCGGAGCCGCCGCCGCGGCGCTGTGGACCTGGCATCTGTCTTACACCCCTCCCTAGAAGTCGAGCCCGGCTGAGCGGGCGGCGTCGGCCAGCGCGGCGATCCGGCCGGCGTACTGGTTGCCGCCGCGGTCGAAGACGGCCGCGGTCACGCCGGCCGCCCGGGCCCGCTCGGCGACGAGCGTGCCGACCTTGCCGGCGGTGGTCTTCTTGTCCCCGTCCGAGCCCCGGATGGCGGCGTCCATCGAGGATGCGGAGACCAACGTCCGGCCGGTGGCGTCGTCCACCAGCTGCGCCACGATGTGGCGCAGCGAGCGGGTGACGACCAGGCGCGGGCGCTCGGGCGTGCCGCGCACGGTCCGGCGGACCCGGAAGTGCCGGCGCGCGCGCCCGATCCGGCGCGCCGCAGCGACACCGCCGGCCTTACGGCGCTTGAGCAGCGTGGCCGTCACTGTGCTACCTCCTTGCT
>Ga0075420_100002555_pt1 | contig 15765 bp, 16 predicted proteins | sample SoiMetdeltSBSDD4_FD_75296 | JGI IMG/M metagenome (GOLD analysis project Ga0075420, IMG submission 75296) | Bulk soil microbial communities from a Populus tree surrounding site in Tennessee, USA - Soil MetaG P. deltoides SBSDD4 | ecosystem: Environmental > Terrestrial > Soil > Tree plantation... | reverse complement strand
ACGACGCGAGGCGCGGTGGCGTCGGTGTCGGCGCCGGCATAGCGATTGACCCCCACGATGACCGCTGCTCCCGCGTCCACGGCCTGCTGTGTCCGGTACGCCGAATCCTCGATGTGGCGCTGGATGAAGCCGCTCTCGATGGCCGCGAGCGTGCCGCCAAGCCCGTCGATCTCGGCCAGCAGACGCGTCGCACCAGCCTCGATCTCCGCGGTCATCGCCTCGATGGCGTACGAGCCTCCCACCGGATCCGCCGTGTTCGCGACACCGCTCTCGTGAAGCAGGATCTGCTGGGTTCTGAGCGCGATCGTCGCGCTCTCCTCGGTGGGCAGGGCGAGGGCCTCGTCGCGACCGTTGCAGTGCAGAGACTGCGTGCCGCCGAGGACAGCCGACAGCGCCTGGAGCGCCACGCGCACGATATTGTTGTCCGGCTGCTGAGCTGTGAGCGTGCTGCCGGCGGTCTGCGAGTGAAACCGCAGGCGTTGGGCTTGGGGACTGGTCGCCCCAAACCGGTCACGCATGATGTACGCCCAGAGGCGACGGGCCGCGCGAAACTTGGCGACCTCTGTCAGAAACCCGCTGCCAGCGGCGAAAAAGAAGGAAATGCGCTGGCCGACAAGATTCACGTCGAGGCCGGCGCTGGTGGCGGCCTCGACATACGCGATGGCGTGCGCGATGGTGAACGCCACCTCCTCGACTGCCGTAGCTCCGGCTTCCCGGATGTGATAACCGCTGATCGAGATCGGATTCCACTCGGGCAGATCGCTCGCGCAATAGGCAATGACGTCGGTGACCAGGCGGAGCGACGGCTTTGGCGGATAGATGAACGTCCCGCGCGCCACGTACTCCTTGAGGATGTCGTTCTGCAGTGTTCCCGCCAGTACTGCCGGTGACAGTCCGCGTCGCTTGGCAAGCGCTACGTACATCGCAAGCAGGATGATCGCGGTCGCGTTGATCGTCATCGACGTGGACACGTGCTCGAGGGGAATCCCGTCGAAGAGCTCGGCCATGTCGTCGAGTGAATCGATTGCGACGCCGACACGTCCCACTTCTCCGGCCGCCAGAGGGTGGTCCGAATCGTAACCAATCTGTGTCGGCAGGTCGAAGGCGACGCTCAAGCCGGTCACGCCGCTCGCGAGCAGATACCGGTACCGCCGATTGGATTCGGTGGCGTCGGCAAACCCCGCATACTGCCGCATCGTCCAGGGGCGGCCGCGGTACATGTCGGGGTGGATGCCGCGCGTGAAGGGAAATTCGCCCGGGAGTTCTTTGGGAAGGGCAGTACCTGGTGTGGCGAGGTCGTCAGGCGTTCGGTAGTGTCGGTCGCCCTCGCTCGCCATACGCGGCGATCTTACGGGTGGGCCGGGCTGATGACAACCCGGCCCTTGGTGTTAGTGAGCGATCGACTAGCGGCCGAACGAGATACCGACCCCGAAGCGAACCGCGTTCGTTCCTTCGCCCTCGGTGAAGGCGCGGATGTAGTCCGCACCGATCCGGACCCCAACTGGCCCGCCGCCCGCGACGTCCACGCCCGCACCGATCTGCAGGGCGCCGTCGTTCTGGCTTTCATCAACGCCGACGAAGGTGACCTTTGAGTGGGCCGCTCCGAACAGTACCTGCACGAACGGCTTCACAGACGAAGCCATCGTGTAGCGCACACCGCCCATGAACGTGTGGATACTCAGATCGACTTCGTTAACCTCTTTGTAGTTGCCCGAGATCTGACCGACGACGCTCAACGGTCCGGCAACCCGGGCCGCAACGTCGGCGTACCAGCCGGCAGGAAAGTTCGAGAGGTCATCGTCGCCGTCTTCATCGACATGAAGGAAGTTCCAGCCACCCGATACCGTTACCGCCGGAGCATTCTGCGCGTGGACGGAACGAGGCGCGCCGAGCGTGATTGCCAGAGCACCGAGCGCGATCAGAATACGAATTTTCACCTTCTATACCTCATGTGTTTGGCCCGCGAAAAGGAAGGAAAGCTTATGCCGCGCGGGCAGGTTCGGCGTGCTGATTTTAACGCATCTTCGTAAGCATGAGCGGGTGTGTCAGACATTGCTGTAGCGTCGAGTCCTCGGGGTAATGACCGAGGGACCAACACTCTTGGGCCGTCAGCCGTTTAGGAGAGGTATGAACGGAGAGCCAGCGATCGGCACCCTTCCAGTTGCGCTCAGCGATGAGCCCGATGACCGTCTGGCGCGGCTCTTTGACGTGCACCACGTTCGGTTGTATCGACTGGCCCGTCGTCTTGTCCCGGCCGCCGACGATGCGCTGGACTTGGTGCAGGAAACCTTCCTGCGGGCGGCTCGCTCCGCGGCGTCCGTTCCGACGGGGGCGGAGCACGAGGAAGCCTGGCTCGTGCGAGTGCTGATCAACCTGCAGCGAGATCACTGGCGCCAATCGGTCGTTCGGACAAACCACAGGCGCAGCATCCGGCCAGAGACATCCACGCCAAGCCACGAAGCGGCCACCGTTGCCCGGACGCTGGTTCAGGACGCGCTCAAGGCTTTGCCGCCCAGACGGCGCGCGGTGCTCGTCATGTTCGAGTTGGAAGGACTGACGGTCGGGGAGATCGCATCGCTGCTCGGTGTCACTTCCGTCACCGTGCGATGGCACCTGTCGAGGGGGCGGCGCGATCTGCTGCGCGTTCTGAGTGCGACACGTTAGGAGAATTACGATGAGCCAAGTGCGACACCTGTTGGAAGACGCCGACCCTCTCCACGACGATCTGCACCTGATCGCAGAGCACCGCGAGCGACTCCGCCGAACCATCCTGGCAGCGGCCGTCAGCGGTGTGAGGCCAAGGCAGCCGGGTCGGAGGCTTGCGCTGACCGTTTCAGCGGCGATGCTGGGCTTCGTGCTCGTTGGAGGGTGGCAACTCGCGTCTCGACTGAACACCACCGTTCAGGCGGCTGTTCGATTCGAGGTCAGGCTCGCGGAAGAGCAGCCCGGGCCAGGGCTTTTCCAGGCCAGGGTCGTGGACACGGATCGCGTCGTCTACCTGCACAACGAGGTTGTGGTGGCCAACGGCGACGTCGCATTGAGTCGTTCTGAGCCGACCCGAGCGGGCTATTCCGTCACGGTGATGTTCACGCCGAACGGCGCGGAAAAGATGCGGCAGGCGACATCGAGTCACCTTGGAAAGCCACTGGCTGTCCTCATCGATGGCGAGGTCGTCATGGCACCGGTAATCAGGAGTCCAGTCACTGAATCCGCGGTTATCACCGGCACGTTTGACGCCGCTGAGGCGGACCGGATCGCCGACGGCATCGCGACGCCATAGACAGAAGCGCTCGGGCGTAGAATCCGGTCGTGGAAGCCATTGGCCCGCTGCTCATCCTGTTCTCTCTCCCGCTGATGCTGCGGTGGATTCCTCCCAATCGGTTCTACGGATTCCGCATCGCGGCGACCCTTCGGAACAAGTCCGTGTGGTATGACGTGAACGCGCTCAGCGCTCGCCATTTCTTCCTGCTCGGACTGTTCCTCGTCTTCCTCGAATTCGTCCTTCCGTCGACGATACGAATCCTGACGCTTCGCGTCTGCGCTACCGCTGGCGTTGCGCTCATCGTGATCGCTGACTGGAGGATCGCGAACCGCTGGGAACGCGAGCGACGGTCTGCCAGCCATCGCCCATAGCGAGGACTGAGCGGTCGCGACCCAGGGCTCGGTGTTGTGAAGGGTGCTTAAGGAGTAGCAGAAGACGCCTGGGCGCGGAACGTGACCATCGACGCCGCAGCGATAATCAGGAAGGTGTTCGGAAGCCAGGCGACGGCAATGGGTGATAACCACCGGAGGAGTACCGCGACCTGTTCTGGGGGAAAGAGGACGTAGCAGCTCAAATAAGCGCTCAGGGCGAGCGCGGCATTGAGCCAACGAAATCGACGACGGGACGCTGTGAGGGCAAATGAAAACCCCGCCATCAATATCGGTACCGCGCACAATGCCAATCGGTCGTGGTACCAGAACAGCGCAGGCAAGGGCTCTTGGCTCTTCTCATCCGCGGCTCCGCTTTCGTTGACCTTCTGCCGGAGTTGGCTGAAGGTGAGTTCGTTGGTTCCGCGATCGACGGAATAGCCAGAGACGACCATCCGAAACTCTTGATTGGCTGCGGGAGCGATCCAGCCCACGTTTAGGAACGTGACGATCGAACACAAGCACGCAGTCGCAAGGATCAGCGGCCGGATGCGCCACGTCGCGACGGCACTCCTCAAGTTCCATATTGCGCCGACGGTGAACCCGATAGGCAGACTAATCACAAGCGCCTGCGGCAGAAGGTACGTCACCAGTTGTCCACTTACCTCAATTCCGTCGGCCTGTATGAATGCCGCCGCCTTCACCAGCGGTGCGAGCACCAAGGGGACAGTGACCAGGGCAGTGCCAGTGGACGCGATCAGGGCGGTTCGACCGATCGCCCACGCGGTCAACGCATAGAGACATACGACTTTGAGAATGCACCACCATCCCGAGAACCTGATCCACCGGCCACGCCAAAGCCGACCGGCATCAATCGCCTCCGCATGATCACGCTGAATGTCGGCGATGACTGGATCGATGAGATGCTCCATCGTGCGCGGCCCGTACAAGCGTCGCGCCATGGAGCGGAATTGATCGCCGGGGCGCGTCATCGCGCGAACTCCGGTGAGAATCGCCGTGCCGCATGCGTCCACGCATCGACCACTCGTCGTCCCAGTGCCGTAGGCTCGTAGAGTCGGCGTGGCAAGCCACCCGCTTCGGGCGGAGCGTCCTCGAGCCGCGACTTCACGTAGCCCTTTTCCTCCATCCGTCCAAGCGTGACGTAAATGGTTCCGCGCTTCAGTTGCCCTTTCGACGCCGCAACGAGTTGCAGGCCGTACATCTCGTCTCCCTCACCGAGCAGGTCAAGGATCAGGGATTCCTTGTGTGAGAGCGTCGGCAAGCGCTTGCCAGGCATGGGCGCACTGTTACACAATGTAAGACTGCCGGTCAAGCCGCCAGATGCGGGCGCTTCTGGCCACGATCCCATTTAACGGATGGTCAGCATGCGGATTTGTATTCTCGGAGCCACAGGTTTAGTCGGGCGTGAATGCCTCGATCTTGTCGAACGTGCGTGGCCACACGCAGACGTCATCCTCTACGCCAGCCGCGACCAGCAAATGGAACGCGACGGTAAGCGGCACGAAGTATTCGGCGCGAACCGGCTCGAAGAGGAGACGGCACCCAGGGGAGACCTCGCCTTCGTGGCCCTCGACGACGAGCACAGCCGGCGTTTCGTGCCCCGGCTACTGGCGCTCGGATATCGCGTCATCGACAAGAGCAATACCTATCGAGGCGACCCTGCTGTGCCTCTCGTGGCCGCAGGTGTCAACACAGCGCGCGTCGATGATTCAGTCAGATTGGCTGCGAATCCAAACTGCACCACCATTCCGCTTACGCTCGCCCTTGCGCCTCTCAAGAAGGAGTACGGTCTCGAGACCCTTGCCGTCAGTACCTACCAGGCGGTCAGTGGAGCGGGCATTGCGGTGCTCGATCAGTTTCTCGAAGTTAGTCAACGCGGCTATGAAACGGTCGATCGCCTGGGCAGCCAGTTTGACTCAGCGGGCTATGCGGGTAACACCGTCCCCCACAATGGGGGAACCGACGAGAGTGGTTACTCCGCTGAAGAGCGCAAATTGGTCTTCGAGACGCGGAAAATTCTCGAACTCCCGCAGCTCGGCGTCAGCGTCCAGTGTTGTCGAGTGGGAGTGGCTGTCGGTCATTACGAGAACGCGTGGGTCACGTTCAAGCGTCCCGTCACATTGGATGAAGTGGCGAACGTATTGGGCGACGCAACCCGGACGCCGTTCGTGTGCTACTCGGCCGGATCGACTGGGGAGGGGCTCAGTGCCGTGGCTACCGTGCACAAGCGCGACATGGCCCTCGTTGGCCGTTTGCGTTACGACGTTCGTGACCAGAGCCGACGCAGCGTCTGCCTGACCGTGGCCGCAGACAATCTCCGACTTGGTGCTGCCACAAATGCAGTCCGCATCGCGAGCCGGTGGTTCAAGTCTCGGGACCCGGAGCTACAGGCCTAGGGAACGCAACGGGGTGAGCCCGCGCTGTTGCTTGCCGATTCGCGGGCTATCCAAATGCAATGCGTTCCACGAGCAATATCAGCAGAAAAATGATCAGGGCGATCGTCAGCGCTACCAGCCCACCAATCGCGATGTTCCAGGCTGGCGACAGGTTGCTGGCCTTCGTCATGAGCGACGATGCAATCAGGGAGAGGAGAGCTGCCGCGACGGCCGCCACCGCCAGCGCCACGATCATCCGCGCGATTGTAGCCGTCGCCGCATGCCAGGCGATCACCCGACGGCAATTGGCTAAATATACATTGTTTACGCGTCTTATATTTAGTAAGCTGGCGACATGCCCTCGGTCCAAAGTCCAACGCTCCCTCCGAAGGAGCGGCTGATTCTTGAGCTACTGATTTCTTCAGGTCCTCTTTACGGCCTCGAACTGGTCCTGCGCTCGGCCGGCTCCCTCAAACGCGGCACCGTTTACGTGACACTGGGACGCATGGAGACCAAGGGCTTCGTGACGTCGGAACAGGAAGAGATGCCAGAAGGAGCTATTGGCCTTCCACGTCGTCGCTATCGACCCACGGGTCTCGGCGAACGAGCATTCCACGCGTGGAGCGTTTACACGCGCGCCCTGGAGTTGGAGTGGCAGACATGAGCATCAACGAGATACGTCCGAAGATCCCAGGTCAACGGGTACTGAGGTTCGCTCGCCTCGTGTTCAACGATGCCGCGCTGGCAACGATTCTGGAGCCTGCCATTGCGGACCTCCAGCGTGAAACCGCTGCGTCTGTACGCGGTCGCGCTCGCGTTCTCGCTCAGGTGCGGGGCTACTTGGGATTGTGGGCAGTGATTCTGATGGCTGCGCTCGTTCCGAGTGCCGGCGCGGGCGCTCCCGTGCTGGCGATGCTGCTGGGATTGAATGGAGGATTCCTCGTTGTGTTCCTCGCGCCCATTCTGTTCGCGGCGCTCTGGCCAACGTTTGGAGCCTTCACGTCCTGCGCGGTCGCCGCGGGGTTCCTGTTCTCGTTCGTCGTGCGCGCGTGGAATGATCGCCATCCCGTGACGCTCGCAAGACGCCGCACAACAGGCAAGGAACCCGAGATCAACCTCTCCGGCATTCCCGTCGCGGGCGATGTCGGAGGGTTTCTCTTCGTCGTCGCCAGCGTCTTGATGATGTTCGGACTACCGAATCTGCGGGGCTTTGTCGTCGGCGCGACGATGGCGGCTGTGCTCCTGGCGTACGGCCTTCTTGTGTGGCGCCGTCGCCATCTGGAATCTCCCGTGCGCCGAATCATCGGATAGCGGTGTCCGGCGCCGAAGCGCGAGAACAGAACCGCCTGCTTGTAGCTGACCCCTACGATTTGTTGACACTCCAGATCTCGGTCTCTACAATGGAATTGCTTCGACGCTGTTAACCCCTTTGCAATGCGCACATTAGGTGCCTGATCCCCTTGGCCTCTGCGGTCCTGGCGGCGGTCGGGAGACGCCCCGGATCCGGGCCGGCGGCGGGTGTGAGAGGAGCAGACATGGATGACGTCGTGAACCGGTTCGCGAAAGAGCTGGCCGACGCGATCGCCGCTGCCATCGCCGACAACACAGACGTGGAATCCTGCCGCAATCGAGCCCGCGACGCGGGTTACGACATGCGAGTCACGCTCGAGGCGGTGGTTGGATTCGTCAACCGCAACACGGGTACGGCGGTGACAAAAATCACGACGCCGGCTCGAGTCCTGCCGGCCCGTTGCCATTTCGAACTGACGACAAACGATCGACGCTTCCTCCGCTCGCTTCGTATCGGTGCGGACGAAGCCAAAGAAACGGTGGAGTAGAGAGCGCCTGTCACGCCGGGTCTAAAGACCCGGCCTACGTACTGCCCGGTCTACGTACAACACGCCGGGTTTAAAAACCCGGCCTACGTACTGCCCGGCCTACGTACTGTTGGCGCGGCCCTGGTTGGCCACGGCCGCGGCCGCGCGCTTCACGGCTTCCGCATCCCCAAGGTAGTACTTCTGCAGCGGCTTGAGTTCGTCGTTCAACAGATAGACGAGCGGCACGCCCGTCGGAATGTTCAGGTCGACGATCTCTTCGTCCGACACGTTGTCGAGATACTTCACGAGCGCACGCAGGCTGTTGCCGTGCGCGGCGATCAAAACGTGCTGACCGGTCTTGATGCTCGGCGCGATCGTCTTGTGCCAGTAGGGAAGAAACCTCGCCACGGTATCCTTCAGCGATTCGGTCAGCGGCAGCTCCTGCTTTGAAAGCGACGCGTAACGCCGATCGTGAGACGGATGACGCGGATCTTCCGCGGTGAGAGCCGGCGGCGGAATGTCGTAGCTTCGCCGCCAGATCTTGACCTGCGCGTCGCCGTGCTGCGCCGCGGTCTCAGCCTTGTTCAGACCCTGCAGCGATCCGTAGTGGCGCTCGTTCAGACGCCACGAGCGAAACACGGGAATCCACATCATGTCCATCTCGTCGAGCGCGATCCACAGCGTCCGGATTGCCCGCTTCAGAACCGACGTGTGCGCGACGTCGAACTCGAATTTCTCGGCGGCCATCAGTCGTCCGGCCTCGCGAGCCTCTTCGCGGCCCTTCTCGCTGAGATCGACGTCAGTCCAGCCGGTGAACCGATTGTCCTGATTCCACGTGCTCTCGCCATGACGCAGTAAGACCAGTCGATACATTGGATGTCCTTGTGTCCGGAGGTCGCCGGGCTTAAAAGCCCGGCCTACGTACTGCCATCGCCGCACCTAAAGGTACGGCCTACGTACGATAACCAAAGGTGTGGCCTACGTACTGCCTATTTTCTGCCAAGGCGACCGAGAGCGTCGCGGCCTGCGTAGATCGCCGACGCGCCAAGCTCTTCTTCGATGCGCAAGAGCTGGTTGTACTTGGCGATACGATCGCTGCGGCTGGCCGAACCTGTCTTGATCTGGCCCGCTCCGGTGCCGACGGCAAGATCGGCGATCGTGCTGTCCTCGGTCTCGCCAGAACGATGCGAGATGATCGTCGCGTAACTGGCGGCACGCGCCATCGCGATGGCATCGAGCGTCTCGGTAACGGTCCCGATCTGATTCAGCTTGACGAGCAGCGCGTTCCCCACTCCATCACTGATGCCGCGGCCCAGGATCTCGGGGTTCGTCACGAACACATCGTCACCGACGAGTTGAACGCGGTCGCCCAGCGCACGCGTGAGCGCCTGCCAACCGGTCCAGTCACCCTCGGCGACGCCGTCTTCAATCGAGATGATGGGGTACTGGCTCACCCAGTCCGCATAGAGCTCCACCATCTGATCGGGCGTGCGCGTGGGCTCGCCGGACTTCTTGAACACGTACTGGCCGTTGTTCCACAACTCGCTCGATGCAACGTCGAGAGCGATGAGCACATCCTCACCGGCCTTGAACCCGGCCGAGCCGATCGCCTGCATCACCACGTCGAGCGCTTCGCGATTCGAGCGGAGGTTCGGCGCGAAGCCGCCCTCGTCACCCACGCCGGTCGACTGTCCGGCTTTCTTCAGGATGGAACGGAGCGCGTGAAAAATCTCCGCGCCGGTCCGGAGCGCTTCCGCGAACGATGGCGCGCCGAGGGGCATGACCATGAACTCCTGAAAGTCCACGCTGCTGTCGGCGTGGGCACCGCCGTTCAGGATGTTCATCATCGGCACGGGCAGAACGTACTTGCCGTCCGCGGGCACACGACCACTCAGCACGGCAAGGTGGACGTACAGCGGGACGCCGGAGGCTGCCGCCGCGGCGCGCGCGACGGCCATCGATACACCAAGCAGCGCATTCGCGCCAAGACGACTTTTCGTTGCTGTGCCATCTAACTTGATCAGCAGCTCGTCGACCGATCGCTGTTCCAGTTCTTTGGAGACGAGGGCAGAAGCGATCTCCGCGTTGATGTGACCGACCGCCGTGCGCACGCCTTTACCGAGGTACCGGCGCTTGTCGCCATCGCGCAGTTCAAGCGCTTCGCGCTCTCCTGTCGAAGCGCCCGACGGCACCGCCGCGCGTCCGAATGCCGTCCCGGCCCGGACATCCGCTTCAACCGTCGGATTGCCCCGCGAATCGAGAATTTCACGTCCATGAACCGCCGTTATCTGCACATGCGCTCCTGTTTGGCGGGTCTAAAGACCCGCCCTACGTACTGCTTGTCCGGCTGGTCTAAAGACCCGCCCTACGTACTGCTTGTCGCGGCGGGTCTGAAGACCCGCCTACGTAGTACCGCTCAAGTCGGCTTCGGCCTCCGCCTTCAAGGCTTCGTCGCTGATCGATCCGATAAACGGCTCGTCTTCCGCCGTGACCACCACGACGCCGCCATCGGTGACAGCGTGGCGTCGCCGGTCCTCTTCCCGGTTGAAACCAATGACGGCACCCCGTGGAATCAGCACGTCACGGTCGATGATCGCGCGCCGCAGCTTCGCGTGCCGGCCCACCCGTACATTCGGCATCAAAATCGATTGCTCGATGTCGCAGAAACTGTGGACGCGTACGTTCGGGCACAGGATGCTCCCGCTGACCCGACTGCCGGACACGATGCACCCGGACGAAATCACCGAGTCTAGCGCCTGCCCGCAGCGTCGCCCGTCCTCGGCGAACACGAACTTCGCAGGGGGTGCCTGGGGTTGGTACGTTCTCAGTGGCCATTCCGGATCGTAGAGATTGAATTCGGGATTGACCTGGCACAGATCCATGTTCGCCGCGTAGTAGGCGTCGAGAGTCCCGATATCGCGCCAGTACTTCGCCGACTTCTTGTTTTCATCGTAGAAGCGATAGGAAAAAACCGGCGCGGAATGAATCAGCGACGGAATGATGTTCCGCCCGAAGTCGTGCTGGCTGTCGCTCCGCGCGGCGTCGTCCTCGAGCGCCCGGACGAGCACGTCGGCCCGGAAGATGTAGATCCCCATCGACGCCAATGCCACGTCGGGAGACCCTGGCACCGGCGTGGGACGTTCCGGCTTCTCTTCGAACCCGGTCACCCTGTCGTGCTCGTCGATCGCGACGATGCCAAAGCGTCGGCTGTTTTCGACGGGCACCTCGATCGTCGCAAGCGTCGCGTCGGCGCCCCGTTCGATGTGGAAGCGAAGCATCTTCGCGTAATCCATCTTGTAGACGTGGTCGCCAGACAAGACGATGACGTGACTGGGGGACTCGCGGACGATGGAGTACAGGTTCTGGTAGACGGCATCAGCGGTGCCGAGATACCAGTGCTCGCCGACCCGTTTCTGGGGCGGAAGCATCTCGATGAACTCGCCAAGTTCCTCCGAGACCAGATTCCAACCCATCCGGATGTGACGACTGAGCGACAGCGACTTGTACTGGGTGGCGATGAAGATGCGCCGAAGCCCGGAATTGATGCAATTACTGAGGGTGAAATCGATGATCCGGTAGGGGCCGCCGAAATAGACCGCCGGCTTGGCGCGCTCGCGGGTCAGGGGCGAGAGGCGCTCGCCGACGCCGCCAGCGAGGAGAATTACCAGGATGTCGTCGAGGTTCATGAGGCGACTGGCTCGTGAGACCTGGCAGTGTGGTGAGGAAGGGCTGATTGTAGCACGCGGTTGAGTCGCCAAACCGACCACATCTCTCGACGATCCAGGGCTTTAAGAGCGTTGACTTGCCTTTCCGAGCGTGCCTATGATCTCTCGGTTCTCCCCCCGTCTGCGGGGGGTTCTCCCCTGGATTGAGTGCTTTTCAACGAGGCGTGTGGTCATGAATATTCGGCGAGTCGTTATCCTCGGTCTGTCCGTCGTGGTCTTGGGAACCACGTCGTCGGTGCTGCTGGCGCAGCGAGGTGACGGAGCGCGCGGAAACACGCCGGGCGTGAACCAGAAGGAAGAAGAGAAGCGGTCCAAGAACCAGCAGGAAGACATCAAAGTTATTACCCAGCTTGTGACCGCCGCGACCGCTGCGCAGCCCGTGTCTCCAACCAGCACAGCAACTGACGAGCAGCAGGGCGACGTCAAGATCACCTGGGATTCGAATCACTTCATCAAGGGCGTTGGTGGCGTCACGTACACGCCTTTCACGGTCGTCGTCGACCGAGCCGCGCTCGCCTCGTCAAACGCAGTCGTGTACATCCGTGCGGTTGCCAAGAACCCGTCGGCTCCCGCTGCACCCGCAGAAGGAAATCGTCAGCAGGGTCGTGGGACTGTCCCGATGTATGCGTGGGACGACTGGAACTTCGTCTCCCTCAAGGAGGACAGAGTTTCGCGCGCCATGATGCTTGCTGGCGGCGAATACGACCTGTTCGTGGTGGTGAAGGATCAGTTCACGGGCGACAAGAAGCAGGTCGCCAAGGCCGGCATGCTGCGCCACAAGCTGGTCGTGCCGGACTTTTCCAAGACAGATCTGACGACGAGCAGCGTGCTGATCGGACAGATCGATCAGTTGCCGTCCGCGCTGCCCGAGAATCAGAAGCGCGAGAATCCCTACACGTTCGGCGTGCTGAAGATTACCCCGAACATTGCGGGGAAATTCCCGAAGAGCGGAGAACTCGCGCTCATCTTCTGGATCTACGGAGCCGGAACCGATGCGACGACTCGGCGTCCAAACCTCACGGTTGAGTACAACTTCTACCAGAAGAATGCGGACGGCACGGAGAAGTACTTCAACAAGACGGCCCCGCAGGAGTTGAACGCGACGACGCTCCCGCCGGAGCTGGACGTGACGGCTGGTCTCCCGGGTTCGATGGCAGTGCCGATGATGTCGTTTCCAGTCGCCGACTATCGGTTGGAAATCAAGGTGTCGGACAAGGTCGCGAGCAAGACTGTGACGCACAGCTTCAACTTCACGGTGAACCCTTCATAGGCCAACTATGTCCAACGCCGGAGGCTTGTCCCTGATCCGCCTGGTCGCCTGGTGCAACGTTGCGCTTGCGGTGTCTGTGGCGGGGACAACCCCGGCGTACGCGCAGTTCTCCGCGCGTACGGCACCGTCACTCATTCGATTGCTCGCCGCAACGACCCAGGGCGAGCTTCGCGGTTCGGTGCTCGATGAGCGTCGTCAACCGCTGGCCGGAGTCGTGGTGTCAGCCGTCGGCTCTACCAGTGCCTTTGCGGTGACTGAACGTGACGGGTCGTTTATCGTCCGTAACCTTCCCGCCGGTCCCTATCTTGTTCGCGTCCACCTGCAGGGCTATGTCGCACCACGGGCCCGTATGGTGCAGGTGAACGGCGGCACGCAGTCTGTCTCGACGATTGCCATGACGGCGAAGGATGCGGCAACTCGCCAGGTCCTCGAGGCCGGCATCGGCGGTGGCAATCGCCGCGAGGACACGGAGACGCCAGAGACGTCGACGCTCGACGTCAGCGAAGTGGCATGGCGACTCCGCCACGTGAAGCGCAGCGTGCTGAAGGACGCTGACGCCGACGCGGTCGAAGACGAGGGGAGCGTCGTCGCCGGTGGATGGTTACCGGTCTACGGTTCACGGCAGTCCCGCTCCGACGGATGGATGGCGGATCTTCCGTTCTACGGTCGAGTGGACCTGCTTACGAGCACGTCGTTCGATCGCACGCAGGATCTGCTGGCGCTTGATCTGGCGGCGCCCACCGGGGTGACATCACTGGCGCTGACCGCGCCGATTGGCGCGGGCGATTGGTCGGTGCAGGCAGGTCTGACGCAGGGTGACATCGCGTCGTGGGTTGTCTCGAGCGCGTTCGTCCGGCGTGGCCAGACCGCTCACCATTACGAGGCCGGTGTTTCATACGGCGCACAGCGATACCTCGGCGGAAACGCGTACTCACTGGCGGCGCTGTCGGATGGAAGCCGGAATGTGGGTGAGCTCTATGCCTTGGATCGTTGGTCGCCAAGCCCTCATCTCGAGGTGACCTACGGGACGAAATACGCCCGCTATGACTATCTCAACGAACGCGGTCTGCTGAGCCCGAACGTCAGCGTCACAATCGCACCCGATCTCGACAGCACGTGGCGTCTGCACGCATCGGCGTCACGTCGTGAGGTGGCTCCGGGCGCTGACGAATTCCTGGCGCCGACCACGGGTCCCTGGCTCCCACCCCAGCGAACCTTCTCTCCGCTCTCGACCCGGAACGGTTTCGAACGTGAACGTGTCGATACGATCGAGGTGAGCGCCGAGCGTCAATGGGCCGGCGATTTCATGATCGGTGTTCGCGCGTTCAAGCAGAACGTCGACGGTCAGGTTGTGACCCTGTTCGGCCTGACCCAGCCGGATTCTCCGGTGGCCAGCATCGGCCACTACTACGTGGCGTCGGGAGGCGACTTCGACGCGCGAGGCTGGGGATTGAGCGTGACGCGTAAGATGCTCGAGGGCGTCCACGCCTCGATCGACTACACCGTGACGGACGCGAACTGGGTGCGCCCCGGATCCGACGTGGCTCAGCTCTCGCGCGTGGCGTCGTCGTCGGTTCGTAGCGACATGGAGCGGACCTACGACCTGCGCGTTGCCGTGCAAAGCGAGGTGCCACAGACGGCCACGCGCTTCTTCGTTGTCTACAAGATCAATTCGGGGTTCGCCGAGGCCGAGACGTCTCAGGGCAGTGTCGGCTCCCGATTTGACGTTCAGGTGAACCAAGGGCTGCCGTTCCTGAACTTCGCCACCGCTCAGTGGGAGATGCTCCTCGCCGTCCGCAACATGTTCCGCGATGGTCTGAGCGATGCTTCGGCGTACGACGAGCTGCTCGTCCTTCGCGCCCCCAAGCGCATCGTCGGCGGCCTCTCGGTCCGGTTCTAAACCTCTGAGATGAATGCCGCACCTAAAGGTGCGGCCTACGTACCGAATTCTTCCGCCGGGATATTGGATGTCCCATCCCATATCTTGAACTGCGGGGTATTGCCGGTGCTAGGATCAGCAGTTAAGTGGCTGATTTATCAGCGTCTTATCACCCAATGACCTCGCCGGGTCGTGGTATATCGTTTGCTCGAGGCTACCGGGCGAGCGTGTGGGTGCTAGTCTATGGGGCTTTCGCCCGCAAACAAGCTGTGAAGACGTCTCGACTGCCCGGCGCAATTACCGACACCGTGAGGCTGGGACATTCGGTCATTCCGATTGTCGTGACCACGTTGCTCGTGTGTCTGGGCCTGGCAAACGTTGCGGCGCTGGCCACCTGGCGTGAGGTTGAAGACGGCGTCCTGTGGAGATTGCACCCTGAGGGTGTGACCGCCATCGAGATCGCGCCGAACACTCCCGCCGACCGCGTGGGCCTGGAACGCGGTGATCTGCTGCTCGCCATCGACGACCATCCAGTGCAGGCTGTCGGCGATGTGGCGGACGCCCTGGCGGGAGCCGGCTCCGGTCAGTCGGTTCGCTACACCGTCCTCCGTCTGGGGACCAGGGAGGTGGTGGACGTTCGGCTGGCGCCGATCCCGAACGCCTCCGGCGCGCTGTATTACCTGCTGGCCGCTGTAGGTATCTTCAGCCTCCTGGTCGGCGCGGCGGTCCGCCTCCGTCGTCCATTCGATCAGGCGACGCTCCACTTTTTCTGGCTCTCGGCGGCATTCTTCGGCCTGTTCACCTTCTCGTTCAGCGGACGCCTCGATCGTCTCGACTGGGTGTTCTACTGGGGCGACGCGGCGGCGACTTTGCTGCTGCCACCGCTCTTCCTCCACTTCACGCTCGTCTTCCCCGAGCGCACGCGGCGCTGGACGTACCGTGTGTTTGGCCGGTCGTTGATTCCGTTCCTGTACGTTCCGGCGGTGATTCTTGCCGTCGGCCGCATTCTCGCCGTGTGGCGAAGCGGGTCCGACGCGGCGGCGTTCAT
>Ga0075420_100002553_pt1 | contig 15770 bp, 15 predicted proteins | sample SoiMetdeltSBSDD4_FD_75296 | JGI IMG/M metagenome (GOLD analysis project Ga0075420, IMG submission 75296) | Bulk soil microbial communities from a Populus tree surrounding site in Tennessee, USA - Soil MetaG P. deltoides SBSDD4 | ecosystem: Environmental > Terrestrial > Soil > Tree plantation... | reverse complement strand
ACGAGCGGCACCTCGCGATCCTGCACGCGGCGGCGCGGCCATCGGGTCGGCTGGCCCTCGAGGACGGGATCCAACTCGCGCCCCTCGATGTGCCGCTCGAACAGCAGCGCCCCCGTGTCACTGTACTTGCGGAAGATCGGCCGGCCGGTGATGAACACGTAATAGTAGCCGCCAGTCGGATCGACCAGGGGGAGCCCGGCGTTCATCGCGATATGTACATCGCGATCGTCCTCGAACCCGGTGGTCCGGAGTCGTCCGATGCTGCGCTGCGCGTAGCCTCCCGGCGAGTATTCGGTGAACAGCGCGCCGCTCTCGGGGTGGCTGATCAGCAGCGTCGTGCCGGTGTGTTGCACCGATGCCGCGCCGTTCAGCATCGCGTTGCCGAGAATCACTCGCGCCGCAGGCGCGCCAGGCAGAAAGAATCCGGTGAGCAACTTGCCGTTGCGGTCGAACGTCTGCACGCGCTGCTGCGCTCGCGGCACATCGGCGACGACGAACCGCCCGTCGGGTGCCACATCGAATCCGGTCGGTTGAATGACTCGCCCGTCTTCCTGGCCGATCTCCAGGACCTTCCGCGTGGCCGTCCCGTTCGCATCGACTGAGTGCACGGTGTGGCCGCGGCGATCGAACACGAAGTAGGTGCCACTCGCGTCCTGCTGGAAGTTGATCGCCTCGTCGTAGCCGCCGACGATGTGCGGCGGCAGGCTCCCAGTCGAACGAAGCATCTCGACGCGCAGCGCGGCGTCGGGGTGGGAGGCGAGAAGAATGAGCGCGAGGAGTGCCGAGCTAGTACGCCGCAAGCGACTTGATCGCTTTCAGCACATCGGACGATCCCGGCAGAATAGCGTCCTCGAGGTCCGGCGCGTAGGCGACCGGACAATCAAGCGCCGCCACGCGCGTGACGGGAGCGTCGAGGTATTCGAACAGGTCCTGTGAGATGCGCGCGGCGATCTCCGCGCCGAAGCCGGCCGTCAACTGATCCTCGTGCGCGACGATGACCCGGCTCGTCTTTCTGGTGTATGCCGCGATCGTTTCCCAGTCGTAGGGAATGATCGTGCGGAGGTCGATCACGGCGACGCTGATGCCCTGACGTTCGGCCTGCTGCGCGGCCAGCAGCGATCGCTGCACGAGGGCGCCCCACGTGATGACCACGATATCGGTCCCGTCACGAGGCACCGCCGCTTTCCCGAATGGAATCATGTAATCCGGCCCGGGATACACGCCTTTGTTGTAGGTCTGCCGGTACAGATGCTTGTGCTCGCAGAAGAGGACGGGGTCGTCGCTGCGAATAGCAGTACGCAGCAACCCGGCTGCGTCCTGCGCATTCGAGGGCAGGACGATGCGCAGTCCCGGCGTGTGCGCGAAGATCGCCACTGCCGACTGGCTGTGGTAGGGCGCGCCGCCACGCAGATAACCGCCGATCGGCACGCGGATCACGACCGGGCACGACCAGTGATTGCCCGAGCGGTAGCGCATCATTGACAGTTCGTCGCGAATCTGCATGAACGCCGGCCAGATGTAGTCGAAAAACTGAATCTCGGCGACCGGTTTCAGGCCGCGCAGCGCCATCCCGACCGCCCGGCCAACGATGTTGGCTTCCGCGAGCGGCGAGTTGAAGACGCGCGTGTCGCCGTAGAGCCGCTGCAGGCCATGCGTCACCTTGAAGACGCCGCCCTTGCCCGTGACGATCGATAAGGCCTCGCTGTTGCTCGCGTCGGCCACGTCCTGACCGAAGATGACGATGCGGGGGTTGCGTGCCATCTCGTCTTTCAACGTCGCGTTGATGGCGGCGACCATCGTGTCGGGCTTGCCCTGCGGCGTGGGCTCGGTGGAGAACTCGTGTGAGGTGGGGTCGATGTCGGGTGAGAAGACGAAGTCGCTGGCAGTGGCTGGATCGGGCTTGGGGGCCCGTAGCGCGTCTTCAGCGGCCTGGTTCACCTCGCGATCGACCGAGGCGGCGATGTCGGCGAGGTCCTGATCGGTGGTCAGTCCCTCGCTCTTGAGGAACTGCTGCATGCGCCGCAGCGGATCGCGGCGCGTTTCCGCCTCGCGCTCGCCTGGCGTCTTGTACAGCCGCTCATCGTCAGAGAAAGAGTGCGAGTACGGCCGGACGACCGTCGCGTGCACGAGTGCCGGGCCCTTGCGTTCGCGCGCGTGCGCCACCGCCTCGCGCATCGTCCGGTAGCTGGCCAGGAAGTCGGTGCCGTCACATCGGAATCCGCGCAGGCCGGGGAAGCCTTCGACGAGACGCGAGATGTCGCCGCCCGCGGTCTGCACGTCCACCGGCACCGAGATCGCGTAGCCGTTGTCCTCGATGAGGTAGACCAGTGGCAGCTTGCGCTGACAGGCCGTGTTCAGCGATTCCCAGAACTCGCCCTCGCTGGTGCCGCCCTCGCCAATCGAAACGTAGGTGATCTCGTCCGGTCGGTAACGAGTGTCGCGATCCTCGATGGCCGTCACTCGCGCGTAGATCTGGCCAGCCTCGGCGCAGCCGACGGCATGCAGACACTGCGTCCCCACGCAGCTGCTCTTCGACGGCAGGTTGAAGCGGCGATGGCCCCAGTGCGACGGCATCTGTCGCCCGGCATTCGCGGGATCCTCGACGGACCCGACCGAGGCGAGGAACATCTCATAGGGTGTGATGCCGATCGTCAGACAGAGAGCCCGGTCGCGGTAGTACGGGAACAGCCAGTCCTCGCCGGGGCGCAGCTGCAGCCCGGCAGCGACGAGCACGGCTTCATGACCGGCGCCGCTGATCTGGAAGAACGCCTTCTGCTGGTTCTTGAGGAGGATCTCCTTGTCGTCGACCTTCCGCGACAGGAGCATCAGGCGGTAGGCTGCGAGCAGCTCGTCGCGCGTCAGCCCTTCGTGTTCACGGCTGCGCGCCTTGGTGGCTTGGGCGCGGGTGTCCGCGCCATTGGCCAGGCCCGAACCCTTCATCGATCCCAAGTTTACCGCACGAACCGGGAAGCAGGGCTGTGGGGATGGTTCAATGGGTTCATTAGGTTTTCGGACCAAATGAACCTCCGGAACCGACGTTACGGCTCCGTCAGCCAGTCGGCGCGGATCGGGCTGAAGACGTCGAGCTCGAAGGTGTCTTCGAGCGCTTCGGCCTGGTGGGGAGTGCCCGACGGGATGTGCAGGACTTCGCCCTCTTTCACAATGATTTCCTCGCCGCCGACGAGAAAACGCAGCGCGCCCTGCAGGACGTATGTCATCTGCTCGCTGTCGTGTGCGTGCATCGGCACCTGCGCGCCACGTTTCAAGTAGGTCTGCGCAAGCATTTCACGCTCACCGGTGACGATCTTGCGCGAGATCATCTCGGTGATCTTCTCGAGGGCGATTTCATCCCAGCGATGAACGGGGATCGGCATTCAGTGGACCCGCCGGTTGATGTCGTCGCGGCGGCCGCCTGAATACACATCGAACTTGCGTCGCGTGCGATTGATGCGCCACTTCAAATAGCGGTACTGAATCTCCGAGAACAGGTTGAGACGAATACGCTTGAGATACAGGTAACCCGTAACCAGTCCGCCGAGGTGCGCGGTGTGGGCCACGCCGCCGCCACCATCCGCCGCGAACAGCAGCGCCAGCGCGCCGAGGATCATCACGAAATACTTCGCCGGCACCGGAAACAGAAAGAACATCAGGATCGGGCGCGTCGGGAAGTACAGCGCGTAGGCGAGCAGCACCCCGAAAATGGCGCCGGACGCGCCGATCGTCGACGTGTAATAGAACTGGTCGCCAATTGCTCCTGGCAGCAGTCCAAGCAGCACCTGGGTCACGCCGGCGCCGATGCCGCACGCGAAATAGAACTTGGCGAAGTACCTCGGTCCCCACATGCGCTCCAGCTCGACGCCCATGAGATAGAGCGTCAGCATGTTGAAGAGCAAGTGGCCCGGACCGCCGTGCACGAACATGTAGGTGACCAGTTCCCAGACGGCGAAGCTCTCGAACAGGTGCTTCGGCGTGACACCGAGCTGCAGCTTCAGGATGGGCTGGAAGAACGTGACGATGAACACCAGACCGTTGGCGATCATGATGGCTTTGATCGCCGGGGTCAGCGGACCTGGACCGAACGAGTAGGAAATCCCCGAGGGTCCGGGGTAGCGCCCTCGCATCACATCAGTCTGTGCCAACTAGTGCCTAGTCGGCAATATCTGGCGCCCTCGACTTGTGCTCGAGACGCTCTGCGTACCGTCGAAGCGGCGCATCGCTCGTCGAGATCGGTTGCGTCAATCGCCGACGGCCGCCACCAGCAGTGCCATCACTCCGAAGAACGTGGCGACGCCGGTCGCCACTCCGATTGCAACCGCTTTGCCGACGCCATGCCCAGCCTTTCGCGGCTCCATCGCGACGATCGACTGGTAGGAAATCGCCTGGACGGGTACGGGGATACGGGTTTTTGGTTGCAGCAGAACCGCGTCGTGTTGAGCGCTGACGAGCGTAGCTCGAAAGCGATGGCCGTCGTCCAGCCGAACGTTGAGCTCGGTGCCCACAGCCATACGCTCAGCAAAGCCTCTCCAGATTTCCGTCGTCGTCTGTGCGGTGATGCTCTGCAACGAGATGAGCGTGATCAGGAGCGTGGTCGAGAGAACGCGAATGCGCGCGGACATGGTGCTGCCTCGTATCAGAAATCGACGCCAACGCCGGTGCGCCACGCGAGCGCTGCGATGCCGTGGCCCGACCACGACGTTCGAATATCGCTGCGGATGAATGCGCGCTCCGACACGTATGCCTTGAATCCGCTGGTAACGTAGGGACGCGATCGATATCGCAGTTCTGTCTCCGATTGCGGCACCAGGCTGATCCCTCGCGGATCTCTCGGAGAGAAAGGCGGAAACGCAGTCTCGATCGCTTCACGTTCACGCACGAGCTCAATCCCCGCGCCAACGAACGGATGAAACCACGTGTTCTCGAAGAATTGGCCGGCCAGACCGGCCGACACGGTGGTGATCCGGAACTCGTGATCGCGCTGCACGAAGAGCGGTGTTGGGGCACCCGGAACGGGTACGGCCTCGTACGAGTAGATTTCCCCCTCAGTTGTCGTCGAGATGTCGAGTTCCGTTTTCAGATGAGAGGTCCAGTGGTAGCCGACGACCCCGCCGCCCGAGGCGACGTCGAACCACCGATCCCCTATCTCCGATTGGAGCCGCCGCTGTTCACCTAGCCAGGTGACATGCGCAGCCGCATCCCATCGTGGAGTCCCCAGGGGAACAAGCGTTACTGTTCGACCGGGTTCCTGGGCGTTGAGGACTGCGCCAGCAAGACACCCGACAAGCAGGACAGCCGGTTGGAATCGAGCCATCGATCTTCTCTGCCTGGGAATGTGCAGGCCGGGGAGAAATCGGCTCAGGGAGTGACTGCGACGGGCGCCGTTCGGATGTCGCGTGGAAGCGGCCAGGCCAGCACGGCGGCGACGATGGGCACTGCCGACATCACGATTAGCGTCCGTTCGATCCCGATGCGGTCGCCAAGCATGCCCACGAACGGCACGATCAATCCGCCCATGCCCCACGCGAATCCCATCATCAAGAACGACACGGTGGCCGCGCTGATCGGCGCGATGGTCTGAGCGAAGGTGACGTTCACGGGCAACGTGGACTGCAGCAGGAACCCGCCGATGGAGAGTGAGAGGACGAACAGCCAGCCGGACAGAAGCGGCGCGACTGCCATGAACGGCACCGCCGAGAGCAGCGACACGATGATCACGCGGCGGGCCCCGAAGCGATCGGCCGCCGGACCGCCGAAGAAGCCGCCGAGCCCGGTCGCAAAGAGATACAAGGACACCGCGGTTCCCGCCTCCGCCAGCGTCTGACCGCGAAGCGTCAGCATCACCGGCACGAATGTGGAGAAACTGGTCGTGGTCAGCGTACGCAGGACGACGATGAAATAGAGAACAGTGAGGGGACGCGCGTACGAGCGAAGCGCGCGAAAGCCGCCGATGGTGTGCTCCTCCTGTAGACGCTCGATCGGTGGCATGCGACGCAGCAGTACCGCACCGAGCACGAACAGTGCCGGCAACACCAGCAGCGGCGTTGCCGAGAGGCCGTAGTGCTGCACGAACGGCGCAAAGGCGAGTGGCGCGATCGCCTGCCCCAGGGTACCGCTGGTGATGTGAAACGACATCGCCAACCCACGCTGTTGCCCTGAGTGCTGGTGCACGAGTGCCGCCGCCGGCGGATGAAACGCCGCGCCGCCGAGACCACCAACCAGCAGCACCAGCGCGAGCATGATCGGACTGGGCGCGAGGCCGATCAGCGGTAGGACCGTGACGCAGAGGATCGGACCCGCCAGGAGCAGCAGGCGAGGCCGCCACCGGTCCGCGAGATGGCCGAAGGCGAGCTGACTGACCGAGTTGGCCAGCTGAAAACACATCTGCAACGTGCCTGCAGCGGCGAGCGAGAGACCAAGGTTGGTGATGAGCAGCGGCAGCAGCGGCGCGAGGATGTTGCCGTAGCCGTCGACGATGAAATGCGTCGCCGCCAGCAGGACGATGGTGCGGTGCAGCCCAAAAGGACTCCGCCAACCGACAGTTCCGCGCCGCGAACCGATAGGTTCGCGCCGTGAACCGCCAGGTTCACGCGTCATCGCGCCGACGATCGTCGGAAACGCCGGGTGACCAGCGCGACGCTCTGGGTAAACTCGCGGATGCGGAGGAGCCATGCGCCGCCGGCGAGCACGGCCAGCGCGAAGGCAATCGCGAGCGCCAGCCGTGCGATCTGGATCACTTCGCGGTCGCCGGGCATCCACCCTTCCAGCGCGCGGAACGACGCGAATGCCGCGGCGCCCATACCCACGGACGCGAGCGCGACGCGCGAGACCGACGAGAAGAGCTGGGCGCCGTTGAGGCCGTGAAGCTGTGACCGCAGGAGGAACAGCAGCGTGCCGGCGTTGAAGAGCGCGGCGATGGACGTGCCGAGGGCGAGACCGCGATAGCCGATCATCTGCACCAGCACATAGTTCAGCGCCGCGTTGACCAGGACGGTGATCACGCTGACGATGACCGGGATGCGGTTGCGCCCAAGCGCGTAGAACACCGGCGACGCGATGCGCACAACGGAGTACCCGACGAGGCCGATGGCGTAGTACTGCAGCGCGGCCGCCGTCGCAACAGTATCTGTGGGCGTGAAGCGGCCGTGCTCGAACAGCATCCGCACGATCGGCACCGAGAGGACAATCAAGCCGATCGTCGCCGGCACATTCAGCATCACCATCAGCGACAACCCGTCCGACACCGTATTGCGAACCGCGGCGAAATCCTCCGCTTGATGGTGTCGCGAGACGGCCGGCAGCGCTGCCGTCGCAATCGAGACGCCGAACAGTCCGATCGGCAGATACATCAGACGAAACGCGTAGTTCAGCCAGTTGACCGCTTCGATTTCCTGGCTCGTTGCAAGCCACATGTTCACCAGCACGTTCACTTGCGTGGCCGCGAGCCCGATCGTGCCCGGTCCCATGAGGACGAGCACGCGCCGCAGCCCTTCATCGTTCAGATCGACGGTCGGCCGGTATCTGAATCCTTCCGACCGCAGTGCCGGCCACTGGATGGCGAGCTGCGCGACCCCGCCCAGGAACGTGCCGGCCGCGATCGCGACGATGGGCGCGATGCCCAGGCCGGGCATGAACGGCACGACGAACCACGCGCACAGGATCGTGACGACGTTGAACATCGCTGGCGAAAAGGCCGGGATGAAGAAGTGATGGAGGGAGTTCAACATCCCCATCAACGCCGCGGCGAGCGCGATGAACGTCAGCGTCGGCAGCATGAAGCGCGCGAGTTGTACCGTCAGCGCGAGCTGCGCGGCGTCGCGCGTGTACTCGTTGTCGGTGATCAGCCGGACGAGCGGCTCGGCGAAGATGATGCCGACGAGCACCAGCAGCCCGGTGATCACGGCAAGCGCGTTGATGACCAGATTGGCGAGCCGCCACGCCGACTCCTTGCCTGACCCGTGCAGGTGCTTGGTGAACGTCGGCACGAAGGCCGCGCTCATGGCCCCTTCGGCAAACAGGTCGCGAAGCAGATTTGGGATTCTGAAGGCGACGTTGTAGGCGGTCATCGCCGCCGTCGCCCCGAAATACTGCGCGAGTACCATCTCGCGCACCAGGCCCAGCACGCGACTCGACATGGTCGCGGCGGCGGCCGCGGCCGCCGAGCGCGCCAGCCGCGGCTGGCCCGTCAGCCGGGGCGAGGAGCTCGAGTCAGGCGCCAAGCTTGCGGCGGACAGCCTCGTTGACCGCTTTCCCGTCGGCATTCTTGCCGGCGAGCTTCGGCATGACGGCCTTCATCACTTTGCCCATGTCCTTCGCTGAGCTCGCGCCAGTCTCGGCGATCGCCTCGGCGACCGCGGCGTCGATCTGCTCGGACGTGGCCGCTGGCGGCAGGTAGGCCTCGAGCACCGCGACCTCGCCGGTTTCCTTCTCGACGAGATCGGTGCGGCCGGCCTTGCTGAACTGCTCGATCGAATCGCGCCGCTGCTTCACCAGCGAGGACACGACCTGCAGAATCTCCGCATCGTCGAGGTCGCGCCCTTTCTCGACGCCCTTGTTCATGATCGCGGCCTTCAGCATTCGCAGCGCCGACAGCCTGGCCGCGTCCTTCGCTTTCATCGCCGCCGTGATTTCGGCTGCGACCTTGTCATTCAGACTCATTTAGTGATCCTGATCTGAGTCGCCGCTCGTGATGTGCCAGCCGTCGGTCTCGTCGTAGAAGCCTTTCGGCACCTGCACGGCGTTCACCTTCACGCAGACGTCGAGCGTGGACTTGACGTTGAAGTATCCGGCGCGCCGGAGCACGCGCCGATAGGCGGCGTGCATCACCGAGCAGCGCACCTTGTCTGAATCCTCCGCCGCCGCGGCGCGATCTACCCAGCGCAGCAGCGTCTTGAGTCCCGACACGTCGTCAGGATCGACGAGGAAATCAACCAGCATGGTGACTCGCCCGAGCGGCTCGTGACGATGGCGGTAGACGGCATAGCCATGCACCTCGCCCTGACGCTTCAAGGCGACGACCGAGTAGCGGACGTGCGGTGGTTCGATGTACCGCCAGTTCAGGTAGGGTGAATCGCGCCGCACGGACAGGTCGAACTTCGGTGCGAGCCGCTCCCAGAGCGCAGTGAACGCGAGGTCGAAGCGGCGAATCGGCTCGCACTCGGCGCGCAACGGCCGTGAACGCGCCACGATTTGCACGAGCGGATGGGTGACCGCTGAAATGAGTCGATTGAACGCGACCGGCAGATGCGGCGTGCGCATCGCCCGCCGTGTCAACGGCTTGACCAGCGTCGGCACGACGTGCGATTCGGGCCAGTGCAGTCGATCGAGCATCTTCCGCGACGGCTCCGACAGGCGAATGGCCAGTACCGCACCGCTGTTGCGATCCCACGCCCGCAGCAGTGCCTCGTCGAGACCCTGTCGGTCGCGTTCGGGCGCGATCATGGCGTCAGTGCCCCAGGCGCCATCCACCTCGAGTCCCTTCAGCGACAGACGGACGGGCAGCGTCGGATAGTGGCCGACGATCGTCGGGCCTTCCCGTGCGACCCAGATCCCCGGTTGACCGGAGCCGTTGTGTGGATTGCGGCGATGCTGCCAGTCCCATCGGAAGCGCGTGGCTTCCGCCGCATCGGCGCCGTGCATGCGCCGATTCAGCGTGTCGACGCCACGACGGTCCTCGGGACGGAATCGATCGATGTCAGACATGAAGACGCAGAACGACTGAGTCTTCTTATTGTACGGGAACGCCGCGGAGCGATCGGAACGCCGTCGCTACTGATTCGGCCGATTGTTCGGCGTCGGTGCTGGCGTAATCGTGCCAGGAGTATTGGGCGCCGGTATCGCCGGCGTGATCGCACCAGGTGGAGTTGGCGATGGTGTTCCCGGCGTGACTACGCCAGGACGCACCGTTCCGGGAAGGACACCGAATGGATTCGGCGTGGGCGCCGGATTCTGCGGGTCGTTCCGCCCATCGTCATCCAGCGCGGGAACCGGCGGTCTTCCGGCAGCGCCCGGAGGGCCGATGTCGCGCGGCAATCGCGCACCTGGCGCCGCGTTCGGTGGACGTGGGCCTGGCGGCTGATCGTCGTCATCGAAATTGTCCTGGACCTGCACCGCCTGCTGGGGCTGCGTCGGTGCCGCGGTGGTGGTGGCCGGCCGCGAGCTGGTCGGGACGATGTAGATGCGGTCGTACGACGACGCGCCAGCGACCGCCGTCTCGCGGGCGGCGACGAGATAGCCACTCACGCCGCGCAACACGATTTCGAGCGCCTGCTGTTCGGAGACGTCCTGCAGCTCGAGGGTCACCGGCGGTCCTGGAACCCGCTCGCCGTTCACGATGGTCGTGCGGCCGCGACGGGACCATTCCGACAGGATCTGGCTGATCGATGCGTTCTGCGCGTTCAGGCGCACCTTGCCGTCCTGAAACTCCAGCGTCACTCCCTGCGCCGCGGCGGATGACGCCCCGGCACCGAGCAACGCGACGACGGCCAACACGTGAAACCTCTTCATGTGAGCCTCGCAGTGAGTGTCTAGTATACGACTGGTTCGTGGTTGGTGGTTGGTGGCTGGTAGCTAGTGGCTACAACCATCTAGCCAGCTACCACCTACCAGCTACCGCCAACGGGGCTATTTCTGCCGTATGTGCTCGATCACGGTTTTGATGATGTCGTTCAGCTCCAGCTTGGGCTGATAGCCCACCAGCTCGCGGATTTTCGAGATGTCGGGCACCCGCCTCGGCATGTCCTCGAACCCAGCCTCGTACGCCTCATCGTATGGGACGTATTGAATCGTCGATTGGCTTCCGCTGAGGGTTTTCACTCGCTCAGCCAGCTCGCGAATCGAGACCTCATCGGTGTTGCCGACGTTGAACACGCCGCCGACGGCGCGCGGTTCCTTCGTGAGCTTCATGAGCGCGTCGACAACATCCCCGACGTAGGTGAAGCTGCGGGTCTGCTTGCCGTCGCCGAACACGGTGATCGGCTGCCCGGCAAGAGCCTGCCTGACGAATGTCGGCAGCACCATCCCGTACTGCCCGGTCTGCCGCGGCCCGACTGTGTTGAACAGCCGCACGATGATCACCGGCAGCTTGCGCTCCTTCCAATATGCCAGCGCCAGGAACTCGTCGATCAGCTTGCTGCAGGCGTACGCCCAGCGATGTTTGACCGTTGCGCCCAGCACCAGCTCAGCCCCCTCGCGGAACGGGACATCCGTGCTTTTGCCGTACACCTCGGACGTGGACGCGATGAACACCAGCTTCTTCTTCTTGTTCGCGTGCTTCAGCACGACCTCGGTGCCGTGCACGTTGGTCTCGATCGTGTGCACCGGCTGTTCGACGATCAGCTTGACGCCGACGGCCGCGGCGAGGTGGAAGACGACGTCGCTGCGGTCGATCATCTCCGCGAGCAGCGATTCGTTGGTCACCGAATCGATCGCGTACGAAAACGCCGGAGTGTTCTTCAGGTGACTGATGTTGTCGATAGAGCCGGTCGACAGGTTGTCGAGGACCGCGACCTCGTGTCCGTCGCGCAGCAGGCGCTCGGCGAGATGCGATCCGATGAACCCGGCGCCACCGGTGATCAGAGCTTTCACGCGAGATGATGTCCTTTCGCAAAGGCTCCGATTTCATCGGCGACGCGCACGATGTCGGCGTCGGTCAGCCGAGGGAAAAGCGGCAGCGATAGTAATTCCGCGCCGGCGTCGACAGCGACGGAACAGTCGTGTGCCGCGAATGCCGCGAACGCCGGCTGCCTGGTCAACGCCATCGGGTAGTGAACCATCGTGTCGATGCCGGCCGACGCCAGATGCGCCTGCAGCGCGTCGCGTTCGGCAACCAGCACTGGGAACAGATGGTACACGTGGCCGGGGTCGCGTTCGCGGATGGTGCGCAGCGATGGCGGCAGCAGTTGTCGATAGCGCGCCGCACGCACCCGGCGGCGATTCGTCCACTCCGCGAGCAAGGGCAGCCGCGCCCGGAGAACTGCAGCCTGCAGATCATCGAGGCGGCTGTTCACACCCGCTTCGACATGTTGTGCCCGCACCTGCTGACCGCCGTTTCGCAGCCGTCGAACACGGGAGGCGAGCGCTTCGTCGCCGGTGATGACGGCGCCGCCATCGCCGAGCGCGCCCAGATTCTTCGTCGGATAGAAGCTGAAGGCCGCGGCCTCCGACTGTCTACCGACGGCGACACCGCGCTCGGTGGCGAGATGTGCCTGACAGCAGTCCTCGACGATAGCCAGGGAATGGCGGGCAGCGACGAGGCGAATCGCTTCCATGTCGGCTGGTTGTCCGTACAAGTGCACCGGCACGATGGCGCGCGTCCGCGACGTCACCGCCGCTGCAGCCGCGGCCGCGTTGATGGTCAGCGTGTCCGTCTCCACATCGACGATGACCGGAATTGCGCCAGCGGCAATGACGGCGAGTGCCGTATAGCCCGCCGTCATTGCTGGCACGATCACTTCATCGCCGGCGCCGATATCGAGTGCGCGGAGCGCCAGCGTGATCGCGTCGGTGCCCGTGCCGACGCCGACGGCGAAGGCGGCGCTCGACGCGGCGGCGAATTCGCGTTCGAAGGCCTCGACCTCGGGGCCCAGCACGAACCAACCGCGCACCAGCACACGATCGATCGCTTCGCGGACCGCGGCGTCATCCTCGGCGGGCCTGAGGTCGATGAAGGGGATTGGCGCCGGTGCGTTCACGGCACGCCGACGTGCGACGCGTCCGTCACGTACTTGTCCAGGTGCGCGCGGTAGAACTCGATTGTCCGGAGCAGTCCCTCGCGCAGCAGCGTGACCGGCTGCCAGCCGAGCGTTCGGCGGATCAGCGATGAATCGGCGTGGAAGTCGCCGATGTCGATGGCCTTCTTCTCCGGCGGCCACTCGACGAGCCGAAACCGGCCGGCGCCGGCGATCTCGATCAACATCTCGACGAGATTGCGCAGCGAGATCGGTTCGGCGCCGCCAACGTTGAACGCCTGACCGTTGCAGGCGTCGGACGCGCCGGCGCGTAAGAACGCGTCGGCGGCATCGTCGACGTAGACGAAGTCGCGAAGCTGGCTGCCGTCGCCGTAGAGCAGGATCTCGCGGTTCTCGACGACCTGCCGGATGAACCAGGCGATGAACCCTTGCCGGTTGTGCTTGATCAGTTGACGCGGTCCGTAGACGTTGGTCAAACGCAGCGAGCACGCCCGCACGCCGAACACGTTGTTGTAGACCACGTGGTAGTACTCGCCGGCGGCTTTGTTGATCCCGTTCACGTCGGTCGGCCGGACCAGGTGCGACTCGGTCACCGGCAGTGAATCGGGACGGCCGTAGACCTGCCGTGTGCCGGCGAACACGACCTTCACCCGCGGATTGTGGATGCGGCAGGCTTCGAGCAGCGTCAGTTGCGCGCGGCAATTGATTTCGAGATCCGTGTGGGGATCCTGCATGCTGTCGATATGACTGACCTGTCCAGCGAGATTGAAGATGACGTCTTGATCGCGGACCAGGTAGTTCATCGTGCTCTGCTGCCGGATGTCGGCGATGTTCACCGTCACGCGGTCCTCGATGCCGCGGATGTTGAACAGGTTGCCGCCATACTCGGAGATCAGCGAGTCGACGAGCAGCACACGCGCGCCGTGTGCGGCGAGCTGGCGGGCCAGATTGCTGCCGATGAAGCCAAGCCCGCCGGTGATCATGACCCGGCGATCGCGATAGAACGCGTGGAAGCTTTCTGCGCCGGCGCCAGGGGCCGTGCTCACGCGGCCGATTCTATCAGAGCGCGCAGGCCCTTCAGCTTGGCGACGACCATGAGCTCGATCCACGTGACGGCGAGATCCGCATAGGTGTGGAGGATCCGCCGCGGCGTGAAGAACTCGGACACCCCCGAGCGGCGCGCGTAGTGGTGAACGGAGACTTCACGAAACTGCGCGCCGGCACGCTGGGCCTGCTTGACCAGCTCCACGCAGATCGAGCCGCTGCTGCTGGACAGTCGAAGCTTGTTGAGCACCGAGCGCCGGATCAGCCGGAAATCGCAGTCGACGTCGTTGATCGGCAGCCAGAACGACCAGCGGGTCACGAAGCGATGCAGATTGCCGACGAACACGCGGTGCGGCGGATCGTTCCTCGTCATCTTCATCCCGTTGACGAAGTGCGTGTCCTCGGTCAGCAGCATCAGCAAGATGGGAATCTCGCGGACGTCGTACTGGCCGTCGCCGTCGGTGTAGAAGACGACGTCCTTGGTGGAGTGCTCGAAGCCGCTGCGCAGCGCGGCGCCATAGCCGCGATTGGCCGGGTGCGTCACGACACGCAGGCGATCGACCTGTGCGGACAGACCAGACAAGACGGCGGCGCTCTCATCCCTCGAGCCGTCGTTGACCACGATGATTTCGTAGTCGTCGGTCAGCTCACGCAACTGGCGATCGGCCTGCACCACCAGGTCGCCGATGGTCTTCGCGTCGTTGTAACAGGGAAAGAACGCCGAAATCGACGGTTTCGGCACGGGGAAGATATATCACTTTTTGCCGCGCGGCCGCGCGGCCAGCCGCCACGGGAGGATCACCGACTCGGCGATCACTCCGCCGGACATTTTCGATTGGCCCTCTCGCCGCTCGACAAAGGTGATTGGCACTTCAACGATGCGACCGCCGGCTTGGTGCGCCTCCCAGGCCATTTCCACCTGAAATGCATACCCGTCAGACACGATGCGATCCAGTGGCAGACGCGCGAGCAGCCCGCGTGTCCAGCAGCGAAAGCCGCTCGTACAGTCATGGACCGGCAGGCGCGTGATCGCCCTCACGTACCAGTTGGCAAACGTGCTCAGCATGACGCGGTGGGCCGGCCAGTGACGGAGCGCGCCGCCCGGAATGTAGCGCGAGCCAATCACCAGGTCGGCATGCGTGCTCGCCTCGAGCAGGCGCGGCAACTCGGCCGGGTCGTGCGAGAAATCCGCGTCCATCTGGCAGATGTGTGTGGCGTCGGTTCGGAGCGCCGCGGCCATCCCTTCGATGTACGAACGGCCGAGACCGCGTGATCCCGACCGCCGCATCACGCTGACACGGCCGGCGCTCGCCGCTGCCAGCGCGTCGCCTTCGTCGGCCGTCCCGTCCGGTGAGTTGTCGTCGACCACCATCACCTTCAGCCCGTCGATCGACAGCAGCGCCGTGACCAGCGGCCGCAGGTTGTGGCGCTCGTTGTAAGTGGGGACCAGGACGAGAGGCCGCATCGCTCCTAGGACCGCGGCGGACCGTCGAAGCGCAGCGACGAGATCTGCTCCGAGATCAGCCCGACGAGGAAGATGATGACGGCAAAGAGAATCAGGATGACGGCACCGTTCGGGATGCGCCCATACATCGCGAAGTTGACCAGCCCGTAGACGGCGCCGATCAACAGCGACGCAGCGCTGATCGGCACGAACACCCGCAGCGGGCTGAAGATGGTGATGACTTTGAGGAGGATCAGGAAGAACCTGGTGCCATCCCTCGCGAACTTGATCTTCGATTGCCCCGAGCGCGCGCGAGCGTCCACCGGCTCGAACGTCACGTTGTAACCCGCCTTGATGAAGGCGAGCGTCGTGGTGGTCGGCGTGGAGAATCCGTTGGGCAGCAGGTGAAGAAACTCCCGCAGGTGCTCGCGGCGGGCGCCGCGAAACCCGGACGTCAGATCGGGCACACGTCGTCCGGTCAGATAGCTGGCGAGACGATTGAGTAGCTGATTGCCGATTCGTCTGCCGACTGTGGCCTGCGTCTGTGCCGAGCGCGCGCCGATCACCAGATCGTATTCGCCGAGACGTTCCACGAGACG
>Ga0075420_100002546_pt1 | contig 15780 bp, 12 predicted proteins | sample SoiMetdeltSBSDD4_FD_75296 | JGI IMG/M metagenome (GOLD analysis project Ga0075420, IMG submission 75296) | Bulk soil microbial communities from a Populus tree surrounding site in Tennessee, USA - Soil MetaG P. deltoides SBSDD4 | ecosystem: Environmental > Terrestrial > Soil > Tree plantation... | reverse complement strand
CCGGCCATGAAGATGTTGTTGACCTGGGAGGCACCCGAGGTGACCACACCGGTCCCCGAGAAGACGTTGGCCGCCCCGCCCTGGGCCCGGGCGGCAGCGAAGCCACGCTGGTTGTCGGCGCCCGCGGTGCGCATGGCGACCGGCAGAGGGATGGTCAGGGTCCCGATCAGGTTGCCGTCGGAGGCCATGGCGAACCCGACCCAGAGCACCACGATCCGGCCGAGCTTGAAGTAGTGGCCGTAGGACGTGCCGCCGGTGCCGAGGGAGAAGGTGCCCGCCGCGGCGAACGTCGACGGCGAGAACGACGTCGACGCCTCCGAGGCGAACTTGGCGAGGGTGACGATCGCGTCGGCGAGCTGGTTGGTGGCCGACACGCCCCCGGCGGCGACCTTGCCAGCGATCACCGAGTTCGAGGCGAGGGCAGCCGAGTCGACGACCCCGGCGGCGAACAGGGCGGCAGCGTCGAGCGACCCGTTGGCGATGTCGTGGACGTGGTTGGCGAGCGCCAGGGCGGTGCCCGAGCCCGCCGAGTTGGCGGTGCCCACCGACACCGGGGTGCCTGTGACCGGGCCAGCGTGGACATGGTCCTGCCGGGGAGGGATCGACCCGACACCGACCGACCCGGCCTGGTTGGCGACCACGGCAGCGGGGGTGGTCGGGGTGCCGAGCGCGCCGCCGAAGGTGTGCCGGGCGGTGACGTCGTGGCGGGTGTTGTTGAGGAGCTTCGTCGAGTGCGGGTCGGCTTCGACGTCGTCGACGTGGTCGACCATCAGGTTGATCGACGCGGCGTCGAGCGCCAGCTCACAGGTGGCCTGGGCCGAGTGCGACTGGGCGGAGGTGCCGTCGTAGCCGCGGGACGACACGGTGAAGGTGGTGCCCGAGCGGGAGGCGACGAGGATCTTCTCCTCGTCGGAGTTGCCTCGGCTGATGACCACCGGGAACTTGCCGGTGACGGGGTAGCCGGTGTCGTCGTCGACGGTGAAGGTGCCACCGCCGCCGGGCGACCCGGCGGTCATGGAGCCGGTGACGTGGGCGAGAACCGCGGCCCCGGCGTACTTACGATCGATGACGACCACTGATACGACCTCTCAACTGATGGTGTGCATCTCGACGAGGATGATCCCTTCGAGGTTGTGCTGCATCGAGTCCCAGTTGTCCGGCTGGTCTTCACAGTTCACCACGTAGACCGGGTAGGACGCTCGACCCTCCTGGTACGTGATGATCTGTCGAGAGTGCACGAGCGACATGATGAAGTCGCGCTCCTCGAAGACGTTGACGAGCTTCGCCATGCCGAGAGGGGTGCGCTCCCCCCAGTGGAGGCGCACCGGGACGATGAACTGCATGACCCCGGAGACAGCAGGGACGGCGTTGGTGTGCCACCAGCGCAGGGTGGGCCCGGCGGTGGTGTCCGTCGCCCGGGTCAGGGTGAGGTTCAGCTCCAGCCACTCGGCGGTGAGTGGGCCGAAGCTGAGGTCTTCCCCGGAGCCTGTGGATGACGTAGCCGTCTGGGTGCCGACGACCATCGCTGCGCCGGTGTCGGTCTCGGCGTCCCATGTCACCTGACCCCCTGCTGGCAGGGGTTCCGTGCGCCACTGCATCGACAGGAAGTGCTTGAAGTCCAAGATGCCGTAGCGGATGCGGCCTGTGGACAACGTGCCGGAGGCGACCTTGTTGGCGGTGGCTCCCTTGAAGCCGTCGCCTGCGACTCCGAAGTAGCGCCGGCCCGACAGGGACGCCGCGGTGAGCACCGAGCCGCCGCCGGTCGAGTAGATGTCTGACGCGTACGCGAGGACCCGCTGCTCGGTGGTGCGGGCCAGCCGGATCTTGGCGAGCCCGGAGGTGCCCGAGACGATGTTGTCCCAGGTGGCGTAGGCGAACGTCTCGGAGGCGATGGTGTCGGTGTCGGTGATGATGTCGCGCACCGTGCCGATGGGGGTGACCGGACCGAAGTCGAGGCTGGTGGTTTGGCCGCTGATCGGGGCGAAGCGGAAGCCCCGGCTGGTGCCGAACAGGATGTTGTTGCCGGCCGAGCGCAGGACGTTGACGCTCTCGTTGTTGAACTCGGCGGCGACGACAGGGACCACGAAGGTGGTGCCGGTGTCGTTGACCCAGGTGTGACGCACCTCGCCCTTGTCGGCGCCGATGTTGCCGGCGAGGTAGATGCCGGTGGGGGCCGCTTCCATCGCCGACCAGACCATGTTCGGGTCGGGGTGGGTGAAGATCAGGGTCTCACCGGGAGTGGCGGTCACCTCGTAGAACGACCGGCCGTCGGACATGAACAGGCGTCCCAGCCCGGACCACAGGCGGGTCGCCGTCGCGGTCGGGTTGTAGTAGAGGGCGAAGGCGGTAGTCCCGGGGGTCGCTCGGTAGATCGAGTTGTCGGAGCCCAGCACGTAGACGTGGGAGCCCGAGTAGGCGATGTCGAGGATCGAACCACCCGGGAGACCGGTGGCGGTGGTCCAGCCGGTCACCCAGGTGGCGTTCTGTTCGGAGCCGGAGCCGTTCGAGAAGATCAGGGTGGCCCCGTCGACGACGTAGAACCGGGCGCCGACCCGGAGGATCTTGAGGTTGGAGTTGGCGCTGTTGCGCTTCTCCTCGGTCTCGGGGAGCAGGGTCAGCTCGTTCTCGACCATGACCTCGACGCCGAGGGACGTGTAGAACCGCTCCCGGACCGACTCCCGTTCGTCGAGCCAGAGCTGGTTGGCGCCCAGGTTCCAGTTGGACTGCGACCGGCGCCACAGGCCCTCCGGCGACAGGGTCTGCTCGCCGGGCTCGGAGCTGTCGTCGGACGGGACCCGCTGGATCGGGAGGTGCCGGCGCCGGTAGAGCTTCGGCTCGATGTTGTAGGGGTGGCCGGCGATGGCCACCGGGTACTGGGCGGGGACCAGCTCACTCGGGGCCGTGGCGACACCCGAGAAGAACACGCCCGAGGGCGCCGGCCCGAAGGCAGACAGGACCATCAGGGCGCCACTCGGTAGGGCCAGCGGGCCCGGAGGGTGAGTCCCTCGTCCGCGAGCCGCGCCATCCGCATGTCCCGGGCCTGGCCCGAGACTCGGATCATGTCGAGCGGGGTGACCTCTTCGCTCTCCCGGGCCATGCCCGCGGTCCGCCAGTCAGCCCGCCCGACCGACAGGGACGCCAGGGCACGCCAGCGGACCCCGAACTCCAGGAGATCCAGCCAGCTGGCCTCCAGGCCCACCGCGGTGACGAGGTCGGTCGACAGGTCGAAGGTCGACAGGTCGAAGGGCTGGGCGAGCGCCACCCGGAGCCGCCCGTTGCGCCGGGGGAGCCCGGTCAGCTGGAGGGACATGCCCGAGGCAAAGTCGGCGCTGTCGTGCTCGCGCACGATCCGGGCGTCGACGTGCGGCCACCGGTCGTCGGTCCACGAGAACACGATCGGGTCGACCGACGACCGAGTGGGCTCGGCTCGCACGTCGAGCAGGAAGTACACCTCGCCGGTCGCCCCGAGGTCGTAGGTCGTCTCGGACACCGTGGCGTCGACGTCGAGCGCCGTGGTGCGCCACAGTCGCCCGGACCACGAGTGGATCTCCTGGGCGGCGTAGTCGATGAGGCTCGCCTTCGGGAAGCGGGGGTCGACCTCGACGACGTTGGGGGTGTTGTGGTTGGCCTGGGTCGAACCCAGGTAGCCGGGGATCACGGTGAGCGTCTTGGACGCCGAGTCGATGGCGGTCACGTAGAACAGCTCGGCGTCGAGCCCGACGATCGAGCCGGGGCCCATGTGCATCGGGTCCTCGCCCAACACGATCGACGTGGCGCCGGCCGTGTAGTTCGACGCCAGGGTGTAGTTGGGTCCGTGGAGCCCTAGAACGGCGTCACGCCGCACCCGGTTGAGCAGGTTGTCGACGGTGGTGCCGAGTGCCATGGCCCACAGTCTGACGCGTACGCGTCAGGGCAGCACCTCCGCGAAGCACACGCCTCGTGGGGTGGGCAGGAAGATCGGGAGCAGGTAGCCCCCGGTCTCCAGTTTGAGGATGTCGTCGCGCATGGTGCCCTGGTGGGCGCCGGTGTCGTGGAAGCCGACGATCGCCCCCGGCGACATGTGCGGGCGGAAGCGGTGGAACTCAGGGACCCGCAGCTCGTGCAGGCTGTCGAGCCAGGCGAAGCCGATGCCGTCGACCGGCTCCCAGTCGAGTGACGACATCTCGTGGACGTGCGCTCGGGGCTGCCAGCGCAGCATCCGGCGGGCGTGGTCGGCGCGCTCGGGGTCCGGTTCGATCGTGTGGAACTCGGTCTCGACCCCCAGCGACGCGGCGATCACCGACGCTGTCGTTGCCCACGCGGTCCCGGTCTCGACGACGACGTCCGGTCGGGTGGCCCGCACCAGAGCAGCGACCAGGTCACCGACCTCGTCTTCGGCGGAGTCAGAGTCCTTGGAGTGCCAGCGCTCCGGGTGGGGGCACTCGGGCCGGGGGCGGGTGAACCGGCCCTCCGACATCGGGTCGCCCTCCCAGGCGATCTCGGCGTAGCTCTCCGAGCAGTCGTCGTGGGGGGCGTAGCGGTGGACCGTGTCGTCCCGGCGTTGGACCACCTGCACGGTCTGGCCGCACGACGTGCACTCGACGGTGAGGGGCTCGGCGCTCATCGGGCCCTCGCCAGCTCCCGGGCGGCACGCCGTCGGGCCGCCCGGTCGCCGGTGACGTTGGTGGCTTGCCGGCGCAGCCACTCGTCCTCGTCGAGGATGTAGGTCTTCACGTGACCCAGCTTGATGCTGGTGTCGACGTGGGTGGGGATGCCCATGCCCCTGGCCTTGCGGCAGAACACGACGTCCTCACCGAGCGGGCGGCCCTTCGGGTCGGTGACCCCCTCGACGAACCACGGGTAGAAGTTCTTCGCTCCATCGGGTCGGGTCCCGTAGCCCTTCGGGTGCGCCTGCATCATGCGCTCGTAGACGGTGCGGTGGACCAGCAGGCAGGCGCCGCCGGTCGCCCCACACTTGACGAGTCGGTTGCGGGGGTAGTCGGCGACCGGCTGGACGCAGACGTCGCCGTCCTCGTCGAGGATCTCCTCGTAGATCGTCGGGTAGGCCCGGCCCCCGGCGTGGCCCCCAGCGAAGCACAGGCCGCCCAGGATGGGCACCTCGTCGCGGTCGGCGACCTCCATCAGGCGACTCACGAGGTCGGGCTGGAAGGTCATGTCGGCGTCGACCTGGAGCAGCCACTCCGAGTTGCGGTAGTCGGGGGTCTCCAAGAACTTCTTGACCATCTGGGTGCGGATCTCGGCGATCCGGGGACCCGACTGGAGGGCGACCTCGCCCCCGAACTGCCCCATCAGGTGCTGCTCGTTGTAGGCGTCGTAGCGCATGAGCAGTGTCAGCGACGTCGTGAACTGGAAGACGTTCGACATCGCCGCGCTGTAGGCGATCACGACTCCGGGCATAGGCCTCTCCCTTGCAGGCCGGAGCCCCGACCCCCCGGAAAAGGGAGAGAGAACCGAGGGGTCAGGGCTCGACGGATTGTCACTCCGTGGTCAGTTTGCCACGGAGATCAGGCTCAGTTGGAGCCGGTGTAGCTCAGGTTGTTGAAGCGGAACAGGTGCTCCTCACCCTTCACTTCCAGGCCCTCTTCACACACGATCTGGCCCTGGTCGGAGTCACCCGTCTTGGCCAGACGCTCGAAGATCAGAGGCTGGAGGATACGCCGGATGACGTTCTCCCGGCTGATGCCGAAGGCGTCGGTCGCAGCCATCCACCGGTTCCGGGCCATCAGCACCGAGCCGAACTCGGTGTCGACGTACGCGACCCGGGTGCGGCCACGCTTCGGGTCGTCCAGGGTCTCCCGGACGATCGAGGTGTTGGCCACGTCGTTCAGATCGGCGAAGGCGACCGGGTTGGCCATCACGACGTCGGCGAACCCACCCTGGTTGTAGCCGACCTGCTGCCGGGCCTGGATCGTGGCCACGGTCACCTGGGTCGAGGTGGCGTCGACGTTGGTGGTGATGAAGAACCGCAGACCACCCGTGGTCCGGACCTTGAGCGAGGTCGAGTCGACCCGAGCGCCGTAGAGGTACGCCTGCTCCCGGGCGATGGCGTTCTCCGCCATCCGGCCCATCAGCTGGTGCGTCCACTCGGAGCCCACGCCGTACTTGCGGACCTGCTGCTCGGTACGGGACAGGTCAACCTTCGTCGGTCCGAAGATTTGCGTCACGTTCGAGTTCTGGACCCGGTCCACGGTGCGTGCCGCTTCGGGGTCGGAGCCTTCTGCCAGGGCCGTGCCGAGACCGATGACCAGAGCGCCCGAGGCGTAGTTCGTGGCGGTGCCGGCCCAGGCGCGGGTCACGACGATGGTCTCTGCGGTGGACCCGTAGGAGGCCACCCGGATCTGCTCGGTGGCCGCGGCCTTCGACACGGTGATGATGTCGCCGGTCGAGAACTTGGTGCGGTCGCCGGTGGCGAGGGTGAAGACGGTGTCGCCGGTGGTGATGGCCCCGTTGAGGGTCGTCCGTGGCGTCAGGATCGTGTCGTCGAGCCAGTCGAACTGGCGCTCGTCCAGTCCGTTGGTCCCGATGATGGTCATGCCGTCGCTACCCAGGCCCGTCAGCAGGGGCGTGTCCTGGGGGGACAGCATGTAGATGGCTTCGTCCATGTTGACGACCACACCGACGGTGAGGTCGTAGGACGTTGCCCGTCCGGTAGGCATGTCAGGTCACTCCGTGGGAGCAGGCCCTGCCACTTGGTCACGTCGGATGCGGGTGAGTTCCTGCCGGCGCTCGCCCATCTCCTTGACTCGGATCTTGCGACCCGCGCCGTCGAGATAGGGCATGAAGCTGCCGTCTGCTCGGTGCTCGCCAGTCGGTCCGGCTTCCCAGCTCGTGTTGCTCGGCTTCCGGAACGGGCGTCGTGCCCGCATCGTCTGCGTCGCAGAGCTGGAGTAGCGCACGCCCTTCCGCCGCAGCTGGCAACCGTAGAGGTCGCAGTCGCAGTCGGAGGGGTGGATCACTGGACGTGCTCTCGGGCCCAACGCTCTGGGTCGTAGATCGCCTGCTCGTGACGTGGATCGTTCGGGTTGGCGGCGGCGGCCATCAAGACCTGGAGGGCGCCGGCACCTGCCCGCTTCCGGTCCATGCCGGTGCGCAGGTTCTCGTGGAAGACCTCGTACATCTCGTCGATCAGCGGCTTCCCGGGCTCACCACCGGGCGGGGTGCTCTCACCACGGAGGGCTCCGCGGCGACGCATCTCGTCCAGCTCCTCTTCGGTCGGACCGTCGTTGGTCTCTCCGGAGGGTGGTGCGTCCTGGCTGGCCGGCGGGGATGCCGGGGTCACTCCGAGGGCAGCGAAGGCTTCCTTCATCGCATCCGGCGTGACGTCCCCCGTGTAGCTGTTCACGAACAGCTGGCCGATGTTCGACTCGACGTCGATCCCGGCACGCATGGCGGTGTTCTCACGCTGGAGTCGAGGAAGGTCCGAGAGCTGGGTCTCCAGCTCGGAGGCTCGGGCGGTCGCTCGCCGATGAGCGGCACGCACTTGCTCCAACGGAGTTGTCTCCGTGACCTCTTCGACTTCGTTCTCGTCAGGCATTGCAGGAACTCTCCTTGGTCCGTCGCTCACCACGAGGAGGGCGTGGTTGAGGTGGGTGGCCTGCTCCTCACCGACAGTCGCCACATGGCTGTCGGCTTCTACTCACCAGTTCGGGCTCTGGCGGGTGACCTCAGGGCCAGCGCACCCCGTTGCCGAGGGCCAGCTCACCTGACGCGTGCGCGTCAGGATAGTCTCAGCCCCATGGCAAGCAACATCACCTCGCCGCCCCCGAAGAACGGTGGCAAGCGTGGCGCCAGCTTCGTCAAGTCGCAGAACGGCACCTCGGTCCGGGTGAGCCCGGGCAAGGGTGGCTTCAACCTGGGCACCCCACGGCACTGCGAGTCGAAGCGGGCCGCGTCGAACCTCAAGAACGTCTACGCGAACGTTCCCTGATGGACAGCGCCGGCAAGAAGCGCAAGAAGAAGAAGCGCTACTAGCCCCGTAGGCTCGGCTCATGCCGGTCTATCAGGAGTACGAGTCGACGCCGCGTCGCGTCTGGGCGTCGGACCCCGTGACACGCACGAACCGGGAGGCGGTGGCCACCTGGGTGCGGGAGTGGGGTGGCCGCGTCTCGATCGGGCGGGAGAACCGGATGCTGGTCCTGCACTCACAGATGTTCGGCGACCTGCCGGTGTTCGAGGGCTGGCGGGTGCTCTACAACGGCAACGACTTCGTCCAGGCGGCCCCGGGAGTCTTCGGTGCCCAGTGGTCACCGCTTGCCAGCGACACCGAGCCCGGTGATCCCTCGCTCCTCGGTGAGCCCACCGGCGGAACCTGACGTCTCGGCCCGGCGTGCCTCTCCCCGGCGCCGGAGCCGCTCCGCCGCGCCGCCTTCGAGCCCGAACTGGGCCTGGATGCCGATGCCGCCGACGGTGAAGTCCTCGCTCTCGGAGATCGTCTCGTCGAAGAGGTTGCGGGACGTGTCCAGCTCCCGGAAGCCGGCGATGGCGTCGTCGTAGGCGACGTTGTAGCCGGCCATGAGGGACGCCTCGGCCTGGGAGAGACCGAAGCCGAGCCGACGTGCGGCGCCGGCTGCCTCGCCGGTCTGGACCATCTCTTCCAGTTCGGGGAGCGCCCGGTCGACGTCGGTGAACAGCATGAACAGGGCGCTGTCCCCGGCGATCCCGAAGTAGTCGTTGAAGACGGCCTTGACCTCGGGCGGGGCGTTGGCCACGCGCCGGCTGGCCATGGCGAGCCGGTCGTCGAGTTCGGCCATGGAGACGTCGCCGACGATGAGGTCGGTGAAGTTGGCGTTCGTCGAGTAGAAGCTGGTGGGCAGCCCGTAGCTGTGCATCAGCGACTTGGCCTGGGTGCGGTACTCCAGGATCTCGGCGGGGCCGATGGGGGCGAGCTGGATGCCCGACGCGGCGGCGGCCTCCCGGCGGAGCCGGATCTCGGGGAAGGCAGCGTCGAACTCGGGGCGGCGTTCGAGGTCGAAGAGGATCTTCTCGACGGAGAAGCCGGCCCGGAGCTGCTCGTCCGCCCACTGGATGAGGCTCGGGATGTTGAGGCCCCACTGGGCGAGGACCGACTGGAAGTAGTCGATGCCGCTCTGTCCGGGGTCGTTGCCGCCGAGGTTGGTGCGCACCGCGCTGCCCCACACGCGGCCGTTGACGCCCCCGTAGCCGGTGACGCTGTTGAAGTCGCGGTCGAGGACGCTCACTTGCGCAGCCCCCACTTGGCGGTCATGGCGTTGGCGAGCCCCGCGTACGCCTCACGGGAGGTGTTGGTCTCCTGCCAGGCGCCCTGGGAGCGGGCCCAGCGGAGCGCCTCGGTCTGGGTCATCACGCGCTGAACCCCCTTGTCGTCCTCGAAGTCCAACAGCTTGCCCCAGTGGCCGGACGTCAGGTCGATGCCGGACGGGTCCATCTCCAGCTCCCGGGCGACGGTCTCGATGACCCCCTGGTAGGCCTCGCGCACGGTGAGACCCGAGTCGAGGGCCCGCTGGAGCTGGAGGTTCTCGCCCCGGGGGTCCACCCGGCGCTTGGCCATGTCGACGAACTGGGCCCGGATGCCCTCTTCGGTCATGCGGCCCTGGGCCATCTCCATCGCCCAGTTGGTGAGTGTGGCCTGGCTGACCGCGACGGCGTACTGCTTGGCGAGGGCCTTGAGGGACTGGGCGTTGGCCCGGATCTCCCCGGAGGGGGCGAGCCCGGCGGCCCGGCCGACCTCGATCAGCTTCCGGGTGATGATCGACGAGTCCCAGCCTTCGCGGAGGGACACGGTGGCGAGGAAGCCGATCTGGTTGCCGGCGAGCTTGAGCCCGAGTCGGCGGGCCTCGTCGGCGAGCTGGATCTGACGCTGGCTGATCTGACGCCGGGCCTCGGCCGGGTCGGTGGCGACGATCGTGTCCCAGTTCCGGGCGGTCTCCGAGTGGGTCCTCCACCAGGGGGTCGCCATGAGGTTCGACTGGAACTCGCCGGGGCCCCAGCCTTCCCGGATCGCCTTCTCGAAGAACGCCTCCAGCCCCGGCTCGTCGAGCAGGTAGTAGAAGGCGGGCCAGTCCGCTCGGATGCGCTGGCGTTCCTCAGCCGATAGAGCCACCGGTCACCCCCTTGTCCGTCGAGATGTCGGGCAGTGCCTCGTCGAGCGACGTCGGGGCCGGGGCCTCGGGGGTCGCCATGACCTCGGTGCCCATGGGAGCGGCGCCGCTGAGCATGGCGAGCATGTTGCCCATCTGGGTGCCGATGTCGTGGGGGTCGTCGACGATGTCGGCGGGGTGCGCCTGGCCGGCGGGCGGGGTCGTATAGGCGCCCCGGTCCGAGAAGCGGGAGGACCCGGTGGGCTCGATGTGCCAGGGCTCCCAGTCCATCGGGAAGCCAAGGCCGAACTGGGCGGCGTGCTCGTGGACCCACTGGCGGGCGGCGGCGTCCCCGAAGGTCAGGTCGGCGGCGATGCCCTTGCCGTGGTTCGACTGGCCGGGGCGGGCCACGAAGTTGTCGGCGGTCTCGGGGTCGCCGTACTTGGCGAGAGCCTGCTGCCAGAGCACGGCTTGGCGCTCGGGGGAGCGGTAGCCGGAGCCGATGGAGACCTGGTGGCCGGCGGCGGCGGCCGCCTGGATCATCGCCTGGAGGGAGCCGACGAAGGCTGGGTTCATGCCGTCGAAGCCGGGCATCAGACGACCCCTCCGAGCAGGTTGTAGAACTCGACGGCCCGGTTGGCGAACTGGTGTCCAACCCACCCGGCCGGGTCCTGACCCTTGATGATGGCCTCGGCTTCGGCAGCCGGGTCGAAGCGCTCGATCGCGGGGTACTGGGTGCCACCGGCCTGGCCGGCGGGTCCGCCGGTGCCAGCGCGCAGCGACGCCATGGAGTCCATGATCCGGTCGGCGTACTCCCGGACGGTGATGTTGCCGTCCGACCGGTTCTCGGCGCCGGCCGCTCCGACCGCTCCGGGACCGGCGAACCAGGCGATAGCCACGTCGCGCCAGTTCCCGAACTGGGCGAAGTAGTCCATCATGATGCGCTTAGCCACGATCTCCTGGTTCTCGGGGGTCTGGGGGGCGTTGGGGCCGAGCCCGGCGCGCTCCGCCCAGGGCCGCCAGTTCGACGGCATGATCTGGTACTTGCCGTGGGCGCCGCCGGGGTTCTGGGCCTCGTAGTTGCCGCCCGACTCCAGGCCGCTGATGGCCTGCATGAAGACGTCGATGTCCTCCATGCCGGGGACACCCCCGCCACCGCTGCCGCCGCCCTGGTTGAACTGGTCGAGATCCTGCTGGTAGCGCTGCCGCTGGGTGCCGATCTCGCGCTCCTGGAGGCGCTTGATCAGGTCGGCCTTCTGCTCGTCGGGGATGTACTTGCCGAGGAGGTTCTGGGCCATCTCGTCGACGAGAGCGGAGAGGGTCTCCTCGGAGGCCACCTCGGGGGTGAAGTCGGGGGCCTGGCCCGACGAGCTGCCGGGGGCGCCGGGTACATCGGCGAGTCCGCGGATGTTGCGCTCGGCCATCTGGGCGAGCACTTGGCTGATGGGGGTGTCAGGGTCGGTGGAGGCCTCCAGGAACAGCTTCTGGAAGGCGGACCGGGTGAACGGGTCGGCCTTGCCCCACTCGGGGCGGACACCCTCCCCGACCATGGCGTAGAGCCCGGCGTCCCACATCTGCTGTTGGAGGGACAGCAGGTAGCTCTCGTCCATGGACCCGAGCAGGGCCATGGCCTGAGAGGGGGTGAGCATCTTGGTCTGCTCGGGCAGGTGCCGGTTGAAGTTGAGCCCGGGGACGCTCCCGTAGCCGAACTCGTGCGGCTTGTTGTCCTGGACGCCGGGCTCGGTGCCGGTGAAGCCACGCCGGAGGGGCCGGTAGCCCTCCCAGCGCCGCTCCTTGTAGCCCGGGGGGGCCAGAGAGCCCATGTTGAACGTCTGTCCCCGGATCAGGTCCCAGAGGACCGCCGAGTCGGCGGCGATCGGCTCGTCGACCGGCTGGCCCGAGTAGGGGTCGATGGGCTGGCCGGACTCGTCGACCCAGCTGCCCACCGCGAGGGACGTGGCGATCGCCTCGGGGTCGAACACCGGTCCCCGGTCCATGCCGTAGCCGGCCATGGAGTCCGTGTACGAGGTGCGCACCCGCGAGGCGCGCTCGTCGGCCTGCTGCCCGGCCCGGTCGGCGGCGGCGCGGGCCCGCTCGGCGGCGGCTTCGGTGGCGGTGAGGACCGAGCTGGCGGCCGTCGGGTTGGGGACCGTGTCCCCACTCATCGTGGCCACCTGCTCCTCTAGCCAGGCGTAGGTCTTGTCCCGGGACCAGGTGGCGGCGTCCTGGGTGGCGACGGCCTCGGCGTAGCGGGTGCGGATCTCGTTGGCGACGTCGGGGTCGACGCCCTGGAGGTACCGGCGCAGCTCGTCGGGGCTGATCTGTGGCATCAGGCAGCCTCTCCTTGAGCAACCGCGTCTTCATCGACGTCCATCAGGCCGGGCTCGATGGTACGCAAGTAGAGGGCGCTCAAATGGGGGTAGCGCTTGATGTGCCACAGCATCCAGGACCGAAGCTCCTCGGTGGCCCGGCGACGAGCGGAGACGACCTGGCCGCGACGGTCGCCCTTGAGCCCATCGGTGTTCAGGCGGTACTCGTCGTAGCGCTGGACCATCTCGGCCATCTCGGGGGGCACCACGTCGGACTCGGGGTCGGCCGACAGCATCACGAGCTGGTCGATGGCGTCCCGGCGCCGCTGCTGGCGGGTCGGGTCGGCGAGCATGTCCTCGAAGGTCGGGTGCTGGAGGAAGTAGGCCTTCTTCCAGACCTCCCACCGGCGGTTCTCTTCGCGCCGGGCGCCGCCGCCAGTGGTGAGGAGGGCCTCCTCGTGGGACTCCCGGTTGTCGAAGTAGTCCCGGGCGGCCATCGCGAAGTAGATGTCGTCGAGGAACTCGTCGGGCGCCTTGCGGTGGCGCAGGCCGACAGCGAGCTGCTGGTTCCATGCACGGTAGGAGAAGGCATCATCGCTGTCGGCCCGCGGGACGAGCCACGCTGCTGCTGCTGGGAAGCCTCGCACCAGCTCGTCGTGGTCTTCGATCCAGTTGAAGGCCTTGTCGGTCGGCATGTCGAGCCCGGTGAACTCGGACTCGGACCGGCTGACGGTGGTCGTGATCAGGTTCTCCGGCTGGATGTCGGGGTGGGCGCCGAGGTAGAGCTGGACGGCCTCCTCGATGGGGATGTCGGCCTGGAGGAGGGCGTTGAACTCGTCGCTCAGCTCCTCACCCTTGAACTGGATCTGGGGGGCGGCCGGCGAGGTCATGCCGAAGCCGGCGCGAGCGAGCGCCAGCCAGCGGACCTGGCCGCGGACCCGCTCGGCGAAGTGCTCGCGCTCGGCGGGGGTGGCGTCCTCGGGGGGCAGCTGGTCGTTGAGGGCCATCATCTGGATGACCTGGAGGTTGAGGCTGGCCAGCTGGCCGGAGTCCATGTCCCCGAAGGCGGCCTCGTACATCTTGGCGGCGCCTGACGGGAAGATGTAGTGCCAGTACGGGCGGTTGGCGCCCCGACCGGAGAGCTTCTCTTCGACCCCGGACAGCTCCGGGTAGTGGCGGGACAGGAACTCGACGCCCATGGAGACGAGAGGGCCGGTGGAGGGCACACCGAACTGGTCGCCGAAGCCGGGGAGGGTGTAGCCGACGTCGCCGGTCATGGAGATCGGCTGAGGGACGGCGATGTCGACGCCGAAGATGTCGGGGATGACGTTGCCGACGACCTGGGCGGCCTCGCCGACGAGGGGGTACGAGAAGATGTCACGGCCCTGGTCGTCGCGGCGGACGACGCCCATGTGACGGATGCCGTTGAGGGCGAGCTGGCCCTTGCGGATCATCTCGGGGGACTCGACGACGCTGCGCACCCAGCGCTTGAGGAACTGCTCCTCGGCGAACAGGAACGGGATGAAGTTGCCGACGTAGTTCTGGAAGGCCGAACGGATGCGGTGGTCGTCGATGAAGGGGATGATCAGGTTGAACGTCCGGTTGAGGGCGTTGTTGCGGGCCAGGTCGAGGCCGTGGTTGCGCTGGGCGACGTAGGTGCGGAGCTGTCGCAGCTGGTCACGGCCGACGGCGAGCGTGTCGTCGTCGGCCATGGTGCGCAGAAGGTCGATGTAGTCGTCGTCGGAGGTGAGGTGCTTGGCGTTGCGGGCGAAGTCGTCGAGCGCCTCGGGCTCCTTGAGGCCGAAGCTGGCGAAGTGGCCGGCGGCGTCGGAGGCGACCTGCGACTCGACGGAGAGGGCGGCGAGGCCCTCCATGTTGCGGAGCTGCTGGCCGTAGACGTGGAGGAACATCGGCTTGCGGATGACGGAGCTGATGGCCTTGTTGACCGGCCCGGAGAACCACTCTTCGACGAACTTGCGCCACGTGTAGTCACGGGCGAGGGAGTGGGTGGGGCCGTACGACTGGAGGGGGAGCCGGTCAACCGAGGTGCCGGCCACCAGGTGGTCCCACGTGTAGCCGGGCTCGATGACCTTGTTGCCGGCCTTGTCGACGTAGACGGTGTCAGGCCGCAGGAGAGGCTCGACGATCTCGTGGAGGACGTCGTCGTCGAGGTCGTCGCGCTTGCCGGTGGTAAGGGTCTCCATCAGCTCGTCGATGGTGCCGTCGGCGACCTGCTCCAGGGCTTCGGCCTCGCCGAGTCCGGCGGAGACCTGGCGGCCGGTGATCGTCCAGCCTTCGGCGGGTGGGATGCCGGGGAGCTTGTGGGCACCCAGGACGTCCTCGGGGCCGAGGGTGGTGCCGGCGGGAGCGTCGATGAACCGGAAAGGGGTGCCCTTGCCGGAGATGGTGGGGGTCCCAGGGGCCTTGGTGACCCAGGTCTTGCCGTCGTCGTAGGAGAAGTGGCGGGTGGTCCCGGCCGGCGGCGACTTCCAGGCACTCTGGGCGGCGTCGAGGGCCATGTCGTCCCACCACTCGTCGTCGATCTCCAGCTTGACGAAGCGCCGGGGCTTGTCGGTGGCCTGGGTGTGCATCATCCGGAACGGGTCGATCTGCCAGTCGTCGGCCGTCTCCCACGCCGGGGCGTCGGTGACGAGACCCTGGGGGTAGGGGCTGGCGGCCCGCTCGACCACGTCCTTGGGGACGGTGAGAATGCCGAAGGTGGGGCGGACGCCGGTGGCCTGCTCGGCGGCGGCCATGACGGCCTCGGCGACGCGGGGGTCCGAGGCGCCCCAGGCGGCCAGGGGGCGCATGACCATCTCGGGGACGTCGGTGACGGTGGGGGCGCTGCCGGCGGCGACCTTGCGGGCGATGGCTTCGGCGACCTCGGGGGAGTAGCCGCCGATGCGGAGGATGCGCTCGGAGGCCATCCGGACGAAATCCTCGCCGAGCCCGGAAGCCTCGAAGTCGGCAGGCATCAGCGGCACGTAGACCTTGTGCATGCCCTTGGTGACCGGGGTCGCCAGGGTGGGGCCGCCGTTGGCGTAGAGGCGGGCCTCGGAGAGGTGGGTGTAGAGGTCGGGGCGGCTCATGCGGACCCGGGCGACGTTGCGCATCTTGCGCACGAGCGTCCCAAAGTCGTCGATGAGGCGCTCCGGGTCGACGTCGTCGTAGAGCAGCCAGCGCTTGGCGGCGGTCGCCATCTTCGGGTCGTCGATGACCTCGATGACCTTGTTGGCCCGGAGGGGGACCCCGGCCTCGGCGAACAGGGCCTTGAGCGCTCCGCCGAGGCGGCCGGCCTCGACCTCGTCGTCACCGTCGACGTACTTGCGGAGCAGACCGAGCACTTGCTTGCCCTTGGCGGTCTCACCGACGTGGGCCCACACGGCGTTCAGGTCGCTGCGCAGGGCGGCGAGGTC
>Ga0075420_100002545_pt1 | contig 15782 bp, 14 predicted proteins | sample SoiMetdeltSBSDD4_FD_75296 | JGI IMG/M metagenome (GOLD analysis project Ga0075420, IMG submission 75296) | Bulk soil microbial communities from a Populus tree surrounding site in Tennessee, USA - Soil MetaG P. deltoides SBSDD4 | ecosystem: Environmental > Terrestrial > Soil > Tree plantation... | reverse complement strand
ACCGGATATAGGTTGGCTCGGACTCGCATGGCCGCCCGGGACGCGCTGTTTCGCGGCCCGTGGAGCTGCCACTCATCCCGGACACTTGGAGGAAACAGTTGAAGCGGGCACTCGTAGGTGCATGTCTCGCAGCGGCCTCGCTGGCGGCGATGGGCGGAACTGCCTTGGCCGGGGAGGTCACCGGCAGTAACCATGGCGGACCCAACAAGAACGGGTTAACCCCGATCAATGCGTACCAGGCCGGGAGCATCTGCAGCTTCTCGGGCCTCAACGACGACCCCAGCGGCGGCGGGGACCCGTTCCAGGACGGGAGGGTGCAGAACTGGGGCAAGACGGTGGAGGACGCCAAGGCGTTCCTCGGTGACGGCGATCGCGGGGCCAACGAACTCGCCCGCCTGTTCCAGGCCGAGGGGCCGGGGACGAACTGCCGGGGCTACGCCAGCGGCAACTGACGAACAGCGCGTTATGAGAGGGCCGGCTCCCACCTGCCTTCAGGTGCGGGGTTCGGCTTTCTCTCACGCCTGAGCGATGGGGCCGTGTCCACCGACGAGCGATGAATTCACGCGATCGGGCAGGTCTCTACCGCCATGAGCGATAGGAAAGTGATTCTCAAGATGGTCATGTCTCTCGACGGTTTTGTCACCAGCCCCGACGGGACCCATGAATGGATGTTCGAGTGGTTCGGAGACGACTCGGGTGAGTGGAACCGCCGCGCCCTCGAGGAGGCCGGCGTTCACGCGATGGGCCGCCGCAGCTACGAGATCATGGGCCCGCACTGGGCCGCGTCCGAGGGGCCGATCGCAACCGCGATGAACGAGAAGCCGAAGGCCGTCTTCTCCCACACCCTGGAGAAGGCGGAATGGGGACCAGTCGAAATCTTCGGGGGGGACCTGGGCGCGGAGATCGCGGACCTGAAGGCTCGGGACGACGAAGGAACGGTCCTGGTCCACGGCGGCCCCGACTTCGCCAAGTCGCTGACCCGCCTGGGCCTCGTCGACGAATACCAGCTGACGACCGTCCCGATTGCGATCGGCGCGGGCCGCAGCCCATTCGCCGAACTGGGAGAGCACCTGAAGCTGGACGTCGTGGAAGAGGAGCGCTTCTCGAGCGGAGCCCTGGCGCAGATCCTGGTGCCCAAGCGATAAGCCACGCTGGCGCGGTCACCGACCACGCAACGGGGGACGAAGCTCGCTGAGAGCAGCACCGCAGGGGTGGGCTGCTTTCACGCAAGAATGGCGTGGTGCTGCTCGGCGAGGACGTTGAGACCTACCTTGCTGCGCTGGTCGCACAGCTACGCGACGCGCTGGGCGACCGGCTGGTTGGTGCTTGGCTGTTCGGCTCGGGCGCGCTCGGGGATTTCGATGTCGCGACGAGTGACCTCGACGTCCAGGTGGTGACGACTGTCAGACTCACCCGCGCCGAACGCGAAGCCCTGGCCGTCCGTCTCTCGCACCCCGCACTCGCGTGCCCGGTGCGCGGCCTCGAGCTCGTCCTGTACGCGCAGGAAGATCTCGCCGACCCGCTTGGCCCGGCCTTCCAGCTCAATCTCAACACCGGGCCGCGCATGTCTCAGCACGTTGCCTACGATCCAAGCGAAGACCCGCGCTTCTGGTTCGTACTCGATGTCGCGATCGGCCGAGATGCCGGGCGTGCTCTCGCCGGCCCCCCGCCGGCCGAGGTCTTCCCGGAGCTCCCCGCGCCTCTCGTGCTCGATTCCCTGCGGTTGGCTCTGGACTGGTTTGCGGCGAACGACGCGCGCGGCGGCCAAGCGGCGTTGGCGGCTGCCCGAACGTGGGCCTGGGCTGAGGAGGGCCGCTGGCTCGCAAAGAGGCCGGCGGCGGCGTGGCTGACGTCCCGCGTGGCGCGCGAACTTCGAGAGAAATCACAAGCGCCATGACGGCCCGCTACGAGATGCCGACCAGCTCAGCGCGGGCAATCTCAACACCGTCCGCGGCGGTCGCGCGCGCGTTGAGGCGGGGCTGTCGTACAAACGGCCGGCGAGGCCGCTGGATCGCTTTCTAAGGCCTCGAGGCCCCGCCGGACGCCGACACCGTCCGCGGCGTCGGCAACGCGAAGTCGGTGCAGGTCTCGGCATGAGCGCCAGAGCCGTGGACCCGCGAACCGCTTGCGAATCAGCGAGCGACGGGACCCGATCCGCGGCCTCCGGCGCCGTGCGGAGAATCGCCCGTCCTCTACGGAGACGCGCAGCGCGCGTGTGCGTACGGCGTGACCGTTCCCGCTGCCGTTCCCCCGTTCCTCACGAACACAACCCATCCGTTGCCCGGATTGTTCGGGGAGCTCTGTATGACCACCGGCTCCGCCGACCCTGTCGACGCGGTGGCGAAGCCGCCTCCGACGAGGGTCTCGCCTTCCGCGCAGAGAGCGTGCGCGGCGGCGAAGCTCCCCTGCGCGGCCAAGTTACCGGTCGCGCTGCGCGTGACGACCTTCGTCGCGCCCGGGTCGCCCTTCGGTCCCTGGACCCCGGGGTCACCCTGCGGTCCCTGCTCGCCCTTAGGCCCCTGCGGGCCGGCGGGAAGCTGGCCTTCGCCGAAGTCGGCGGCAAGCAGCGTCCCGTCCTTGACCTTGGCGCCTGTCACCGCGTTCACACGCAGCTTGGACGCCGTGACGGCCTTCTTCTTCAGCTGCTGCGTGCCGACGGAGCTATTGGGCAGCACGGTCGCCGCGTAGCTCACGCCACCGAGCGAAATGACGAGGGCGGTGCACGCCACGAGCATGGACGGTGAGGGGAGGTGCCTGCGGATCGCGTTCATGTGACCCATGCTGCAAGACGAGCGCCCGCCCTGACAGTGGGTATCACCGCCACATCGACGTCGGTTTCCCGCCACGGTCGCTCGCGGTACCGCTCGTGCCGGCTGCGAGCAGGTAACGCTGAACCGGCCTCGACCAGCGGGGCGCGCGCGAGTCAGATGTCGAGCTCGAAGGTGAGGCCACCTTCGTCGCCGCCGCCGTTGATCTCCAGCTCGAGCGGGCGGTACTCGGTGTTCTCGAGCGGGAGCGTGAAGAGCAGCATCGACCCGGCGGTCGGTCCGAGCTGGGCGACGCTGCCGGCCTCCGGGATGCACTCCTGAGGGAGCAGCTCGCGCGGGTGATAGGCGAACCGGTTGTTGAGCGGCAACTCGTCGGGCTCGAACTCGTTGCCCTGGGCGTCGACGATCATGAACTCCTCTGCCGTCCCCTGGGGCTCGTCCGAGGTGTTGCACGTCTGCAGGAAGATCCCGTAGAGCGTGTCGCTCGGCTCGGGCTCGGGCGCCTCGACGTAGGCATCGTCCGGCGGGATCGCCGGGTTGAGCTGGCGGGTGATAAACACGTTGTAGTCCACGCCGTCGAGCTCGAGCGCCAGGCCCTCGCGGGCGGGCTCGTCCACGCCCGGCTCCTCGTCGCCGCAGGCGCTCGCGCCGAGCGCGAGGACCGCGAGGCAGGCGAACGCGACGAGTCGGCGGGCAGGCACGCGCGGCAGTCTATTGACGGGTGGCCCGGGCCGGGTCCATACCGCTGGGCCCTCCGAAGCGCGCGGCCTTGGCCGGCTCGTAAGCGGCGATCGTGACCCGCTTGAGCGGGCCGTCGGGTGGCTCTTCGAAGATCATCCGGAGGCGCTCGAGCGAGCGTTTCGTCTGGCGGCGCATCCAGCCCGCGGCCCCGACCTCGAACAGCCGGTCGGAGAACGTGGCGGGCTCGGAGAAGGTAGTCAGCTCCACGCGGGTCACGGTCGCGGACTCCTTGCTGAAGTCGTAGACCGCCAGCGAGCGGTTGCGCCCGCGCCGTCCGACCCGAATCTCCTCGATGATCCGCCGCGGCCGGTCGGCCTCCCGGATCGTGAGCTCCGCGTACTGCTTGCTGAGCGGCGCCTTCAGCTGGAAGCGCGAGGCCGCTCCTTCGCCCACCGGGTTCACGCGCGCGAGCCGGTAGTCGCGCAGGTAGTGGTCGGTGTAGGCGGGCCGCCCGGCGAGGTCGTTCACGAAGTCGAAGATCGCCTCCCGCGGAGCTGAGATGTTCGTGGACACTGTGACCTCGCGCATCGCGGGCGCCATCGTACCGGCTCGCATCGGCGGTCCGGCGGCGAGCGGAAGGGGGCTCAGGCGGCCCTGCGGACGACCGACAGCGGGCGGTCGCTCGCGTGGATGCGCTCCGAGCGGACCGCGTGGCGGCGCTCGTCGGGGAGCCGGGCAAAGCACAGCTCGCACAGCGTGCGGCCGGAGTCGAGCTCGAGCAGATGCTCCCCCGCCAGCGGCATCCGGCGGCACTCGGCGCACCGTCCGCCGGACGATGCGAGAGCGCCGACGCTGCGGCGCATGAGCAGGGCGGACAGGTCGGGCATGCCTTCCCTCTTCGTCCACGCGGGCGCCATTCCTTCGCTCTGGCGGACCGCTTGCATACGTCCGGGGCCGGAAAAAGCCCGCTAATAGCGACTTTTTTTCTTGGAGATGGAGGTCCGCTCGTTACCATCGGCATCACCCCCACTCCCGAGGAGAGACATCCGATGGAAGCCTTCAACGCCGGAACGTTGGTCGGCGCCGGCTCCTTCCTATGCGACTCATGCGGATTCGGCATCGCCCTCCACGAACGTGATCCCGTGCCCACCTGCCCCGAGTGCGGTGGCACGAGCTTCCGCCGTGCCTCGCTGTTCGGCGACGACATACGGCGGCGGCGGCGCCAGGAGGTCGACGATGCGCCCGACTGGCTGTACGAGGCGCGCGACGCCTTGATCCGCACCGGCGACTACCTCGCCTTCGAGGACGACGACCGCGTGCGCGTGGTCTCGCTGCAGGACGGCTGGACCCGGATCGGCCGCAGCCTGTCCGCGCACCTGCGCTTCGACGACCCCACCGTCTCGCGCCGGCACGCGCTGCTCTACCGCGACGACGCCGGGGCGCGCATCCTCGACGACCGCAGCCTGAACGGCGTGTTCAAGAACGGCGAGCGCGTGGAGCTCGCCGAGCTGTCCGACGGCGACGAGGTCGCGATCGGCCGCTTCCGGCTCTTCTTCGTGAGCCTGAGCAGCGAGCGCAGCGGCTCCACGGCCGGCAGCGCTTTCGCCTGACCTACGGCAGTGGCCCGCTGAACGGCTCGGTGCTGAGCGCCAGCGTCACGTCCGGACCTCCGTTCGCCTCCATGTAGGCGGTCGCGCGGCTCACGTCGCTCACGCCGTTGCTGCCCACGGTCGGCGATCTGGAGCGTGCTCAGCACGCCGAAGGCGCGACCCTCGGCGTCGATGAAGGCGCTCCCGGAGTCGACCGGGATCCCGCGCGAGGACTACTCGTGAGAACCGTCGGCCAGCTCGGCCAGCCCCTCCTCGTGAGAGGTCACCGGCGCGTAGCCGAGCTCCCGCCTCGCCCGCGAGATGTCGATCGTGCACTCCTGGGAGGAGACCCAGACGGCGAACCGCGTTATCGGCGGGGGCGAGTCGAATCGCTTTCGCGCGCGCCAGATCCGCTCGCTCACGAGCGCCGCGGCGCCCGCCACCCCGGCCGCCACCGTCGAGTTGGGCATCGTCACGCCGCGGGTGGCGAGCATGCGCGTCACGAACTCGCGGAACACCACCGGCTGGCCGTCCGTCACGAAGTACACGCCGCCGGCGGGCGCCTTGGTGGCGGCGAGCCACAGGCCCTCGACGGTGTTGTCCACATGAGTCGTGTCGGTCAGCTGGCGCCCGCCCCCGATCCAGCGGAAGCGCCGCGCGCGAACCAGCTCGGTGATGGCCGGCAGGAGCGTGGTGTCCCCGCGGCCCCACACGAAACGCGGGCGGACCACCACGGTCTCGAGGCCGTCCCCGTTCGCCGCCCGCACGACCTGCTCGGCCTTCGCCTTGGACGACGAGTAGAGCGCCGGCGAGTCGGGCCGCAGCGGCGCGCTCTCGTCGACGTTCACGAGCGGCTGGCCGGCCATCAGCGCGGCCTCGGTGCCCACGTGCACGAGCCGCCGGACGCCCGCCGCGCGGCAGGCGGCGATCACGTTCGCGGTGCCGCCCACGTTGAGGCGCTCGAACTCGGCAGGGTCGCCCCAGTCCCCGACCTTCGCGGCGGCGTGGACGGCCACCTCGCTGCCCGCGGCGGCCTCCTCGAGCGTGGCGCGCTCGCCGATGTCGCCGCGCACCGGCTCGGCGCCGCGCTCGCGGACGCGCTCGGCCGCGGCGTCCGAGCGCGCAAGCGCCCGCACCTCCCAGCCCTCGCGGCGCAGCCGCTCGATGAGAGCGCCGCCGATGAACCCCGAGCCTCCTGTCACCAATGCGGTGGGCATGGCCCCAGGCTAGTCAGCGAACGTCGCGCGGCCCGGTCCAGAAGGCGTCGCCGACCGTGACCGTGCGCGCGATCTCCGCCTGATGGCGGAGCGAGTGAGGGTCCCCGTCCTCGTACGCGAACATCCGCTCGGCGCGCACCCGCCGCACCTCGCCGGAGCCACCGAGGTACTGGTCGACCACGCGCGCGCAGCGGCGGCCCTCGGCGATCGCAGTGACCACCAGCGACTGGCCCACGCGGGCGTCCCCGCAGGCGAACACGCCCTCGATCTTCGTCCCGTAGACGGGCGCCTTGACGTTCCCGCGCTTGTCGAGGTCGAGGCCGAGCTCGCCGACCGCGCCGTCGTGCTCGGGATGGCTGAAGCCGATCGCGATCAGCACGAGATCCGCGCGCTCGTCGAACTCGCTCCCGGGGATGGCGTGGAGGTCGCGCGAGGAGGTGCCCTCCACGCGCCGGCCGCGCACGCCCGTGACCCGCCCGTGCGCGCCCACGATCTCCGTGACCTGCGTGCCGAAGCGGCGCTTGCCGCCCTCGTCGAGGGCGTAGGTGGTCTGCGTGCGCTTGGGCGGCAGCGGCCAGGGCGTGCCCACGGGGCGGCCGCCCGGCGGCAGCTGCGGGTAGACGTCGAGCAGCAGCACGTCCTCGGCTCCCTCGCGAAGCGCGTTCGAGATGCAGTCCATGCCCGTATCGCCGCCGCCCACGACCACGACGCGCCGGCCGGCGGCGCTGATCGTCTCGTGCGCGGGCGTCTCGCGGTGCGGGCGGCCCTCCAGCGCCGCCACGGCGCGGTTGCGCTGGTAGAGGTACTCCATCGCCAGGTGAACGCCGCCCAGCTCGCGGCCGGGGGCCTCGAGGTCGCGGTGCACGCGCGAGCCGATCGCGACCACCACCGCGTCGTGGTCGCGGTGCAGCTCGTCGGCGCTCACGTCAGCGCCGACCGCCACGTCGTAGAGGAACTCGACGCCCTCCTCCTCGAGCAGCTTCACGCGCCGGTCGATGATCCACTTCTCGAGCTTCGCGTCCGGCACTCCGAAGCGCAGCAGGCCGCCGGGCCCCTCGTCGCGCTCGTACACGGTCACCAGGTGGCCGAGGCTGTTGAGCTCCGCGGCCACGGCGAGCCCCGCCGGGCCCGAGCCGATCACCGCCACGCGCCGGTCGGTGCGCGTCTCCGGCGGGTCGGGCACGATCCAGCCCTCGTCGAAGCCGCGCGAGACGATGGCCAGCTCGATCTGCTCGATCGTGACCGCGTCGTCGTTGATGTCGAGCACGCAGGCCGACTCGCACGGCGCCGGGCAGATCAGCCCGGTGAACTCGGGGAAGTTGTTCGTGGCGTGCAGCTTGGCGAGCGCGTCGCGCCAGCGGTCGCGGTACACGAGGTCGTTCCAGTCCGGAATGAGGTTGCCGAGCGGGCAGCCCTCGTGGCAGAAGGGCACGCCGCAGTCCATGCAGCGTGCGCCCTGCTCGCGCAGCGTCCGGTCGTCGGGCAGGGAGAAGTACTGGCGGTAGTCGGCCGTCCGCTCCTCCGGGTCGCGCTTGTCGAAGCCCACGCGCTCGAGGCGCAGGAAGGCACCCAGCTCGCCCACTAGCCCCCGCTCTCCACGGGCGCGCTGGCCGCGTAGCCGGGCGTCGCATCCGGGCCGGCGGCGGCGGCTGCGACCTCGTGCTCACCCTCGGCCGCCATCTCGGCGAGCGCCCGCTTGTAGTCGTGCGGCATCACCTTCACGAAGCGGTTGAGCGACGCCTGCCAGTCGGCGAGCACGCGCTCGGCCACCTCGGACCCGGTGCGGAGCCGGTGCTCGTCGACCCAGCCGCGCAGATCCTCGGACTCCTCGGGCATGATGGCGTCGAACCCCACCAGCTCCGTGTTGCAGCGCGCGCGGAAGTCCCCCAGCGCGTCGAGCACGTAGGCGATGCCGCCGCTCATCCCGGCTGCGAAGTTGAGCCCGGTCGGGCCGAGCACCACCACGCGGCCGCCGGTCATGTACTCGCAGCCGTGGTCCCCGACGCCCTCGACCACCGTGATCGCGCCGGAGTTGCGGACCGCGAAGCGCTCGCCCGCGAGCCCCCGGAAGAACGCGCGCCCGGAGGTGGCGCCGTAGAGCACCGTGTTGCCCACGATCACGTTGTCCTCGGCCACGAACGTGCTGCCGGCCGGCGGGCGCACCACGATCGTGCCGCCCGACAGCCCCTTGCCGCAGTAGTCGTTGGCGTCGCCGTCGAGCAGCAGCTCCACCCCATGGGCCAGCCAGGCGCCGAAGCTCTGGCCCGCCGAGCCCTCGAGGCGCAGCTCGACGCTCCCATAGGGGAGCCCGTCGGCGCCGTGCACACGGGCGATCTCACCCGACAGGAGCCCGCCCACGGCGCGGTTCTTGTTCTCCACCCGACGCACGAGCTGCACGGGCGTCCCGTGCTCGATCGCCGGCCGGCAGCGCTGGAGCAGGTCCACGTCTATCGAGTCGTAGAGCACGGGCTCCGGGCGCCGCACGCAGCGGCGCGGCGCGTCCGGTTCGACGCCCGCGGGCTCCTCGAGCAGCCTGCGCAGGTCCACGCCGCGCGCCTTCCAGTGCTCCACGGCGTCGCGCGGCTCGAGCAGGTCGGTCCGGCCGATCAGCTCGTTGAGGCTCCGCACACCGAGCCGCGCCATGATCCGGCGCGTCTCCTCGGCCACCATGACGAGGTAGTTCACGACGTGTTCGGGCTGGCCCTCGAAGCGCTCGCGCAGCTCGGGGTCCTGGGTGGCCACCCCCACCGGGCAGGTGTTGAGGTGGCAGACGCGCATCATCACGCAGCCGAGCGCGATCAGCGGCGCCGTGGAGAAGCCGTACTCGTCGGCGCCCAGGATCGCCGCGATCGCCACGTCGCGACCCGTGCGCATCTGACCGTCGACCTCGACGAGAATGCGTGAGCGCAGGTCGTTCAGGAGCAGGGTCTGCTGGGTCTCGGCGAGGCCGATCTCCCAGGGCAGGCCCGCGTGCTGGATCGAGGCCTGCGGGGAGGCGCCGGTGCCGCCGTCGTGGCCGGCGATCACCACGTGGTCGGCGTTGGCCTTGGCCACGCCCGCGGCCACCGTGCCCACCCCCACCTCGGACACGAGCTTCACCGACACGCGCGCGCGCGGGTTGGCGCAGCGCAGGTCGTAGATCAGCTGCTTGAGGTCCTCGATCGAGTAGATGTCGTGATGGGGCGGCGGCGAGATCAGCCCCACGCCGGGGGTGGAGTAGCGCAGCCGCGCGATGTAGCGATCGACCTTGTGGCCGGGAAGCTGGCCGCCCTCGCCCGGCTTCGCGCCCTGCGCGACCTTGATCTGCAGCTCGTCGGCGTTCACGAGGTAGTGGACGGTCACGCCGAAGCGCCCGGAGGCCACCTGCTTGATCGCGGAGCGACGGTCGTCCTCGAAGCGAGCCGCGTCCTCGCCGCCCTCGCCCGTGTTCGACCTGCCGCCGAGGCGGTTCATGCTCGCCGCGAGCGTCTCGTGCGCCTCCGGCGAGAGGGCGCCAAGCGACATCCCGCCCGACTTGAAGCGCTTGACGATCGCGGCCGCCGGCTCCACCTCGGCCACCGGGATCGGCTCGGCGTCCTCGCGGAAGCGGAGCAGGCCGCGCAGGGAGGAGCGCGGCACCGCCACCTCGTTCACGTACGTGGCGAAGCGGTCGTAGGCGTCGGCGCCACTCTCGCTGCGGGCGGCGTGCTGCAGCGAGGCGATCGTCTCCGGGTTCCAGCCGTGGAACTCGCCGTCGCGGCGCCAGGCGTAGACGCCGCCCGCCGGCAGCAGCTCGGAGCTGGCGGCCGGGTAGGCACGGGCGTGGCGGTCGAGCGCCTCCCAGGCCAGCTCGTTCAAGCCCACGCCGCCCACCCGCGACGCCGTGCCGGTGAAGTGCCGGTCGATGAGCTCCTGCCCGAGGCCGACCGCCTCGAAGATCTGCGCCCCCGTGTAGGAGCGGATCGTCGAGATCCCCATCTTCGAGAGGATCTTGAGAAGGCCCTTGCCGATCGCCTTGATCGTGCGCTGCACGGCCTCCTCGGGACTCATGTCCTCGGGCAGCCGGCCGTCGCGGTGGAGCGCATAGAGCGACTCGAACATCGCGTAAGGGTTGACCGCCGCCGCCCCGTAGCCGATCAGGCAGGCCACGTGGTGGATCTCCTTCGCCTGGCCGGTCTCGACCACGAGGCCGATCTGGAGCCGCGTGCCGGCGCGCACCAGGTGGTGGTGCACTGCCGAGACCGCGAGCAGCGAGGGCATCGCCGCCCGCTCGTCGCCGACGTTGCGGTCGGACAGGATGATGATGTTCACCCCGCGCGCCACGAGGCCGGTGGCCTCCTCGCAGATCTCCTCGAGGCGCTTCTCCATGCCCTGCGCGCCCTGCGACACCGGCCAGGTCATGTCGATCGTGCGCGCCTCGAACACCGAGTGGTCGACCTGGCGCAGCTTCTCGAGTTGCGGGCTGCGCAGGATCGGCTGCGACATCACGAGCTGGTGGCAATGGTCCGGGGTCTCCCCGAGCAGGTTGATCTCAGGGCCGATGCAGGCCTCGAGGCTCATCACGATCGACTCGCGGATCGGGTCGATCGCCGGGTTCGTGACCTGCGCGAACAGCTGCTTGAAGTAGGAGAAGAGCGGCGGCCGCATGTCGGACATCACCGCCAGCGAGGTGTCGTTGCCCATCGACCCTGTGGGCTCGGCGGCGTCGCGCGCCATCGGCACGAGCGTCACCCGCAGGTCCTCCTCGGTCCAGCCGAAGGCGAGCTGCTTGGCGCGCAGCGGCTCCACGCGCGGCACGCGCGGCGCCTTCTCCGGGAGGTCCTCGATGTGCACCACGCGGTCCTTGAGCCACTGGCCGTAGGTGCGGCGGCGCGCAAGCTCGAGCTTGATGTCCGGGTCGGGCACGATGCGCTCCTGCATCAGGTCGACCAGGAACAGCTTGCCGGGCAGGAGGCGGCCCTTGGCCTCCACCTCGTCGGGCGGCACGTCGAGCACGCCGGCCTCCGAGGCGAACACCACCCAGCCGTCCTTCGTCACGAGCCAGCGGCCGGGGCGCAGGCCGTTGCGGTCGAGCGTGGCGCCGATCACGCGCCCGTCCGAGAATGCGACCGCGGCCGGGCCATCCCAGGGCTCGATCAGCGAGGAGTGGTAGGCGTAGAAGTCGCGCACCTCCTCCGGCAGCTCGGGGCGCCCACGGAATGCCTCGGGAATCAGCATCGACATCGCATGCTCGGGCGAGCGGCCGCCGAGCACGAGCAGCTCGAGCAGCCCGTCGAGCGAGGCCGAGTCCGAGATGTCGTCGCGCAGCAGCGGGCGGATCTTCCGCACGTCGTCGCCGAACAACGGCGACGACAGCGTGAGCTCGCGCGCTCGCATCCAGTTGCGGTTGCCGCGCAGCGTGTTGATCTCCCCGTTGTGGGCGAGCATCCGGTACGGGTGGGCGAGCTCCCAGCTCGGGAACGTGTTGGTCGAGAAGCGGGAGTGCACGAGCGCCAGCCGGCTGACCACCCGCTCGTCGCGGAGGTCGGGGTAGTAGCGCGAGAGCTGGGGCGCCGTGAGCATCCCCTTGTAGACCATCGTGCGCGAGGAGAAGCTCGGGATGGCCAGCTCGGCGAGCCCCTCCCGCTCGACCACCCGGCGGATCACGTAGAGCCTGCGCTCGAGGGCGTCCTGGTCCGCCACGCCGTCGCCCGCGCCCACGAACAGCTGCGCGATGCGCGGCGCACAGGCGCGCGCCGCGGTGCCGCAGGCGGCCTCGGCCACCGGCACGTCGCGCCAGCCGAGCACGCGCTGCCCCTCTGCCTCTACGGCGCGCTCGAGCAGGCGCATCGCCTCGGTGGGGTTGCCGGCGGGCAGGAAGCAGAAGGCCACGCCGTACTCGCCGTACGGCGGCAGCGCCACGCCCGCCTCGGCGCGCATGAAGCGATCGGGCAGCTGGACCAGGATCCCGGCGCCGTCGCCAGTGTCCGGGTCTGCGCCCTCGGCCCCGCGATGCTCGAGGTGCTCGAGCGCCCACAGGGCGCGCGAGATCACCGCATGGGAGGCGGGACTGCGCAGGCGCGCGACGAACGCGACGCCGCATGCGTCATGCTCGTAGCTCGGGTCGTACAGGCCGCGCGCTGCCTGCAGGGTCTCTCACCTCCTTGGGGGCCGTCCGCGGCATCTCCGGAGTTACCGCGCGACGGAGCTGGGGGCGCGAAACTATAAAGCCATGGCGATGCTCCCAACCGCTCAGACGATCACGGTTCTCTCGCAGAAGGGCGGGACCGGCAAGACCACCGCCGTCCGCAGCCTGGCGGACACCTTCCGCCGCCTCGGCCTCGACGTGCTGGTGGTGGACCTCGACCCGCAGGGAAACCTCTCCGACTACTTCGACGTGCCGCCCGACGCGTCGCCCACGGTCGCCGACGTGCTGGCCGGTCAGGCCAAGGCCGCCGACGCCGTGCACGACGACGTGCTGCCCGCGAACCTGGGCCTCGCCGAGGCCGAGCTGGTGCTCAGCGGCAAGATGGGCCGCGAGCTGACGCTCAAGCGGGCGCTGCGTGAGCTGCGCAAGGACTACGACCTGATCCTGGTGGACTGCCCGCCGGCGCTCGGGCTCCTTACGGTGAACGCGCTCGTGGCCGCCAACCACGCCCTGATCTCGAGCGAGGCCGAGTACTTCTCGCTCCAGGGGGTCGAGCAGGCGCTCGAGGTCGTGGAGCTGGCCAAGGAGTCGCTCAACCCCGAGCTCGACTGGCTCGGGGTGGTGCTGAACATCGCCGACATGCGGCTCGTGCACGCGCGCGAGGCGCAGTCGCAGCTGCGGGAGCGCTTCGGGTCGAAGCTGTTCGACACCGTGATCCGGCGCAGCGTGCGCTACGCGGAGTCGGCGGAGCGCGGCGTGTCGATTATCGAGTACGCGCCGGACCTCGGGGGCGACTACCTCGCGCTCGCCGACGAGGTGCTGGCGCGCCTCGACGGCCTCGACGAGGCGCGCCGGCGGCTGAGGGACCTGCGCTTGGAGCTGGCGCCGGCGTGAACGAGCTGCTCACCCGCCCGGCCGGCGAGCTGGCAAACCTGATCCGCGACGGCGAGCTCGGCTCGCGCGAGCTCACGCAGGCCTGCCTCGAGCGCATCGAGGCGCTCAACCCCGAGCTCGGCGCGTTCATCCACGTCGATCCCGAGGGCGCGCTCGCGGCGGCGGAGGCGGTGGCGCCGGGCGATCCGCGGCCGTTTGCCGGGGTGCCGATCGCGATCAAGGACACCGCGGCGGTGGCCGGTATGCCGTTCACGATGGGCTCGGACATCTTCGGCGACTTCGTGCCCGGCCACGACGCCTTCCTCGTGCGGCGCCTGCGCGAGGCGGGCTTCGTGCTGGTCGGCAAGACGAACCTGCCGGAGTTCGGCATCGTGCCCGTCACGGAGTCGCGGCGGCTCGGGCCGGCCCGCAACCCCTGGGACACGGAGCGCACTCCCGGCGGCTCCTCGGGTGGGGCCGCCGCCGCGGTCGCCGCCGGCATGGTCCCGCTCGCCCACGGCAGCGACGGCGGCGGCTCGATCCGCATCCCGGCGGCCTGCTGCGGCCTGGTGGGCCTGAAGCCGAGCCGCGGCCGCGTGTCGCGCGGGCCCGAGCTCGGCGACGACTTCCTCGTCCAGGACGGGGTGCTCACGCGCACGGTGGCGGAGACGGCGCAGCTGCTCGACGTGCTCGCGGGCTACGAGACCGGGGACGCGAGCTGGGCGCCGCCGCCGGCGGAGTCGTTCGCGCGCGCGGCCGCCCGCAACCCCGGGCGGCTCCGGATCGGCGTGACCACGGCGGGGCCCATCGAGACCGGCCTCGACCCCGAGTGCGAGCGCGGCGTGCGCGAGGCCGCCGAGCTGCTCGCCTCGCTCGGCCACGAGGTCGAGGAGGTCGCGGCGCCGTGGGAGGGGGAGGACCTGATGCAGGCCTTCACGCTCGTGTTCAGCACGCCGGTGGCCACGGGCGCCTTCTACGGCGGGATGCTCACCGGCCGCGAGCCCTCGCCCGAGCTCCTGGAGCCGCTGACCTGGACGATCTGGGAGGCCGTCCGGGAGCGCAGCGCGCTCGACTACCTGCTCGCGCGCACGAGGCTGACCGGCGCCTCGCGCGGGATCGTCGCGCTCTGGGACAGCTGCGACGTGGTGCTCACCCCCGCGCTGGGGGAGCGTCCGGTGCGGATCGGGGAGATCGACACCTGCAGCGACGCCCCATGGGAGGACTTCGCGCGCTCGAGCCGCTTCACTCCCTACACCGCGCTCTTCAACGTGACTGGCCAGCCCGCCGTGTCCCTGCCCCTGTTCCAGGGGGCCGACGGCCTCCCCACCGGCGTGCAGCTCGCGGGCCGGCCGGCGGACGAGGTCACGCTGCTCGCCCTCGCCGCCCAGCTCGAGGCGGCCAGCCCGTGGGACGAGCGCCGCCCGGCGCTCTCGGTTACGGAGCCGAGCTCCTGAGCACGGCCACGTCGCGCGGGTAGCTGAGGAGCTCCTCGGCCTCGGCCGGGGTGACCCAACGCAGCTCGTCGACCTCGTCGTTGGGCGTGAAGCCCGGGTCGTGCTCCACCTCCATGAGCCAGTAGCGCACGATCTTCGAGCGCCCGCGGGCATCCGCGTACCTCACGGCGTCGAGCTCGCGGCCGAGCCGGCAGCGCAGTCCCGTCTCCTCCTCCACCTCGCGCAGCGCCGCCTCCCGGAAGCTCTCGCCCGGGTCGAGCTTGCCCTTCGGCAGCGTCCAGTCCCCGTAGCGCGGCCGGTGGACGAGAGCGACGAGGCCGTCGCGCACGATCAGCCCGCCCGCGGCGTGCACGCGCTCGGTCACGGCGCGGGAGCTTAGAGGGAGGGGTGAGTCCGCGGCGGCCGCGCCTTAGCTCACCATGCGAACCCTGCTCCTCGCCGCGCTCGCGGTCACCGGCGGCGCGCCCGCCGCGCCCCCCACCCTGCCCTACCTCCAGAGCTGGTCCGACCCCGGCCTCATCGCGGCCGACGACGACTGGTCGTCGCTGCCGGGGATCGTCGGCCACCGGGGCGACGGGCTCACCGCAGCGCCGGGCGTCGACCCGCGCGGCGTCACGACCGACGGCTCGTCCACGCCCGTCGACGTGGCTGCCAACCGAACCGATCCGACCGCGATCGGCCTCGCCGCCGGGGTGGCGGAGTTCGAGCTGGCGGACCCGGTGGTGGCTCTCCAGGGCTCGGCCACGGCGGCGGCCCCTCACCTGCTGCTGTCGCTCGACACGCGCGGCCGGCGCGGCGTGGGCGTGCGGCTCACGCTGCGCGACGTCGACGCGTCCTCGAGCTCCGACGCCGTGCAACCCGTCGCGCTGCAGTACCGCGTGGGCGGCGCCGGCAGCTTCGCCTCGCTGCCCGGCGGCTACGTCCCCGACGCCACGTCCGGGCCTGGCCAGGCCACGCTCGTCACTCCCGTTCAGGCGAAGCTGCCGGAAGAGGCCGACGATCAGCCGCTCGTCCAGGTGCGCGTGATCACCACGAACGCGATCGGGCAGGACGAGTGGGTCGGGATCGACGACATCGAGGTCGCGGCGTCGGGC
>Ga0075420_100002544_pt1 | contig 15785 bp, 16 predicted proteins | sample SoiMetdeltSBSDD4_FD_75296 | JGI IMG/M metagenome (GOLD analysis project Ga0075420, IMG submission 75296) | Bulk soil microbial communities from a Populus tree surrounding site in Tennessee, USA - Soil MetaG P. deltoides SBSDD4 | ecosystem: Environmental > Terrestrial > Soil > Tree plantation... | reverse complement strand
CTCGCGCCGCCGGCCCGGAGCAGCGCGATCGGCAAGGAGCTCCTGGGGACATGGAACGGCGCGCTCAGCGTCTCCGGCAAAGAGTTGCGGCTGGTGCTGACGCTGGCGAATCAGGCCGACGGGACGGCCACCGGCAACCTGGTCAACCTGGACCAGGGCGGCATGACGATCCCGATCGCGACGATCACCCAGAACGCCTCGGGGCTGACTCTCGACGTGAGCGCGGTCGGCGGCTCCTTTGTCGGCTCGCTGAAGGCCGGGAACGGCGAGCTGACCGGCACCTGGACCCAGGGCGCGCTGGTCCTGCCGCTCAGCTTCCGGCGCGCCGGCAACTGATCAGGAAACCGCTGGAATCAGGTGTTCCCGCAAGAGCCGCTCCATCCCGGGGTCGAGGCCGACGAACTCGATCCCGTATCGAAAGCCGGTGTCGACCTCCGAGCGGCTGCGGACCTCGGCGATCAGGGGCGCCGTGTGATGAAAGATTCGCGGATCGGGCATCACGTGTACGCGCGCGCCGATCGTGAAGTCCGCCAGCGAGATGACGGCGGCTCCGCCCGCGCTCAACTCCGTCATCTCGCCGAGGACCGGGCCCTTCTCCGCATCCCCGGCAGCGAGCTGGACCTGTACCAGCACCGCCCGCCGGGCATGGGCGCGCCGTTCGGCCGGGTCGCCGGGCGCTATCGCGGCAACCGGCCGCGCCAGCGCGGCGTGACAGGTCTCGACCAGCGTCTTGAAGTTGACCGGCTTCGCGAGAAACGCGAACGCGCCCAGACCCAGCCCCTTGAGCGCCGACTCGGCGGTGCGGCCGCCGCTCAGGAACACGACCGGCGGCGGGTCGCTCGTCGTGGCGCGGACGTATTCGAGGAACTTGAAGCCGTCCACCCCCGGCATCATCAAGTCGAGGATCACCAGATCCGGCTTCGTGGCCAACAACTTGAGGCCGCCCTCAGCCGCGTCCTGCGCCAGCTCGACGACGAAGCCCTCTTCCTGGAGCACGGTCTGGGCGAGCTCGCGCAGCTCGGCGACGTCGTCGATGACCAGGATTCGCTTGGGCGTGGCGGGAGGCAGCTCGGTCATCGCGTTCGATCCTAGGCCAAGTCGGCGGCGGCACAAGCCGCGGCCCGCGCCGTCAAGAGGTCGCGCTCGCGGGCGTTGCGCGTGAGCGACGCCGCGCGCTCGAACTCGCCACGGGCTTCCGCCGACCGGCCCAGCTTGGCGAGCAGATCGCCGCGCACGCTCGGCAGCAGGTGATAGCCGCGGAGCGAGGGCTCGTCGGCCAGCGCGTCGACGAGGGCCAGCCCGGCCGCGGGCCCGAACGCCATCGACACGGCGACGGCGCGGTTGAGCTCCACGATCGGCGACGGCGCGCGCTGCGCCAGCACCGCATAGAGCGCGGCGATCCGCGGCCAGTCGGTCTCTTCGGCGGTCAGCGCTCGAGCGTGACAGGCGACGATCGCGGCCTGGAGCGCGTAGGGACCGCCCGCCCCTCCGAGCGCCTCGGCGCGAGCCAGAGCGGCCAGGCCGCGCCGAATCAGCAGCTGGTCCCAGAGCGCGCGGTTCTGGTCGAGCAGCAGGACCGGCTCGCCCGAGGTGCTTACGCGCGCGCCTGCTCGCGAGGCCTGGATCTCCATCAGCGCCAAGAGGCCGTGAACTTCCGGCTCCTGCGGCGCGAGCTCGGCCAGGATGCGACCGAGCCGGAGCGCGTCCTCGCACAGCGCCGGCCGCATCCAGTCGTCACCCGCGGTCGCCGAGTAGCCCTCGTTGAAGATGAGATACAGGACCTCGAGCACCGACGCCAGGCGGCGGCCCAGCTCCTCGCCACGCGGCACCTCGAACGGCACGTTGGCGTCCGCCAGCGCGCGCTTGGCGCGCACGATGCGCTGGGCGATCGTCGCTTCCGAGGTCAGGAACGCGCGCCCGATCTCCTCGGTGCTGAGGCCGCCGAGAAGCCGCAGCGTCAGCGCGACGCGCGACTCGGTCGAGAGCACCGGGTGGCAGGCCGTGAAGATGAGCCGCAGCAGGTCGTCGCCCAGCTCGTCGTCGAGCGCCTCCTCGAAGCCGACGCCGGTGGCGTCCTGCCGAGCGATCGTCTCGCGCCCGAGCTCTTCGTGCTTGCGCTCGGCCAGCTTGCCGCGCCGCAGTCGGTCGAGCGCGCGGTTCTTGGCCGTGGCCATCAGCCAGGCCCCGGGGTTGTCGGGAACGCCCGAGTCGGGCCATTTCTCGAGCGCGGTCACGAGCGCGTCCTGGGCCAGCTCTTCCGCCAGACCGACGTCGCGCACGATCCGGGCGATGCCTGCGATCAGCCGCGGCGACTCGATCCGAAACACGGCCTCGATCGCGCGGTGGGTATCCGGAGCCGTCACGGCTGCGGATCAGAGCACCTTCTTTCCCCACCGCCAAGCCGCCGGCCGGCCGAGCTACGACGACCGGCGGTCGCCGGGGCTCATCCCTTCCTGGCTTGCGCCTGCATCTCGGGATACCGCCCCGCCACCTGCTGGATGTCGTCCGGAAAATCCGCGAGCTCCTGCACCTGCCGAACCTCGATGATCTCGTTGTCCGAACCCGGGCAGCGCGAGGCCCACTCGATCGCCTCTTCCTTCGACTTGACCTGGATCATCCAGTAGCCGCCCAGGACCTCTTTCGCTTCCGCGAACGGTCCGTCGGATACCTTGGGCTTCCCGCCGGCGAACGAGATGCGCGCGCCCGCCGACGGCGGGTGGAGCCCGTCGAGCGCCAGCAGCACTCCGGCCTTCTGCAGCGACTCGTTGTACTTCATCATCTTCTCGACCGCCTTGACGTCGGGCATCGCCCCCGGCGCGGCCGACTCGTAGCCCTTGGGGATCATCAGCATCATGAATCGCATGGCGTCTCCTTGGACCGGGTTACTTCTTGGCCATCTGCGCGCGCTGCCGTTCCTCTTGCGCACGAAGCTCGGGCGTGAGCTCGGCGCCGAAGTCCTCCGCCTCGAACACCTGCCGGATCTCGACCTCGGTTTCCTCGAAGGGCGCGCGCTTCAGCCAGTCGATCGCTTCCTGCTTCGACTTGACCTGCCAGATCCAGAAACCCGCGACCAGCTCTTTGGCCTCGGCAAAGGGTCCGTCGACCACCGTCTTCTTGCCGCCCGAGAAGCGAACCCGGGCGCCCTTCGAGCTCGCGTGCAGCCCCTCGCCCGCCAGCATGACGCCGGCCTTGACCAGCTCGTCGTTGAAGTCCCCCATCTGCTTCAGCAGCTTCTCGTTCGGGAGAACGCCGGCCTCCGAGTTCTTGTCCGCCTTGACCAGGATCATGAATCGCATCGCCTTGCTCCTTTCAGCCTCACTGTGACGACGAACGGGCAGTCCTCGGCTCGACACGCTCGTCGAAAGTTTTTGGTGCTCGGGGAAATGGAGCCCGGCCCGCGCGCCTTCGAAGCACGCAGGCCGGGCCAGGCGACGAAAAGGGGCCTTAGTTGTTGATCCGGACGCCCCAGCAGTTCAGCGTGCCGGCGCCTCCACCCGGAAGGTTCTCGACGCGCAGCCGCCAGGTCCCGCTCGGAGAGCGGCCGCCGAAGGCCGAGAGCGGGGTTTCCGGGAAGAAGGTCCCCGAGAAAGGCGCCGTGCTGCTGCCGATCCGGATCGGCGAGTTGTCGTCGAACACCGTTCGAGCGTCGCAGCGCGTCCCGAAGTCGTCGCCGGCGCCGCCCCGCTGGACCGCCAGGGGCACGGTCGTCCCATCCGGGCCCACGAGCGACAACCGGAGGGCCGCCGCGACCGGATGCGTCAGGTACAGCGATGCCGTGACGCTCGAGATCGGGCAGTCCGAAGAGACGGCCAGCGGCGACTCCACCGTCGCGTTCTCGGCGATCGCCAGCGGCACGATGGAAGACTCGATGCTCGAGGAGGCGGAGCCGCACTTCGCGGCAGCGGGCGCCGATCCCGATCCGCCGCCGGCACCGACCACGATGGTGAGAGCCTGACTCCTGCGGGCAAGCGCCGACACGCCGCGACTCTGGTCTTCTAGGTGTTTGTCCGTAACGCTGACCCAGGCGGTGTAGGTGCCCTCGGCCGCATAAGTGTGCTCGACTCGGCAGCGCTGCTCGGCGTCGTGGTTGAAACCACTGCCATCTTCATTGAAAGGCTTCTGGCCCGAGTCCCCGAAGTGGAACTGCCAGTTGAGCGAGTCCCCGGCATCCGAATCGCCGCTGTTGCAGAGGCTGAAGCTGACGGTGAGCGGGGCGGAGCCCGAAACCCGCGGCGGATTGGTCGAGTTGTCGGCCACCGGCCGGGTCGTCACCATCAGGCTGGGTACCGCGTTCTGGGCTCGGACCGAGCCGGCTGCTGCCGCGACGGCGGCCGTGTCCGTCTTCTGGCCGGGAGCCAACGGGCTCTCACCGCCACAACCCTGCAGCGCCATCGCAAACGTCGCGACCGCGGGTCCACGCCAATGCATTGGGATCATCAGGCCTCCTCTATTACGCGGGGGCCAAGAGCAAAGCGCGCGCCATCCTTCCCTGTAGCGAAGCAACGAGTTGCCCCGCACCGCGTGAGGGTCTTTCCTACTCAGGATGACGAATCTACAAACGGCCGGCCGGCGACAGTCGGGTCAGTCGGCCTTGAGTCGGTAGCCGACCTTCCTCACGGTCAGGATGTGGCGGGGCGAGGCGGGGTCGGACTCGAGCTTCCGGCGCAGCTCGGCCACGTGAGTGTCCACCGTGCGTGTGACGACCGCCGCCGAGTACCCCCACACCTGGCGCATCAGCTCGAGCCGCGGCACCACCGAGCCGCGCGCTCCCAGAAGGGCGATCAGGAGCTCGAACTCCTTGGGCGCCAGCTCGACCGGTGTGCCGCCCCGGAGCACCACTCGCGAAGCCGGCCGCACCTCCACGTCCCCGAAATGGAGGCCCGCTCCCGCTTCGTTCGCCTGGACGCGGCGCAGCAACGCCTCGACGCGGGCCAGGAGCTCGAGCAGCCCGAACGGCTTCGTCACGTAGTCATCGGCGCCGAGCCGGAGCCCGCGCACCTTGTCGGCCTCTTCGCCGCGCGCCGTCAGGATCAGGATCGGCACCGCGCTCTTGCCCTCGCGCAGCGCCCGCAGTACCCGGAATCCATCGAGGCCGGGCAGCATCAGGTCCAGGATCACGAGGTCGGGCGGGCGCGCCTTTGCGGCTTCGAGACCTTCCCCGCCGTCTTCGCACACCTCGACCACGAAGCCTTCGATCTCGAGGTTGTTGCGGAGGCCGTAGGCGAGGTCCCGGTTGTCCTCGATCACCAGGATGCGCCTCACGCCGGCAGCTCGACCACGAAGCGGGCGCCGCCGCGAGCGCCGTCCTCCACGAAGACCCGGCCGCGGTGGCGTGCGACCAGCTCCGCCACGACGGCGAGCCCGATGCCGGCGCCCGCCACGGCCGAGCGCTGACCGCGATCGAGACGCTCGTAGCGCTCGAACACCCGCCGGCGATCGGCCGCGGGCACGCCGGGGCCGTGATCGTCGACGCTCAGCCTCACGGCGCCCGAGCCGCGCTCGAGCGCCACGATCAGCTCCTGGTCGCGCGGCCCGTACTTCACCGCGTTGTCCAGCAGATTCAGCAGGATCTGGCGCAGCGCGTCCGCGTCCACCGGCGCGGACGCGGCCTCGTCGAGCCGCGGCGTCAAGCGCGCCCCAGCGCCCGACGCCAGGGGCGCGAATTGCTCCAGCACCTCGCGCACCAGCGGGGCCATGAGCCGCGGCTCGGCCGCGACTTCGAGCGTGCCGCGTTCGCCGCGCGAGAACTGCAGCACGTTCTCGACCAGGTGCGTCAGCCGGCGCGCCTCGCGGTCGATGATCTCGAGCGCCCGGCGCCGCTCGGCCTCGGAGCGCACGCGCTCGAGCAGCAGCGTCTCGGCGAACATGCGGATCTGGGTGAGCGGCGTGCGCAGCTCGTGCGACACGTTGGCGACGAAGTCGGCGCGCAGCCGCTGCAGCGCCCGCTCCCGGCGCAGCTCGAAAAGCGCCACGACCACGAGCCCTGTCGACGACGCGAGCAGGCCCATGACGACACCCAGGCGCGACTGCGGCACGCCCCCGATCACCAGCCGGCGCGCCGCCGCCGGGTCGATCGCCACCTGCACGTACGCTCCCGAGAGGACGCCCGAATACGTATCGCCGAAGGGCACCTCGACGGCGAGCGGCCACGGCCCGGAGCCGCTGCGCAGACGCTCCACGCCGCCGTGGTCGGTCACCGCGACGAACAACGACGCGTTGCCGACGCCTCCCTGGCCGACGAAATCAGGCAAGAGCGCCGCTCGCTGCAGCGTGGTCGAGAGCCAGCCGCCCAGACGCGCGAGGTCCACCTCGAAGCCGACGATCTCCGCCTCGCGCGCGCCGCGAGAGGAGGTCGTGAAAACGAAGCTGCGCGGCTCGCCGGCGATCATGCCGTGCCGGACGACGTAGCCCTCTGCGGTCGCGCCCGACGCGAGCTGACCCTGGAGCCAGCTCTCCGCCTCCGCCGACGGCGGCTCCGGTACGAACGCGATCCGGGACCCGCGCGTCGACGCCGTGAAGAAGCGGCGCGCCAAGCTCGAGGCCGCGCTGACGCGGCGGTCCGGATCGGCAGCGAGCCGCTCCTTCAAGTCGGCCGGCAGGCCGCGTGCCTCGAGGTGCCGGCCGGCCGCCCCCAGCAACACGACATAGCCGTCGTAGCCGAGGCGCGCGGTCGAGCGGCGAATGAACTCGCTGGCGGCGAGCCGCGCGTAGTCGCGCAGCGCCCGCTCGGCGGTGGCTCGGTGATACAGGAACGTGGCGTGAGCCTGGAGCGCCAGCAGCGCGGTGGTCACGAGACTCACCACCAGCAACGCGACGGTCAGCCGCGCGCGCCAGCGCTCGCTTCGACGCATCGGCGGAGTGTAGCGAGACGCGGCCGCCCCAGCGTCCGGATCCGGCAGAGTTTGCCGCTCGCGAACCTGGTCCTGACCGTTTCCTGACGAAGGATTGCCCGCACCACCACCCTCCGGGCGCCGCGCCTGCCTATCCTTCGTGACGGAGGCCCCGATGCCCACTCGAACCACCGTGCTGGCGTTGTCGCTGACAGTCCTGTCGCTGCCGGTCGAGGCGCAGATACCCGACAAGTTCACGAACCTTCACGTGTTCCCCAAGGACATCGCCAAGGGCGAGCTGGTGATGAAAATGCGCGAGATCGCCACCGACCTCGGCGTGCGCTGCCACAACTGCCACGTCGGCCCGGACAACCTGGAGGGAATGGACTTCGCCAGCGACGAGAAGGCGACCAAGCGCGCCGCGCGCGAGATGCTGCGGATGGTCCAGTCGGTCGGCGCGGTCGTGAAGAGCCTTCCGGCCCGCGACGAGCCGCGCCAGAGCATCGGCTGCTACAACTGCCACCGCGGCGCGCAGCGACCGCCGGAACGGCTCGACGTCCTGCTGGCTCGCACCGCCCAGGCGAGCGGTGTGGAAGCCGCGATCGCCCGCTACCGGGAGCTGCGCCGCGACCACCCGAGCGACGGGCAATACGACTTCTCCCCGCGCGGCGTCGGGATCGCCGTCAGCCGCTCTCTGGAAGCGGCACGCATCGACGACGCGCTCGCCTTGGCGCGCCTGAACGCCGAGTCGCACGGCGACATCTCGCTGGTTCACGCGCAGCTCGGCCAGGTCCTGATGCGCAAGGGCGACCGCGCCGCGGCCCGCGAGAGCTTCCACAAGGCCTTGAAGCTGGACCCCTCGAACACCGCCGCCGAACGCGGCCTCAAGGCCGCCGAAGCCGAGAAGCCCTAGTCGCCCGCAGGCAAATGGCGCGCGACGACGAGGCGCGCGAGCCTCCGCTACAATCCGCGCATGATCCTGAGTTGCGCGACGGCGGAGGCTCGATGGCGACGCTGATCGAAGCCAGCGAAGTGAAACGGAAGAGCTACTTCGAGTACGAGAACGCGCCCTTCCACTGCATCGACGTGTCGATCTCGACGCCCACCGCGCGCGGCGGCCAGACGCTCGTCCGCATCAAGATGCGGAACATGCTCACCCGTGCCGTGTTCGAGAAGACCTTCAAGGCGGGCGAGCGGTTCAAGGAACCGGACCTGGACCGGGTCGACGCGACGTACCAATACGCGGACGCGGACGGCTTCCACTTCATGGACCAGACGAGCTTCGACACGCTGACGCTCGGCGAGGCCATGGTCGGCGAGGATCGCGAGCTCTTGGTCGACAACCTGGGCGTCCAGATCCAGAAGTACAACGGCAACCCGATCGCGATCCAGTTCCCCACCCACGTCGAGCTGACGGTGGCGTCCACCGAGATGGGCAGCCGCGGCGACACCGCCAGCGGCGGCGCGACCAAGGTCGCGGTCCTGGAAACGGGGCTCGAGATCCGCGTGCCGCTGTTCGTGAAGGAAGGCGAGCGGGTCAAGGTCCACACCGAGACCCGCGAGTTCTCGGGCCGGGCCTAGCGCCGCCGGCGCCGGGCTCCACCGCCCGGCTTGCCGCGGCCGCGCTTCTTCTTGCCGCCGGCGGCCGCGTCGTCGTCTTCCGGCACCGCGCTCTTCTCGATCCCGATCCAGCCGTCGGGCATGTCGGCGTCCTGCGCCTCGAACAGGAAGCGGGACGGGACCGAGCGCGAGAGCCGGCCGTACTTGGCGCGCTCGAAGGCCCAGGAGAGCGTCAGCGTCGTCATCGCGCGCGTGATGCCGACATAGGCCAGCCGGCGCTCCTCCTCGACGCTGCCTTCGGCCGCCGAGCGAGCGTGCGGGAGGAGGCCCTCCTCCAGCCCGACCAGGAACACGTGCGGGAACTCGAGGCCCTTGGCGGCGTGCAGCGTCATCAGCGTGATCGCGTTCTGCCGGATCTCGGGCTTCTCCTCGGGGCCGTCGCCGCTCGACAGCGTGAGCTCCTCCAGAAAGCCTTGCAGCGAGGGCTCGCGCGAGCGGCGCACGTGGTTCTCGGCGAAGTTCAGGACTTCGAGCACACCGGCCCAGCGCGCCTCGCGTGTCATCGGATCGGGATAGAGGCGCGTCACCTCGTCGCGATACGCGATGCTGTTCAGGAAGCTCTCCAGCCGGTGAACCAGCTGCGAGCCCGCTTCGGCCAGGTTGGCGCTGTCGAGCACGGCGCGCAGCTTCTGGTAGCCGGCCACGGACTGCGGCGAAAGATCCTCGATCTCCGTCGCGCGCTCGAAGGCCTCGCCGGCCGTGATCGCGTTCTCGGTGGCGAACTCGAGCACCCGGTCGAGGCTCGCCTTGCCCACTCCGCGCGACGGCGTATTGATGACCCGGAGCAGCGAGGTCTCGTCGCGCGGATTCACGGCGAGCCGCAGGTACGCGACGATGTCGCGCACCTCCTTGCGGTCGAAGAAGGACATCCCTCCGACCACCACGTAGGGCAGGCCGTTCGCGCGCAGCTCGCCTTCGAGCGGCCGGAACTGGACCTGGGTACGGCACAGGATCGCGAAGTCCTGCGGCTTCGCCTGCTCGAGCCGGAGCCGGTTGCGGATCGCCTCCACGACGAACTGGGCTTCCGAGGTCTCGTCCTTGAGCCGCGCCGAGCGCACCGGATCCCCGGCGCCGCGCGCCGACTCGAGCGCCTTCTCGTGGCGCGACGCGTTCTTGCGGATGACCGCGTTGGCCGCGTTCAGGATCGGCCGCGTCGAGCGGTAGTTCGTCTGCAGGCGAACGATCTTGGCGCCCTCGAAGTCGTGGTGGAAGCCGAGGATCTTCTTGATGTCGGCGCCGCGCCAGCCGTAGATCGACTGGTCGTCGTCGCCGACGACGCACACGTTGCGATGCTCGCCGCCGATCTGCTTCACGATCTCGTACTGCGGGTGGTTCGTGTCCTGGTACTCGTCCACCAGGATGTAGCGGTAGCGCTTCCGGTAGTGCTCGCGAGCCTCGGCGTGATCGCGCAGCAAGCGCACCGTCTCGAGCAGCAGGTCGTCGAAGTCGAGCGTCCGGGTGCGGCCCAGGAACTCCCGATAGCGCTGCCAGACCGAGCCGACCAATTGGTCCTTGCCGTCGCTTCCGCCCGCGAGAAAGCCTTCGGCCGTCTCCATCCGGTTCTTCGCGAGCGACATCCGCGCCAGGAGCGCGTGCGGCTGCATCGTCGTCTCGTGGACGCGCAGCTCGCGCATTGCCGACTTGACCGCGCTCAACTGATCGGAGGCGTCGCAGATCGTGAACTTCGGCGGCAAGCCGAGGGCCGAGCCGTGCTCGCGCAGCACGCGCACGCAAAAGGCGTGGAAGGTGCCGACCGTGATCTTCTTCGCCTGCTCCCCCACCAGCTGCGCCACCCGCTCGCGCATCTCGCCGGCCGCCTTGTTCGTGAAGGTGACCGCGAGAATGCTCGCCGGGTCGACGCCGAGCGCCACCAGGTACGCGATCCGCGTCGTGATCACGCGTGTCTTGCCGGTGCCGGCCCCGGCCAGCACCAGGAGCGGGCCCTCGGTGGTGGTCACTGCATCGCGCTGCGCCGCGTTGAGCGCCGCGAGCAGGGCGTCGTTGCCCGCGGGGGCACGGCGCGCAATCGTGGAGGAAGATCTCTGGGGAGTCGCCAAAGCGGGAGCGTCTTTGTATCACACCGGGAGCCGTGCGACCGGGTCCGGCTCGCTCCTGAGGTCCTGCTCGCGGGTTCACAAAAAGTGCACGTTTGACGCCAGAGCTCGCTCCGGTGAGAAGATTCCTCACCGGAGAGCGAGGGGACCATGAACATCGGACTCGAGGAAACCCGAGGGATTCTGGCTGCGTACAAGCTCGTCAAGGACGCGTCGTGGCCGGCCATGCATCCGGCGATGGCGACGCGCGCCGCCAAGTGGCGCTCGGCGGCGCTGCCCGATCTGCAGGCCGAGCTCGCGGGCTATCTGCGTGAGGCGTCGCTGCCGAGCTGCACGGTGCGCGTGTTCTGGAAGCTCGGCCAGGAGCTCGTCTTCGGAGGCTGCAACACTCAATTCGCCAAGGATGCGGGACTGGCCAGCGCGGCTGACATCGTGGGAGCCGACGACTTCGACGCGCGGCTTCCCTGGAACGCGCAGGCCGCCAAGTACCGGAGCGACGACAAAGAGATCATGGACACGGGTAAGGCGAACCTCGACATCCTGGAGCGCCAGACGTCGGCGGCGGGCATCACCTGGATTCGCGTCGGCAAGGCGCCAATGCGTACGGCAGCGGGATTCGTGTTCGGGATTCTCGGCATGTACGAGATCCTCGACAAGGAGACCGGCAACAAGCTCTACACCCAGCGTTCGCTCAAGAAGTAGCGGCGCTCTCCTTGGGCAACGCGACGCCGCGAAAGCGCGCGTACAGCGCCAGGTCGTAGACGATCTTCAGGCCGCCGCACAGGAAGAACGGCGCCCCGCTGGCCGCGACCGCCATCGTCATCCCCGAGACGAGCGGGGCGCAGGCCTGCGCCAGCGCGCGCACGCTGACGGCCAGGCCGGCCGCGGCCGGCCGCTCCTCGGGCGCCACCAGCGCCACCGTGTACGCCTGCCGCGTGGGCACGTCCATCTGCGAGAGCACGTGCCGCAGCAGCAAGACGCCGGCGGCCGTCTCGAAGCTGGGCATCAGCGGCACCGCCAGCAGCAGCACGTTGGACGGAAGGTGGGTGAACACCATCGTGTTGAGCATGCCGAAGCGGTCGGCGATCGGCGCGGCGAGCAGGAACGAGATCGCGGAGAGCAGGTTGGTGCCGAAGAACAGCGCGCCCAGAGCTTCGGGACGCACGCCGAAGCGAAGGTGGAACCAATAGGCCAGGAGACTCTGGATGATGAAGCCCCCGGCAAAGGCGTCGATGCCCTGCAGGGCGGCGAGCTGGAACACGACGCCGCGCGAGCGGTGCAGCCCGAAGGCCCCGAGCGGCGTCTGCGGCGGAACCTCCGGCCGGCGCTCGGTCAGCACCGCGAGCCGCAGATAGGCCGCCGTGAGCAGGAGCCCGCCCCCCGCGTAGGCCCAGAGCATCCAGCGATAGGCCGCGAGCTCGCCGGCTCCCTTCGCGAGCGCCGACTGCAGGGCGTATCCCGCCACCAGCGCGCCGAGCGCCGACGGCAGGAAGCCGGCGACGTTGTACCAGCCGAAGACGCGCATCCTCGATCCGGAGCGAACCGCGCCGGGAAGCAGCGCCTGCTCCATCGGCGCGAACGGACCGGCGTCCTGTCCGCTGGGACTGAGCGTTCCCAGCACCGCGCCCGCGACCAGGAGCCAGCGCGACTCGGCCACGGCGAGCAACACACCGCCGAAGGCGATCAGCGGAGCCGTGAAGAGCATGATGCGAGCCGGGCCGATGCGCGCGGCGGCGATCGAGAGCAGCATCGTCAGCACGGCGTCCTCGACCAGCGTGGCCGTGAACACCGCGCCGATCTCACCCGACGACAGCCCGCGCCGGGCCAGGAAGATCGCGAGCACGACCGAGAGCCAGCCGAAGCCAAAGGCGCGCAGCGCTTTTGCGGCGAAGAGCAGCCAGCCCTCCGGCGAGAGGACGAGGCGCCCGCTCTCTTTTTCGGTCACGCGCGGCGCTCGCAGCCGCTCTGGCTAGCGCTCTCCTACCAGGAGAGCGAGGCGTGGAGGCCGACTCCCGCACCCGACGGGTCGGTGGTCGGTCCCAGCGAGAAGCTTCTGCGCCGCCCAGGCGCCGGCTCGCCGTTCTGGCGCGCCACGGTGCGACCGGCGATCACTCCCAGCGTCGCTCCGGCCAGCACGTCCGAGAGGTAGTGCCGGTTGTTGCTGATGCGCGAGAGCCCGATCGCGCTCGCCGCCAGATACGACGGAACTCCCGCCTTCCAGCCGTAGTGCTTTTCCGCGACGGTGGCCAGCGCGAACGCGGCGGAGGTATGCCCCGACGGGAACGACAAGGAGTCGGCGCCATCGGGCCGCTCGCGCCGCACCGCGTTCTTGAGGATGCTGGAATAGACGCCGTTCACGATCATCGCCTGGGTCGCGTCGTAGCTGAAGGCGCGGAAGCGGGTGTCGTGCGAGAAGCGTCCCAGCGCGAAGAGTCCGATCGTCGCGGGGACCATCACCGACGTACCGCCCGCCCTCGAGGCGGCGCTCGACAAGCCCGGCACCTGGCCGACGAGACCCACTCGGGCTCGCTGGTCGAAGGCGGATCCCGCTCCGGTCGCGGCGGCGCCGATCAGCAGCGGAGCCAGGTTGTCCTTGGCGAAGACGCCGACCAGGCTCTTGCCGAGGTTCTTGGGAAACGCGCCGAGGGTGCGCCGCCCGTCCTCCGCGAAATCGGTGGGAAGCGTGAAGCCGTCCTTGGGACGGAACGGCGAGTCCGAGGGGGCCTGGGCCGAGAGCGGCGTGGTCGCGGCGAGAAAGAGAGCGAAAACAGTACGGCGAATCGTCAATGGGCCTCCCCGCGAGCCCGGCTTCGGGCGCGCAGGCCGTCAATGGTAAGGCGGGCCCCCGTTTCGGGCTAATCCCGCGGCGGGCTACAGGACCGCGAGCGCCTCGCCGACCTTGGTGAACGCCGCCACCGCGCTCTCGATCTGCCCGACGCTGTGCCCCGCGGAGATCTGCACGCGAATCCGCGACGACCCGCGCGGCACCACCGGGAAGAAGAAGCCCTTCACGTAGATGCCCTCGTCGAGAAGCGCCTTGGCGAAGCGCTGCGCGAGCGGCGCATCGTCGGGCGCGAACTTCGAGAACATGATCGGCACGATCGGGTGCACTCCGGGACGGATCTCGAAGCCGGCCGCGGTCATCCGTTCGCGAAACAGCCGCGTGTTCGACTCGAGCCTGTCCCGGAGCTCGGTCGACCCGCTGAGCAGCTCGAGCGCCCGCAGCGTCGCGCCGGCGACCACCGGCGGCAGCGTGTTGGAGAAGAGATACGGACGGCTGCGCTGGCGCAGGAGGCCGATCGTTTCCTTGCGACCGACGATGCAGCCGCCGGCGGCGCCGCCCAGCGCCTTGCCGAAGGTCGTGGTCACGAGGTCCACGCGCGCCATCACGCCGCAGTGCTCGGGCGTGCCGCGCCCGGTCTTGCCCATGAAGCCGGTCGCGTGCGAGTCGTCCACCAGCACCAGCGCCTTGTGCTCGTCGGCCAGGTCGCAGATCGCCGCGAGCGGCGCGATGTCGCCGTCCATCGAGAAGACGCCGTCGGTCACGATCATCCGGAAGCGGCTCGTCTGCGCCTCGATCAGCTTGGCCTTCAGGTCGCCCATGTCCATGTGCTCGTAGACGTAGCGCTTGGCCTTGCACAGCCGCACGCCGTCGATGATCGAGGCGTGGTTGAGCTTGTCGGTCAGGATCGCGTCCTGATCGGAGAGCAGCGGCTCGAACACCCCGCCGTTGGCGTCGAAGCAGGCGGCGAACAGGATCGCGTCCTCCATCCCGAGGAACGCGGCCACGCGCTTCTCGAGCTCCACGTGGAGCGCCTGCGTCCCGCAGATGAAGCGCACGCTCGAAAGGCCGTAGCCCCATTCCTCCAGGGCGCGCCGAGCCGCGGCCAGCAGCTCGGGATGGCTCGAGAGGCCGAGGTAGTTGTTGGCGCAGAAGTTGAGAACGGGCTCGGCGCGGTCCTGGACGCGAATCAAAGCGCCCTGCGGCCCCAGGATCGGCCACTCTTCCTTGAACAGGCCCTGCTCGCGGATCTTTTGAAGCTCGGCGCTGTGGGCGGTTACGAACGACGGGTCCATGGCGGCCTCCGCGCCCATTCTGAGGCCTATCCGGCGCTGTCCTCCACCGTCTCCAGCTCGCCGTAGTAGACGACGTAGCAGAGGCAGTCCTCGACCACCTCTTCGGCATGGATCGAGTCGGCGGCGCTGTAGCAGACCTCGCCGGGCCCGTAGCTGCCGCGCTCGTCGCGCAGCCGGCCCTCGAGAACCAGGATGTTCTCGCCGCCGCGATGGATGTGACGGGGTGTCTTCGCGCCGGCGCGGCCCCAGGCCAGGCAGGCGCGCGTGCCGCGAGCCGCGTCTTCGTGGACGACCGTCAGCTTGATGCCCGGCGTCACCTCGGTCCAGTCGAAGCTGGCGCGGTCGATCGGCAAGGACGGCGCGTCGGCGAGGTCCAGCAGCAGGCTGCGCAAGCGGGAATCCGGATCTCCCGCGGCCGGGGCGTGGTCGCCGAGGAGCTCCCGCAGCGCTTTCAGGTCCTGCTCGCCCGGCATCTCGTTCGTCATCAGCCCGCTAAGCCTACGCGCGCCGAGCCCGCGTTGGATTTCACTCTTCCGGGGCCTGGCCGTCGATTTCGGCGAGTGCCGTCTCGTCCACCAGCTCGTCGCGGATCGCGCGGATCCCCTTTCCCGGCTCGGGCGGCTTGGCCTGCCCGGTCACCTTGCGCTTCCAGCGCTGGCGGTCCTTGTCGCGCGTGTGTCCCGCCAGGACGCGACCCAGCCGCTTCAAGTCCCGCTCCGACTGCTGACGACTCATGACTCGCCTCCCGCGTTCAGCTTCAGGAAGTTGCGATAGCGATCCTCGTCGATCGCGCCGCTCGCCACCAGCTCTTTCACCGCGCAGCCCGGCTCGTGCGAATGCGAGCAGCCGCGGAATCGGCACAGGCCCGACGCCTCTTCGATCTCGGGGAACACGCTCGCCACGGCGCCCGGCCCCTCGTCGTCGAAGAGCGCCAGCTCGCGAATCCCCGGAGTGTCTGCCAGATACCCACCGCCGGCCAAGGCGTACAGCCGGCTGGCGGTGGTCGTGTGACGGCCCTTGTGGTTGAGCGTGCTGACCTCCGAGACGCGCACCGCGAACTGCGGATCGAGCGCGTTCACCAGGCTGCTCTTGCCGACTCCCGACTGGCCCGCCATCGCCGAGAACTTGCCGGCGAGCGCTCCGCGCAGCTCGTCGATGCCGCGGCCGACGCGCGCGGCCGTCAACAGCACCAGCACCCCGTTCG
>Ga0075420_100002538_pt1 | contig 15801 bp, 19 predicted proteins | sample SoiMetdeltSBSDD4_FD_75296 | JGI IMG/M metagenome (GOLD analysis project Ga0075420, IMG submission 75296) | Bulk soil microbial communities from a Populus tree surrounding site in Tennessee, USA - Soil MetaG P. deltoides SBSDD4 | ecosystem: Environmental > Terrestrial > Soil > Tree plantation... | reverse complement strand
CCCGGTGCGCTTGATCGTCTTGAGAAATTGCTTCGGGATAATTTGATCGGTGTCGACATTGACGCGATCCAGTGGAGCCACGAGACCGGTCAATTCAGTGAATGCTTGCATCAACGTCCTTGCGTGAGAATGTATCTGGCCGTCGCTAAGACCAGCGCCTGATGTCGACAAAATGGCCTTCGACGGCTGCAGCCACCGCCATGGCCGGCGAAACTAAGTGCGTCCGACCGCCGGCGCCTTGACGACCTTCGAAGTTGCGATTGCTCGTGGAGGCGCAGCGCTCCCCCGGTTGCAGGACATCGGCATTCATGGCGAGGCACATGCTGCAACCCGGTTCTCGCCACTCGAAACCCGCCGCCGTGAAGACGCGATCGAGCCCTTCGGCTTCGGCCTGCTGCTTGATCAGGCCTGATCCAGGGACCACCATCGCCCTGACGGTCTTCGCGATGTGCTTCCCTCTTGCCATACTTGCGGCAAGTCGCAGATCCTCAATGCGAGAATTCGTGCACGAACCGATGAAGACGCGATCAATCCAGATGTCGGTTATGGGCATGTTTGCCTTTAGGCCCATGTAAGCCAGGGCTCGCTCGGTCGCCTGCCGGGTTTTCTCATCGACGATGGTTTGGGGATCGGGAACGTTTCCGTCGACGCCCGTTACCATGCCGGGGCTTGTCCCCCAACTCACTTGCGGGGCGATATCTTCAGCTTTCACAACTACGGTGGCATCATAGGTCGCATCGTCATCGGTCCTGAAATGCTGCCACGCCCGGACGGCTTGATCCCATGCAGCGCCGGTCGGTGAGAGTGGACGACCTTTGATATAGGCGAATGTTTTTTCATCCGGCGCGACCATGCCTGCGCGTGCACCGGCTTCGATCGACATGTTACACAGCGTCATGCGCCCTTCCATGCTGAGGTCTCGGATCACGGACCCGGTGTACTCAATGACATACCCCGTCCCGCCGGCCGTCCCGATTTTCCCGATAATAGCGAGGATAACGTCCTTCGCAGAGCAGAGATCCGAGAGCACGCCGTCGACACGCACCTCCATGGTCTTGGGTCGCTTCTGAAGCAAACATTGCGTGGCAAGCACATGCTCGACTTCGCTGGTGCCGATGCCAAAAGCCAATGCGCCGAAGGCGCCGTGCGTCGACGTATGAGAGTCTCCGCACACGAGCGTGGTGCCGGGGAGCGTAAAACCCTGTTCCGGACCGATGACATGGACGATCCCCTGCCGGATATCGCTCATGTTGAACAGCGTAATGCCGAACTCTCTACAATTGTCTTCCAGGGTCTGAATCTGTAGGGCGCTGACCCGGTCTGCGATGCCAAGGCGCCGATCCGTGGTCGGCACATTGTGATCGGGCACAGCCAAGGTGGCGCCTGGACGGCGAGGTCGGCGACCGGCGAGCTTTAATCCTTCGAAGGCTTGTGGCGACGTGACTTCGTGAACCAGTTGTCGATCGATATAGAGCAGCGTCGTCCCATCGCCCTCGGACCGAACGACGTGGGATTCCCAAATTTTGTCGAACAGCGTCTGGCCCGCCATCTCCCCTCTACCCCATGACCCTTTCTTGCGAGGCGTCATTATACAGAGACTGCCTATAGGATGTACAAGAGCGTTTGCCTTGCCCTCCATGGTCGTGCTACCACGCTGTCGGCATGAGTTCCCAGCCCTGGTTGGACCCGACCATTGTGGAGTGGACGCAGCGGCTGCTCGACAGTTACCGGCATTGGATTGGGACAGAATTACTCGAACGAATCGGAGATCCCGAAGTTCAAGCGTACGCCTTGTTTGAGTCGCCTGTGGTGGTGGTGTCCCACGGTACGCAAACTGATCCCCTCCTGAATTACGGGAACAGGATAGCTCTCAAATTATGGGAAATGAGCTGGGAGCAACTGATCGAGACACCGTCGCGGCTTACGGCCGAGCCGGTCAATCGCGCTGAGCGGGAATGGATGCTCGAGCAGGCGCGTGTCCGGGGTTACCTCGATACCTATCGGGGCGTGAGAATATCCAGAAGCGGCCGTCGCTTCCTTGTTGAAGGCGCCGTTATTTGGAACGTACTCGATGCCCGCCTGCAACAGATCGGGCAAGCCGCAACGTTCGCCCGCTGGACGTGGCTCTCATAAAGACTGAGGCCGACATCACCTGTCCTCCTCCAAAGGCCGGACGGGGAGGGGTGTAAAGCGCGGAATAGAACGCCCGTCGACCGTGACCGTGTCGAGGAACATCGCCGCAGGCCGGATCCAAAGCCCTCCTTCGCCATACAAGGCACGATACACGACGTAGGATTCCTCGGTTTCCGAATGCCGGGCAATCCCGACTACTTCGTAGTCACGGCCTTTGTAGTGCCGATAGCGGCCGGGTTTGATCATCGTGTATTCTTTCGCTGATCTCCATATATATGTGACGACAATGGGAAAGCAAACGGCCTCGCTCACGTTCGCTGTTTTCGCGGTGGCCGCCGGCCTCGCCGCGACGGCGTCCTCCTGCCAGCAACAGACCTGGGAATCAACTATGACCGCCGGCCAGGAGGCGGTGCGCCAGGGTAACTACGCCGAGGCTGAGCAAATGTTCCAGGTGGCCGTGCAAAAGGCTGAGGCCTTCGGTCGCGACGATCGTCGCGTGGCCGTCAGCCTTTCCCAGTTGGCGCAAGTCTATGCCGGACAGGGTAAACACGTCGAGGCCGAACCCGTCTATCTTCGGGCGCTGAAGATCTATCAAGCAGTCCATGGCGAGAATCATGCCGATGTCGCGGCGACATTGAACAATCTCGGCGTGCTCCATCGTATGTACGGTCAATATGCGGAAGCCGAGTCGTTACTCAGCCGATCGCTCACGATTAAAGAACGGCTGCTGGGATCGAACCATCCCGATGTGGCGCTGAGCGTGGCCAACCTGGGGCAGCTATACGTGGCCCAGGGTCAGCCCGCTAAAGCCGAGCCATTGTACCGTCGTGCGTTGTCGATCAAGCGTGAGGCTCTGGGGATGTCGCATCCGGAAGTAGCCAAAACTCTCGAGGATCTGGCCAACGTCATGCGCAAACTCGGTCGCAACCCTGAGGCCGCGAATCTGGATCTGGAGGCTCGGCAGATCCGCGCGAAGCGGAGTTGAAGATGCGGGGTATTCCGTTGTAGCGTATCCGTATGCCGAACGAGCATCAGCCTCTCTCGCCGAACTGGCGCATGAACGCCATGGTGGCGCGCTTTGTCGGGGTCATCGCCATCGCGGTGGGTTTCATCTTAGGCATGTACGGCCTGGATGAGCAGGGCTCTCGCTGGCTGCATACGGCACTCGGACTGTTGGTCACCGGTATGCTCGCTCAAGGGTATGCGCTATACTGCTCGATCAAGCGTATGCAACAACTTCCCGATCGACCCAAGACATGAAGTGTGCCGGTAGAACGGTTCCTTCCCTTTCACTCTCGCTCCTGCTCGTGATTGCCACCCTCGCAGCTTGCGGCGGTCCCTGGCGCGACGGTTATTTCAAGAAGGGTATTGACCGGCTCACGCAGGACGAAATCTCGGAAAAATTGGGTCCTCCCCACACGGCCAAGACGCCCGCTCTGGGCGGCGATACGATCTGGACCTACCGTGTCCCCTACAGTGACAAAGATTTGGACCCCATGGACCTGTCCGGGATCACCAATGCGGCGAACGAGGCCGCATCACTGATAGGCAAAGGGGCGCAAGATGGTCCCAAGCCGACCCTCTATTGCTACCGCTATACCCTGATCTTCAATGAGCAAAAAGTTCTTAAACGTTGGAAGCGAGAAGAGTGTGTACCCGGTACTCGCGATTCTCTGCATGCCGGCTGAAGGTCGCGTAGGGTCCATCTTATGATCACATGGCTACCGCAGGTCGATAGCTCAATCGTCATGGACAGCGTGAAGTCCCTGCTGTTGCTGTTGTCCGTCCTCATTGCCCGCACGCTCATTGTCCGCTCGATCTCCAGGAATGCCGCCCTCACCATGGAAGCCAAGCGCCGGTGGGTCGTCTCCGTGCGTAATTCGATGGTCTTTGTCTTTCTCCTTGGTCTCGTCGTGATCTGGGCCCACGAGCTCCAGGCATTCGCCGTGTCCCTGGTGGCGCTGGCGGCGGCTCTCGTGTTGGCCACCAAGGAGCTTCTCCTCTGTTGGAGCGGGGCGGCATTGCGGGTCGGCGGAAAGGTGTACATGGTGGGCGATCGCATCCAGATTGCCGGCCATCGGGGCGTTGTGCTCGATCATGATATCTTTGCGACGAAGCTGCTGGAAATCGGTCCGGGGCAGGCCTCACATCTGTATACCGGACGCGTCACGGTTTTTCCCAACAGCATGCTGTTCACGAACGCCTTGGTCAAAGAAAACCCGAACCAGGAGTACGGCCTGTATACGCTGACCGTCCCGCTCGCGGCTGGCGAGAATTGGAAACAGGCCGAGGCGCGGCTGCTCGAGGCCGGCAAGGCCGAATGCGCCTCCTTCATGGCGGAAGCTAGCCGGCAGATGAAACTTCTCGAGCAGCAAAACCTCCTCGAGGCTCCGTCTCCGGAGCCGCGAATTACGATCCAATTGTCGGATATGGGACGAATCGTGCTCGTGCTGCGTTTTCCCGCTCCTGACCGAGGCCGGTCGCGTATTGAGCAGGCGATACTGCGGCGGTTTTTAGCGGACGCCTGAGAGATGTGCGGTCTTCCTGCCTTGACAGTCCGTGGTGCTCGTGCGACTCTGGGCCGCGCTGATGACCGATCGTGCAATTCAACGCTAGATTTGGAGGTGCTCATGCGAACCGTGCTGACCCTTGCCGTTGCCGCTTTATGGTTGACGAATGTAGCTGTGCTGGCCGTCGCCGACGACACCATCACTGGCGAGATGAACCAACTGAAAGCTGACATCAAGGCCGAAAAAGAAGCGATGAAGGCCGACACGAAGACGAAAAAAGCCGAGATGAAGCAGTTGAAGAAGGACCACAAGCAAAACATCAAGGCCAAGAAGCGAGAGATGAGAGAAAAGAACAAGGCGAATAAGGACAGAATGAGGGCGCAGAAGGATGCCATGAAGGCGCAGGGCCAGGATTTGAATGCTGCGGATCAGGGCATGAAGCCTGTCGTTCCTGATCTTCCTGCACCGCAAGCTCCCGGTGCGCAGTAGCCTCGACCAGCAGTCTCCAGCAGACTGACACGATTCGCGGGCCGCCCAAGGCGGCCCGGCCGTTTGAACCCAGCCCTCTCGGCCTTGCGTGCGCTGCCGAACGTCATGAAAATCGCTACCTATAATGTGAACTCGCTTCGGAGGCGGCTTCCGGTCGTCCTCGACTGGCTCGAGAAAGAAAAACCCGATGTCTTGTGCCTGCAAGAAACCAAAGTCCAGGACAGCGAGTTTCCTCTCATGGCTCTCCTGCCGTCGGGGTATGAAATCAGCTACCGCGGCATGAAGAGCTACAACGGGGTGGCTGTGCTGACCCGTACAAAGCCGGGATTGGTGCGGGCTGGTCTCGACGATGGAGGAGAGCCGGACGAGCCGCGACTTTTGCATGTCGTCGTGAACGGGATCGCCATCATCAATACATACATTCCCCAGGGATTCGAAATTGATTCCCCCAAGTATGCCTACAAGCTCGAGTGGTTCAAGCGGCTGCGCGCCTACTTCACGAAATATCTTTCGCCGTCGCTGCCAGCCATCTGGTGCGGCGACATGAATGTGGCGCCAAGAGCCATGGACGTCCATAGCCCGGAAAAGCATCTCAAACATGTGTGTTATCACGAAGCTGCACGGGAGGCGTATGCGTCGACGGTCGCGTGGGGATTTTATGACGTTTTCGTGAGACTCTATCCCGAGCGGCAGCAGTTCACCTTCTGGGATTACCGGGCGCCGAGTTCGCTGGATGCCAACAAAGGCTGGCGCATCGATCACATTTTGGCGACCGCTCCGATGGCGGACAAATGTCTTCGGGTTGAGGTCGATGTCGAGCCGAGGCGGGCCAGGGAGGCGTCAGACCATACGTTTCTTTGGGCGGAATTCTCACTGCCGTGACGTTCGACTCGTCACGCTTCCCCAATCATCGCTCCACACCTCTGGCCGCGGGTCAGTACGGCGGGCACCTGATTGACCATCCATTGCCTCTAGAGGCGAGCAAGACGCGCGCTGCTTGCGAGCCAGGAAACCGCGGTCAACGGCGAGTGGTTGCCGGCAGGGTCCAGCTGCTCAAGGTCAAGTGCCTCGAAGAGCAGGCCATTGATCCGCTGGAAGGCGAATCGTTGCCCCGAGGGGGTCTGCCAGTCAAAGAACGTGCGTAGAGCCGGCCGCTCGCCGTAAGGGATGGATTTTGAATCCGGGGTGAGGTCAGAGGCAGATGTCGAGCCGCGTCGAGCGGAATGGTCGCCAGGTTGTCACCCAAGCAAACGGAGCCTCCGGTCAATGGCGAGCGCGACATCCGCACCTGCCCTATTCGGGGGAGTGCAAGTCGTTCACTCCGCCGAATGAGAAGATCACCGCTGTCATGCGGCATGCATCGTCACGTGAGTCGCGCGGGTGCGGGCGAGCCGGTTTTGCTCGATCAGCGGATCAAGAACCAGTCCGCAGTTAATGCAGCGCAACACTGTGCCGTCTGTGGAGTAATCCGGTCGCGATTCAGCAATCATAAGTCCCTTGCATTTTTTGCAAGTCATCTTCCCACCTCCTGCATTGATCACATGTTGTTTGAGCGCGAATGTAACAACTAAAGATTAACGGGGCGTTAATGAACCGTTAAAACTTGCTAATGTGAAACACCAATGAGTTGGCTCAGAAGACATTATTTCCCAATCACTTAGCAGGAAGCCGGGCTAGGGGTGGACCCAGTACTGCTCTCTTACAAAGGATGGCCTCATGGAAGTTATCCTGAGAGGTCGAGAGAGCTTTAGTCGTTCCCCACGGTGACGAAATGTCGAGTCCCGACGAAGCGACAAAACCGAAAGCGGCCAAGCCTGAGCAGTCAGGAGCCGATCAGCGTGTGAAGGCCGATCATGATGGGCGGTTCCTGCCCGATGAGCTAGAGGGGATACCGACCGCTGTCCCGCTAGAAGGCGACGGGTATAGGAAGGCGAGGAAATTGGCTCCGGTCGGCGAAAGCGGTCGAAGCCTTACGAAAGAGGATCTTGAACGAATCAATACGCGCAGAGGACTCATTCAACTTCTCCAGCAGAAGGACGTCGATCTTGAAGCAGTACGGAAGACCCTCCTCTATGAAGAAGAACTTAAATGCCTGCAAGTTGAAATGGTCCGGCTGCAACGGTGGGTTCAGAGCAGCGGCCAGCGCATTGCCATATTAGTCGAAGGAAGGGATGCAGCAGGGAAAGGCGGTACCATCCGACGCTTCACCGAACACTTGAATCCCCGCGCAATGCGCGTGGTCGCGCTGCCTCGGCCGACTGAGCAGGAGCGCGGCCAATGGTATTTTCAACGGTACATCCAGCAATTGCCCAACAAAGGCGAAATTGTGTTCTTTGACCGGAGTTGGTACAACCGCGCGGTCGTGGAACCGGTCATGGGGTTCTGCACGAAAAAGGAACATCAACGCTTTCTTCAGCAGGTCACTGAATTCGAGCACATGCTCTACGAGGACGGCGTCACGCTCATCAAGTTCTGGTTTTCGATCTCCAAAGAAGAACAGCAGCAGCGGTTTGAGGCCAGACGAAACAATCCACTCAAGCAATGGAAGCTCAGCCCTGTAGACGAAAAGGCGCAGGAATTGTGGGATAGCTACACCCGATACAAAGAAGAGATGTTCAGCAAGACGCACACGACCTTTAGTCCGTGGATCATCGTCAAAGCCAATGATAAACAGGCCGCCAGGCTTGAAAGCTTGAGATACGTGCTGAATCTGCTTCCCTATAAGGGAAAAGAGGAAAGCAAGACACGTTTGGCCCCTGACCCGAACGTCGTGACGCGATATCATCGCAAAATGATTGAACTGGATTTTTAGACCAGTATGTCATCCAAAGAAGCGAGACCATGGTCCATGCAGCCAGACAATCGGCGAGCATTTTCCGAGATCATCGCCGACTGCCTGACCTGAGATGACCGGATGACGCGGCCGCACGAGCGCCCGGGGTTTCTTCGATCGCTTGAATTGATCACGCCAGGGCACCACGAACCAGCCCTAAAAACTATGAAGGGCTTGGCCCTCCCGAACGTACCACCAGCACCGGACATGCGACGTGGTGCACGATCGCATGAGAGACGCTTCCCAGGAGAAACCGATCCAGCCCTTCCCGTCCGTGCGAACCGACGACAACGAGATCAAACTCCTTCGCGGTCTCCGTGATTACCGGTGCCGGCTCACCCTTCATCACACGACTCGTCGCACTGTAATGTGACGGGAGCAGCGCCGCGGCGCAGGCTCTGACATTCGCCTGCGCTTGGGCGATCAACTCCTCCGACCAGGATTCGAACGGCGGGATAGGCGACAGTTCCGGCATCGGCGTCGGGAGCATCGGCACCGCTGTGAGCACCGTCGCTTCTACCGGAGTGCGAAACGGATGGCGGCTCAGCCACTCGCAAATGTGGCGGCCATCGTCCCGTCCCTCAATGGCAACCAACACGCGGCGGATGGGCTTCGCGTGGCCTTTGACGAGCAAGGTTGGCTGCATCGCATGCAATAGGACGCGGTGGGAGACACTGGTGAGCACGAGTTCGGCCACTCTCGAATGATCATGCGTGCCGACGACGATCAGGTCCGCGGCTATGGCCGTGGCCGTATCGAGGAGGAACCGTGCCGGTTTACGAAACTCGCAGAGCTGGCGGGGCTTGGGAATATCGTTCGGCAGCATCGTAGCGGCCCGCTCCAGCGACTCGCGGCCGGCCTCGAACATCGATTTCCGAAAAATATCGTACCCCTGAAGATTGGCGGCTTCGGCGACGATGGGGTATTCAAACAGTCCCAAATCGACGCCATGGACCAGCGTGACCTCTGTTGGTTGATAGAGCAAACCGAGCTGTTCGACCGCCGCGAAGGCCGCATCAGACCAGTCTACGCCTGCAACGACCTTCATGCCTCACCTTCAACCGCTGGCCGTTTGCCCGATGTGTGATTGTCTTGCCGCCTTCAGATAGGCCAGGACCTGCGCATCATCTACCTGCGAAAAATTATGGTAGTGATGGCCGACCGCCACGAACGGTTCCGGCGTTGCGATCACGATCAATTCATCTACACGATTCCGCATCAATGCGAGGTTATCCAGAGGCGCCACGGGAATGGCAGCGATCAGTCGACGAGGGGATAATTCCTGGACAGCTTCGATGGTTGCAAAGAAGGTGGCGCCAGTCGCGATGCCGTCGTCCACCAGGATAACGGTCTTGTCTCGAATTGGGGCAAGCGGCAATCCGTGACGGTACAGCTGTTGACGTCGCGCGAGCTCTTGCCGCTCACTGCCGATAATCGCTTCCAAATCGGCGGGTGAGAGATGAAAAGCCTCGACCGCTTCAGGATTAATATAGATAGCACCGGTTTCGCTGAGCGCACCGATCGCAAATTCGGGATCGTCCATCGTGCTCAGCTTCCGAGTCACGAACACGTCGAGCGGCAGATGCAGAGAAACGCTGAGCTCGTATCCGACTGCCACTCCGCCGCGTGGTAGCGCGAGAATAAGTCCGCTGGGGTCGTCTCGGTAGGGTTCGAGCTTTTCCGCCAGTAGTCGGCCGGCTTCTGCTCGATCGCGGAACACCACAACCACCTCATTCAATGGTGTTCTCTGTACATAAGTGATTGACCGCACTTTACACAGTTGTCGCCGGCAATGGCGACAGTCATATCCCTGGCACGTTCAGCGGACGGGAAACCTGAGCCGGTTCTTGAAAGACCTGAAAGAGCCTGAGCTCGGCTGCGGATGGCATATCTCTGCGAGACGCATTTGGAAATGTTGACTAAACCTAAGCAGGGGGCAGCCGATGATGTTATGCAAATGACGCTGCGTTGTGCCGGACGGATGGCGCAACCGGATGCACATACCTATGCATTGGGCCATAGGTGCACATGGCGAACACGATGCTTCTAAACAGATGATCAGCGGCATCCTCCATCCGCACGAAGGCTACTGCTCCGGCCGCAATCATGGCGTTATAGAGGTACGGGGTGTACTCTGCGGACAGTCCCAGGATGACTACTTGGGGAAGAATCTGCCTGATCTGTCGGGTCGCATCCACTCCATTCGCAAGATGAGCGTCCATCAGCACCAGGTCGACCGCCGTCGCTTTGGCCTGCTCAACCGCCCCCTCGGCATCAGATGCTTCACCGACAACCTCAATCAGATCGGCATAGCCGTCCAGTATCATGCGAATCATCTCCCGTATTGACGAATGGGGGTCAACGATTAAGACTCGCCATCGGAGGGCAGCTTCAGTCTTGTTTGGAACAGACGATGGATGACGCTCAAACGGCTTGGTTAGGGTGATGGTCGGCATGTGACCCTCCTCTGGCTGGCAGTGGCTGGATGCGTGTACGTACGCCTTCCTCATTTTTTCGATAACTAGGGACCTCCCTAGTTGGTAGATCCTGATACTTACCGAGGCCTTAGCCCTCCTTTGACCGCCACTCGGTGAGGGTGTTACACTGTGCAGCCGTACGAGCCATATGTTGTAACCTCGCGCTTTCGCCCTCCTATTACCAGTATTGCGCGATAAGTCTTAAACGTTGCTCCTACGTGTCAAGGGTGCCGATCGGAACGAAGAAATCGGTTGGACGACGTTTTGTCATTGGGATAGCGACTGATGAAAGGAACGCCGATGAAAATCTCGCATGTGTGGAAGTCGGGCAGCGCCAAGAAGAAGACCAAGCCGACGTACAAGATCCGTTGGGAACTCTTGGGATTGTCCCGTCCGGATCAAGCGCAATCAAGTCTCTCTATGGACACAATACGAAGCGAGGTCTCCCTTCTGGCCACGCAAGGTTTGAGCGAACGGACTCAGTCGCGGTCCAATGCACCCGCCGTCAGCGGACGAGGACAAAAACGAAGCATCCCTGGAAGCCGGCGTCGGGATGCTGGGAAGTAACAACAGGTTTTGTAACGAAGGGGGGTTACCATCGCACGAGCAGGAAAGACAACGCTAGCCAAGCGCGACCGAGAAAAAGCTCTCCAACAGCAGCGTCGGGACAAAGAAGCCAAACGAGTGCTCCGCAAGGCTGAGAAAGCCGCCCGGGGCACGGCTCCTGAAGGGGAAGATCCGGATTTGGCTGGGCTCCAGTGGGGACCGCAGCCGCCGGCGTTTTAGGCTTAGATTCGCTCGTGGCGACTGCCTCTGGGCAGTTCGCCACCCGCGAATCGAAAGAGGCTATGTAGCCATTCTCTTTTCAGAAAGACTCTTGCGCGGCTCCTTCCTGCCTCTTACAATCGCCTCCCCTGAGAGGCGTTCATGCCGTCAGAGTTGTCGCGTCGATTCATCCGCTTATCGTTCTCCCAATCGTTGTCTCCAACCATAGTGGTCGACAAGAGATCGCGGGCCAAAATTCTTATCGTCGGGTTTCTGCTGCTCATCGCCGGATGCTCCGTGCTGCCGGGCCATTGGCGGCCCGGATGGAACCAGCCCTGGCCAGACAGCAAGCCAGTGCCCGAGACCGCCGGCTCATGGAAATTGACCGATCGTGAAGTCACAGACGGTCGCTTCCTAGCGCTTGCCATCTCGGGCGGTGGAAGCCGCGCTGCCAACTTTGGCGCCGCCGTGATGCTCGAGCTCGAGCAACGTACGCTGTTGGAGCAGGTCGATGTGATCTCGGGAGTATCCGGCGGAACTCTCCCTGCCGCGTATTACGGACTGGGCGACAAAGCCGGCGCCTTTACGGAGTCCGCCCTTCGAAAAGCGCTGGGATTCGACTTTCAGGGCAGTTGGATCCGGCGGTGGTTTCTACCGCAAAACATTTTTCGCTATTGGCTCTCCGACTTCACCCGTTCGGACATTATGGTTCAGGTTTTCAACAACCAGCTTTATCACGACGCCACCTTCCAACATCTCCTGCCGCATCCAAAGATCTTGCTCAATTCAACCGTCCACAACGATCACACACGATTTACATTTACGGACGAGCGCTTCGCCAAACTTCATTCGGTGCTGGCCACGTATCCCCTCGCCAATGCCGTGAACGCATCTTCAGCATTTCCGGGTGCGTTTCAGGATGTCACACTGCAGTGGTACATGGAACCGCCGCAATACATGCATCTGTATGACGGCGGCCCCATTGACAATCTCGGCGTGCAGGCCATTACAGAATACATTAATCGAAACATCCTGGGCACGTCGCTGGATCGACTGTTCCCCAACGGTTGTCTGATCCTCATTATTGATGCCACGCCGGCGAGCGAGCATCCTGAGCTCAACACCGGGCAGTCCAGCCGCTCGTTGATTGACTACTTCGTGGATACCAACGCGTTGGATGCGATGGATGCGATGCTCCTGGAGTCCAGGCGGGCGTTGCTCGCAGGCATGGGGATTCCCATCGCGAGGCAGGATCAAGAAATGCGTGGACGGCTGCCGGTGAACGACCCACGGCAGTGCGGCTGCGAAGTCCGCCACATTGCTTTGCGACAGCTCATGTATGCGGGGGAAGAGTCGGATGGACTGGCCGAACGAGTGACGCAGATCAAAACGAAATTCTGGATAAGCGAAGACGAGCAGAGCGATCTCTTCACCGCCGCCAAGCTGCTCATGAAGATGGTTGACGACAGGAAGCTGCTGACTGAGGAATCATTGAGGACGTCGTGCGCGGTTGAACGCAAATGAACAGTGTGGACGGTTTCCGCGGATCGTCACTTCGACATCTCGTGCTGCTACCGCTACGTCGGGATAAGATTTCGTACAGAATGATCCCTTTCCGATGACGCCTCGCACTTGGATTTAGCCCGCTTGACCCCTGATCATGACGCGGCTTTTGCAGCTCGACAAGCCTGCCACCCACATCCCTCCCAACAAGGAGCACAGGGAACTGCGCCGGCTAACGGAGTGGTGCGGCCAGCGGCGACGGCGCAAGCGGGGCGGCAAGAGGCGAGGGGCCCAGCGGCTTCGCCAGCGGTGACGGCGGGAGGGGTGCGGCCAGTGGTGATGGGGGCAACGGGACGGCCAGTGGTGATGGGGGCAACGGTGTTGCCAATGGTGATGGAGGAAGCGGCGTTGCGAGTGGTGATTCAAGCAGCGGCGCGGCCAGGGGAGACCGCTGAGCGGGTGTCACATCCGAGGATGTCAGTTGGGTTCCTTGTGATGGAACCACCAGCGGCAGGGCCGAGGGGCTTGTCTTCGCGGCAAGGGCATGTTCGACGGCTTGCAGATGCGGGCTTGCGGGATGGAGTTGCCTGGCCTGTTGCAGCAGGTCGTTGACTTGCCGCACGTTGATCGGCGTCAAGTAGGCATGATCGGTCAGCGCTCGGGCGACCAGTGCGTCGGCTTGCATCTGATTGAGCAATTGCTGTCGTTCCAATGTGAGGGCGTGCACCTGTTCCACTGTCATGGCCTTGCCCAAGGCCTGATTGGCTGCGTCGAGTTGCAGGCGTAGTTGTTCAGTTTCCGTTCGGAGCGAAGCGAGTTGCACCCTGGCGCTCTCATTGTCCCGTAGGGCGGTGATGGCCTGAATGACTTCCTGTTGATCGGCTTGCACGGTGAGATCTACATGGATGACGGCCACGCCGTTTTCGAGACGTGTGCTCGTCTGTTGATTGAGGACCGTCACGACGCCGGCTGTATACGTGCGAATTTCGTCGCGCGTGACATCGAGGTTTTTGACTTCAGTGACGCTCTCCAGATAGGTCGCGACTTGCTCGAGCGCATCGCGTTTAGCAGCCTCGATGGCCATACGGGTGGCATCCGTCCGTGTGTCGTAGTTCCCCATGCGAAACTCACCGCTCGATGTGACGACGCGAAGCGTGGGCTCATGCCTTCGCTCGTGAGGCGGCTGGGAGACGGTCGCCAGCGGAACGGCCTCGTGGCGGTATTTCTCGGGAATCGACTCCCACTCTGTAGTAAAGGTCACCGTGCCGGAGTCGTCCCGATAGCGATAGATTTGATTGCCGGCCCAGATCTGAGCCGCCGAGGTGAGGAGGCAGACTACGACGACCAGAGAAAATATGCTCATGAATCGTCCCCCTGATTACCATACCATACTCTATTGACTGCGGCGTTGGAGTCCAGGCAGTCCGACTTGGTCCCGCGGTAAGAGAGGAAGAACTGGCTCGCGACGGCCATGATTGGCTATCGCGAGCCTAAACCTGATGTGTGGACTATTCGACTTCCAAAATGGTCAAAGTGACGAGGAGCGGCTTGCCCGCCAAAGGATGGTTGTAGTCCATGACCGCGTCACTCTCAGACATCTGGGTGATAGTGGCCTGCTTTCCGGTCTTACGGTCTTCTATAATGTCGCCGGTTTTGGCTCCTGCCGGCAGTTCTTTCTTAGGAACCATGGTTTTCTTATTCGAGTCATAGGCGCCAAACGCCTGGTCCTCGCTGAGCTTGACTTCCGTCTTCTCGCCCCGGTGCATCCCCGTGACCGCCTGCTCCACCGCCGGGAGCATTTGATGTTGTCCCTGTACGAACTGACTAAGGTCGCGGACCTCGAACCGCTCATCACCTGGAACAGTGATCTGGTAGAGGAGGGTGACCTTTGAGCCGTCGCTGATCGCGGGGGGGTCTGCGGCGTGGCCGGATAACGCAAAAAGTCCCAGAGATCCGATTAGCGCTGATAGCGCCATCATGGTCACTCTATATCGGCTCGCTTTCGCCATAGTGCCTCCTTAAAAGAATGAAATCAGACGCCACGATGCGTCCGATCAAGTGTTGCACCGCAATATTGTTGCCAGAATTCTAAGCATAATGATTGTGAGGAGTTATGAGCATCGGTTTCCTTCGGGATCGAAGTACGAGAGAACAGTTCGTCCACTTGACTTCCAAAGAACTGAATTGCAGCCATCTTAGCGTCATAGACAGTATGTCCCTATATGAAAGACAGGCTGTCTTGAACACTGGGAGCTTCCCTTGTCATTTCTGCCGTCGCCTTGCGCTTGACTCATGAGTGACTCGCGGCTAGCCTCATTCATCTCATGAGAATCGCTGCATCATTACAGAGCCGTATCGGTCTGTTCTTCATCTCATGTCTGTGGCTGTCCGGCTGCGCCAACCTCGCCTATCAGCACATGAACGATCCCTCTCGGGATGCCTGGCAGAAACCGAAAGACGTGGTCGAAGCACTCGGCATCACTCCTGGATCGCGGGTTGCTGATTTAGGTGCGGGCGGGGGGTATTTCACATGGCATTTAGCGAGCGCGGCCGGTCCTCAAGGACGAGTGTACGCAGTGGATATCGATGAGACAGGCCTAAATATCATCACGAAGGAAATGCAGGCGAAGCACATTACGAATGTCGTGCCGGTTCACGCCGAACCTACGGATGCAAAATTACCTGAACCGGTGGACCTGGTGTTCAGTTGCGACACCTACCATCACATGGACGATCGTATCGCATACTTCAAATCATTGACCCGATATCTCAAGCCAGACGGGCGGGTCGCGATTCTTGATTTTCATCCGCATGGCTTCTTCTCTGGTCTTCTAGGTCATGGTTCCGCAGCTGAGGAGGTCCGGCGCGAGATGGAATCGGCCGGATACCGGTGGACGGCCGACTTCGACATGATTGACCGTCAGCATTTTCAGATTTTCTCAAAAAGAGGGTTTTGACCCCCTCGACTCATCTTAGAGTTGCGGGTGTGGGCTGAGACCCGTAAGATGCCCTGTATGGATTCGCAAACCATCACACGCATCAAGACAAAAGCGCCCGCGCCCTATGAGTTGACGGCGATGAATCAGGACAC
>Ga0075420_100002536_pt1 | contig 15809 bp, 13 predicted proteins | sample SoiMetdeltSBSDD4_FD_75296 | JGI IMG/M metagenome (GOLD analysis project Ga0075420, IMG submission 75296) | Bulk soil microbial communities from a Populus tree surrounding site in Tennessee, USA - Soil MetaG P. deltoides SBSDD4 | ecosystem: Environmental > Terrestrial > Soil > Tree plantation... | reverse complement strand
CCCGTCCCGTCTCCGAACCGCCCGAGCCTTGCCTACCTACAGTGGCAAATCCCCGGCGTGACATCCAGACCGAACCCGTGCACCCTCCCCGAACCACACCGCCAACGGCCGCCAGCCCACCCAGCACTTCACCCCGTCCTACCTGCGGAAACGACTTTGCGCCCCGCCCTGGCCGGCCGGTGGCGCGGCTGGTACCGGTCGACGAAGGTCTCACGTTGCTGGACCGGCTGGTCGCTGAGGGGCGAGCGGTCGGGCCAGCCGGCGGCGGCCCAGTGCCGCTTCCGTCGGCGCTCGGTGATCCGGACATCAACGTGGCCGAGGAGTTGGCCGCCGACCGGGAAGACGGGCGCTGGTGATCTATCTGGACTCGGCGGCGGTGATGAAGCTGGTCCGCCTGGAAACGGGAGACCCCTGCCTTGGCTTGGCTGAATGCGCGCCCCGACGCGCCCTGGTGTCATCGACTCTCGTTGAGGTCGAGGTGCCGCACGCGCTGCGGCGCGCGGCGCCGCAGGCACTGGTAGGCGTGCCATCGGCGCTCGCTCGGCTCTACCGGTTGGAGATCGATGCCACTGTACGCGCGACGGCGGCTACCTTTGCCGAGCCGACGCTGCGAACGCTCGACGCGGTCCACCTCGCGACCGCGCAGCTGCTGGTCGCCGAGGCAGGTGCTGCGTTCGAGGCGTTCGTCAGCCATGACAAGCGGCTACTGGCGGCGGCGTCAGCCGTTGGGCTACCGACGGAGTGCCCAGGCGCCTGAGCGACCATGCGGTGCTGCCCATGACCGCCAGGTGACACGGGAAGGCGGCGGCAAGCTAGCCAAGGCCGACGCCGGAAGACTGTCTAGTGTGGAGTGTCCCCTCCGGCTGGACGAGGAGGCCGTTGGGGCTCGCGCTGGCCGGCCGGGGTGGTGGTGCGTACCCGTGCTCGATCGCTACCTGCGGTAGGACCCGCTCCATCCAGCCGGGACGCCACCAGTTGGCCCGGCCGAGCAGGGCCATCGTGGCGGGGACCAGCACCATGCGTACGACGGTCGCGTCCACGAAGATGGCGCTGGCCATGCCGACGCCGAGCATCTTGACCGTGACGTCCGGGTCGAGGGCGAAGCCGATGAAGACCGCCACCATGATGGCCGCGGCGCTGGTGATCACCCGGGCGGTGGCGGCGAGGCCCCGGACCACGCTGCCGTGCGGGTCGCCGGTCGCCATCCACTCCTCGCGCACCCGCGCCAGCAGGAAGACCTCGTAGTCCATGGACAGTCCAAACAGGATGGCGAACATCAGCACCGGCACCCAGCTGGAGACCGACACCGCATGCGGCAGGCCCACCAGGCGCGCACCGAGGTCGGACTGGAACACGGCGGTGATGACGCCGTACGCGGCGGCGACCGAGAGCAGGTTCATGACGGCCGCCTTGACCGCCACCACCGGGGCGCGGAAGAGGACGATGAGCAGGAACAGCGACACGGCTACGACGAACGCCACGACGACCCACAGCCGGTCGGCGAGCCGGCGGGAGATGTCGGCGAACACGGTCACCGTCCCGGTGACCATGGTGCCGGGCGGCAGCACCTCCGCGCGCAGCCGGTCGACCAGCTCGGTCGTGCGCTGGTCCTGCGGCCCGGTGAGGGGCTCTATGAAGATGACCGCCGCGTCACCGGCCCGGTTGCGCACCGGCGGTCCGATGGCGGCCACGCCGCGCTCGGCACGCAGGCGCCGGGCCAGGGTCTCGGGATCCGGGACCATGGCGAGGTCGACGGCCACCAGCAGCGGCCCGTTGGTGCCCGGCCCGAGCTCGGCGGACAGCAGGTCGTAGGCGTTGCGGGTGGTGTTCGACGTGGGCTGGCTGCCGGCGTCCTGGGGCCAGGTCCGCATCCCCAGGGCGGGCGCGGCCAGCGCCGCCAGCACCGCCGCTGCGGCGAGGCCCGCGGCGAGCGGCCGGGCCCCGACCCACTGGGCCCACTGCTCGGTACGGCTTCGCCGCTGCGGCCGGGGCGCCGGTGGCGGCTTCCGGGGTGCCCGGGGTGGCCGCCGTAGGCCGGTCCGGGGGTCTATGCGGTGGGCGGCGCGGACCACCGGGCGCTCGTCGCGGCGCAGGAGGCGGTTGCCGGCGAGTGCGCACAGCGCCGGCACCAGGGTTACCGCGGCCAGCATGACAGCGCTCACCACGGCGAAGGTGGTGTACCCGAAGGACGAGTAGGACAGCAGACCGACGAGCCTGAGGCCGAACAGCGACACCAGGACCGTCGACCCGGCCACGACGACCGAGGCGCCGGCGGTCGCGGTGGCCTCAGCCGCTGCCGCCACTGTCGACAGTCCCCGCCGCAGGCCCTCGATGTGCCGGCTCACCAGCAGGAGCGCGTAGTCGATGCCGGCGCCGAGCCCCACCATCGAGGCGACCGTCGGCGCCGAGGTGCTGACGTCGGTGACGGCGGCGATCAGCCCGACGACCGAGAACCCGAGGCCGAGCCCGGCGAGCGCGACGACGAGCGGCAGCCCGGCGGCGACGAACGAGCCCAGGGCGAGGACCAGGATCACCAGGGCGGCGGCGAAGCCCACCGCTTCGGCCGTACCGTCGGGTCTGGTCCGGTCCTCTGGCAGCTCGCCGCCGATCTCGACCTGAAGGCCCGCCCGCTCGGTCGGCTTGGCCGCGGTGCGCAGCGCGTCTATCCCCTCCGAGCCCGAGAAGTCGGTGACCTTGATGTCGTAACGGACCTCGATCAGCGCGGTGTCGCCGTCGGCGGACAGCCGCGGCGGATCCACCATGGAGACACCCCGCAGCGCGCCCAGCCGGGTGCGCAGGCCGTGCAGCTGCGCCGGGTCCAGAGGCCGGCCGTCGCGTTCGTGCACGACGACCCGTGCCTGCGTCCCGGACATCTCCGGGAAGCGCTCGGCGAGGAAGTCGAGGCCGGCCTGGGACGGCGCGCCGGCTATCCGGTAGTTGTCGCGCGGCTCCCCGCCGAAGGCGCCGGCCAGCCCACCCACGGCCAGCAGGATGACGAGCCAGGCGCCGAGCGTGCGCCAGGGATGGACCGCAGCGGCCCAGCCGACGCGGCGGAGCAGGCGAGACACATGTCCTCCTCCAGCGGCAGTCGCGCGAAGCGGCAGACGCGCCGGGCGCGTGGGCGAACCGAGCGGGATGACGATACCGGCTACGCGCTCACGACTGTGCTGGCGCCCGCGACTGTGCTGGCGCTACAGGCCGGAGAGCCGCTGCCCGGCCCGGACCACGGCCATCGCGTGCCGGTCGCCGGGGCGCCGGCCCATCCGCTCGATCGGTCCGGAGACGCTGATCGCGGCGATCACCCGCCCGGTGCGGTCGCGGATCGGGGCGGAGACGCTGGCGACGCCGGCCTCCCGCTCGGCGACGCTCGCCGCCCAGCCGCGCCGGCGGACCTCGGCGAGGGTGCGGCCGGTGAACTTGCTGCGCGGCAGCAGCGGCATCACCGCCTCTGGCGGCTCCCACGCGAGCAGCACCTGCGCGGCGGAGCCGGCGGTCATCGGCAGGGCCGCGCCGACCGGCACGGTGTCGCGCAGCCCGCTGGCGCGCTCGGCGGCGGCCACGCAGACGCGCTCGTCGGCGCGGCGCAGGAACAGCTGGGCGCTCTCCCCGGTCGCGTCGCGCAGCGCGCCCAGCATGGGCTCGGCCGCGGTGAGCAGGATGTCCGGGGCGGCGTTGGCCAGCTCACCCAGGCGCGGGCCGGGCCGCCACCGGCCCTTGTTGTCCCGCACCAGCATGCGGTGCGTCTCCAGGGCCTGGGCGAGGCGGTGCGCGGTGGCCCGGGGCAGCTTGGTGCGGTCTACCAGCTCGGCCAGGCTCGCACCGTCGACGCAGGCCGACAGGATGACCACGGCCTTGTCGAGCACGCCGACGCCGCTGATACTCTGTCCCACAAGGCGAAACTATCTCCCAGATCTTAGGATGTCCAGATGGGGGGAGAGACCTCACAACGGGCCCGGCCAGGCAACGGACGGACGCTGCCGGAGAAGGTGTGGGACGCGCACGTGGTGCGGGCCGCGGACGGGGAGCCGGACCTGCTCTACATCGACCTGCACCTGGTCCACGAGGTGACCAGCCCGCAGGCCTTTGACACGCTCCGGCGGGCCGGGCGCCGGGTGCGCCGGCCCGACCTGACGCTGGCCACCGAGGACCACAACGTCCCCACCGACAGCCTCGCCGCAATCGCCGACCCCGTGTCGCGGACCCAGGTCGAGACGCTGCGGCGCAACTGCGCCGAGCTCGGCGTACGGCTGCACCGGCTCGGCGACGCGGACCAGGGCATCGTGCACGTCATCGGGGCCGAGCTCGGGCTGAGCCAGCCCGGGCTCACCATCGTGTGCGGCGACTCCCACACCTCCACCCACGGCGCGTTCGGCGCGCTCGCCTTCGGCATCGGCACCAGCGAGGTGGCGCACGTGCTCGCCACGCAGACGCTGCGCCAGCACCGGCCGCGCACCATGGCGGTGACGGTCACCGGCGAGCTGCCGGCCGGCACCACCGCGAAGGACCTGGCGCTGGCGCTGGTGGCCCGGCTCGGCACCGGAGGCGGGCGCGGCCACGTGGTTGAGTACCGCGGGCCGGCGGTCGAGAGCCTGACGATGGAGGGGCGGATGACCCTGTCCAACATGTCGGTCGAGTGGGGCGCCCGGGCGGGGATGGTCGCGCCGGACGACACCACGTACGCCTTCCTGGAAGGGCGCCGGCACGCGCCGTCGGGCGCGGCGTGGGAGGCGGCGCTGGACCACTGGCGGTCGCTGCGCACCGACGACGGTGCGGCCTTCGACCGGGAGGCCACCCTTGACGCGGGTACGGTGGCCCCGTTCGTCACCTGGGGCACGAACCCGGCCCAGGCGGTGCCGCTGGACGGCGTGGTGCCGGACCCGGCCGACCTGACCGACCCGGCCGAGCGGTCCGCGGCGGTGCGGGCGTTGGCGTACATGGGGCTGCGGCCCGGCACGGCCCTGCGCGACGTACCGGTCGACGTGGTGTTCCTGGGCTCCTGCACCAACGGCCGGCTGGAGGACCTGCGGGCCGCGGCCGGCGTGCTGCGCGGGCGCCGGGTCGCGCCCGGGGTACGGATGCTCGTGGTGCCGGGCTCGGCGGCGGTGCGCGCGGCGGCCGAGGCGGAGGGGCTGCCCGAGGTGTTCGCCGCGGCCGGCGCGCAGTGGCGCTTCGCCGGCTGCTCGATGTGCCTGGGCATGAACGCCGACACGCTCGCGCCGGGCCAGCGCTGCGCGTCCACCTCCAACCGCAACTTCGAGGGGCGCCAGGGCGCCGGGGGGCGTACCCATCTGGTGTCCCCACCGGTCGCCGCGGCCTCTGCTGTAGCAGGCCGGCTCGCCGCCCCCACCGACCTGCCCGGGGGCTGAGCCTGTGGAGAGGTTCACCGTGCACACCGGCACCGCCATGCCGCTGCCGCGTTCCAACGTGGACACCGACCAGATCGTGCCGGCGGCCTTCCTCAAGCGGGTCACCCGGACCGGGTTCGCCGACGCCCTGTTCCACGCCTGGCGGCAGGACCCGGCCTTCGTCCTCAACGACCCGGCGTACGCCGGGGCCTCGATCCTCGTGGCCGGGCCGGAGTTCGGCACCGGCTCGTCCCGGGAGCACGCCGTGTGGGCCCTGCGCGACTGGGGCTTCCGGGCCGTGCTCGCGCCGAGCTTCGGCGACATCTTCCGTGGCAACGCGCTCAGCGACGGGCTCCTGCCGGTGGAGCTGCCGACCCCCGCCGTGGCGCTGCTGTGGGCCCGGCTGGCCGCCGAACCGGTCCTGGCGGTCACCGTCGACCTGGTCCGGCGCGAGGTCCGTATCAAGGGCTTGACCTGGCCGTTTCCGCTTGAGGACTTCGCCCGGTGGCGGCTGCTGGAGGGCCTGGACGACATCGCGCTGACGCTGCGGCACGAGGCCGCGGTTTCGTCGTACGAGCGCGACAGGCCATCCTTCCTTCCGACTGTCACCTAGCCGTTTCCGCCTGCTCGGCATCCTCCGGGGGGCGGGAATCCGTTACGACACAACGGCTCTTTTCCGCCAGATGTTTGTGCCCGAGCGGCCAAGGGCATACCGTGCGCGCAGAATGGCTCGCGTGAGTCCATCTCAGGTACGGGAGGGAAGAAGTGAACAAGGCCGAGCTAGTTGAGGCGCTCGCGGGACGCCTGGGAGACAAGAAGGCCGCGACCGCTGCGCTCGACGCCGTCCTCGCAGAGATCCAGGCCCAGGTGACCAAGGGCGAGCGAGTCGCCATCACCGGGTTCGGGGTCTTTGAGAAGCGGGTGCGCGGGGCCAGAACCGCGCGCAACCCCCGCACCGGCGAGGCCGTGAAGGTGAAGAAGACGTCGGTGCCCGCGTTCCGGGCCGGCGCCAGCTTCAAGGACATGGTCGCCAGCGGCAAGGTGCCGAAGGTCGCCGCAGCCAAGAAGACCGCAGCCGGCGCCGCCAAGAAGGCGACCGCGACGAAGACCACGGCCGCCGCCAAGGCTCCCGCCAAGAAGGCGGCGGCGAAGACCACCCGTGCCGCGGCGACCACCGCGCGCGCGACCACCACCGCCAAGGCCGCTACCAAGAAGGCGCCGGCCCGCAAGGCCGCCAGCCGCTGAACCACAGGCTCCACGGGGGCGCCCGCCGTCAGGCGGGCGCCCCCGTCTCGTCACCCCCGTCCCATATGGACACCACCACCGCACCGCCGCAGCCGCCGCGAGCGGATGCTGCTAGCGGATCTAGCCGCCGCTGGCGGATCTAGAAGAGCTGTGCAGGGATAGCGTGCACAGCTCTTCTAGATCCGCCCTGGGGGAAGGGCGAGCTGCTCTGGGGGTGCGACGAGGGCGCCGCCGGTGCCGAACGAGAGCAGCCAGGCCCCGCCCTTCGGGGTCTGGTAACGATCCGCGGTGCCGGCCCCGGCCAGCGCGGCCAGGACCGGTGGGACCACCGCCCCCTGGCTGCAGACCACTGTGGACCGGGCGGCGGAGCAAGCCCGCAGCCGGCTGGCCGCCACGGCCACGGCGGTCGCCGTGTGGTCTGCCGCCGTGTGGTCTGCCGCCGCCGGCGCGGCGTCCGCCGCTGCCCCTGTACCGGCCTCCTCGGCGAAGGCGTCCTCGGCGAAGGCGGTGTCCACCTCGACGGTCAGGTCGAGCGCGGCGGCCAGCGGCGCCAGCGTCTGCACGCACCGCCGCGCCGGCGCCGACACCAGCCGCTCCGGCGCGAACAGCCCGAGCGTGTGGCACAGCGCGGCGGCCTGGGCGGTGCCCTCCGCGTCGAGTGGGCGAGCCGCATCCGGCCCCGGCCACGAACCCCGCTCACCGGCCGCGGCGTGGCGGACCAGGACCACCGCGCCCGCCAGCGGCGGCAGCTGCGCGTACCGGTCGAGCACCTCGGCGTCGTGCGGGTACGTCAGCAGGGACCGCGCCTCGGCCAGCGTCGCCCAGCGGATCTGGTCCACCTCGGGCCCTGGCGTGAAGCCGACCGAGCCGACGACCCGCATCGCCCAGAAGTCCACGACCTTGGGCACCCCGCGGGACAGGTAGCGGACCGAGGACAGGGACACCACGGGCGCCGCCCGCAGCCCCGTCTCCTCGCCGACCTCCCGGACCGCCGCGGCCAGCGGGGTCTCCCGGTCCAGCAGCTTGCCTTTCGGCAGCGACCAGTCGTCGTGCCGGGGGCGGTGCACCAGGCAGATCTGCAGCCCGGCTGGGGACTCGCGGCAGACCACGCCGCCGGCCGCGTGGATCCCGGTCACGGCAGCCACGCGGTCAGCCTCGGCCGGGTGGCCGCCCGCCACGCCTTGGTGAAACCGGCCCGGACCCGGCGCATCTGCGCCCGCTCCCGCTCCACCAGCCGCCCGGCGGTCACCGCGAGCAGGTGGTCATCCGGGTCCGAGCGGGCGATGGACAGCCACGCCTGCGCCGCCACGGCGGCGTCCCGGTGCTCGCCCAGCAGGTCCTGCACCCGGGCCAGAGCCGCACCGAGGGCAGTGGCGGGTGCGCCGGCCACGACGGCCGCCGCCTCCACGGCGTACCGGGCGTGCCTGCCGGTGGTCCGTACCGCGTGCCAGTGTTCGTCCGGCGCGGCGGCGTCGAGGTCGGCCGCGCCACCGATGCCCTGGCTCCCGTAGGCCAGCCGCCGCCACGGCTGCGCTGCCAGGCGGGGCAGCAGCTCGCCGGCGGGGCGTTCGGCGGCCGGGGTGAGCGAGGGCGCCTGCGCCGCCGCCACAAGATCGTCCACAAGCGACCGGTACCGCTTGGCGGCCAGCGCCTTCTCCAGCTCGGCGAGCGCGTCCTCGTGCCGGGCGGCGAGGTCCGCGTCGAGGCGGGCGACCGCCACCTCGTCCAGCGGCGCCAGCGGGTCGGCGGCCGCCGTACGGCGCAGCCGGGCGCGCAGCACCTCCGCGTCCCGCGCCGCGCCCAGCACGCCGTCCAGCCAGGCGAGCTCGTCGCGCAGGCGGTCGGCCCACGCCTGGTCCAGCAGCGGCGCGAAGGTCCGCAGGTCGCTGCGCAGCCGCCGGCAGCCGGCCCGCATCCGGTGCACCGGGGTGCCGTCGCCGCCGCTGCCAACACGGTCGCCGTCGTTGTCGTTGCTGGCGTTGGCGGGCTGGCCGAGCCGTACCAGCGGGTCCTGGTTGAGGATGCGGGCGACGTCGGTGCGCAGCACCGCGGTGATGGCCTCGCCGGCGCTCGCCCGCCGCCGCCTCAGCCGCGGCGGCGGTGGCAGCTCCGGTGGCGCCGAGGCGGCCGGGCCCAGCGCCCGCACATGCTTCGGGGTGAACCCGCCGCCGGTCGCCCCGGCCGCGCGCAGCGCGGCCTCCACCCGGTCCAGCTGCTCGCGGTCGCAGCCGCGCCGCTCGACCTCGATCTCGCGGAACCTCAGCTTGGTACGCCGCCCGTCGAGCACGCTCACCGTGTCGTCGGCCACCTCGGCGAGCACCCCGCCTGAGCCGTCCCGCAGCTCGTACCCTCGCCGCACGGTGCGCACGACGGCGGCCGGGGCGAGTGGGGCGCCGCGGTGCCAGACGGTGACCAGCGCCGCCAGCTCCGGTGGGACCGTGCCCGGCGCCGCGCGCCGGGAGATCTCCCGCCGGACGCCGGGCACCTGTGCCGGCAGCTTGACCGTCCACGGCGCCGGGTCACCGCGGCGGTAGCGCAGCGAGACACCGGCCCGGGCCAGCCTCAGGTCGGCGGTGTCGAAGTAGGTCGCCTTCAGCGTGGCCGGCGGCAGCTCGACCACCTGCCCGCCGGAGGGCAGGCACGGCGTGAGGTCGGGCACGGCGAACCCCGGGCCGGCCTCGTACTTGCGCTCCTCCTCGAGCATGGCCGTCACTGTAGGTCTCAGCCGCCGCGGCCCGCGGTCCGAGCCAGCAGCTCCTGCTGGAGGTCGCGGCCGGGCCGGCGGACCCAGGTGCCGTCGCCGGCGAGCTCGAACGCGGCGGTGCCCTCGCTCATCGACAGCTCGAACAGCCGGTCCAGCGCGGCCTGCGCGGCCGGGTCGGTGACCCGCACCAGGGCCTCCACCCTGCGGTCGAGGTTGCGGTGCATCAGGTCGGCCGAGCCGACCCAGAACTCGGGGTCCCGCTCGCCGCCCGCGCCCACGCGGGCGCCGAAGCGGAACACCCGGGAGTGCTCCAGGAACCGGCCCAGGATGGAGCGCACCCGGATCCGCTCGGACAGCCCCGGTATGCCGGGCCGCAGCGTGCAGATGCCGCGGACGACCAGGTCGACGTCGACGCCGGCCTGGGAGGCGCGGTAAAGGGCATCCACCACCTCCTCGTCGACCAGCGAGTTCACCTTGATCTGCACCAGCGCGGCGCCGCCCGAGCGAGCCACCTCGGTCTGCTGCTCGACGCGCTCCACGATCCCGCTGCGTACGCCGTGCGGGGCCACCAGCAGCCGCCGGTACGCCGTCTGGCGCGAGTACCCGGTCAGCACGTTGAACAGGTCGGTCAGGTCCGCGCCGACGTGCGGGTCGGCGGTGAGCAGCCCGAGGTCCTCGTAGAGCCGGGCGGTCTTCGGGTGGTAGTTACCGGTGCCGATGTGGCAGTAGCGGCGGATCTGGCCGCCCTCCTGGCGTACGACGAGCGCGGTCTTGCAGTGGGTCTTGAGCCCGACCATGCCGTAGACCACGTGGCAGCCGGCCTTCTCCAGGGTCCGGGCCCAGCCGATGTTGGCCTGCTCGTCGAAGCGGGCCTTCAGCTCGACCAGCACCACCACCTGCTTGCCGGCCTCGGCCGCGGCGACCAGCGCGTCGACGATCGGCGAGTCCCCGCTGGTGCGGTAGAGCGTCTGCTTGATGGCGAGCACGTGCGGGTCTGCCGCGGCCCGCTCCACGAAGCGCTGCACGCTGGTGGAGAAGGAGTCGTACGGGTGGTGCACCAGCACGTCGCCGTCGCGCAGGGCGGCGAAGATGCTGCGCCGGCCGTCGTCCGGGCTGCTCTGCACGTGGGTGCCGTCGACCTCCAGGAAGCTGGGGTGGGTGGCCGGCACGAACGGGCGGTCCTTGAGGTCGGGCCGGTCCACCTCCTCGTAGACCTGCCGCAGCGCGGACAGGTCGAGCAGGCCGGGCACCCGCACCACGTCGCGGCGGTCCATCTCCAGCTCCCGGCAGAGCAGCTCGACCACGTGCCCCGACGTGCCGGCCGCCAGCTCCAGGCGCACCGGCGGGCCGAAGCGGCGGCGGGCCAGCTCGCGCTCCAGCACCTGCAGCAGGTCCTCGTCGCGGTCCTCGGCGACCTCGAACTCGGCGTTGCGGGTGACCCGGAACAGGTGGTGCTCCACCGTCCGCATCCCGGAGAAGAGCTCGCCCAGGTGCGCCGCTATCAGCTCCTCCACCGGCAGGAAGCGGGCGCTGCGGGTGCCCCGCTCCACGGCGACGAAGCGGGGCACGTTGTTGGGCACCTTGACCCGGGCGAACAGCTCCGGACCCCCGTCCGGGTCGCGGACCACCACAGCCAGGTTCAGCGACCGCGAGGAGATGTAGGGGAACGGGTGCGCCGGGTCCACGGCCAGCGGGGTGAGCACCGGGAAGACCTGCTCCCGGAAGTACCGGCGCAGGTCGTCGCGGTCGGCGGCGGCCAGCTCGGGCCAGTGGACCAGCCGGATGCCCTCGGCGGCCAGCGCCGGGGCCACGTCGTCGGCGAAGCAGCGGGTGTGCCGGGCGACCAGCTCGGTGGTCTGCTCGGCGACCAGCTCCAGCTGCTCCCGTGGGGTCAGCTGGTCGGGGCTGCGCACCGGTATGCCGGCCTGCATCCGGCGCTTGAGCCCGGCGATCCGCACCATGTAGAACTCGTCCAGGTTGGACGCGAAGATCGCGAGGAACTTGGCGCGTTCCAGCAGTGGGGTCGCCGGGTCCTCGGCGAGGGCGAGGACCCGGGCGTTGAAGTCCAGCCAGGACAGCTCACGGTTGAGGAACCGGTTGCTGGGCAGCGCCGGTGGCGCGGCGAGCGTGCCGGCTTCGTCCGGGGTGACGGTCACCCCGCCATCATCACTCCCACCAGGCAGGTGCGCGCGCCGGTGTCAGTGCGGCAGGTGAGGGGGCTGGGCGCGGGCCGGTCAGGGCAGGGTGGGCAGGGTCACCCTGGTGACCGCGCCGGTGGCGTCCTGCTCGAGCTGCAGCCGCTGGCCGAACCGCAGCAGCCGCAGGCCACCCGCGTCAAAGGCGGCGGAGCCGAACTCCACCTGGGTGCCGTCGTCGAGCAGCACCGTGCCTGAGCGGCTCTCCGGGTCGTACGTCGCGACCGTGCCCTGCATGCGTGCACCGTACCCGGCCACCAGCGCCCGGGTGTGCCGGCCGACCCCGAGCCGTACCGCCGCGGCCAGGTCGGCCGCTGTGTCGACGTCGCGGCGCAGCGACGGCCACTCCCCGGCCAGCGCCAGCGCCCCGCCTGCGGTGTGGGCCGCGGCGGACCCCGGCCCGAACCGCGGGCACATCGCGACCCCGGCCGGCGCGGCGAGCAGCGTGGTGCCGGTGCCGGCCGCATCCGGCACGAAGGCCAGCTGGTTGGCGGCCTGCGCCGCGCGCAGGGCTGCGGCCAGCTCAGCGGCGCGCAGCGCCGGCAGGTCGGCGGTGAGTGCCGCCGCGGGAGCCGCGGCACGTCCCCCGGGGGGAACCCCGATGCCCGCGGGCTGGCGGCCCAGGCCGTAGAGCAGGGCCGCGTTCAGCCCGGCGTCGGGCAGGTCTGGTACGACATCCGCGCCCAGCCGGGCCGAGGCCTGCGCGACGAGCGGGTCGTCGGTGACCACCCGGGCGACGGCGACCTCGGGACAGTCGAGTGCCGCCGCGACCGTGTCCAGCGCCAGCGCGAGCGCCAGGCGCTCGTGGGAGACGGCCGGCAGCGCGCCGCGCAGCCGCGTCTTGCCCGCGCCCAGGCGTTTCACGGGCAGCACCACGGCCCATCCTGCGTCCGGCACGTGGCCCATTCTGCCGGCCGGTGGGGCCCTACCGGCTCTCACCGGATGGCGGGGCCGCCTGGCCGGTTGCCGCGGCGGCCAGGCATGATTCGCAGCAGGCGGATGCGGTAGGAGGGCGACCGTGGCAGGACGCAGGATCGGGTTCTGGCGGCGGCTCGCGGTGGTCGTCATCAAGCCGACGCTCACTCTCCTCACCCGCCGCAGCTGGCACGGCATGGAGCACGTGCCGCCGGCCGGCGGGGTGATCCTCGCCGCGAACCACGTGTCCCACGCCGACCCGTTGACCTGTGCCCACTTCGTCTACGACGCGGGGCGCTGGCCCCAGTTCCTCGGCAAGGCGAGCCTGTTCGAGGTGCCGGTCCTGGGCTGGTACCTGCGCCAGGTCCGGCAGATCCCGGTCTACCGCGGCACCGTCGACGCGGTGCGCGCCCTGCAGGCCGCGGTCGAGGCGGTGCGGGCCGGTGACGCCGTTCTCATCTACCCGGAGGGGACCACCACCAAGGAGCCGCAGCTGTGGCCGATGCGGGGCAAGACCGGGGTGGCCCGGCTGTGGCTGGCCACCGGTGCCCCGGTCGTCCCGATCGTGATGTGGGGCCCGCAGCGCATCTTCGACCCGCGTACCGCGCGGCTGCGGCTGCGCCCGCGCACGCCGGTCACTGTCGTCGCCCGGCCGCCCATCGACCTGTCCAAATGGGCTGGGGCGGCGCCCAGCACCAGCACGCTCTACGAGATCACGGACGAGATCATGCGGCGGATCACCGAGATCCTGGCCGAGGTCCGCGGCGATCCGCCGCCGTCCGGCTCTGCCGTCCCGGACGAGCCAGGCGCCCCGGACGACCGGGACGCCCCGGACGAGCCAGGCGCCCCGGATGCCGCGGCCGGTGGCGAGGTGGCGCGGTGAACGCGAACGACGGCGTGCGCGCCGCTGTGCTCGGCGCCGGCTCCTGGGGTACGGCCTTCGCCAAGGTGCTGGCCGACGCCGGCAACCAGGTGACGATCTGGTCCCGCCGGCCCGAGGTGGCGCAGGCGATCACCGAGCACCGCAGCAACGCCGAGTACCTGCCCGAGCTGCGCCTGCCGGACCTGGTGTCGGCCACCGCGAGCGCCGAGGAGGCCCTGGCGGAGGCGGAGATCGTGGTGCTGTCGGTCCCGTCCCAGACGCTGCGCGGCAACCTCACCGGGTGGACCTCGGCGGTACGCCCGGACGCCACGCTGATCAGCCTGATGAAAGGCATCGAGCTGGGCACCACCAAGCGGATGAGCGAGGTGATCTGCGAGACCGCCAGCGTGCCGGCCGAGCGGGTCGCCGTGGTGTCCGGGCCGAACCTCGCCGCCGAGGTGGCCCGCGAGTACCCCACCGCGACCGTGGTGGCGTGCACCGACACGTCCCGGGCCACGTACGTGCAGCGGGTGGTGACCACCCCGTACTTCCGGCCGTACACCAACGACGACGTGATCGGCTGCGAGCTGGGCGGCGCGGTGAAGAACGTGATCGCCCTGGCGTACGGCATCGCCACCGCGATGGGGCTGGGCGACAACACCAAGGCCACCCTGATCACCAGAGGGCTGGCCGAGACCGCCCGGCTGGGCGTGGCGCTGGGCGCCGACCCGTTGACCTTCGCCGGACTGGCCGGCCTGGGCGACCTGGTCGTCACGTGCATGTCGCCGCTGTCGCGCAACCGCACCTTCGGCGAGCACCTGGGCCGGGGGAAGACGCTGGAGCAGGCGCGGGTCGCCACGCGGCAGATCGCCGAAGGCGTGAAGAGCTGCCTGGCGATCCGCGACCTCGCCCGCCAGCACGGGGTGGAGATGCCGATCACCGAGCAGGTGGAGCGGGTGTGCCACGAGGGCGTGGACCCGAAGGTGGCCCTTTACACCCTGATGAGCCGGGAGACCAAACCCGAGTAGCGGGCGCTCAGTCGTACCGGAAGGAGAAGCCCGCGGCCCGCAGCTTCGCCGAGGAGACCGGCCGGGTCGTGGTCCGCACCTCGCCGGTGAAGGTGACCGGCGGCAGCCCCAGCTCCGCCGTGAGCTTGCCGAAGACCACATCCACAGTGGGCGGTACGACCGCGTCCGGAACCGCGTTGTAGACGCCGACCAGGTCGCGTCCTACGGCGAAGGCCGCAGCCGCCGCGGCGTCGCGGTAGTCGATGCGGTAGTAGAGCGCGTCCGCGGCGAACGGCACCTTGCCGTCGAGGTGCTCGTGGGTGAAGCGGATGAGGGCGGCGTCGTCGAGGTCGTCCGGGTGGCCGGTCACCTCGGGCAGGCGCAGCACCGCTCCGCGGCCGGACTCCAGCACGGTGCGTTCGGCGGTGCTGAAGCTCTGCGCGGCCGGCTCCAGGGCGATGCTCGCCGGCGCCCGCTCGTCGATCGGGTCGTCGCCCTGCTTGCCGCCACCAGAACCGTTGCCGGGTCTGCCATCGCCGTAGACCACGAACGACGACAGGAGCAACAGGCGCGGCTGTGCGAGCGCGACCGACCGGGTCACCAGCAGCAGCGTCCGCCGGAACTCGGCCGCCCGGTCGCGCCGGGAGCTGGCGAAGCGCAGCCGGGGCCGGGCGGCCAGCATCACCGCGTCGGCGTCGACCACGGCGGCGCGCAGCGCGGTCGCGTCGTCGGTGGGCACGACAAGGGCCTCGGCGCAGGCTCCGGCGACCTGGGGCAGGCGCGCGGGCGAGGACGTGGTGCCCACCACGTGATGGCCCGCCCGGCTCCACTGCTTGGCCAGCTCCAAGCCGATCGCGCCGCAACCGACGATGACGTATCGCACCGTACCTCCGTTCGATCTTGGCCAGTCTGGCACGGACAGCCGTTCGGTGGCATCAGACGACGGAGGTAGAGGAATCGTCGTCCGGATGGCTGACGATAGTGGCGTGAGCTCATCTTCGACGTACCGTGACGGAACTCGGTGCGTACACGCCGGCAGACTCTCCCCGCAGCCGGGCCAGCCGTTCCTGCCCGGGCCGGTGTTCGCGTCGACCTACCACCTCGACCCGGTCGCCGGGCCGCAGCCGGGCGTGGACGGCTACGGGCGTCCGGACAACGCGAGCCGGCGGGCGCTTGAGGCCGCCATCGGGGCGCTGGAGGGCGGTGGCGAGTGCCTTGCCTTCGCCTCCGGCATGGCCGCGATCTCCGCGGTCCTGTTCGCGCTGACCAGCCAGGGCGACACCGTCGTGGTGCCGGCGGACGGCTACTACCACACCCGGGCGGTGGCCCGCTCGGTGCTCGCGCCGCGGGGTGTGACGGTGCTCACCGCGCCGACCGCTGGGCCGTACCCGCCGCTGGCCGGGGTGCGGCTGGTGCTGCTGGAGTCGCCGGCCAACCCCAGCCTTGACGTGTGCGACCTGGTCGCGCTGTCGGGCGCGGCCCGGGCCGCCGGGGCGCTGGTCGCCGTCGACAACACCACCGCCACGCCGCTCGGGC
>Ga0075420_100002533_pt1 | contig 15815 bp, 10 predicted proteins | sample SoiMetdeltSBSDD4_FD_75296 | JGI IMG/M metagenome (GOLD analysis project Ga0075420, IMG submission 75296) | Bulk soil microbial communities from a Populus tree surrounding site in Tennessee, USA - Soil MetaG P. deltoides SBSDD4 | ecosystem: Environmental > Terrestrial > Soil > Tree plantation... | reverse complement strand
GACGTCGTCGGCGCCGATCCGCGAGAGCTATGCGACGGGCGAGCGCTGGCGGCTGTTCGCGATCATCCTGTTCGGCGCAACGGCGGGCCAGGCGGTGCTCGCGCAGACGTCGCAGGTGTACGTGCTGTTCTTCCTGCAGCGGGTACTGCAGGTGCCGCCTGATGATTCGTACAGAATCATGGCCGGCGCGCTGCTGCTGGCGATGCCGTTCTTTCCGTTGTTAGGCGGCCTGTCCGACCGCATCGGCCGGAAGCCGATGATGATGGCGGGGAACCTGCTGGCGGTCGTGGCGCTCTACCCGATCTACAAGGCGATGGCGGCGGTCGCGGATCCCGTCAGGCCAGTCCTGCTCACGCTGCTCGTGTTCGCCCAGATGGTGCCGTTCGTGGTTCTCTACGCGCCGCTGGCGGCGTTTCTCGTCGAGGCGTTCCCGGCGCGTGTGCGCTATACGTCGATCTCGCTGCCGTACAACCTGGGCAACGGCTGGTTCGGTGGATTCCTGCCGCTGACGGCGACGGCGCTCGTGGCGTGGACGGGAAACTCGTTCGCGTGGCTCGCCTACCCAATCACGATCGCCCTGGTGACATTCGTCGTCGGGTCACGATTCCTGGTGGAACGATCGAGCGACCAGAAGTTGGTCGAGGCCTGATGTCAGGCCGAGCGGAAGGCGCCTGCCCTGAGGAGCAAAAGCGACGAAGGGAGAAATCGCCGGCACCCGGGTGGAATTCCCTCGGTCGGGAGGTGGCACAATCGGCCCGTTCCTGGCCGCTTTGCCGCTGACTCCCCAGGCTACGCCTTCCTATTCTCCTCTCGACGCCCGACGCGAGCCCTGCCGCGTCGATTCATCCCGGGCTTTCGAATAGAGGAGTACCACCATGCAATCGCACTTCTCCGCTCGCCTCCTGCGCGCGGGTCTCACCGTCGCCTCGGCCGCCGTGACCGTGGCCTCGAGCGCCGAGTCTCAGCAGCAGGTGCTCGACTGGAATCGCTTCGCGCAGCAGATCATCGTCGCCGACAACGGCTATCTGAACCCGCTGCCCGCCACGCGCGCGCTCGCGATGATGCACCTCGCCATGCACGACGCCATCAACGCCGCGCAGCCGCGATACGTGACGTACGCGATACAAACGCGCGACCAGCTGGCTGACCCGGCGGTCGCCGCGGTGCAGGCCGCGCACGACGTCCTCGCGGCGCTCTACCCGAAGCAGACGCCAGCGCTCCAGGCATACCTGAAGCAGTACCTCGACGACGCCGGCGTGGGGTCGAGCACCACGAAGGGTGTCGCCCTCGGCAAGCGTGCGGCGGCCGAGATCCTCGCCGTCCGCGCGAGCGACAACAGCGCGAACGAGGAGCCGTACACTGAAGGAACCGCGCCGGGCGAATATCGATTCGTGCCCGGGTTCGACTTCGTGAACATGCCGCACTGGCGCACCGTCAGGCCATTCGCACTCGCGTCGCCGTCGCAGTTCCGCGTGAAGGCCCCGCCGGCGCTGGCGAGCAAGGAGTACGCGCAGGCTCTTGATGAAGTCGCCCGCAAGGGCGGGAAGGGCAGCACCGCGCGCACGCCGGACGAGTCCCAGTACGCCGCGTTCTGGTACGAGCTGTCGGATATCGGCTGGAACCGTATCGCACGCGTCGTGTGGCGTGAGCGCCCGCAGGACCTGTGGACGACCGCACGCACGTTCGCACTTCTCAACGCCGCGCTCGCCGATTCGTACATCGCCGGCTGGGATTCGAAGATGCATTACGACTTCTGGCGGCCCATCTCGGCCATCCGCCTTGCGGCGGACGACGGCAATCGCGCGACGGCACCTAACGCCGCGTGGGAGCCGTTCCTCACGACGCCACCGGTGCAGGACTACCCGTCCACGCACAGCGTCCTCGGGTCGGCGGGCGCGGTGGTGCTCGCGTCTGCCTTCGGTCGCGATGACGTTGCGTTCACGTTCACGTCGCTGTCGGCCGACTCTGCCCACCCGACACGCAGCTTCCGCAGCTTCAGCCAGGCGGCGCGCGAGAATGCGGAGTCGCGGGTCATGGCGGGCATTCACTTCCGCTTCGCCATCGAAGCAGGCCTGGCACTTGGCCAGGATATCGGCCGCTACACCGTGAGAACGCTGTTGCCTGCAACGTCGCAGGCAGTGAGCGACGCGTCGAGAGAGTAGCAGCTCAGCTGACGCCGTAGCGCCAACGGCGCTGCGGCGTCAGGTACTGTACGGTCCTCTGCTGGCGCTCTCGGTGCCTGTGCCGAGAGCGGCCGGCGGCCGGCTCGGCTGCAATGGTACCGATGGTTCGTTCTCGGTGCGTCAGGCGTTCCGTTCAGCGTCGCGGCCTCACGAGCTTCACCGCTCGCGATGCAGCCGATGGCGTGACCCACGCCGGGGTGTTGTTCGTGCTTGCGGACGCCGTCGCGGTTCCCGCGACGAATGCGCCGGTGCTCGGAGTGACCGAGGCGCTGAACGGCTGCGTCGAAGTCGTGCAGGTGACCGCCGTACCGCCCGTGCCGAGCACGAGCGTGGTCGTCTTGCCGACTTTCTGCTGCTGCTCGAGCTCCACGTTCACGCCGAACCGGTCGCCAGCGCGCGAGCACCTCACCGTGCCCGTCACCGTCGACGTGCCGTTCGCGGCGGCCGTCGCGTTCGCGTCGATCGTGAGCGTGACGACCGTGAAGTCCGTGAACTCGAACGCGCCGATGTCGCAGCTCGTGCCGCGCGACACGTACCGCTGGTCGACCGTCACGCTGCAGCTCACGCCGCCGTTGAACGCCGGGCTCTGATGATGAATGGCTTCCGTCGCCGTGGGACCACCGTTGTCAGCGAGCCCGAGGAGCATCGGGTTCGCGACGATCAGCGCGGTCGAGACGCCGCAGGTCGAGTCACTCGAGATGTTCATCCCTTGATGATCGAACAGCAGCCAGCTGTCGCAGTTGCGCGTCCCGCTCCCGTTGTTCGCGACGATGGAGTTACGGAGCGTCACGAGCGGGGTGCTTCCGGGCGACATCAGCCAGCCGATCCCGGGCGCTCCCTCGTTATGCGCCACCGTGCTGTTGATGAGCGTGATGTACCCGGCGGACGCGACGCTGATGCCGGACGCCGGGCCACTGCCCGAGTTGCCGCTCACGGTGCTGTTGACGAGCGTGATCTCGTGACCGTGAATCGCGGCCGCGGAGCCGTGGTTATTGCTTACCGTGCTGTGCTCGAGTGTGAGCGGACCCTGCGTCCAGATGGCGGAGCCGGGGCCGTCGGAACCGCCGGTGAGCGTGACGTTCCGGAGCCGGCCGCCCTGGCGCAGGCGGATGATACGTCCGGAGCTGTTCGTGATGGTGATCCCCTTGTCGGCCGGCCCTTCGATGGTGATGTAGGGGAACGGCTCGAGCGTCGCATCGAGCGGGATGGTGTCGCCGGCCAGGCCGGCGTCGAACTGAATCACGGACGTTCCGCCCGCCATGCCCACTGCCCATTGCAGTGAGCCGGGCACGTTGGCGCCGCTCGCGTTGGTGACGAGAATGACGTTGCCATCGAGCGCCTGGCGGGTAACGGAACCGGGTGGTACGTTAGGCGCTGTCGTGGGCGGGTCGTCGGCGCACGCCGCGACGACAACGAGTGAGAGTGCGAGCGGCCAACGGGCGGCTCGCAGGGTGTAGGGGTGCACGAGCTGTCTCCTCGGTTGGGTGAGTGCTGCGCTCTCAAAGGCGTAACGGCACCGGGAATCGAGCCGCGCTCGAGCCCACCGAAGGGCCGGACGGATCGGCATGCGTGGTCTCGGCCGAGGAGGGCCGGGTATGACCGCCTTGCCGGCCGGTGAAGGAGCGCGTCGCGCCAGCGGAAGCCTCCTCGCGCGCGGGTGTGTGCCAGAACCGGCAAACTCGGCCAGTCAGCCTTCGCGACAGGGGTTCAGCTCGGCGACTTGCCAGTTCTGGCACAACCTGGATCAGCGACTCCGGGACTGAACGACGCCGACGCGTCGCCACCTTGCTGCCCCTGACGACGCGGACGCGCCGCGGCAATCGCCGCGGCGCGTCACACGTGTAACACGTGTCGCACCGTCCGAACGCGCGACTACTTGCGAGCGATCTTGACCCCGGCCGCCACACTGGCCGGCGTTACCCACTCTGCGGTGTTGAACGTCTGCGCGGTTGCCTGAGCAGCCCCGGGCTGGAACGCCTCGCCAGGCAGCAGCGCCATGTTTGCGCTCCACGGTGTCGCGGTCGTCGTGCATGCCACCGGGATATCCGAGGCCGAGTGGACGTCCACGACCTGCTTGCCGGCGCGCTGGTCCTGATGGAGCTCGAGCGCGAGCCGGAACGTGTCGTTGCGCGTGCACTTCACCGTGCCCGTGAGCACCGCCTTGCCCGTCGCGTCGAACTTCGCGTTAGGGTCGATGGTGATCGTCACTTTCGTGAAGTCGTTGAACTCGAAGGCGCCCACGTCGCACTTCGCATCGCGCGGGACGTAGCGCTGGTCCGTGGTGGGATAGCAGCCCACACCCGAGTTGTACGCCGGGCTCGTGTGCGGGATGGCGTGGGTCCAGGTGGGGCCGCCGTTGTACGCGAGCGGCATGAGCTGCGGGTTGCCGATCCCGATGCCGACGATGCCACAGCTCCAATCACTCGAGATGTTGCTCCCCTCGTACCTCAGGCCGGAAGTGCTCAAGCAGTTCTGCGCGTTGTTCGAGAGGATCGAGTTGTTCAGCACCACCAGCAGCGAAGAGCCCGAGTCGATCGGGCCATGCAGGCCGATTCCGAACCCGGCGTTGTACGCGATGGTGCTGTTGTTGATCGTCACGTACGCGTACTGACTGTACTCGACCGCCGGCCCGCCGACGACGTTCTGGCTGATCGTGCTGTTCGTGGCCGAGAAGCCATATCGGACGCGGATGGCGGAGCCAGGCCCGCGACTGTCCTGCACCGTGCTGTTCTGCAGATACACTGTTGTTGCCCGGATGGCCGAGGCGTACTCCGCGTGGTAGCCCTTCGTGACCGTAACGTTCGTGAGGCTGACGCGCCCGTCGTCGGGATACCCTTCGATGACGCGATGCTCGTGGTTACCGCTGATGGTGATGCCCTTCGCGGGTCCTTCGATGTACATGGGCCCGTCGGGGGACAGCGGCCCGTTCAGGACGATCGTGGCGCCGTCCAGGGTCGGGGCGAAGCGGATCACGCCGCCTCCGGACCCGATCTGATTCGCCGCCCATCGCACGGAGCCGGCGTCGGTCCCGCCGCTCGTATTCGTGACCGTAAGCTCGACCCACCCGGCGGCCAAGGCGGATGCCTGACCAATGGGCGTGGACGGATGCTTTGGCGCCATCGGCTCGTCGGCGCACGCACCGAGCACGGTCGCGGCTACGACGATGGCGGTTCTTGCGAGCGGTCGACGACCAGCCCGCGACGTGAAAACCTGCATGATGATTCTCCCGATATGGTTGTTGTGCGGGTGCCTCGTCTCAGAAGGCGGCGTGGCTCGCATAATCGAGCCACGTCACGAGAGAGGTGGCGTTATCGCCGGGTAAACGACGCACGCGCCATTGCAGGCGCGTCGAAACGCGCGGAGAGGCGCTATGCGAACCGGCGGCCCCGCATCGGGAGGCGACGACTACTTGGCGGACAGACGCAACGGCGGATTCCCGAGCATCGCGCGGGGTCGTGACCGCGCGATGCCGGGACCGCTCGTTACGTGGTCACTCGGACCGAGCCATGCCATGGCTCGGTCCAGGTGCTCGAGGTAGGGATCAGAGGGTGTCCGGGCCAAGCCGTGCACCCGGCATCGGCTGCGAGCTCGTTGCCGGCTCGACCACGAGGATGCCACGGTCGTTGGTCGCGTTCGTGTTCACGGTCGAAGCGGTGTTGCAGGCGGCGATGAGTGCCAAGCCAGCCAGGGCGAGCGATGAGCCCCGAAGCACGCGACGGCTCACATGAGAAGGAGCGGAGTACATGGTCGGATCCTCGTGTCTGATATATCGGTCACCCGGCTTCGGCGACTGCAGCAGAAGTGCGCGGCGGCTCGGAGTCGGTGGACCCTAATCAACGAGGGGGGCTCACCACGGAATCACGAAAAGATCACCAGGGCGATCTCCAGCGGGCGGACTGACGCTATCCGCGGCCGGCCGGTACGATCGGCCCACTCGCGCACCCGGATCCCGGGTCCATTGCCGACGGCGTGGTGACCCAGCGCTAGAGCGCTCCGAGATGGATCGCGCGAAACTGCCGCCTGTACGCTGCCGGCGTCATGCCCTTCTGGCGCCGGAACAGGCGCCGGAAGAAGGTGATGTTCTCGTAGCCCACGCGATACGCGATTTCTTCGACAGGCTCCTCACTCCCCTCCAGGAGCTCGGACGCCGCCTCCAGCCGTAGGCTCTGCACGTACTCGAGCGGCGCGAATCCTGTCGCCGACTTGAACCGAGTCGTACATGCCGAAGATGCCCGCGTCGGTAACTTCGGGCAGCGCGAGAATCCCCACCCGCAGCGGTTCGTTGGAAAGCCGGGCCGGCGCCAGCGGCACATTCGACCTGTTCGTGAGCGCTTTGCCGCTGGATGCGCGAGTCATGCCTGCCTGTTCTGCCGTACGCGCGCGATGCCGCCCGGTGCGGTCACCTCACCCAGTGCCTTCGAGTGGAGCAGGCACGAGGAGCACCCGTCATGGATACGTTACACCTCAGCGGGTCGTGGTGAACGGGTTATTCTACCCAATTCCACGACCCGCACCTCCGCGTGCGCTTCGCGCGCGCTCCGCTCGGAATGACGCTAGGGCTTCGCCCGGGCGAACCTCACCGTCTGATGTGCGTAGGCGGGCGCCACCCACACGGGCGTATCAGTCGTGTGGACCGAGACCGACGCATTCCCGTCCTTGAACGACCCACTCCACGGCGCGACGAGCGCGAACCACGGCGTGGGCGACGACGGGCACGTTTCATAGGCATCGCCGGTCCCACGAACGACCACCGTGTTCTTCTTCTGCGACTGATTGACCTGCACGTGCAGGCCGAAGTGATCGTACGGGCGCGAGCACTTGATCGTGCCTTTGATCAGCACCGACCCCGCCGCGTCGATCGTCGCGTTAGGCTCCACCGTGATCGTGACCTGGTTGAAGTCGTCGTATTCCACCGCGCCGATGTCGCACTTCCCGTCGCGCTGCACGTACCGCTGATCCACGGCGACATCGCAGTTCACGCCGGCATTGATGACGGGGCTGAACTGGTCAGGGAACATGGTCTGTGTCGGGCCACCGTTGTCCGCCAGGTCGTGGAGGAGCGAGTGCGCCACCTTGATGGCGGGGCCGGTGCCGCAGCTGTAGTCGTTGTCCACGACGTTCATACCCTGGAACACCAGCGCAACCGCATCGCCACAGTTCTTCAAGGGAGTCCCGTTGCCAGCGAGGATCGAGTTTCGAACCTGAGCGGAGGCGGGGTTGGGAATCGGAGAGCCGTATCGACCGATGCCCGGCCCGGGACCGTTTCGCGCCACCGTACTGTTGATCAGGTAAAACCCCGTTCCGTACCCATACTCGATGGCCGGCGACGGCGTGTAATTCGTGTTTCGGCTGACCGTACTGTTGATGATGGTCAGCGCGGACCCGGTGCCGGCGTGAATCGCCGCGCCACCCGAGTTGTCACGGACGGTGCTGTTGACGACGGAAACGCCCTGGTCGCTCCAGATGGCGGACCCGATCCCAACACCGCCAGTGATCGTCACGTTCTCGACGAAGATCGACCTGGTGGAGCGCAGGACGCCATAGTAGCCGCCGCCGCTGATGGTGATGCCCTTGTCCGCCGGGCCCTCGATGTTGAGCGGTCCATTCACATTGATGCCGGATTGCAGGGTGATGGTCTTGCCGGCCAGACTCGGGTCGAAGCGAATGGTCGGGGAGGTGAAATCCGACGCAAAACTGGCGGCCCACCGCAGCGAACCGACTTCGCTCCCGCCGCTCGTGTTGGTCACGAGCACGACGTTCTCGACGGTGAAGCGCGGTTCGAGGTTGCGCGGCATGGGTCTGGTCGAGGTGGGCTCCTCGGCGCAGGCGCCGAGTGCGACCAGTATGAACGGGAGCGGCCGGCGGCCGGCTCGCGCTGCAACGGTAAACATGGTCGTTCTCCTTGGGTGATTTCGTACCCGCAGAGAGGCGGAAACCGGGACCAAATCGAGCCACGTTGCGAGCCTCGCGGCCACGATCGCGGCGCTCCTGACATTCATCACAGGAATGCGCTTCTGCCCGACCGCCGACGATCCGAATGGGCATCGCGCGGCGAGGTCGCCGCGCGATGCTCGCACACTCGTTTACGTCGTCACTCGAACGCGACGCCGGACCTCCGTCGGGAGGACGTGCTCCGGGTAGTTCGCGGTCCGCGCCGTGACCGTTGCATTTCCACTCACGAACGCGCCGCTCTGTGGCGCGATCCCGATCGTGAAGAACGATGCGCCATCGGTGCAGACGAAGTCCTCGAGCGTGGCGGTTCCGACAACCGTCGACCAGCCGGCTCCGTTCTTCTGGTCCTGCCGCATCTCCACGACGACATCGAAGGTGTCGGTGGCCGAGCACGTTCCGGCGACCCTGACCGAGGCATAGCCCGTGGACGTGTTGAACGTGACGCGCTTGTCGAGGATGCTGAGCTCGACCGTGGTCGCGACCTGCTCCGGGCTTGGAGCGGCCGCGTCGGCCTGCTCGGCGCGCGGTAGGGCGATGGGTGCTGGGGCAGTCGTCTCGTCACTGCAGGCGCCGAGGATGGCGGTTGCGGTGAGGGCGGTGACGAAGGCGGCGGTCCGAGCGAGCAGCCGGTGGCCGGCTCGCGGTCTGATAAACGTCATGGTGATCTCCAGTAGAGTGAGTAAGGGGGGCTTCGTCCGTTAGGCGCAAAGGACGGGAGATCGAGCCACGTCGCGTTGCGCCGCGGCTGCCATGTCGGTCGACCAGTGGCCAACTCGCCAACTCTGGCGGGCTCGTCAATACGCGTCGAGCGCTTTCGGGCCGCGCTACGGGGGCGTCAAGCGAGGTGGAGTGCTGCGTTCGGTATCGTCCTTGCCGGAACACACGTTTAACACACGTTCGCAACGTTTCACCGAGGTCGGTGCCTAACGCCGGATGAATCCGTGCGAATGCTGATGCCTGCGCCGACGGCGGCCGGCCAGCGACTGTGAGTCACGGACCCTCGTGGGGGCGGGGGAACGTTTTGCGGGAGGGATTCATGTCGACTGCACACACTCGTTTCGTCGCCGCAGTTCTGACGCTGGTGTCGGTGACCGCGGTTCCGAGTCCTTCGGATGCGCAGGAGGGCGATCGCTATCGCGAGCTCGCGCAGCGGATCGTGCAAACGTCAGCCGCCGTCAAACCCGGTGAGGTGGTCTTCATCACAGGCGGCAAGCAGGCCATTCCGTTGATGGACGCGCTGCGAGTCCAGGTTACTCGCGCCGGCGGAATCGCGCTCTCCATGTTCGAGAGCGAAGCCGGATTCAGCGCGTTCTTCCGTGAGCTGCCGGAGCGGCATCTGCGACTCCACGACTCGGTCAGCACCGCCGTCATGGGCAATCAGCTCGAGCGCGCGGATGTGATGATCTGGCTGCCCGTTGTCGACAATCCGGACTCGCTGTTCCAGACCTTCACGTCGGACACGGCCCGGTGGGCGAAAATGATGCGGACCTGGAGTACGACCCAACAGCGATTCGACGACATGCGGAACAAGGCGCGCACGCGATTCGTGGCGTTAGGCTACCCGCCGATCCGGAACGAGATCGAGCGGAGCGGGATGGACTCGGCGAGCTTCGACCGGATGATCTGGGAAGCGATGACAACCGACTACGATCGGATCGCCGCCGCCGGACAGTCGATCAAGCGTCTGCTCGACGCCGGGAAGATTGTGCGCGTGACGACGCCCGAGGGGACCGATCTTCGCCTCACGCTCGGTGGTCGTCGGGCAGCCGTGATGGCCGGGTCTCTCACCGCGGAGCAGAAAAGGTCGAAGCTCGCCGCGCATCGCACGGTCGCGCTGCCTGGCGGTCGAGTCGCAGTGGCCCCGGTCGAGAGCTCGGTCACCGGCAAGGTGGTCGTGCCGCGCAACAATTGTCTCGGCGCGTCCCTCGTGAATGCGCGGTTCGAGCTCCGCGCCGGGAAGCTGACCGGCTTCCAGGCCGACAGCGGGGCATCGTGCGTCACGAACTACCTCAGCACGAGCAAAAGCCCGGGTGACAGGTTCGGCTCGCTGAGCATTGGGCTCAATCCGGCTCTCAAGCCCGTGCTGACGGGGGTCGGCTACTATCCGTCGGACGCGAGCGGTGCCGTCGTGCTTTCGATCGGGAACAACACCGACCTCGGTGGCAGGAACGTCACGCCAGGGGCGATTCCGTTCTGGCTGTCGCGGGCGACGGTGGAGATCGATGGGAAGGTGGTCGTGAAAGACGGCCAGGTCGTGAGCGACGTGGCGCAGAAGCCGTAACGAACGTGCGAGCACCTTGACGATATGCTGCGGCTCCGGCGTCGCGCGACGCCGGAGCTGCAGCCTATCGCCTAGCGTACCGAGATCGCCGCGAGCTTCCCGTTGCTCTGCGCAATGAACAGAATCCCCTGCGCGCTCAGCGTCAGGTGCCCGCCCGCGGGATACGACCACACGTGCGTGCGCGTCGCGAGATCCACCGCGTACGTCTTCGAGGCCGTGCTCACGAGCAGCAGGTTCTTCGTGGCGATCATCGGTCCCACCGGCTGACCGTCCGGCGGCGTCCACGACCACTGGAATGCGCCGTCGCTCTCCTGCCGGGCCTCGACCTGCGCGCCGTTCGCGACGTACACCACGCCGTTGGCGACCGTCGGCTGCCCGCGGAAGTTGGACGGGATCGCGTAGCCGATGCTGCGCGATTGCAGGTCGAACGAGATGAGTCGCTTCCCGTTCGTCGCCAGCACGTTCGACGCGCCGCCTAACGTCGGCGCCGTGTTCATCGACCAGCCGTCCCACACGAAGCCCGGGTCGGCGATCTCGTACAGGAGTGCCCCCGTCGCCGCGTCGGCCACGGTGAGCTTCGGCTGGTTGTTGCCGGTGTAGGCGTACACGCGCCCGTCACTCACCGCCGGTGTGAACTGGTCGTACTGATTGGTTGTTGCGAACCAGCGCTGCACGCCTTCCGTGGCGCTGAACGCGTACATGCCGCCGTAGTACCCGCCCGCCACGTACACGGACGTGCCAACGATCACCGGAGCGAAATACCGGGACCACTGGTTGAGGTACGGGCTCTTGAATCGCACCGAGCCGTTCGTCGCGTCGAGCGCATACAGGAACGAATCCCCGTGGCCGCCGGTCTGGAGGTACACCGTGTTGTCGGCATAGGCGGGCGGATGCACCGAGTGGATGTTGCCGAAGTTACGCGACCATTGCTCGGCGCCGGTGCGCGCGTCGAGCGATTTCGCATCCTGGATGCCGAAGTACGCGTTCGTTGACACGAACACTCTCCCGTCACCTGCCGTCACGGGATTGAGCGCGGCAGTGGACACGGTTCTCGACCAGAGCTCCTGGAACACACGAGGGTCCATGGCCACGGGGTTGTATCCCGTATGGCTCGCGTTCCCCTGATAGGTGGTCCACTCGACCGCTCCGCTCCAGTCGGCGATTGTCGGCCTAACGGTGATCGTGTCCCGCGCCGACGCACCGCCGCTGAACGCGGCGATGATCGCGCTCCCCGGCGCGACGCCGGCGACGAGCCCCGTAGCGCTCACCGTGGCAACGGCCGGCGACGTCGTCCCCCAGTTGACGACCGCGTCAGGAATGACCTGGTCATGGAAATCGCGAACCGTGGCCGAGAGCTGCAGCGTGCTGCCCGAGTCGATGACGGGATTGCGCGGCGTGATGTCGATGGCTGCGACGATCCCGAGCTCGAGTCGGAAGGCGAGCGTGAGAGACTTGCTCTTCAGAACGCCGGCGAAGCCGGCAGGCACGTTCTTCAGGTCCCTTGCGCTGGAGACGACGCGGATGTCCGCGAAGCCCAGCTTGCGGTCGATGATCCACACCTCGGCGCGGTAGTCGTCGGGCGTGATGTTGGCCGGCTTCGTGGACCAGACCGCCGAGTACGACTGGGCGGCCGCATCCACGGCAATCGATGCCGACGGGAACGTGACCAGCGGCACGGTGCAGGGGAGCGCCGCGACGCGGCAGATGCGGATCTGTGGTTGAAGGCCGGGGTCGAACGTGCCGCCATAGCTGGTCGTGGGAGCGACCGGCGGGAGCCAGTAGAAGTGGCGGTCCGCGAGGGTGTCGTGGGCGGCGTCGGAAATCAGGGCGACGGGCCTGAGTGACGTGGGCAGCGTAGCCGACGGCGACGACGGCGCGGTCGGTTCATCCGCGCCCGAACAGGCTGTGAGGACGGTCAGGCTCGCGAGAGCGGAGACGAGCGCGAGACGGAGACTGCTCGTCAGGCGGGACGAACGGACTCGGCGACCAGGCATGAGGCGGTTCGGTATCGGGTTGGGTGCGACGGAGCGGGAGCGCGAGCCACGATAATACCGACAGCGGGCCAGCGAACGCTGTGAGGTTTCACCCGCGCCCGGAGGGTTCAGGGCGAACACGTGCGCGGGGGCGAGCCGACGGAGCGAGGGACGATCGGGCGACGTCGCCCGAACCCGCGGGCCTAACGAGCGCTGTTTGGCCGCTTGGTATATGTTGGACGACGAAGGCCGACGGTCAGCAAAACCAAGGCGTCCACAGTAGCATCGGCGGCGCGGCTCGGCCACGGACAGAAGTACAGGTCAGCGCGGCCAAAGCGACCGAACGGCGTTTCGTCCCACTACTGGTCGCAGCGGCAGGTCGGGCGGCGTCCGTCCGTCAGGTCTCAGCGTGCCGCGGCCGATTTGGCCGCAGCAACCACCGCCTGCGCAGCGAGCCGCGGCTGCGCGCGACGGTTCCTCTCGAGCACGACCCGCGCGGCCCGCAACACCGGCGCGGCGTCCGCGACGCGGCCGCTCGCCGCGAGCGCCTGCCCGTACGCGAGCAGGGCATCGCCCGCACGCCAGTTGTCCCCACCGAACTGGAGCCGCGCGTCCTCCACAACCCGCTCCAACATCGGCAGCGCCTCACCGCTGCGGTTCAGCGCCAGCAATGCCTTGCCGAGCGTGAGTCGCACATTGATGTGCGCCGTGCGATGTTCGGGTTTCTCGGCGTCGAGCTGCTGAAGCGCCGCACGCGCCAACGACTCCGCTTCCGCCGCAGCGCCGTTGTCGGTCAGCGCGTACGCCAGGCTGCCTGACGTGGCGATCGTGATGAGATGGCTGTCGCCGAGCAGGTCGCGGTACAGGGCGTGGGATTGACGCAGCAGCGGAATGGCGCCGGCGCCGTCGCCGCTGTACAGCCGCACCAGGGCGATCCCGGCGAGGTCGTAGGCGACCTTCACGTCGCGCTCGCCGGACAGCGCGCGGTGTATCGTGAGCGCTTGATCCAGTGCCTTCTCCGCCTCGGCAAAGTCACCCTTGAGCCGGAGGACCGTACCGACGTTCTGCAGGCTCGCGGCGACGAACGAGTGCTTGTCGCCGAACATCTGCCGATCGAGCGCGAGCGCTTTGCGGACGAGCGAGTCCGCCTCATCGAGCCGCCCCAATTGATTCGCCAGCAGGTTCGCGAGGTTGTTCATGCTGATGGTCACACTCGGGTGCGCGTCGCCTAACGCTTTTCGCTTCGCCGCCAGCGCGCGCCGGTGGTACGACAGCGCGTCCTCGTACCTCCCGCGCATCTGGAGCGTCATCGCGAGGTTCTGCATCGAGCGCGCAGTCGCCGCGTGGCCCTCGCCCAGCCGCGCGAGCTTGATGTGGAGCCCGCGCTGGTGCAGCGACTCCGCCTCGGCGTACGCCCCCTTTCGGAAGCGGAGCAGCCCCAGATTGTTCAGGGCGTCCGAGACCTCAACCGACGAGTCCCCGAAGATCGCCTGGCGAGTCGCGAGCGCCTCACGGTACAGGGGCTCGGCTTCATCGAGCTTCGTCCGCTCCTCGAGGAGCGTCGCGAGGTTCTCGGCCGTCGTCGCCGTTTGAGGGTGGCGGTTGCCGAGCAGGCGGCGACGCTGGTCCAGCGCGCGGCGCAGGAGCAGCTCCGCGTCATCGAGCTTGTCCAGCTTCGTCAGTGTCGTGCCCAGCAAGTCCATGGTCGCGACGACGCTCGTGTCGACCGGCCCGTGGAGGGCGGTGCGTTGTGCGAGGGAGCGCTCGAGGAGCGATGCCGCCTTCTCGTAGAGCCCGAGGCCCGTGTACACGCGTCCAAGCACGCTGCGCAGCTCCGCCTGAACCTCGGGTTGCCCGGAGAGCGTCGAGTCGATCCGAGCGGCGCCGCGGTCGAGCAGCTCGCGCGCGGACACACCACCACCGTCCGGTTCCTTCCATCCGCTCGGATCGGCCATGTCGAACACGCGAACGAGAAAGCGCTCCACCTCCCATGCCTTGCGCGCCTCGACCTCGGCGCGATGACGCAGCACGCGCTCGCGACTGGCCGCTCCCGCGAGCCCGAGCGCGAGGAGCGAAGCGATGGCGACGCCAACGCGGTGGCGGCCGACGAACTTGGCGACGCGGTGCGAAGCGCTGTCGGCTCTCGCGGCAATGGCGTGCCCGTCGAGAAACCGCTGCAGGTCCTGCGCGAGCGCAGCCGGCGACTGGTAGCGACGCTCGACGTCCTTCTGCAGCGCCGTCATCACGATGAGGTCGAGGTCACCGCGGATGCGACGCTGGCGCGATGCGGGCGCCTTGCTCGACGGCTTCGGAGGCATGTGCTCGCAGACGATCCGCTCCAGCTCAGCCGGCGTCTTGCCTCGGACGTCGTACGGGCGCTCGCCGGTCAGCAGGACGTAGAGCAGCACACCTAACGAATACACGTCCGTGCCGGTACTGATCGGCCGCCCGAGGATCTGCTCCGGCGCGGCGAACTCCGGCGTCATCGCCTGCATCTCCGTGCGAGGCGCATCGTCGCTCCCCGGGTCGGCATCGAGCAGCTTCGCGATGCCGAAGTCGAGCAGCTTTACCTGGCCCTCGGGCGTCACGAGGATGTTCGACGGCTTCAGGTCCCGATGAATGATCAGATGCTGGTGCGCGTACGTCACCGCCTCGCACACCCGAGCCACGAGCTCCAGCCGGCGATCGAGCGGCATGTCGCGAGATTCGCAGTACCGGTCGATCGGCTCGCCCTCGACGAGCTCCATCACGAAGTACGGCAGGCCGCCGGGCGTGATTCCGCCGTCGAACAACCGGGAGATTCCCGGATGCGCGAGTCGGGCGAGCAGTCGGCGCTCCTCGATGAATCGCCGAAGGACTCCTGGCGCGGCCTGCTGAATCAGCTTGATGGCAACGCGCTGCTCGAACTGCCCGTCGACGCGCTCGCCCAGGAACACGCGTCCCATGCCGCCGCGCCCGATCTCGTGCATGACGCGGAACGGTCCGATGCGCTCCGGCACCGGGCCGCCGAGCGCCGTCGCGGCTTCGAGAACCGATGACGCGATACGTGCCGCCGGGGCGTCGAGAATACCATCGGAGTTGTACACCCGCAGCAGCTCCAGCACCTCGTCACGCAGGGCGAGGTCACCGTCGCAGGCGCCCGCGACGAACGCCGGTTGTGCGATGAGCGGAAGGTCGACGGCGGCGTCGAAGATGCTGTCGACGCGAGCGGACCGATCGGCAGGCGAAATGCTCACGACCGTTACCTCAGGTGGTTAGGCTGCCCACTGGTCAGGCGAGTCTTCCGTCGAGAGCTCGCGATACAGCCAGCTCTTCGCCTTTGCCCAGTCGCGCTTCACGGTGCGCAAGCCGACGCCGAGCGCTTCGGCGGTCTCTTCCTCGGTCATACCGCCGAAGAAGCGACACTCGACGACCTGCGCCTGGCGC
>Ga0075420_100002532_pt1 | contig 15816 bp, 17 predicted proteins | sample SoiMetdeltSBSDD4_FD_75296 | JGI IMG/M metagenome (GOLD analysis project Ga0075420, IMG submission 75296) | Bulk soil microbial communities from a Populus tree surrounding site in Tennessee, USA - Soil MetaG P. deltoides SBSDD4 | ecosystem: Environmental > Terrestrial > Soil > Tree plantation... | reverse complement strand
TGTTCTGGTACCAGAGGTCGAGCGAGAGGGTGACGTCGTGCTCCTCGAACACGGCCTGCCAGGCGAGCATGTCGGGGCTCTCGGTGTCCAGGAGCGTGCCGTCGAAGTCGAAGATGAGCGCCCGAATCGCCACGGTCACCTCGATGCGGATGTGGTGCTGGCGTCCCGGGTCGGCGAGGCGACGCCGGGATGGCCGAGGGCCACTATACCGCGTCGGTATCCGTCGTCGGTCTCAGCCACCCACCACGGCGCCGGTGGCGTCGTACCCCCAGATCCAGTCGTACCCGGCGACGAACGCGTCCGGATTCTCGCGCATGCGGGCGTTGCGGGCGGCGATCTCGGCCGGCTCGGTGCGCTGGACGTCGCGGCCCCGGTCGCGCGAGGCGATTTGCAGCCCGGCCGTGCGCTCTTGCCGGAGTGCGACGTACGAGGCGATGCCCCGAGGCGGATCGTCGCGGTGCGCGGCGAGGCAGCGCGCCAGGACCAGCCCGTCCTCGATGCTCTGGCTGGCGCCCTGGCCCATGAACGGCATCATCGGGTGGGCGGCGTCGCCCAGCAGCGTCACGCGGCCACGGGTCCAGGTCGCCAGCGGTGGCCGGTCGAACAGGGCCCAGCGGTAGATCGAGTCGGTGCCGGCGATCAGCGCCCGTGCATGGTGATGCCAGCCGGCGAAGTCCGCCAGCGCCGCGTCGCGGTCGCCGCGTGCCGACCAGGATTCTTCACCCCAAGCGTCGTCGCTCTGGTTGATGCCGACCCAGTTGATGAATCGGCCGGCCGAGACGTAGTAGATGATGAACTGCCGGCGCGGCCCCCAGAAGGAGTGCTGGCGTACCTCCAGCCCGATCTCCCGGCCGACCGAAGCGGGTGCGAGGCCGCGCCAGGCGACCTGCCGCGACCAGATCGGCCGGTCCGGCCCCATGACGTACTCGCGGACCACCGAGTGGATGCCGTCGGCGCCGATCAGCAGGTCGCCGGTCGCCACGCGCCCGTCCGCGAAGCGGATCGTGACCTCCTGGCCGCGCTGCTCGACGGTGACACAGCGCGCACCGAGTGTGATGTGCTCGTCCCCGAGGGTGCTGCGGAGGACGTCGTGGAGGTCGGCGCGATGCACGTTGTAGGCGGGGGCGCCCCAGCGGGCCACCGCCGCGTCCCTGAGCGGCATGCGGACGAGGATGGACCCGTCCTGCCAATCGCGGGAGTCTATCGACTCTGGAACGACGACGACGTGGGCGAGCGCCTCTTCGAGCCCGAGGTGGTGGAGCACCTTGACGGCGTTCGGGCCGAGCAGGAGTCCCGCGCCGACCTCGCGCAGGACGGCGGCCTGCTCGTAGACGTGGACGTCGATGCCGGCCCGGCGCAGGGCGAGGGCGGCCGTCAGCCCGCCGATCCCGGCGCCGGCGATGAGCACGCGCACGGTGCCTCCCCTCCCGATCTGAGCGATGTCGGCTGATCGTAGCGCACCGGGCCGTCGACGCTCGACAGGCGCCGGTCCCGGTACGATTCCCTGCATGGGCAGCATGAGCGCCGACCGCCTGGGCTACACGACGCGCTGGCGGGTCCGCACCTACGAGCTGGACATGAACGGCCACGTCAACAACGCGGTCTACCTGAACTGGGCCGAGCAGCTCGCCACCGAGCACGTCGAGGCGGCCGGGTTCGGGCGGGAGTGGACCGCCGTTCAGCGGGGTGCCTGGGTGGTCCGTCGCCACGAGATCACCTACCGGACGCCGGCCGTCTACGGCGACGAGCTGGAGCTGACCACGCGGGCAGCTTCGATCAAGGGGGCGCGCGGCTTCCGCGACACCACGATCACGCGCGTCGCGGATGGCGCCCCGATCGCCGAGATCCACACCGAGTGGGTCTGGGTGCGGCTGCCGGAGGGGCGCCCGGCTCGCCCGCCGGACGACCTGGTGCGCTTCTTCACACCTGAAGCCTGACGTTTGCCTGGCGGGTTCACGTCAGTTGGATCTCGGGTGCGCTCCAGGATGTGAGGCCGGTCACAGGGTGGCCGCCACGGCCGTGCTAGAGTAGGCGCACCGACTCGCGACGGTTCTGGCTGAGGATGCGTGTGAGACCTCCGGTGGTGACCCGACGCCGCCTCGTCCAGGGTGGCCTGGCAATCGCGGGTACATGCGTGCTCGCGGGCTGCGGGCTGCTGCCGTCTGATGTCCCGCAGCCAGCAAGGGTGCGCCGCATCGGCACCCTCGTTGCAGGAGCGACCGGTACCCCGATCGCCGACCCGTTTCGTCGGACCCTCCGCGAGCTTGGCTACGACTCAAGTGTCATCGAGGCGCGATTCGCGGAGCCGCGCGACGAGCGCTTCCCGATGCTGGCTGCTGAGCTCGTCAGCATCCCGGTGGACGTGATCGTCACGACGACAACGCGCACGGCGCAGGCCGCGCGTGGCGTCACGTCCACAGCCCCGATCGTCTTCATCGCGGTCGGCGATCCGGTCGGTCAAGGGTTCGTCGCCAGCCTCGCCCACCCCGGGGGCAACATGACGGGGCTGACGAGCATCTCGCCGCGGCTCAACGGCAAGCGGCTCGAGCTGCTCCGCGAGGCGTTCCCTGATATCTCCCGCGTCGCCGTCGTCTTCGACGTCCACGATGCGGACAGCGCCTCTGAGCTGAAGTCGCTGCGGGCGTCCGCGCCGGCGCTGGGACTGCACCTCCAGCCGATCGCCACCGTCATCGACGAGGACTACGACGGCGTGGCCGAGACGATGAAGAGTGGGCGGGCCGATGCCTTGCTGGCGCTTGGTGGGTTCGCCGTGAGCAACTACGTGGCGAGCCGACTGCTCGCGGTGGCTCACAGTGCTCGGGTGCCCGCCATGTTTTCGGCCCCCAAGCTGGCGGAGATGGGTGGGCTCATGGCGTACGGGCCGAGCTTCGACGACCAGGCCCGCCGGGCCGCGATCTACGTCGATCGGATCCTGCGGGGCGCAAAGCCGGCCGACCTCCCCGTCGAGCAGCCCTCGCGGTTCGACTTCGCGATCAACCTGAATGCCGCCAGGACGCTCGGCAGAACTCTGCCGCAGTCGATCCTGGCGCAGGCGACCCAGGTCATCCAGTAGGCTCGGGCTTCGCGCGGAGCAGGCGGACCAGCAGCCAGACGAGCCCGGCAGCGACGGCCAGCGCCGTCAGCAGGGTCACGGCGTCGTCGAGGTAGTCCAGGAGCGAGACCCAGCTCGCGCCGAACCACCAGCCGAGTGTCAGGAGCTGGGCCGTCCAGATCGTCTCGCCGACGGCCGCCCAGGCCAGGAACCGGGGGAGCGGATAGGTGCTGGCGCCGGCCGCCAGGTTCGTCGGGAGCGCCAGCCCGGTCAGCAGGCAACGGGTCACCAGCACCAGCCAGCCGCCCCAGCGCTCGAACCGCTGCTCGGCGGCGGCGATCCGCGCCCGGGTCAGGCCGATCCGCGCGCCGACCCGATCGATCACGACGTGGCCGCCCCAGCGCCCCAGGCTGTAGCTGGTGACGTCGCCGAGCACCGCCGCTGCCAGGATGATGCCGAACAGCAGCCGGAAGTCCGGGTCGCCGTCCGTGGTGAACGAGCCGGCCGCCAGGACCACCACCGTGCTGGGCAGCGGCACGCCGATCGAGCCGACCAGCACGGTCAGCGCCGCCACCGGGTAGGTGTAGACGGCCAGCCAGGCGAGGAGCGCGGTCGCGAGGTCGCTCACGGCGGCGGCCTGGGGCGATCCGGCCCGCCATCCTTCGGTTTCGGTTGCGGCGTCGGCGGGAGCGGCGGGGGCGTGGCGCCGACCGGCGTGGGCGGCCCCGGGTGGCTCTCCTGCCAGGCGCTGACCGTCTCGCGGACGATCGTCACCACCTGGTCGGAGGTGCGCCCGGAGTCGCGCGCGATCTGCCGCAAGGGCCGCACCCGTCGACCTTCGGGCTCGACGCCGAGGGCGCGGTACAGCTCCGGCTCGGGGACGCGATACGCCCGCCCGACGTACGGCACGCTCATCCAGTCGGCGATCAGGGCGACGTCGGTCTGGCGCGGCGGCGGGGGCGGCCCGAGCAGCCGGTGGCCAAGCCGCCAGGCGGCCCGCCCGCCGAGCAGCAGCACGACGACCAGCGCGACCGTGACGCCGGCGAGCAGGAGCGGTCGGCGCCTGAGCGTGGTCATCAGTAGGCAGTGGGCAGTCGCCAGTGGGCAGTCGTCGATCGTGCATGCTCGGCAGCCAGTTGCCGTCGTCGGGCTCCGCCCACTGGCGACTGCCTACTGCCCACTGCCTACTGCCCACTGTAATGGCAGGCGTACCGTGAGCGTCGTGCCGACGCCCGGCTCGCTGGTCACGCCGATCTCACCGCCGTGCTGCTCCACGATCTGGCGGGCGCCGGCCAGTCCGAGGCCGGTCCCTCGGAGCTGGTCGCCGACGTTGCTCGCGCGGTAGAACCGCTCGAAGATGCGCGGCAGATCCTCGGCGGGGATCCCGATGCCCTGGTCGCGGACCTCCAGGACCGCCCAGTCACCGGGATCCTCTTCCAGGCGGACGGCCAGCTCGATGTTGCCGCCGCTCGGGCTGTACTTCACGGCGTTCGTCAGCAGGTTCAGCACCACCCGTTCGAGGCGGGCGGCGTCGACCAGCCCGACGATCGGCCCGTCGGCGACGACGTGCAGGCGGTGGTCGTCGGTCGTCCGCTGGACGTCGGCGACCGACTTCTGGACCAGCCCGACGAGGTCGCACGGCTCGCGCCGCAGCTCGAGCGGGCGGCCAGCCTCGATCCGAGCGACGTCCAGCAGGTCGTCGATCATCCGGGCCATCAGGGCGGTCTGCTCCTCGATCCGCCCGAGGCGCTCGGTCAGCTCCTCGGTGGTCATCACGGCGCCGCGCGTCAGCCGACGCTGGAGGAGCTGGGCCAGCCCGCGGATCGAGGTCAGCGGCGTCCGGAGGTCGTGCGAGATCGTGGCGAGCGTCTCGTCGCGCGCCCGCAGCGACGCCTCGGCCTCGGCGCGGGCTTGCGCCAGTCCGGCCCGCTCGTCCTCGGCGCGCTTCCGCTCGACGGCGTAGTGGATCGAGCGGGTCAGCGTCTTGCCGTCCGCCTGGCCCTTGACGAGGTAGTCCTGGGCGCCCTCGCGGACGGCCCGGATCGCCATCGCCTCGTCGTCGAGGCCGCTCAGCACGACGATCGGGGTGCGGGGCGCGGCGCGGACCAGCCGCGCGAAGGTGCCGAACCCCTGGCTGTCCGGCAGCGAGAGGTCGAGCAGGACGACGTCGATCTCGCCCTGCGCGAGCCGTTGGAGGGCGGTGGCCAGGCGGTCGACCTGTTCGAGGCGCAACGAGCCGCCTGCGAATGCGGGGTCGAGCGCCCCGTCGTCGAGCGCCTCCTGGATCAGGTCGACGTCGGCCGGGTTGTCCTCGACCAGCAGGACGCGCACGACGGCCCGGGTGATGGGCGAGCCGGTCATGGCGCGGTCACTTCGATCGGCACTCGCGTTCACTCCGGCGGGAGCTTGACGATCGCCAGCCAGAAGCTGTCGATGGAGCGGACGACCTCGATGAAGGCGTCCAGGTCGACCGGCTTCTTGACGTAGCAGTTGGCGTGCAGGTTATAGCTCTCCAGGATATCCTGCTCCGCTCCGGACGTGGTCAGCACCACCACCGGGATGCGCCGGAAGTCCGGATCGGCCTTGATCTCGGCCAGGACCTCGCGGCCGTCCTTCTTCGGCAGGTTCAGATCCAGCAGGATCAGGTCCGGGTGGGGCGCCTCGGCGTGCCGGCCCTCGCGCCGCAGGAATTCGAGCGCCTCGACGCCGTCGTTGACGACGCTCAGGTTGTTGGCGACCCGGGTATCTTCGAGCGCTTCGCGCGTCAGGTCGATGTCGGAGGGGCTGTCCTCGACGAGCAGGATCTCGATCGGCGTGACGGGTCCGCTCATGGGGCTGCTTCTCCAGCGTCTGGGATGGTGAACCGAAAGGTGGAGCCGCCGCCGGGCGTCTCGTCGACCCAGAGGGTGCCGCCGCGCCGCTCGACGATCTTCTTGCAGACGGCCAGCCCGATGCCGGTCCCGCCGTACTCGTCGCGCCCGTGCAGGCGCTGGAACAAGACGAACACGCGCTCTCGGTACTCGGGGGCGATGCCGATGCCATTATCGCGGACGGAGAACAGCCACGCGCCATCCTGACGCTCGGCGCCGACGTGGATGCAGGGCGGCGCCTCACCGCGAAACTTGATGGCGTTCGCCACCAGGTTCTGGAACAACTGGGTGAGCTGGGTGGGGTCGCCGTCGACGGTCGGGAGCGGGTCGCGGGAGATGGTGGCGCCGCTCTCCTCGATCGCGATGCGCAAGCTCGACTCGGTGCGGTCGAGCACCGCGTCGAGGTCCACGGGCTCCATCGCGACGTCGCGCCGGCCGACCCGAGAGTAGGTCAGCAGGTCGGAGATCAGCGTCTGCATCCGCCGTCCGCCGTCCACGGCGTACCCGATGTACTTCTCGGCCCGCTCGTCGAGCTGGCCGCCGTACCGGCGCTCCAGCAGCTGGAGGTAGCTGACGACGGCCCGCAGCGGCTCCTGGAGGTCGTGCGAGGCGACGTAGGCGAACTGCTCCAGGTCGGCGTTCGAGCGGGCCAGCTCGCTGGCGCGCTCTTCGAGGGTCCGCTCGGCCGCCCGGCGCTCGGTGACGTCGCGGAACGTCAGCACGGCGCCGACGACGGCGCCGCCGGGGTCGCGGATCGGGGCGCAGGCGTACTCGATCGGGAGCCGGCCGCCGTCGTCGCGCAGCAGGTCGCCGGCGCCGCGCTCGACGACGCCGAACTCGAGCGCGGCGGCGATCGGCGACATCGGCACGATCGCATCCTCGGGAGACCCCCTCCCCGGCCCATCATGCCTTCCTCGAAGTTCGCTGGACTCCGGCGCTGCGCGCCCATGGGGCCCCTCATCCCCACGGCCCCCTGCGAAGGGGAGGGAGTCAGGCGCCCCCTCCCCTCGCAGGGGAAGGGGCTGGGGGGTGGGGTCCGGCGTCGGCTCGATCGCCGGGACGACCGCCCGCTCGACCAGCGCCACCTCCGTCAGCCCGAGCATCTCGGCAGCCGCCGGATTGGCGAACGTCACCCGGCCGGCCCGGTCCAGCCCGACGATCCCCTCGGCGGCGGTGTCGAGGATCGCCTGGCCCTGGACGATCGTCGCCTGGAGCTGCTCGGCCATCAGATCGAAGGCGGCGCCGGCCCTGCCGATCTCATCGTCACGTTCGAGGCCGATCCGCTGACTCAGGTTCCCGCCGGCGATGCTCCCCGCCGTCGTCGCGAGTCGGATGATGGGCGGGACGATGTTCGCGGTCAGGATCAGGGCCATGACGACGGCGAGGCCGACCGCGAGGATCGTGCCGACGATCAGGACGATCTGGAGGCGCTCGCTGGCGGCGGCGGCCTCGGCCTGGCGCTGCCCGAGGAGCTGTTCCTCGACGGCGAGCGCCTCGTCGAACGTCACGCGGATGCTGCCGAAGCGGCGCCGCCCCTCGCCGGTCGCCACCCAGGCGGTGAGGTCGTCGGCCGGACGGGTGCCGGCCCCGACCTCACGGCGCAGCGCGATCCCGGGCTCGGTGACGAGCCGGCGCCAGTCGCTCGCCTGGGCCTCGATCGAGCGCCAGCGGGCGACCTGGACCGGATTGTCCGCGGTGAGCGCCTGGAGGTCGGTCAGCTCCTGATCGAGTCTGGCGCTTCCCCGCCAGTACGGCTCCAGGAAGGCGTCGTCGTTGGCGATCAGGAACCCTCGGTAGCCGGTCTCCATGTCGACCAGGTTGGCGAGCAGCGCGTTGGCCGTGCCGATGACCTGGAAGGTGTGGATAACGGCAGTCGTCGCCTCCTGATTCAGGCTGGTGGTGCGATAGGCGGCGCTCGAGAGCAGGATCAGCACGGTCAGGACGACCCCGAACGCGCCAAGCAGCTTGGCGCGCACGGGAACGTTCGCGAGGCGAGACATCGAGGTGCGGGACTCCCGGGGGCGTAGGGTCAGGCCTGGCCGGCCCGGCGGAAGGCGTCCATCGTGATGAAGATCGAGGGCGGCCACGACGCGGGATCGGCCGTGTTCGCGCCGATCATCTCGGCGACGGGCTTGAACTGGTTGGGGTCGTAGGGACGGTCGGCCGGCGCCTTGAGGGTCGGCGCGAGGGCGGCGAGCCGGTCGGCCAGCTCAGCGCTCTCGCGCAGCATCGTCGCGGCGGCGTCGCCCTCCAGGATGTTCTCGCGCGCGACGCCGTCCAGCCCGCCGAAGCGGTGGCCCATCATCAGCCGCTTCGGGCGGATGTCCTCGCGGAGCTTCTTGAGGCTGGCGCGGTAGCCGTTCGGGTGCTCGATCAGCGGGAACGAGCCGTGGGCGCCCCGCCCCTGGATCGAGTCGCCGGTGAAGGCGAGATCCGCGCCGTCGAGGACGAAGGTCACGGCGCCGGCCGAGTGGCCGGGGGTGTGGATGGTGGTGAGGGTGACGCCGCCGCCGAGGTCGATGCGGTCGCCGTCTTCGAGGGCGCGGTCGGCGCCCATCTCGCCGGAGAGGTTCTCCAGCAGCATGGCGTCGTGGGCGGCGTAGGCGGCCGGATCGTCGATGAACGTGAAGCGGACGCCCTGGTAGCCCCGGATGTGGGACGTTCGGTCGGCGAGCAATTCGGCGTCGGCCGCATGGAGTGCGATCTTCGCGTCGGGCGCCCGCTGCTTGCCGGTGCCGGCGCCGCCGATGTGGTCCCAGTGGCCGTGGGAGGCGAGGATCCAGCGGACGTCTGCGAGCTTGATGCCCTGGGCCGCAAGGGCCGGCTCGATGGCGCCTTCCGGCGAGCCGGCCACGCCGACGTCGATCAGGGCCGGCTCGGGGGCGTCGATGTAGTAGACGAAGACGGTGCCGGCGGGTCCGAAGGGGCAGGCGATCGGGATGATCCGGGCTGGCTCGGGCACAGCGCTGTCCTCCAGGCGGGGCAGTCGGGCGTCCGTCATCGTCGAACGGACGCCGGCACCCGGGAGTATGGCTGCGCGCGGCACAGTGCGCCAACGAATGCCCGACCCTCACCTCGGTCCGTGTTCTGGCGTGCCATACTTTTGCAGGGGAGGCCGAGATGGTACGAGAGATCGCCAGAGGTATCACCGTCGATTCGGACGTGATGGTCGGGAAGCCGGTCATCAAGGGTACGCGCATGCCGGTCGAGCTCGTGCTCGCCAAGCTCTCGGAGAACCCGAATCCGGACGATCTCCTCGCCGACTACCCACACCTGACCCTCGATCAGGTGAAGGGTTGCCTCCGCTACGCCTCCCATTACTCCCCGGAGGCAGGCCGCGCGTGAGCGACGACCTGTTCCCGTTCGAGCTTGACGGCGTCACCGTCCTGAGCGAGACCGAGATCCGCTACGACGACAAGGTCTGGCGGGCGGGCCGCGGCCGCCTGCTGGGGCAGTTCACGCTGCGGCCGGGCTGGCTGCGCCAGGGCGGCGTCGTCGAGACGGAGCCGGAGGGGGATCTGTGGCTCTCCGACTCCGAGACGCTGGAGCCGAGCGTCGGGCCGGCCTGGGTCGGCTGCGCCTACATCCCGACGCCCGAGTACGTGCGTCAGCAGGTGATCCGTCGCCGGGCGGGACTTCCGCTGGCGGAGCGCCGCTGGCAGGAGATCCGGGCGAACCCAGGCAGGAGACCGTAGGGCCGTGGAATGATGAAGCTTGGCGAGATAGGTCGGTACGCCCAGAGTGCCCCTACCCCCAGCCCCTCCCCCGTGCGCGGGGGAGCAGGGTGCTCGGAGGCCCCCCTTCCCCACGCATGGGGGAAGGGGTCGGGGGTTAGGGGCTCCCCGGCGCTACCGACGGCTCGCACCCTTCCGCTCCTGCCCACTGCCCACCGCCCACTCGTTACTTGCCCTTGTCGTGGTGCTCCTCACGGTGGTGCTTCATCACGGTGCGGGCGGCCACTTCTTCTGCCCGCTTGCCGTAGCGATGGTCCTTCTTGGCCTCGTCGACGATGTGCTCGTACATCCGCTGCTCTTTCTTGCCGACGCCCTGCAGGTGCTTGTCCTTTGGCATCTTCGGCCTCCTTTCGGCCTCTCTTCTGAAGGCATCTGAGGCAGATCGCGTGCCGTGTCCAGGGCGTTGCTTCGTCATGGCATCGCGCAGGAAACACGGTCTGGGCACGGGGCTTGCGGCCACTCTTCAGTGAGGGCAGTGACGTCCCGGCCCGACCGGGACGGAGCGCTCTCGGCTCTCAAGACGATGCTCACAAGGAGGAACAGCAGTGTTCAACCAGAGCAAGATCAAGGAGCACATGCCGGTCGTCTGCTCGAACTACGGTCAGTTCGCCACCGTGGACCACATGGATGGCGACTACATCAAGTTGACGAAGGACCAGCAGGGGCAGCACCACTGGATCCCGACGTCCTGGGTGACGCGCGTGGACGACAAGATGCACGTGGACCGGCCGGGCCAGCAGGCGATGCGGGAGTGGTTCTCCAGCCCGCCGGCGGGGGCCGGGACGCAGACCAAGCGGTAAGCTGGCTCCCGTAGCTCGATAGCTCCCTCAACAGTGCCGCCCCGGCCACCGGGGCGGCACTGCTTTTGCCCAGAGTCAGGTCCAGACGCCCCTTGTCGTGAGGTGCGGACTCCCTGATGCAGGAGGCAAGGACCGGGCGATGGAGACCTGGGACCTCTGGTTTCCCGATTCCGGCGCGACCGGATTGGCGTTCGCGCGCGGGCGCCTCGACCCGACCGACGTGCTCTGGGTCCATGCGGCGCCGCCGAGCCTGGACGTGACCGTGAGAGACGCCGAGGAGCGGGTCGTCGCGCGCGGCAAGGCGTTACCGCGCGTCGGGAAGCGGCTCCCGCTGATCCGCCTCGCGCGGAAGGGCGACGCCATCGAGCGCGAGGACCGCTGGCCGACGCAGGCCGACCTCGGCGTGCTGGTGATCCTGCCGGGCGGCGAGGTCGGCCGTCTGACGTCCTGGTGGAACGCCGAGGACGGCAGCGAGTGGCGCTGGCAGGTGGAGTTCTACAACCACGCCTGATCCACGGAGCATGGCGCAACGGAGCCGCGCCCGGGCTTCCGGGCACGGCAGGAGCCACGAGTCAGTTCGATCTACTGACTCCTGGATGCTGACTCCTGACTCCTCCAAACGATGCGCCAGACCCGTGTGGCGGTCCAGCCCTGGTTCGGCTGCGGCGGCTGCTCCAGCCGGTTCAGGGCGCCGTCCACCAGCTCGTCGATGGTGGTGACGTTCACGGCGATCCGGCCGTCCTCGTCGCCCCGGAAGAACTCCGGGAAGCCGCCGATCTCGGCGCAGGCGGTCAGGATGCGCGCTTCCAGGTCGTCGGCGAGGGCGTCGTGGCCGTGGCGCCGCAGCCCGTCCGCGATGACGCCGGTGTCCATCGGCCACGCCGAGCCGTTGTGGTAGCTGCCGGGCCGAAAGCGGGCGGCGCCGGTCGAACGGGTGCGGATGCCGGCGCCGGCCAGCAGGTCGTCCTGGAAGAGACGGCCGATCAGGCGCTCGCGGAGGCCGGCCACGTCGTCGCCATCCAGCAGGCGGCTGGCGAGCAGGTGGCCGGGGCTCGACGCGACGACCCGGGCCGGGCGCCCGCGCGGCGACGTGTCAAAGGTGAGGGCCAGCGCGAACGTGTCCAGGTCAGCCTGCCAGAAGTCGCGCAGGACCCGCGCTCGGAGGTCGGCCGCCCGCGCCCGCAGCTCCGCCACCCACCGCGCCTCTACCTGCGCCCGCGCTCCCGTCGGTGTCCTGCCTCCTCGCCCCTCGCCCCTCGTCCCTCGCCGCTCAAGGATCTCCGCCACCCCCAGCAGCGCGTCGTAGGCGTACCCCTGGACCGCCACCGGCGCGTACGGCCGCTCGACGTCGAAGAGGGCGCCGTCCGCGTGGTAGTACGAGTCGGCGGAGTCCTCCCAGACCTGGTTGGCGATCCCGGCCGGCGAGGCCCGCCGGACCCAGAGGTAGCCGCCGCCGGCCGGGTCGTCCAGCCTGCCGACGATCCAGCGCAGCGCCGCCAGCAGGCTGTCGTACAGGGTGACCTCGCGCCCGAGCCGGTCGACGATCGGCGCGTCGAGGATGGCGTCGCCGAAGCGGGCCGTGTACGCCGCCAGCAGGTTGATCCACTGCGGCGTGCTGTCGACCGAGCCGTAGTAGGGGAAGCTCCAGACCTTCGTCAGCTCGGGGAACAGGGCGTCCTCGTCGAGTCGGTGCTCGTGGATGATCCGTCCCGGCTCTTCCTCGGCGCGGGGGTCGTGACGGACGCCCTGGAGCGCCGCGAGCGTGAGCAGGGTCGCCTCGCCGACGCGCGGGAAGTCGTCCAGGAGGTCGAGCGCCATCCGGATCGCGTCGCGGCCGAACAGGCAGTGGAACAGGCTGCCGGCGCCCGCCGACGCCAGCAGCGGGCCGGCCTGCCCGAGCCGGTCCAGGCGGTCGACCTGGCCGAGCTGGCAGAGCACGTCGCCCAGCTCCTTCAGGTCGACGCCGTGGCCGGTGGTGAGTGGTCGGAGGACGGCGCCGCTCCGCTCGGCCGAGCCGGCCGACTCGGTGCGTGCGGAACGGTGTGGGGTGGGCGAGAGGGACACGACGCTGGCCTCGGGAGTGAAGGTAGGTCAACGGGACAACGCAGCCTGAGCCGTGAGTGTATGGGCGCTGAGGGATAGACTTAGTGAAGCACGGGTAGAGTTCCAGTAACCACGGGGTGGTGGTCACAGTGTGATCACAACACTGTTGAAACAGTTGACGGAAGCCTGGCACGTAGCCTGCATGAAGTGGTCGGGGTTCGGTAACGATGGCGCCAGCGTCGGGATGTCGTCGGCCGGAGCCCTGCTGAACATCCCGGCGGCCCATCCCCAGCGTCGTGGTGAAGCCCCTTCCCTGGAGACGCTGATGCGGATCGCACAGGTCGCTCCGCCGTTTGAGTCGGTGCCGCCCGCGCGCTACGGCGGCACCGAGCGCGTCGTCTCGCTCCTGACCGAGGAGCTCGTGCGACGCGGCCACGACGTCACCCTGTTTGCCAGCGGTGACTCCACGACCCAGGCCCGCTTGATCCCGACCGTCGACACGGCGCTCTGGCGGCTGGACGAGGTCCACGACCCGCTGCCGTACTGGGCGATCACCCTCGGCGAGGCGTATCGTCGGTCGCGGGACGGCGAATTCGACGTCGTCCACGCCCACCTCGATTTCCAGGCGTTCCCGTGCGCCGCCCTGACCGACACGCCCACCGTCACGACGTTGCACGGCCGGCTGGACCTGCCGGATCTGCCGCGCATCTACGCTCGTTTTCCGGAGGCCGGGGTCATCTCGATCTCGGACAGCCAGCGGGTGCCGCTGGCAGAAGTGGACGTGCGCTGGCTGCGGACGGTTTACAACGCCGTCGACGTCGATCGCCTGCCGTTCAGTCCGAAAGGCGGCGAGTACCTCGCCTATCTGGGGCGGATCTCGCCGGAGAAGGGGCTGGACCGGGCGGTCCAGATCGCGAAACTGGCCGGCCTGCCGCTGAAGGTCGCGGCGCGCCTGCCGCTGAAGGACACCAGCAACCCGGTCATCCGGGCCGACTGGGAGTACTACGAGGGCGTCGTCCAGCCACTGCTGAGAGACGGCCAGGTCGAGCTGGTCGGCGAGGTCGGCGACGCGGAGAAGCCGGACCTGCTGGGGAACGCCCTGGCGCTGCTCTTCCCGATCGACTGGCCGGAGCCGTTCGGGCTGGTGATGGCCGAGGCGCTCGCCTGCGGCACCCCGGTGGTGGCACGGCGGCGCGGATCGGTGCCGGAGGTCGTAGAGCACGGCGTCACCGGGTTGATCGGCGAGACCGACGAGGAGCTGGCCGAGCTGTGCCGGGCGGTCCACCGGATCGACCGCCGGACGTGCCGAGAGGAGGCCGTACGCCGGTTTTCGCCGGCCGTGATGGCGCGCGGCTACGAGGCGGCCTACTACGAGGAGTCAGGAATCAGGGGGCAGGAGGGGAGCAAGGAGCAGGCGATGTGGTGATCGACGCGGTCTGAGCGGGCTGTGGTGGGGCGGGGCACGCATCGTGCGCCCCGGGGCGGGATGAGATCGACCCGTCGCCGCGACCGGAGCCACCGCTCGGGGCGAGCGACGATCCGAGACCACGCGCTTGAAGGAGGCCCGACCGTGCCTGAAGCCGACCACCACGAGGATGACCGCCTGCGCGAGAGCGGCGGGCACCACTACCACCGGGCGCACCGCGCGCCGGGCTCGACGCAGGAGGGCGAGGCGGCGACGGCCGGGACCAGATCGGCGCTGGCACGCGAGACGGCCGAGCCGGACCGGCAGCAGCGCGCCGACGACCACGGCGGCCCGAGCCCGGACGACGAGTCCTGGCTGGCCGAGCAGGGGTACCCGAAGCTGGGCAAGAAGATTCAGTCGCGGGTGACCCAGGTAGAGCACGGGCCGTACGCCGGCGGATCCCAGCAGGGCGACACGAAGCGGCCGAAGCGGTAGGCGGGCGGCAGCTTCGAGGCGGCGCCGGCGAACGCCGCGCACGCCGTCGTGGATGGGCAGTCGTTCGCGATCGTAAAGCGTCGTGCCGAAAGGCCGTCCCCTTCCGGGCGGCGTCGGCGTTCCCTGAACGTCCCACAGGCGTCGCGTCTCGCCAACGCGGCGCATCCCTCTCTCTGGCCGGGAGCCCCACTCCCGGCCATGCTTTTTGCCCCCCGCCCGGACCGCGCACCGGAGGCGGTTGCCGACGCCGCGCCGCTGGGGGATCATGAGAGGATCGCGCGCGGCGGCCGGGCCGGCTCGGGGACGGCGATTGGACCGCTCGACGCGCCGGACCTGGGGACGTGACGGACCTCACCCCCCGGCCCCCTCTCCTGCGAGGAGAGGGGGAGAGGATGGCGTCGAGATGACGGAGTTGACGACGGCGGCGGACCTGGCCTGGAGGGTCGCGGCGCTGGAGGCGCGGCGCGGCCGGGCGGCGGCGATCGGCCCGGATCACCTGCTGATCGCGCTGTTCAGCCTGGAGAAGCTGCTGGAGCCGTCGGCCGGGCTGGAGCCCGAGCGTAGCTCAGCCGTCCGGCAGGAGCAGGAGCGGCTCGTGACCGTCCTGGATCAGCCCTGGCGGCTGGATCCGGCGGCGCTGCGCCGCGAGATCCGGGCGCGGATCCCGGCCGGCAACGCCCCGTCCGGTGCGAGCCTCCATCGCGATCCGGCCTGCCTCGCCCTCTTCGAGCGGGGGGCGGCGCTGGCCCGGGAGCGGGGGAACGCCCCCTGCGGGGTGCTGCACCTGCTGGCGGCGGCCCTGGAGACGCCGACGACGGCGCTGCTGGGGGCGCTGCCACAGCCGACGATCGGCTTCTCGGTCCTGGAGCCGCTGCGCGAGCGGGTGTTCGACGCGATCGCGCCGCCGCGCCAGGAGCTCCGGACGCGTCCGGTACCGCCCGATCCGGCGCCGTCGCCCGCCCCCGGATCGCCCCCTGACCCGCCCCCATCTCCGTCGCCCCTCACCCCTCTCCCCTCGCCCCCGTCGAGCGAGGTGCCGCCGGTCCTGCTGCGCTACGGCCGCGACCTGACCGCCGAGGCCGAGGCCGGCACGCTCGGGCCGGTGATCGGGCGGCGCGACGAGATGCTCCAGGTCGTGCGGGTGCTCCACCGGCGCACCAAGAACAGCCCGGTCCTGATCGGCGAGGCCGGGGTCGGCAAGACGGCGGTGGTCGAGGGGCTGGCCCGCCGGGGCGCCGAGGGGACGGCGCTGCCGGGGCGGCGGATCGTGGCGCTCAGCCTGGCGAGCGTGGTGGCCGGCACGACGTATCGCGGCCAGTTCGAGGAGCGGCTGGAGGAGATCCTGGCGGCGCTCCGGAGCCGGCCGGACCTGATCCTCTTCCTGGACGAGCTGCACACGATCGTGGGGGCCGGCGAC
>Ga0075420_100002528_pt1 | contig 15824 bp, 11 predicted proteins | sample SoiMetdeltSBSDD4_FD_75296 | JGI IMG/M metagenome (GOLD analysis project Ga0075420, IMG submission 75296) | Bulk soil microbial communities from a Populus tree surrounding site in Tennessee, USA - Soil MetaG P. deltoides SBSDD4 | ecosystem: Environmental > Terrestrial > Soil > Tree plantation... | reverse complement strand
CTGTGGATCGGCGCCCACGTTGAACAGGCGCGGGAACCAGAGCACGGGAATCGCACCTTTGGCGGCGTCGAACAAAAGCACCCCAACCGCGACCTTCGCCCCGAGAAGCCGATATACGTTCGTCGCGCCGAGATTTCCGGACCCGTGCTGTCGGAGGTCGATTCCCTTCGTGACTTTACCTGCGATGTAGGCTGCCGGAATCGATCCCGCCAAATAGGCGAGCACGAGACCCAGAAAGGGAGACACTTATGCCGCGCGGCGTCGGAGGACTATCCGCAACGGATTCCCGGTAAATCCCCACGCCTCGCGAAACCCGTTGTGCAGGTAGCGCACGTAATGCTCCGCGACGAGCTCGGGATGGTTTCCGAAGACGGCGATCGTTGGAGGCGCCACTTCGACCTGCGTGGCGTACAGTAACTTCACTTCACGACCAGCCGCCTGAGGCGGCTGTCGCCGCGCGAGCAACGCTTCGAGGGTGTTGTTCACCTGCGACGTCGTGATGCGCTTCGACCGCTCCGCATCGACCTCGAGCACCAGGTCGAGCACGCGAGTGACACGCTGTCCGGTCACCGCTGAGGTAAAGATGAACGGAACGAATCCAAGGAACGGGGCCTTCTCGGCGCACTCCTTCTCGAAACGCGCGGCTGTCTTGTCGTCCTTCTCCTTCAGATCCCACTTGTTGACAATCACGATCAGACCTCGCCCGGCCTCCCACGCGAGGTTCGCGATCTTGAGATCCTGATTGTGCAGCCCTTCGGTAGCATCGATGATGAGCAGGCAGATGTCGGCCCGCTCGATCGCGCGTCGCGTGCGCAGCGCCGAATAGAACTCGATGCCATCCTCGACCTTCGACTGCCGCCTAAGACCCGCGGTGTCGATGAACACGAGCGTACGCTCGTGGTAGCGCATCGGCGTGTCGATCGCATCGCGCGTGGTGCCCGCGACTTCCGACACGACCAGCCGATTCTCGCCAAGCAGTCGGTTGACGAAGGATGACTTCCCGACGTTCGGCCGCCCGACGACGGCGACGCGCAGCGCATCGCGCTCCTCGGCCTGCACCGGCGGAATGCGATCCACGATGACGTCGAGCAGGTCGCCCGAATTCTTTCCGTTGATGGCGGACACCGGGATCGGCTCGCCGGCCCCGAGACGATAGAACTCGTAGAAGTCCGTGGACGCAGGGTCGTCCACCTTGTTGGCAACGAGAAGCCAGGGCTTCTGCGCTTCTCGCAGCAAGTCGACAACGCGTGCGTCCATCGGATGAACGCCCATCCTCGCGTCGACCACCAACAGCAGGAGATCCGCTTCCTCGATCGCCTGATCCACCTGCTTCCGGATCTCGATGTCCATCGGTGCGCGCGGATCGTCGGTCACCCCGCCGGTATCGACCAGCCAGAACGCGCGTCCGTTCCAATCCGCCTCGGCGAAGTGCCGATCTCGTGTCGTGCCCGCCTCATCGCTTACGATGGCCGCTGAGCCGCCCACGATGCGGTTGAACAGCGCCGACTTCCCGACGTTCGGGCGGCCGACGAGCGCGACAACCGGGACGTTCATGCGGCACGCTCTCCGGCACCAACCCTTACTGCGTCGCCCTCGAGCGAGAGTACGTCCATGAAGTCGTACGACGGATACACTGGCATCGGGAGGCTCTCACGCACCACGATGAAGCGCTCGTCATCGAGGAACAGCCCCGCGTCGTTGATCGTCTCCGCGGGAATCAGTGCGAGATCGAGGTCGTGCCGGCCCTCGAGCGCACGCCGGATGTCCGCGCCGACGAGCAGTCCTGCCGTCGTCGTCGTGGGGCCGAAGAGCGAATTGATCGTCGGGATCAGCACGAACGATGCTCCGGTAGCCGATTCCAGCTGCGCGAGCAGATCGGGCATGAGCGGGGCCATGGATGTCCCGGTCACGACGCCGATGCGCCTACCGTCGAGCCGAGGAAGCGCCGTGACCCCCGCGCGAACGCGCTCGCGTAACGAGGTCACCGCGCCGACGCCGTTTTCGATCTGCGCGTAATCGCCGTAGTGGTCCGGGCCGGGCAGCGCTCGCCCCGCGAGCAAGTACAGCTCGTCCGATCCGAACACCCACGGGTCGCCGCGCTCCGCGCTCGCGCGTCGCGACCAGCGATCCACGCCGTCGAGCAGTTCGCTCGCACGCTCGGCGCTCATGGACTCGCCCGTGTACAGATGCGAGAACTGGGTCAGACCGACAGGTACCACGGCCACCGATAGCACTGCGTCGTCGAGCGCCCACAAATCGGTCAGCGATTGCTCGAGGACGGCGCCGTCATTGAGCCCGGGGACGATCACCATCTGGCAATGGAACTGGATGCCGTGCTCCGCCAGACGCGTGAGTTGGTCGACGATGTTCGGAACGCGCGGGTTGTTCAGCAGCACGCGCCGAGCCTCCCACGGCGTCGCGTGAACCGACACGTAGAGCGGCGAGAGTCGATATTCGATGATGCGCTGCTCGTCGCGCTCCTTCATGTTCGAGAGCGTCGCAAAGTTGCCATACGCGAACGACAGCCGGTAATCGTCGTCGCGGATGTACAGGTTCTTTCGGAGGCCTTTAGGTAGCCCCTCGATAAAACAGAACTCGCATCGGTTCGCACATCGGCGGACCGAAGGTGGTTCGAGCTCGATGCCGAGCGTGTCGCCGTCCGAACGCTCGATCTCGTAAATGACTTCCTCACCATCGGGAAGGCGAGCCTCGATGGCCAGCTCGTCATCGGCGGTAAGAAACTCCCAGTCGAGGAAATCCGCGAGCGCACGCCCGTTGACGGCTAGTAGCTCCGTCCCCGGAACGACGCCGAGTTCCTCACCGATGCTGTTTGCTACGACGCGCGCGACTCGAACCATTCACTCCACACCCGAAATACTCGGTTCCACCCGTGAACCACGGGCCTGCCCGCCGCTCGATTTCACGCCCGGCCGAAGCTCACCTAACTTAGAACCTCAGGCCGGCGAAAACAATTACCGATAATCACTTCGGCACCGTCACCGGAGACGACATCGAGCCGCGATCCGTATAAGTAGCGAGCGGCGGACGCCCTCGGGGCGTCCGCCGCTGGACCGTATCAATCGTTTGGACGCTACTTGTCGATCGGCGCGTATTTGAACGCGACAATGCCTTCTTTCTCGACGTTGATGCGGAATGGCTTCGACGTCTTCGGGTCGACCGCAGCGACCGTCGCTTCCTGCGTCGCGACCGTGTTCCCCGTGTTGTCTAGAAAGTCCACCTTCAGCGTGTAGCTCTTCGCCGCGGCCGAGAGGTTCTCGATGTTGCCGGCCAGCGTGTGCTTCGCGCCATCGTGGCTGAACAGGTTGAACGTCACCTTCGCTGCCGGCTCGCTGAACAGCTTGTAGTACTTGAGCACCGAGTCGTTGAGCACCTTCTTCGACGCCGCGACCTTTTCGCCCTTCGCCTTCTCCTGGTAGTAGTTCACGAACACCCGGTAGTTCTCGGGGTTGTTCGGGTCGACCTCGATCAGCCGCTGCAGAACGGGCGGCATCTTGTCGAGCTGATTCGTTTGCAGGTAGGTCACGGCCACGTTGAAGAGGCCATCGCGGTAATACGGGTTCTTCTTGAGGCCCGCCTCGAACAGCTGCGACGCCTCCTTCCCGCGATCCGCACGGGCCGCGTTCACACCGGCCTCCATCAGCTGGATATCGCTGTACTTGTCAGGCGCCGCGAGCATGTCGGTGAAGATCTTGTTCGCGCTTGCGCTGTCACCCGCCATCAGCTGCACTCGCGCGAGACCAGACTGGGCAGCGGCGTCGCCGGGATACTCCTTGAGATACGCCTCGTACGCTTCCGCTGCCTGCTTCGCCAGGTCCGTCTTCTTCTGGCCTTCAGCCGTTTCCGCTGACGCAGCGAGCAACTGAGGGATGTTCAGCATCACCTGCTTTTTCTCATCGGCATAAGCGGTATCCGTGCCGATGGCGACGACCATCTTCTTGAACGCATCGACGGCGCCCGGGATGTCTTCTTTCCCCTGGAGCGCGTTGCCGATGACGTTGTATGCGACTGGGGACTTCGGGTAGATGACCAGCGCCCGCTGCGCGATCATGACCGCGGAGTCAATCTGCTTGGCGTTGTACAGGTTGACCGCCTCGTTGACGAGCGGCACATACGGAACCCGACGATACTGCTCCGTCTCCGCCTCGCACTGGGGCATCGCCTGCTCCACGACGTCGAACGCGGAATCGGCCGCGAGCACGACGTCGATACGATCGGTCGGCGTAGCGCCGGTATAGCCGAGGGCGCCCTTCTCCGTAACCACTGGCTGGCCGGGAACCGAAACGTAGGTCACGAGCGCGCGCCCGAGGAGCCAGTTGCGGCCAACCTGGTTCTGGTTCGCTTGTGGGGTCGTGAGCAATCCCACGGCCTTGGCGATCTGCTTCTTCTTGTCCTCAGGCTTCCCAATCAGGCCCGCCGTCACGAGAGCGTTCCGGGCGTCCTTCAGCTGATTCGGCTTCTGCTCTTCGATCTCACACTTGGCCTGCGCGAACGCGACGCCCGGCGCCGCGCTGGCGGCGAACGCCGCGAGCAGGAACGTCTGTCGAACCGTCATGACCTTCTCCTAGGTAGAGCGGGACGCCCACAGCGTCACGCATTCTGTGATCCTACCCTTCCCCAACTACACCCGTTCCGCGTTACGACTCTTCCGTCGCCACATGCGCGAGCGTGTTGACTTCCTGCAGCGAGCGGCCGGTCGCCTCGGCAACGGACCGCACGTCCTCGTATTCCGGTTTGGCGCGGCGTCGACCATCGGGAAGCGCCGCGAGCTTCACCCGGACGTCATGACCGAGCACTTCCACCGTGCGCACATCGCGTGCGAGCGCGCGTCGAAGGATTCGGGTGTGCCGGACACCGAGCGTTGAGGTTCGTTGAAACAGCAGAGACTCGAGCCGCAGAACATCCTCATCGCGGCAGAGCACTTCGACGCGTGTGCCAATGCGTCCCTTCTTCATCGCAACGGTGATGCACGTCACATCCAGCGCGCCTGCTTCGCGCAGCGAGTCCGTCGCCGCGGCGAGGTGCTCGGGAGACATATCGTCGATGTCCGTGGCGAGCATCGTGACGCACTCGTCCGCCGCGCCCCGCTGCGCCACGAGCGGAGCCGGCGCTTCCTCCGCCAGGATAATCCTGAGCGCGTTGGGCCGATCCGCCGGATCCTTCGTGCCCGCGCCGAACCCCGACTTAAGCGGCGTGTACTCGGTCGGAATGAATCCACTGGACAGCACGCGAACGAGCGCCGCGCCAGTTGGCGTCACGAGCTCGCCGGCGCCATCGGGGCCCGGCCTGACACGAAGGCCCTCGAGCAGCTTGAGAGTGGCCGGCGCGGGCACGGGCAACACACCGTGCGCGGTCGTCACGAAGCCGTCGCCAAGCGAGAGCGTACCGCAATAGACGCGCGTGACACCGAGCTCCGCGAAGCCCCACACGGAGCCAAGGATGTCGAGGATGGCGTCCACCGAGCCGACCTCATGGAGGTGCACGCGTTCGATGGTCGTCCCATGGATCTCGGCTTCCGCGGCCGTGATTGCCGTGAACGCCGCATCCGCGCGCTGACGGACGTCAGGCGGAGCGCCCGACGCCTCGATGATACGCCGGATATGGCTGAGGTGACGACCGTGGGGCTGCGGAGGGATCGTGAACTCGACTTTCTTACAGGCGATCCCTCCGCGGCGCACGTCGGAAACGGACGCGGTCACGTCTTCGAGCCCGAGCCGCTGCGGAAGCGACGTCAGCCACTCCGCGCTCAGCCCGAGATCGATCAGGGCGCCCAGGGTCATGTCCCCGGAAATGCCGCTGAAGGGATCGAGAATGGCTATCGGCACAGCCAGAAAAACTATCCGGCGTCAGCAGACCGATGCTAGCCTCCGCCGACCCGCGCGAACGGAATCCTGACCGTAACGCCTCAGCAATACCGGCTCCCACGATGAGCCTGGATCACCGATACGACGCGCCGCTGCCCGTATTGTAGAGCACTACCTCGGCGTGGCGGTCGATCCGTCCCGCCGCCACGAGCTGACCGACGACGGCGAGGGCACACCCGCCCTCAGGCGCCGCGTCGATACCCGTGGCGTGCGCGAGCCGCCGCGTCGCAGCTCGAATCGCGTCCTCACTCGCGCTTGCTGCTTCCCCGCCGCTCTCCCGCAGGGCACGGAGCACCAGCCGGTCACCAAGCGGGCCCGGAACGCGCAGCCCAGCTGCGTGTGTCGAAGGATTCTCCCACGGCGTGGCCGACGCAGCTCCGTCGCGGAACGCACGCGCTATCGGGGCGCAACCATCCGCCTGGGCCACGACCATACGCGGTAGATGCGTGTCGCGCGGTAGCCATCCCCAGCGAATCATCTCGGCGAAGGCCTTCCACATGCCGATCACTCCTTCGCCGCCGCCCGTTGGATATACGATGACGTCGGGGAGTCGCCAGTCGAGTTGCTCCGCGAGCTCGTAGCCAAGCGTCTTGTTGCCCTCGGCGCGATACGGTTCGCGCAGCGTCGCCACGTTGAAGAAGCCATCCGCCGCCGCGAACGCGGTCGCGGCCTTGCCCGCGTCGCCAATGTGCCCGTCCACGAGGTGAAGATCGCCACCGACGGCGCGAATGATCTCGAGGATCGGCGCCGGCGTCGTTGTTGGCGCATACACGCGAACCGGCACGCCTGCAGCCGCTCCATACGCGGCGAGCGCGGCCCCGGCGTTGCCAGCGGTTGGCACGACCAGGCCGGGGACGCCGTGCGCGCGGGCGCGCGTGACCGCAGCGCTCAGCCCTCGCGCCTTGAACGATGCCGTGGGATTTACCCCCTCGTCTTTCACCCAGAGTCGCCGAACGCCGACGTCCGACGCGAGGCGAGGAACGTCGAGGAGCGGCGTGAAGCCCTCGCCTAACGACACCGGCGCTTCGCCATCGACGAGCGGCAGCGCATCGGCGTATCGCCACATGTCCCACCGGCGCTGCAGGGCAGCGCGATCGGGCGATGACGTGATTTCGGCGAGGTACGGCTGGCCGCAACGCGCGCACGTGCCCACGCGCGTCGCGCTCGGCTCTTCATGCGAACATGCGGAGCACCGCAGGAACCAGGTCGTCACGAGAGATTCGTCAGAGGACGGGAACGTCGGCGCTCGGAGCGCCTTCGTCGGACGGTGGAGAGAGATCGTCGTTCGCGGGCGGAGGCGCAACTCCCTCGGGCGGTGCCGGTGCTGCAGGCGACGTCGCGTTCACCTCGTGCGTTGGCGTCGCCGCGTCGGTGGTTGCGAGACGGTTGAGAAGCCGTTGGGCGCTGGCGGCCGAGAATCCCGGCAGTGCCGCAATCTGCTCGACGGTCGCATCGCGCACGCCTTGCACGCTGCCGAAGGTCTGCAGCAGCAGGCGTCGCTTCGACGGCCCGATGCCTGGCACCTGCAGTAGCTCGGACGTGACCGTTCGCATCGAGCGCCGTTTCCGATTGTATGTCACGGCGAAGCGGTGCGCCTCGTCGCGCGCCTGCTGCAGCAGGCGGAGGCCGGGCGAACGACGCGGGAGGCGGACCGGCTCGGCGCGACCCAGCACGTAGATCTCCTCCTCGCGCTTCGCGAGGCTGACGATCTGCATCGTGTCCAGGCCAAGCTCGCGCAGGGCGTCGGCGGCAGCGCCGAGCTGGCCCTTGCCTCCGTCGATGACGACGAGCTCGGGGAGCGACTTCTGTTCGTCGAGGCGGCGTCGAAAATATCGGTGCACGACTTCGTGCATCGACGCAAAGTCGTCAGTACCGACGACTGATTTGACCTTGAACTTCCGATACTCGGCGCGGCGCGGTCGGCCATTGTCGAACCACACACACGATCCGACGGTATCGGTGCCCTGCGCCGTCGAGATGTCGAAGCACACGAGCGATCGCGGAATTCGTTGAAGTCCGAGCTGTCGACCGAGCTCGTAGACAGGATTCGTCGCGCGCTCGTCGCTCTCGAGCGTCGAGAGCTTCAGCTCCTCGAGCAGGTGCCGCGCATTCTGCTGCGCGAGGTCGACGAGTTCGCGTCGTGGCCCACGCTGTGGCGCGACCACGCGCGTGCCGACCGCGGACTGTTCGATGGCCTCCCGGTCCTCGAAATCGAACGGCACGAGGAGCTCTGCCGCGCGCTCCTCGGACGTCACGTACGTGCGCGCGAGATACGCCGACAGCACGGCCGCGTCGTCGTCGCCGTCGATGTTCTCGACGAACCGGTGATCTCGCGCGAGCAGTTTGCCGCGGCGGATACGCAGGATAGTGACGCACGCATCGTCGCCATCGCGCGCGTAACCGATCACGTCGCGGTCGCCGCCTTCTACCTCGAGGACGATCGTCGGCTCCTCCATCCGCTCGAGGTGGCGAAGCGCATCCCGCAACTCCCCCGCGCGCTCGAAATCGAGGGCTCCCGCCGCCTGCTCCATGCGTTCGCGGACGCGCCGGATGACTTCGTCCGCCCGGCCGTCGAGGAACAGCACGACCTCATCGATCATCGCCCGGTAGTCCTCCTCCGACTGGGCGAGAATGCACGGAGCCTTGCAGCGACCGATGTGGTAGTCGAGACAGGCGCGCTCCGGCATCTCGCGCGGCATGTCGTAGTTGCACGACCGAACCGTGAAGATTCGCTTGACGACGTTGAGCGCGCGTCGCATCTGCCCGACGTCGGTGTATGGGCCGAAGTACTTCGCTCCGTCGTCCAGGAGCCGTCGCGTCACGAACACGCGAGGGAACGGCTCCTGAACACTCACCTTGATGTACGGGTACGACTTGTCGTCGCGCAGCGCGATGTTGAATCGCGGCCGGTACTCCTTGATGAGGTTCGCCTCGAGGATGAGCGCGTGCGCCTCGGTCGGGACGACGATCGTGTCCACGTCAGCGGCCTGGCGCATCAACGCGCGCGTCTTGACGCTCTCGAGGTGGTCGCTCGCGAGGTAGCTTCGGACGCGTGAGCGCAGCCGCTTTGCCTTGCCAACGTACAGCACGACCCCTTCGACGTCCTTCCAGAGATAGACGCCGGGTGATTCGGGCAAGTGCGGCAGCTTGGACGCGATGGCGTCGGCAACAGCGAGCATGACTGAAAGTTAGGCGGCCGCATGGGGATGGCGGAGGCCGGGACTCGCTGCTCCGAAGACGCTCGCTAGTGCGGTGGTCGTTTCCGCAGCCTCACGCGGCGGCTGATCGGATTGTCATTCTCGACGCCGAAGGCGGACGTTGCGAGAAAGTACACGGCGCCATAGACACCGATTACGATGGCGCCGGCACCCAGTGGGTTCGAAACCGGCAAGACCACTCGTACGGCCCACGATGCCGCCGCAGCGAGCGCGGCCGCGCCCCAGATCGCTGCCAGGCGATCGATGGCTGTCGGCCCCACGCGCTGCCCGACTGCTCTGCGGAGCAGCACGAACTCGACGCACGAGGCGATGCTCGACGCGATCGCGATCGCCGCAGCACCCCAGCGCGGCGGCAGTCCGAGTGCGACACGAAGTGGGAGCGCGAAGGTGTAACCGAGGAGAATCCCGAGTGACACGCGTACCACCGCGAATCGGAACGGCGTCTTCGTGTCGCGCATCGCGTAGAGCGACGCTGAGTACAGGCGTGCGAGCGTGGTTGGCAGCAGTCCAACTGCCGAGCCCGCGAGGATGAGCCAGACCCAAACGGCGGTCGACCGATCGAATCGGCCATTCTGGTAAACGACGCCGGCTACGACATCCCCAATCGCGAGAAATGCCACCGCCGAGGGGATGATCCAGAATGCGATGTCCCGCAACCCGCCTTCGAGCCGGGTTCGCATCGTGGTGGCGACGGTCGCATCATCCCCACGCAGGCTCGACATTGCCGGGAGCTCGGACGCCGCGACCGACATGCCGAACAGGCTCACCGGCAGCACTGCCAGCGTCTGAGCATAAGTGAGCGCGGCTACCGACCCGCTGATGAGGAACGACGCGATCCACGCATCGACGTAGGCGCTGATCTGCACCACGCCCCGCCCAATGAACACCGGCCCAAAGTTGCGAAGGACGTCACGCACGTGTGCGGACCGCGCCGCGAGACTCAATCGAATGCGCCCGGCGACCGCCATGACCGTTGGCAGCTGCACCAGCACCTGGAGGGCGCTGCCCACGACGGATCCCCACGCAAGCCACACGGCCAATGACGCCAACGTCGATCGTCGTCCGAAGGTGATCAGCGCCGCAATCATCGCGACGTTCCACACGACGGGCGAGGCGTACGAGAGGAAGAACCGGTGATGCGAGTTCAGGACGCCGAGGCACCACGCGGATAGCACGAGCAAGCCGGCACCTGGGAACAGAATGCGAACGAGCGAAACGGTCAGCTCACGCTTGCCGGCGGGAAAGCCGGCCGCAATGAGATCGACCAGCCAGGGAGCCGCGACGACGCCGACGAGGACCAGGGCGGACACGACGAGCGCAAGAATCGAGAACACCGCCCCCGCCACCCGCGAGGCTTCCTCGCGCTCGTCGTGCTTTGCGAGCGACGCGTACACCGGAATGAAGGACGCCGACAGGACGCCCTCGCCGAACAGATTCTGCAGGAGGTTCGGGATCCGGAATGCGGCGCGAAAGGCATCCGCCTCGGCGGTGACGCCGAAGTAGTAGCCAAAGACGCGCTCGCGAACGAGGCCGATGATCCGACTGAGGAGGATGCCTGCTGCGACCAGCGCAGCCGGCCGATGCCGACCTGCGTTAGGCGTCGGCGACACGCGTCGTTTCGGAGCGGGCTCCTACGCGCGCGTCCGCCATCCGCGGGGACTCGTCGGCAGGCAACGGCTCCGGAGCGGCGCCGCTTCCGACGAACGAGCGCGCGTGGTCGCCGGCAAGCGCGATCATGCGCGAGACCATGGCCGACCCGTGGCGCGCGAGCAGCGGGATCGCGTTGAGCGCCCTTTCCTGGCGAATCCCGAGTGGGTAGAGCGCGCCGCGCGCAGTGCCGAGCTGCCGCATCGTGTCGGCCTCGCGACGCTTCACCGCGGCAACGATGCGCCGCTCCAGGCGGTGGAGACGATGCTGGATCGTCCGGCGCGTGCCCTCGAACACCTCGCGCGGAACATCGAGCGGCGCCGCGCCCGCCGCGTCCGCCAACGCTGCCGTACGGCGTTCGACGTCGTCTTGAAGCGCCCGCAGCGCCTCGGCGATCGCCGTAGGCACTGCGCCGCGAGCGAGGCGAGACTCCGCCGCGTGCGGATCGCTCAGATCCGCGGGCTCCAGATCGAAGCGATGGAGGATCCGCAGGACGTTCGGTTCGATCACCGTGGTAGACCAGCGAGGCAGCACGAGTGGCCACGCGAGATCGAGCGCTTTCGCGACCGCGCTCACCTGCGCGAAATAGGCGATCTCGCCTGGGCCGGCCAGGTACGATATCGTCGGAAGCATCGCCCGTTCGATGACCGGCCGCAGCAACACGTTAGGCGAGAGGATCGCCGAGCTCGCCGCAACCGCGGCGGATCGTGCCTCCGCGATTCCGATGCGCCGTTTCTCTCCGCCAGGGGACCCTCGCTCGAACACGAGCGACAACCCGGCAACCTCGGCGACCTGGGGTGTGAATCCGGCCTGCTGGATCTCGGCGTCACGGTCATGAAGGGCCGCGGCAATCGCGTCCGCACGTTCCAGGGCGCGGAGGGCGAACGGGCGCGCGGCGTTGACCACGGCGTCGTGCGACGCATCGAGCACCGCAATGCCAAGTGGCTCCAGGAACGCCCTGAGCAGCGACACGTATGCGTCGCCCACGGTCGCCTCCGCGCGATACGCGGCACGTGCGGCGGCGAGCGGACGATCGTCGGCAGTCGCGCCGCACGCCTGCGCGAGCGCCTCCAGCGCCGCGGATAGATCGCCAAGCGGCATGGCTGACATCGGAGCGCCGACCGGCTGGGTGGCCGGCATCGAAACGCGAACCGCCCCACCAGGAACGGCGAACGCGGTCCACGAGGCTTCGGCGTAATCGGCGTCGTCGGTGGCCGCCCAAAAGACCGGAGCGGTCGGGATGCCCGTCACGCGCTCGATCTCGTCCGCCATCGCCAGCGCGGAGATCGCTTTCGACCAGGTGTACATTGGGCCCCCGAACAACCCCGGTTGTTGTCCGGTCGTGACTACGATGCCGTTGCCGGCGGCGACTCGTTGGAGTCGAGTCGCTGCCTCCCCTGTCGCGGCGAGCGCCGGCGCGAGGGCGTTGTACCACGGCCGGCCGACGAACTCGCCACGGACGCTGGTAGCGCGGGCGCGCCACTCGCTGGGCGTGCGCGGCGTCGCGGCGTACCAGTTCGAAAGCTCACCGGCGATCGCCGCGCGCGCGAGCGGCGATCCCCCGAGGGGTTCCGTGCGAACGACCAGGTCGGTCACGCCGCGGACGTGGTCACTTGTGATACGGTTCCCCCCGGACGATGGTCCCCGCGCGATACATCTGCTCGGCGAGCACGAGTCGCGCGAGCTCGTGAGGCATGGTCCACGATGAGAACGAGAGCCGGGCCATCGCGCGCGCCGACAGCTCCGGCGCGAGGCCGTACGCACCGCCGATCACGAGGGCGACATCCTGCGCCGACTCGCGCAGACGCTGCAGCCACGCGGCGAACTCCGGCGATGCCATCTGCCGGCCGCCCACCTCGCAGGCGACGAGCTGTGCGGTGCCGACGGCGGTCATGAGCCGTTCCGCTTCGCGCTTGCGCGTGAGATCAGAGTTCGCCGCCTTCACTGGTTCGTCCTTCACCTCGTGGATGTCGAGTGGCCAGTACCGGGCCGCTCTGGATTCGTAATCGCGGATGGCCGCCGCCAGCGGTTCGTGCTTCGGCTTGCCGACCACGGCAATGATGAAGCGCATGGACCGGACGCGCCGATCGGCCGGCGACGCCGCCTACGCGTTAGGCATAGATCCCGCGCAACCGGTGCACGGTCGCCACGCGGCTGATCGACAGCATGTACGCCGCCGTCCGCATGTTCACCTTGTGCTGCCGCGCGAGCTCGAGGACGTCCTTGAAGCTGCTCGTCATGATGTCGCGCAACCGGTTGTTGACGGTTTCTTCGGTCCAGAAATACCCGCCGCGGTCCTGGACCCACTCGAAGTAGGATACCGTCACGCCCCCCGCGTTCGCGAGGATGTCCGGGATGACGAAGATCCCCTTCTCCTCGAGGATCGCGTCAGCGGCAGCGGTCGTCGGCCCGTTCGCGCCCTCGCAGATGATCTTCGCGCGGATTCTGCCCGCGTTCTTCGTCGTGATCACGTTCTCGAGCGCGGCGGGAAGCAGCACGTCGACGTCGAGCGTGAGCAGATCCTCGTTGCTGATCCGATCACCCTTCGTGTAGCCCTCGAGCGAGCGGTGCTCCTTCACGTACGCCACGGCGTCCTCGACGTCGATGCCGTTGGGGTTGTGCACGCCACCCGTCCGGTCGCTGATCGCAATGATCTTGCACCCCTCGCGATGCAGCAGCTGCGCGGCGACGGAGCCGACATTGCCGAACCCCTGAATCGCCACCGTCGTCCCGCGCACGGTCATGCCCAGGTACGCCAGCGCCTCTTTCGTGACGATCATGCAGCCGCGACCCGTCGCCTCGCGTCGGCCCAGCGAGCCGCCCATCTCGACGGGCTTTCCGGTGACGACCGCGGTCACCGTGTGCCGCATATGCATCGAGTAGGTATCCATGACCCACGCCATGACACGCTCGTTCGTGTTCACGTCAGGCGCTGGGACGTCTGAATCCGGGCCAAGTGTGGCGATGATACCAGCCGTATAACGTCGCGTGAGGCGTTCGAGCTCTCCGACGCTCATCTTCAGCGGATCGCAGACTACGCCACCTTTCGAACCGCCAAATGGCAAATTCACCACCGCGCATTTCCAGGTCATCCACGCGGCGAGCGCTGTGACCTCATCGAGCGTTACGTTCATGTCGAAGCGAATGCCGCCCTTCGCCGGGCCGCGCGACGTGTTGTACAGCACGCGGTGGCCCGTGTAGACCTCGACTTCCCCATTGTCGAGCAGGACGGGCACTGACACAGTGATCTGCTTCTCGGGGTGGCGGAGCACCTTGTAGAGCCCGGGCTCGAGGTCGAGCAGATCGGCCGCGCGATCGAACCGCGACATCATCGCCTCGAACGGGTTCTCTTCGTTCAGGAAGCGGTCCTTGTCGGGGCGAACGATGCGATCGGTCGGAAGGCGTAGATCAGTGGCCATGGGGTCAGTCAGGTGGTCCGGGCAGGCCCGGCCGTCCAGGAGGGGTTGAGGCGGAACGTGCGGCGAGCAGTTGCGTGATGACGTCGTTCAGCAGGTCGGCCCCGCGCTCGACGTCCAGGCGCTGGGAAAGATACCACAACGGCGTCGAGCCCGGCCACAGCGGACCGAGCTTCACCGCGTCCTTGAGCGTGCAAACGGCGCGGTCACAGGCCGTCGCCATTGCTACGAGCACCGTCGCATCGCGGGGCGAAAACGGGTGGTGATCGCGGAACACCGCAGGAGTGACGCGAGCGCCGGCGGCGATCAGCTGGGCGTGGAACGCCTCGGGATCGCCTATCCCGGAAATCGCCAGCACGGACTCGCCGCGTAGTGCCGAGAGCGCAAATCGCTCGGTACCGCCCACCCGAGCGAGGCCATCCGCGGCAATGTGCACGACCGCCGTGGGGACCGCAGCCGCGGCCCCGATCGCATTACTGACGATCGCAGCCTGTTCGGGAGATGCGGCCTTTCGGGTAACGATTGCAAGCGAAGCGCGTCGCACCGCGGCAAGGGGTTCACGCCATGGACCGGCGGGCAGCAAGTGGCGTCGTCCATCGCGCCATGCGTCCGCACTGACGATGACAATGTTCGAGATACGGTTCGCCCGACGGTGCTGAAACGCGTCGTCGAAAACCACGGTGTCGCACCCGCGCCGTTTCGCCTCGATGCTCGCGGCAACACGGTCAGGTGATACGACGACCTCGACATCCGGGTTCAACGTGCGATGTACGCGCGGCTCGTCGTCAGCGTACCCTCGCAGCACGATCGCGGGGGTTGCACCCGCCTCGCGCAGACGTCGCGCGAACCATGCGGCGACGGGGGTCTTCCCCGTTCCCCCGACCGTGAGGTTGCCGACGCCGAGCGCCGGGACGGCGGTTGGCTTGGTCGCGAATACCCCGGCGTCGTACAGCGCGCCACGAGCCTCGGCAATCGCCCCGAACACGAGCTCGAACGGCATGAGGATGGCGCGACCGGTGCGGGCTCCCACGCCGTTGCCTTCCCACAGCGTGTGCACCCAGTCGCCGCTAGGCACGCTCGGCGACGACGATCGCGTCGGCGATTAGCGCTTCGAACCGCGGCGCTTCGTCTTCGGCTTCGCGCGCAGATCCCGCCAGCACCTGCGTCGGTGTCGAATACGCAACGCGCACGCGAGAGAAGGGTTTCGGAATCATGAATCGATCCCAGCTCTTCAGAAACCACGCACGGCTCGCACTGACTCCGATCCCGATGATCGGAGCACCGGCCCTCTGCGCACCAACGAGCGCACCGCTCGCGAAGCGCCGCGCTGGTCCACGCGGACCGTCGGGCGTCATCGCGACCTCGCCGCCACTCTCCAGCTCCCTCACGACGCCGAGCAGGGCGCGCGCGGCCCCACGTGTGGATGACCCGCGAATCGTCCTCATCCCCAAACGCTCGGCGACGCCGGCGACGACCTCCCCGTCGCGATGGGAGCTGATCACGATCGCCACGCCCTCGCCTCGGTGCAACCAGAGGAGTGGGAGCAGTTGCCCGTGCCAGAACGCAAAGATGAAGGGCTTCCGGTTCTCGCGTAGCGTTCGAAAACTGGAGTCGTTCACCGTGCGGACGCGCCAGGTCATCGCGAGCGCGCGAATGATCCA
>Ga0075420_100002525_pt1 | contig 15833 bp, 9 predicted proteins | sample SoiMetdeltSBSDD4_FD_75296 | JGI IMG/M metagenome (GOLD analysis project Ga0075420, IMG submission 75296) | Bulk soil microbial communities from a Populus tree surrounding site in Tennessee, USA - Soil MetaG P. deltoides SBSDD4 | ecosystem: Environmental > Terrestrial > Soil > Tree plantation... | reverse complement strand
GTGAATGTCAGTTTCAATGACACGACGCGGGTCTCCGGCAGCGGGGTGGATTACAGCGGCCTGACGAATCTTGCGACGGTGAGCGGCAACGCTTCGAGCCTAACCGGGGTGAACATCAGCTTTAACGACACCACCCAGGTGTCTGGCAGTGGTATCGACTATGGTGGCCTGGCTTCGCTCGCGACGGTGAGCGGCAACGCGACGAGCCTAACGGGGGTGAACATTAGCTTTAACGACACCACCCAGGTCTCTGGCAGCGGCGTTGACTACGGTGGATTAGCTTCGCTCGCGACGGTGAGCGGTAGCGCGACCTCGCTGACGGGCGTCGCCACAAGCTTCGACGACGCGACGCAGGTCTCTGGCAGCGGCATCAATTATGGTGGCCTGGGGTCGCTCGCCACGGTGGCCGGCGATGGCACGGCGACGATCACGGGGGTGGCGGGCAGCTTCGATGATGCGACGCTCGTGTCGGCGGCGAGCGGCATCGACTATTCGGGCTTCAACGCGGTGAGCGGCACGGGTGGAGTAGTAAGTAATGTCACGGCGAATTTCTCTCTGGATACGCACGTATCAGCCGCTTCTGGCGTCAACTACAGCGGCTTTGGCTTAGGTACCGTAGCAGGAACGGGGGGCGGAACAATCACTGGAAGCGGCCGTACGTACAACGTGACGGGCGCTAACGCTGGCAATGATGGAACTGTCTTCTGGACCAACTTTTCAAGCCTGTCGGATGCGGGCGGCGGCACATTCAACATCACCACTGGCAGCCTCGGAGGCACGATTGCCGGCGGGACCGGAGGAACGTTGTCTTACGCGGGCAACGCCGGCCCCGTAAGCGTGAATCTTCAGACGGGTTCGGCCAGCTCTGTCACCGGCGGCATTACTGGGATCAACAATCTAATCGGCAGCGGTAGTGCGGGCGACACGCTCGCGGGTACGAACGCGGGCACAACGTGGACCATCAATGGCGCCAATGACGGGACGCTGTCGACGGGATTTACCTTCGCCAATTTTGCAAACCTCGTGGGCGGCTCGGCCAGCGATAACTTTGTGCTCTCGGGCGGCACCGTATCCGGGGCAATCAACGGAGGCGGTGGCAGCGATGTGCTCGCCGGCAGCACGAGCTACTCCATCAGCGGCCCGAACGCGGGCAGCGCCAGCGGGATTGCTTCGTTCACGAATATCGAGACGCTTACCGGCACCGGCGGGAATGACTCCTTCACGCTGGCGGTCGCCAGCTTCAACGGGACGATCAATGGCGGCGCGGGTACCGATACGCTCGTCGGCGCGAACGTCGTCAACAACTGGGTCCTGACTTCGGTCGGCAACGGCACGCTGAACACCACGACCACTTTCATGTCGATTGAAACCATGGTTGGCGGCACCAATACGGACAACCTGTCCGGCACGGCGATCGGCGGGACGACAACCATGATCGACCCGACCAGCCTGGTGGTGGCGTCGCTGAACGCGTCGGGTGGCGTGGTGAACCTGACCGCGGGAAGTCTGAGCGGGGCAGGAGTCATCAGCGCCGGTTCGGGTACGTTCGCCAGCAACACGAACGTTGTCGGCCTCGGCATCAACGTCACCAACAATCTGCTGCTCACCGGCGCGGCGACGCTCTGGAACTTCAGCGCGGGCTCGAGCGCCGGCTCGTTCAGCGTGACGAGCCAGAACACCAGCGTGCAGGTCGCCGGCGTGACGTTCATCGCCAGCTTGGCGCAGCAGCAGGGCGCCGCCGCGATCGGCACGGTGGCCGAGCAGGTCGGCGCGGTGATCGTGGAGGAGGCGAACAAGACGTTCGGCACCGACAGCGTCGCGCAGGACGTCGAGTTCGGCTTCGCGGGCGAGATCGGCACGACGCCGCCGATGGATCACCGCATCGACGAGAGCGGCATCTCGTTGCCACGCTGCGTCGAAGAAGCGCGCGAGGGCTTGCCCTGCAAATAAGCGTCAGGTCTCTCGTTCGACGGGGCGCCTTGGCGCCCGTTTCTTTTTCGCAGGTACAATCCGCTCACCCGGGAGGTACGCGGTTCTAGATGGCAGAACAGGCTAGCGAAGCAGCGGTTCTTTTTGCCGACGTGAGCGGCAGCACCAAGCTCTACGAGACGGCGGGCAATGCGGTGGCGCATGCGGCGGTGGAGAGCTGCGTCAACGTGATGCGCCAGAAGACGCAAACCGCCAAGGGGCGGGTGATCAAGACCATCGGCGACGAGGTGATGTCGGCCTTCCAGAGCGCCGATGACGCCGCCGACGCCGCGATCGAGATGCAGCTCGCCATCTCCGAGCTGCCGCCGGTGGGCCGCACGACGCTCGGCATCCGCATCGGCTTCAACTACGGCCCGGTGGTCGAGCGCGACGGCGACGTGTTCGGCGACGCGGTCAACCTCGCCTCGCGCCTCGCCTCGGTCGCGACCAAGGGCCAGATCATCACCGCGCGCGAGACCGTGATGCTGATGTCGCCGATGCTGAAGGCCAACACGCGCGCCATCACCACCATCCAGGTCAAGGGCAAGGCGCAGGAGATCCAGGTCTACGAGCTCCTGTGGCAGCAAAGCGAGGACATGACCACGCTCGCCTCGCACAAGTCGGTGTTCAAGCCGCGCAACACCACGCTGCGGCTCAAGACCGAGGGCGGGGAGTTCGTGCTCTCGGCCGACCGGCCCTCGCTCGCCATGGGGCGCGACCAGTCGGCCGACCTCGTGGTCAAGGAGCGCATGGCTTCGCGCGCGCACGGCAAGATCGAGCGCCGCCTGGACAAGTTCATCCTCACCGACCACAGCGCGAACGGCACCTTCGTCACCATCGAGGGGGACAAGGAGATCGTCCTGCGCCGCGAGGAGTTCACGCTGCGCGGCCATGGCTGGATCGCGCTCGGCCAGTCGCGCAGCGGCGCGACCGACGTGGTCGAGTTCTTCTGCGAGTAGCGTGTAAAAAACGGTAAGGGCGTCGGCGGCGCGCTGCGCTCCGAAGGCCTGCGCCAAAGCAGAAGCTTAGTCTCCCGCAGCATTGCGCGGCGTGTGAAAAATTGCTCACCGGGCGCCCCTGATATGACTCGATAATGTCGGTCAAAGAAAGGGCGGGTCACAGACCCGCTACGGGCAAAGGGAGATGGCGGCGGAGGCAGAACTCAAGGCGCTCGGGCGCTATACGATCGAGCGCACGCTCGGCAAGGGCGCCATGGGGGTCGTGTACGAGGGGCTCGATCCCAAGCTGAACCGCAGGGTCGCGATCAAGACGATCCTCAAGAGCCATCTCGATCCGGATACCGCGAAGGACTACTCGCTGCGCTTCTCGCGCGAGGCGCAGGCCGTCGCGCGGCTGAACCATCCGCACATCGTGCAGGTGTACGACTTCGCCGAGGAAGGCGACGTCGCCTACCTCGTGATGGAGTTCATCCGCGGCAAGGAGCTGAAGAACTACTTCGACGCGAACGAGCGCTTCGATATCAAGGAAGCGGTGCGCATCATGTGCGAGCTGCTCGACGCGCTCGAGTTCGCGCACAACGCCGGCATCATCCACCGCGACATCAAGCCGGCGAACGTGATGCTCGACGCGCAGGCGCGCACTAAGCTCACCGACTTCGGCGTGGCGCGCGTGCAGGACTCCGACCGCACCCAGGCCGAGCGCACGCAGGCCGGCACCATGGTCGGCACGCCGGCCTACATGTCGCCGGAGCAGATCACCGGCGGCAACATCGACAAGCGCACCGACCTGTTCTCGGCCGGCATCATCCTGTACCAGTTCCTCACCGGAGAGAAGCCGTTCACCGGCGGCGGCGCGTGGACCATCGCCAAGAAGATCATCCAGGAAGACCCGCCGCTGCCCTCGTCGCTCAACAACGCTGTCACGGTGTATTTCGACGCCGTGGTCAACAAGGCGTTGTCGAAGACCGCCGAGACGCGCTACCAGTCGGCGAAGGATTTCTCGGTCGCGCTGAAGCGCGCGCTCGAGGGCAAGGGCGAGGAAGAGGACGCGGACCGCACGATCGTCGGCGAGATGAGCATCCCGCCGGCGGCGCGCGTCGCCCACCCCAGGCCCTCGGCCGCGGTCGGCGGCAGCGGGACCCAGACCAGCACGCAGGCGAGCAACCAGGAAGTCGAGCTCGAGTTCTGGCGCGCGATCAAGGACGGCAACGACCCGGACGATTTCGAACTCTACGTGCAGCAGTTCCCGACCGGCATCTACGCCGCGCTGGCGAAGCGCAAGATCGCCAAGCTGCGCGGCGTCGACCCGGAGGAGACTTCGGCCGAGGCGAAGAGGCAGGAAAAGCGCGAAGCCGACGAAGCGGCGCGCAAGGAGGCCGAGGCGCGCGCCAAGCTCGCCGACGAGAAGCAGAAGCTCGAGCAGGAGCTCGCGCGCCGCGAAGAGGAATTCAAGCAGCGCGAGGCGCAACGCGAGGCCGAGGCCAAGGCGCGCACTGAAGCGGCCGAGAAGAAAGCGCGCGAAGAAGCGGAAAGAGCGCGACTCGAAGCGGCCGCGGCCGCGGAGCGCGCGAAGCAGGAAGCCGCCGCCGAGCTTGCCAAGCGCGAGGCCGAGTTCAAGAAGCGCGAGGCGGAAGCCAAGGCGAAGGCGGAAGCCGAGGCCAAGGCCGAGCGCGAGCGCGCGGAGAGGGCCCGCAAGGAAGCCGAGGAAAAGGCGAAGAAGGAAACCGAGGCCTTGGCCAAGAAGCAGGCCGAGGAGCGCGCCAAGCGCGAAGCCGAATTCAAGAAGCGCGAAGCGCAGCTGAAGGCCGAGGCGGCCGCGGGCGGCAAGAAGACCTCGCCCGTGGTCCTGATCGGCGTGCCCGCGGTGATCATCGCGATCGCCGGCGCCGCCTGGTACTTCCTCGCGCCGGACGATGCGGTGCAGAAGGCGCGCATCGCCGCGATGCAGAAGCAGCTCGAGAACGCAAAGCGTCAAGCCGAGGAGGCCGAGAAGGCGAAGAAGAGCGCGGAAGAGGCTCGGGTCGCGCTCGAGAAGGCGCGCAAAGCGGAAGAGGAGGCGAGGGCCCGGGGCGACCGCGACGCGCAGAGGAAGCTCGCCGAGGAGCGCGCGCGGGCGGAGGCCGAGGCCAAGAAGACCGCCGACGCCTCGAAGCTGCGCGACGCCGAAGCGAAGAAGACCGCCGACGCGGCCAGGGCGGCGCAGGAGAAGGCCTCCTCGGAGGAACGGGCCAAGGCCGCGAAGCTCGCGCAGGAAAAAGCCGCGGCGGAGAAAGCCGCGGCCGAGCGGGCCGCGCAGGAGAAGCTGGCTGCGGAACGAGCGGCCGCCGAAGCGCGTGCCGCCGCGGAGAGGGCGAAGGCCGAAGCCGACCGCCAGATCGCCGAAGCCCGCGCCGCCACCGAGAAGGCGAAAGCCGAGGCGGAGAAGGCCAAGCTGGCCGCCGCTTCCACCAGCGCCGCGCCGCGCGGCGGCGAGCAGCTGTTCGAGGAGGCATCGGTGCTCGAGCAGCAGGGCAAAGGCAACGACGCAGTCAAGCTCTATGTCCGCGCCGCGCGCTCGGGCAACGGCAGGGCGGCCAAGCGCCTGGGCGATATCTACGACAAGGGGCTCGCCGGGGTGCCGCGAGATTATGCGGAGTCGCTGAAGTGGTACAACGCCGCGCGCGTGCTGGGCGAGGAAGTTCCGCTGCAGAAGAGCCGCTGACCCACCTACGATCACCGTCAAGATCCTGAAGCGCGCGGCCGACGGGCGGCCAACGCTCTACGCGACGCGCGACCTCGACGTGCTGCCGATCAGCATCGGCCGCGACGCCGCGTGCACCATCGCGCTCGAGGACCCGAACAAGCACATGTCGCGCTTCCATGTCGAGATCCAGCAGGAAGACGGCGCGTACTGGATGGCGGTGGTCTCCAAAGTAAATCCGGTGATGGTCAAGGGCCGGCGCTACGGGCCGGGCGCGCGCGTGACGCTGCAGTCGGGCGACTCGTTCGAGCTCGCCGAATACCAAGTCCAGGTGCTGCTCGCCGAGCCCGAGGCGGCGGAGCCGGAAACCGCTACGCCGGTCGACCCGCAGCTCCACGGCACCGCGACACAGATCGGCCGGGCGGACGAGGCCGAGCGCCTGTTCAACGAAGCGACTTTCCTTGGCGATCGGGCTCCCGCCAGAAAAGCCGCGCCGCCGCCGCCACCATCAGCGCCACCGCTCCCACCGGAATCCACATTCATCGCGCAGAAGCCGGCTATGGCGCCGGGCGCTCCGGCGGGGCATCCGCTGCGCGCTTTCTTCGAAGGCGCGGGGCTGCCGCACAAGCCGCTCTCCCCGATGGAGACCGACCGGATCCTGCGCGAGTGCGGCGGCATCCTGCGCGCGGCGATCGAGGGACTCATGAAGCTGCTGCGCACGCGCACCGAGATGCGCAAGTCGCTCGGCGCCGACGAGCGCGCTCTGGCCGTCGCGGGCGACAACAACCCCCTCAAGCTCATGTCGGATGCGCAGCACGCGATGGACTTCCTGTTCGACGCCGGCGAGCGCACCGACGGGCTTCTCGACCCGGTGCAGGCGGTGGGCGACGCCTGCGAGGACCTGCGCGCGCACGAGCTCGCCGTAATGGCCGGAATGCGCGCCGCTCTGCTCGCGGCGCTGCGGCGCCTGGATCCGCCGGTGATCGAGCGCGTCGCGGACCAGAACGCCAAGAGCTTGAGCCTCGCCGGCCGCAAGGGCAAGCTCTGGGACGCGTTCGTCGTCGAGCAGGACAAGCTCGCGCGAGAGGCGCACGACCATTTCAGCAAGGCTTTCGGGCGCGATTTCATCGGCGCCTACCAGGCCGAACTGCGGCGCTTGAAAGGTGGGCGCTGATCAGATACTGTATGTACGTACAGTATCATGGCTTCCCTGGAAGACATCCTGCAGCGGCACCCGGTCTGGCGCGGCGGTGCCACGAAGCTCGAAATCCGCGCGGTTTCAAGCGGTTATCCGGCACTCGATAGTCGCCTGGCGGGCGGCGGCTGGCCGACCGGCGCGCTCACCGAAATCCTCTGCGGCCGGGAAGGCATCGGCGAGCTGCAGCTCGTGCTGCCGGCCATGGCCGCGCTCTCATGGGCGGGTAAGCGCGTGATGTGGCTCGCGCCGCCGCATCTGCCGTATGCGCCGGCGCTCGCCGCCGCGGGCGTCGATCTTGCGCACCTCACCGTGGTGCGCGCGCCCGACCGGCGCGATGCGCTGTGGGCCGCGGAGCAGGCCCTGCGCGCAAAAAGCTGCCACGCGCTGCTCGGCTGGTTTCGCCGCGCCGGCTACGAGGAAATGCGGCGCCTCGCGCTCGCCGCCGAAGGAAGCCCGGCCTGGGTGGCGCTGTTTCGCCCGCCCGAGGCGGCGCTCGAATCCTCGCCCGCCGCTTTGCGCCTCGCGCTCGATGCCAACGGCGAAGCGCTCGCGATTCGCATCCTCAAGCGCCGGGGCGCGCCCGCTGCGCCGCTCAGCCTGCCGGTGCCAAGACCATTCCATGCTTTGGGTCGCATTCCGCTTTCCGTGCCTGCCGAGCCACGCGCTCGCGCCGATCGCCGCCTGGGCCTGCCAGTTCACGCCTAAGGTCTCGCTCGAGCCGCCGCACGAGCTGCTGCTCGAAGTCCGGGGCAGCCTGCGCCTGTTCGGCGGATTTGAATCCCTGCGATCGAAGCTGGAGGAGGGGCTGGGCGAGCTCGGCTTCCCGTTCTCGCTCGCCACGGCGCCGACCGCGCGCGCGGCGCTATGGCTTGCGCGCGGCGAGGGCGAGGCTCTCGAGGCGCTGCCGATCGAGGTGACGGGCTTCGACAGCGCATTTTTCCGCAGCATCGGCGTCGCGACCGTCGGCGCGCTGCTCGAGCTGCCGCGCGAAGGGCTGGCGTCGCGCTGCAGCGCCGCCGTTCTGGCGGACGTGGACCGCGCGCTGGGTGCGATTCCGGAACCGCGCGCCTATTTCGCGCCGCCGCCGCGCTTCGAAGCGACGCTCGAGCTGCCGGCGCCGCTCGTGCAGGCGGAGGGCGTGCTTTTCGGCGCGCGCCGGCTGTTCGCGCAGCTCGAAGGCCTGCTCACGGCGCGGCATGAAGGCATCCGCGGCTTCCGGCTGATTCTGGTACAGGAAACCGGTTCGACCCGCGTGGACGTGGGCCTGGCGTCGGTCACGCGCGATGCCGGCCGCCTGGCGCAAGTCCTGCGCGAGCGGCTGGGAAAAGTTTCTTTAGTCGACCCTGCAGAAGCCCTTCGACTCGAGGCGGAGCGCTTCTCGCCGCTGCCCGGTGCGAGCCGCGCGATGCTCGCCGATCCGGCCGCCGAAGCCGAGGACTGGGCGCGGCTCGTCGAGCGGCTGCGTGCGCGCCTCGGCCATGCGGGGGTTTGCGGCCTCGCCGCGCACCCCGATCACCGCCCGGAGCACGCGTGGCGCCGCGTCGAGCCCGGCGAATGGGATCCGCGCGAATGCTCCACGCCGGGTCCGCGCCCGATTTGGCTCATGAGTGTCGCCAGGAAGCTCGGCGAGCATGAATTTGTTCTGCTGGCCGGACCCGAGCGCATCGAGTCGGGGTGGTGGGACGGCGACGACGCGAGACGCGACTACTTCGTGGCTCGGCTGCCGAACGGTGCGCTCGCGTGGGTCTACCGCGAAGAGGGCCTCGGTTCACCGAATTGGTACCTGCATGGCCTTTTTGCCTGACTACGCCGAGCTGCACTGCCTTTCGAACTTCAGCTTCCTGCGCGGCGCCTCGCATCCGGAAGAGCTGGTGGCGCGCGCGCATGCGCTCGGCTACAAGGCGCTCGCGCTGACCGACGAATGCTCGCTCGCCGGCGCGGTGCGCGCCCACCAGGAAGCGAAGGAATGCGGCCTGCGCCTCATTTTCGGCACCGAGATCCTGATCGACAAAAGGCTCAAGCTCGTCCTGCTCGCCGCTGACCGGGGCTCGTACGGCGCGATTTCCTCGCTGATCACCACCGGCCGGCGACGCATGAAGAAGGGACGGTATTCGATCGCGCGCGCGGATGTGGAGTGCCTCGCCGGGAGCGGCACCCTCGTGCTCTGGGTGCCGGGAGACGACCTCGCGCCAGCCGCTTGGATTGCCGAGCGCTTCGGCGGCACCGCCTGGATCGCCGCCGAGCTGCATTGCGGGCCCAACGATCGTGCTCGCTTGAATGCGCTGCTCGAACTTTCAAAGACCAGCGGTCTTCCCCTGGTCGCCGCCGGCGACGTCCATATGCATGTCCGCTCGCGCCGGCGGCTGCAGGACGTGCTGACCGCGGTGCGCCTCGGAAAGCCGGTCGCGGAATGCGGGCGGGCGCTCTATCCCAACGCCGAGCGCCACCTGCGCCTGCGCATGCGCCTCGCGCAGCTCTATCCGCCCGCGCTCCTCGCCGAGAGCGTGGCGATCGCCGAGCGCTGCCGCTTCTCGCTCGATGAGCTGCGCTACGAGTATCCGCACGAGCTGGTCCCGGAAAAGGAGACTCCGGCGAGCTGGCTGCGCAAGCTGACCGAGGAGGGGCTGCGCCGGCGCTTTCCCGCGGGCGTGCCGGCGAAGGTCGCCGCGCAGGTGGCGCACGAGCTCGAGCTCATTGCCGAGCTCGGTTACGAGCCCTTTTTTCTCACCGTGCACGACGTGGTGAGCTTCGCGCGCGGGGAAAAGATCCTCTGCCAGGGCCGGGGATCGGCGGCGAACTCGGTGGTGTGCTATGCGCTCGGCATCACCGAAGTGGACCCGGACCGGATGAACGTCCTCTTCGAGCGCTTCGTCTCGCGCGAGCGCAACGAACCGCCGGACATCGACGTCGATTTCGAGCACCAGCGGCGCGAGGAAGTGATCCAGTACGTATACCGCAAATACGGCCGCGGCCGCGCCGCGCTGGCTGCCACCGTGATCTGCTATCGCACCAAGAGCGCGCTGCGCGATGTCGGCAAGGCGCTCGGCATGCCGCTCGCGGAAGTCGACCGCATCGCCAAGAGCTTTGCGTTCTGGGACCAGAAACTCGAACCTTCGAATCCGCTGTTCGAGCTGGCGCAGGCGCTGCGCGGCTTTCCGCGCCATCTGTCGCAGCACGTCGGCGGCTTCGTGATCTCGCGCGGCCCGCTCGCGGAGCTGGTGCCGATCGAGAACGCCGCGATGCCCGAGCGCAGCGTGATCCAGTGGGACAAGGACGACCTCGAGGCGCTCGGGTTGCTGAAGGTCGACGTGCTCGCCCTGGGAATGCTTTCGGCCATCCGCCGGGCGCTGGACCTGATCGGCACGAGCATGCAGGAGGTTCCCGCCGAAGACCCCGAGGTCTACCGCATGATCCAGAAGGCGGACACCATCGGCGTGTTCCAGATCGAGTCGCGCGCCCAGATGAGCATGCTGCCGCGGCTGCGGCCGGAGACCTTCTACGATCTGGTGATCGAGGTGGCGATCGTGCGCCCGGGGCCGATCCAGGGCGGCATGGTGCATCCCTACCTGCGCCGGCGCCGCGGGCTTGAGCCCGTGGTTTATCCGAGTGCCGAGGTCAGAAGAGTGTTGGAACGCACCCTCGGGGTGCCGATTTTCCAGGAGCAGGTCATGGAGCTCGCCATGGTCGCGGCGGGCTTCACGCCCGGCGAGGCAGACCGCCTGCGCCGCTCCATGGCCGCGTGGCGCCGCTCGGGCAGCATGCAGCAGTTCGAGGACAAGCTGAAGCTCGGCCTGCAGCGCAACGGCTACGCGCCCGAGTTCGGCGAGGCGATCTACAGGCAGATCCTCGGCTTCGGCGAATACGGCTTCCCCGAATCGCACTCCGCGAGCTTCGCGCTCCTCGTCTACGTCTCGTCCTGGATCAAGTGCCATCACCCGGCGGCGTTCTGTGCCGCGCTCCTCAACAGCCAACCGATGGGCTTCTACGCGCCGGCGCAGCTGGTGCAGGACGCGCGCCGCCACGGGGTCGAGGTGCGCCCGCCCGACGTGCAGATCAGCGACTGGGATTGCACGCTCGAGCGCCGCGCCCTGCGCCTGGGACTGCGCATGGTGGGCGGCCTAAGCGAGAAGGAGGGCAGGCGGATCGCGGCCGCACGCCCTTACTTGAAGGTGACGGATTTGAATCTGGACAGAAAAAACCTGCGCTGCCTGGCCGCAGCGGGGGCGCTGCAGTCGCTCGCCGGGCATCGCCGTCTCGCGCACTGGGCCGCCGCGGGAGCGGCGCGCCGCTCGCCGCTCGATGCGCCGGCCGCCGAGCGCCTGCCGGCGCTCGCCGCGCCGCGCGAGGGCGAAGACATCGTCGCCGACTATGCGAGCCTCGGTCTGACCCTCGGGCGCCATCCGCTGGCGCTGCTGAGGGCGCGCCTGGCGCGGAAAAATTTCCTCACGGCAGGAGAATTGCATCGGCTCCCCCATGGCGCGAGGGCGCAGGTCGCCGGTCTGGTCACCTGCCGGCAGCGGCCGGACACCGCGAGTGGCGTGGTATTTGTCACGCTCGAGGACGAGACCGGGTGCATGAACATCGTGGTTTGGCGCAGCCTCGTCGAGCGCCAGCGCCGCGAGCTGCTCGGCGCGCGCCTGATGGGCGTGCGCGGCGCGGTCGAGCGCGACGGCGAAGTCGTACACCTGGTGGCCCAGCGCCTTTCGGACTACAGCGCGCTGCTCGGCCCGCTCACTGCCGAGTCGCGCGATTTCCACTAAGATCTGCCGATTGGTTGAAATCCTCAGGCTGATCAGCAGCTATCGCACCCGGCGCCCCGCCCGGGTATCCCTGTTGCTTGACACGCTCTTCCGCCGGCTGGCGCGCTGCGCGGCGGCGGAAGCGCTGGGCACCGAGGACCTGATCTGGAATGTGTGGATGCACCACCCGCACGGCGCGGCAACGCGCCAGCTCGACCTCGCGACCAGCGACATCGCCGCGCGCCGCTACGACATCGCCGAGACGCGTCTCACGCTCCTCTTGCGCCGCGCGCCGGGCTTCGCCGAAGCCTGGCACAAGCGCGCCGCGCTTTATTACCTGCTCGGCCGCGATGCGGAATGCCTGCGCGATCTCGCGCGCACGCTCGAGCTCGAGCCGCGGCACTTCGGCGCAATGCTGCATTTTGCCGAGATCCTCCGTTCGATGGAGGCGACCGCGGAGGCGCGCTTCGCGGTGAACGCGGCGCGCTCGATCCATCCGCACCTCGCGATCGCTGCTGACAAACCCTGACTAGGCCGCAGGGGCTGGGAACTATAATTGCCGGATGAGCACCGACTACAAGGTCATCGTGGCGAAGGACCTCGAGGACCTGATCCCGGTCTTCATGAAGAACCGTCACAAGGAGCTCGATACCCTGCGCGTCGCGCTCGCCGCCGCCGACTTCGAGCAGCTGCGCCAGCTCGGGCATCGCATGAAGGGTGTCGGCAACTCCTACGGCTTCGAGCGCGTCTCGACCCTCGGCAAGACCATCGAGGACGGCGCGCGCAGCGGCGACCGCGCGGCGCTCCAGGCGAGCATCAACGAGTACCACGACTACCTGTCCAAGGTGCAGATCGCCTATGAGTAGCGGGTAGCCGATGCGCTGCCTGCTGATCGACGACGACGAGGATCTGCGCAATCTGCTCTCGCGCTACATCCGCGGCCAGTGGCCCGACGCAGCCATCGAGGCGTACGATCCGCTCGAGCGCGACCTGCCGACGGCCGCGTTTCCGCTCGGCGAGTACGACGTCATCATTCTCGACTACATGCTCGGCCGCGGCGACGGCCTGGAGTGGCTGAAGGCGCTCAAGCAGCGCGAGGACTGCCCGAAGATCCTGTTCCTCACCGGCGCGGGCAACGAGATCATCGCGGTGCGCGCGATGAAGGCGGGCGCCGACGACTATCAGCGCAAGCAGGAGCTGACGCGCGAGAAGCTCATCACCTCGCTGCGCGACCTGACGGCGACCGCGATCGAACGCACGGTATCGCCCGACCTCGCCTCGCGCATGGAAGGCCACTCGCTCGGCGCCAAGGTGCGCATCCCGGGCATCAAGGTGCTGCACATGATCGGCGAGGGCGGCACTGCGCGCGTCTACCTCGCCTCGCGCGAGGACGACGACGAACCGCTGGTGGTGAAGATCCTGCGCCAGGAGATCGTGCTCAACCGCAAGGCGCTCGAGCGCTTCATGGAGGAGTACGCCATGGTCGAGCGCATCCAGAGCCGCCACGTGGCGCGCATCTACGGCCACGGCAACTACGAGAACAACGTGTATCTCGTGATGGAGTTTTTCGAGGGCGGCGATCTTTCCAAGCGCCTGGCCGGCAAGCCGGTCGCGCCGAACGACGCGCTGCAGTTCTTCCGGGAGCTCATGTTCGCCCTCGGCGACATCCACGAGAAAGGCATCCTGCATCGCGACCTCAAGCCGCAGAACCTCATGTTCCGGAGCGACGGCAGCCTCGCGATCGTCGACTTCGGCATCGCGAAGAACATCGCCGCCGCCGACCGTACCGGTGCGGGCGAAGTACTGGGCACGCCGCGCTATATGAGCCCCGAGCAGGTGCAGGGGCGGGCGCTGGATCTGCGCACCGATATCTACAGCGCCGGGGTGCTCCTTTACCTGATGCTCACCGGCAAGCACCTGTTCGACGGCGAGACCGCGATGGAGGTGGCGATGCACCACCTGAACACGGTGCCGCCGGCGCTGCCCGAGCGCCTGGCGCAGTACCAGCGGCTGGTGGAGAAGCTGGTGGAGAAAGACCGCGAAGCCCGCTTCCGCAACGCCGACGAGGTGATCGGCTTCCTGTCGCGCAAGTTCGACCAGCAGGCGCCGCTCGCGCAGTCCGACAAGACGCTACCGCTACACTGAAAAGCGCCTAAGGAAGCGCCGCCCAGATGGCGCGCAGTTGGTCGGGCAGGTCCTTGGGCGAGAACGGCTTGGAGATCGTGCCGGCCGCCCCCAGGCTCTTCAGCTCGTCGAGGTCGCGCTGCGAGGCCCTGGCCGTGATGAACACCACCGGCAGGGCGCTCGTGTCGGGGCGCAGCTTCATCTGGCGGAACAGCGCCGGCCCGTCCAGCACCGGCATCATCCAGTCGAGCATCACCAGGTCGGGGCGGAACTCGGTCATGGTCGCGATCGCCTGCGTCGGATCGCTCACCACCGCGACCGTCATCTTGCCCACGCGCTCGAGCGACAGGCGCACGATGCGCTGCACGTCCTCGTCGTCCTCGACGTAACAGATGCGGTTCAGGGGGCGGTCGGGCATCGGGGCTCGATTCTAGGAGGCGATTCTAGGCCGGGTGGCGCGGCAGCTCGAACCAGAAGCTGGTGCCGCCGCCGGGCCGGTCCTCGAAGCCGATTCGCCCATGCATGAGCTCGATCAGGCGCTTGCAGATCGCGAGGCCGAGGCCGGTACCGCCTTTTTGCCGGGTGGCGGTCGAGTCGGCCTGGGCGAAGCGGCTGAAGATGCGCGTGCGGAAAGCTTCCGGAATGCCGCCGCCGCGGTCGTGCACCGCCACGCGCACGCTCGGCCCGGCGTCCTCGGTGCTGATCTCGACCACCCCGCCCTCCGGCGAGAACTTGGCGGCGTTCGACAGCAGGTTGGTCATGACCTGCAGCAGGCGCTTGCGGTCGACGTGCACCTTGCGCTCGGGGCTGTCGCCATGGGACGCGAAGCGCACCTTGAAGCGCTCGCCGAAGCCCTTGTTGAGCACCATCGACTCGCGCACCAGCTCGTCGACCGCGATCACCTCCGGCGCGAGCGTCAGCTTGCCGGACTCGATCTTCTCGATGTCGAGGATGTCGTTGATCAGGTCGAGCAGGCGCTGGCCGTTGCGCTCGGCCACTGTGGTGAGCTCGGCGACCTCCTTGTCGACGTCGCCCATCACGCCGCTGTTGATGAGCTGCAGCGAGCCGATGATCGAGGTGAGCGGCGTGCGCAGCTCGTGCGACAAGGTGGAGGTGAACTCCTTCTTCATGCGCTCGGCCTCGAGCTGCGCGGTGATGTCGCGCCCCTGCGCGATGACCGCGATCACCTCCTTCTGGAAGTTGACGAGCGGCGTCACGGTCCATTCGCACACCAGCTCGACGCCGTCGCGCCGCGGGTTGCGGATCTTGACCCCGGGCACCGACTCGCGCGTGGTGACGAGCTGGCGCCAGGTGCGGTCGAACTCCTCGTGCAGCTCGGGCGCCACCAGCTTCTTCATCGAGCCGCCGACCAGCTCGTCGGCCGCGTAGCCGAACAGGATCTCGGCCGCGTGGTTGACCTCGGCCACCGTGCCGTCGGGCTGTAGCTCGATCACCGCGATCGGCGCGCGCTCGGCGAACAGCGCGAGCTTGCGCCCGCTCGCCTCGACCTGGCGGCGCGCTTCCTCGAGCTCCACCAGCTGCCGTTCCAGGCGCTGGTTGAGGAGACGATGGTCCTGCGTGAGCTTGCCGTAGGCGTGGCGCAGCCGGTAGCCGGAATGGAACACCTGGGTGAGCCGGTAGGCGATCGCGACGTTCAGCGCGTAGAACAGCGGCACGAGGAGCGCGATCTCGACGAACAGGCGGTTGCCGAACGTGAGCAGCACGTAAAAGAAGGGCCCCAGGATCCCAGCCGCGTAGAGCGCGAAGATCGGCCACGACGCGGCGTACACCGGCACGCCGACCGAGGCCATGCCGGCGAACAGGAAGGCGAGGAACACCTGCTGCTCGTCGGAGAGCGAGCGGAAGAAGACGCCGCCCGCGAGGCCCCAGCTCGCGCCGTTGCCGAGCGCGGCGATGCCGAGCCAGCGCAGCCATTGCGGCGCGCTGCCGACCTTGTCCGCGGCCCGGTAGTAGGCGTAAAGCAGCAGGCTCGCCGCCGCGCTGAAGGTCACCACGATCGCCCACCAGATGAGCACCAGCTCCTTCAGCCAGCGCCCCTGCAGCTCAAAGGTGGCGATCGCGCCGGCGATGAAGGTCGCGCCGATCGCGATCGGCATCTGGCGGTAGAGCTGGGCGACGCGGTCGGCGAGGACCTGGCGCGGGTC
>Ga0075420_100002524_pt1 | contig 15834 bp, 14 predicted proteins | sample SoiMetdeltSBSDD4_FD_75296 | JGI IMG/M metagenome (GOLD analysis project Ga0075420, IMG submission 75296) | Bulk soil microbial communities from a Populus tree surrounding site in Tennessee, USA - Soil MetaG P. deltoides SBSDD4 | ecosystem: Environmental > Terrestrial > Soil > Tree plantation... | reverse complement strand
CCGACCAGGACCTCGCCATCGCCGCGATCGAAGAAGCCGCCCGGCGGACCGATGGCCGTGCCCCGTTCGATCCGCTGCTGCCGGCCCTGCCGGCCAGGCTGCTGCTCGACGACCTGGCGGGCCGCGCCACGGCGCCGGTGCCGCCGTCCGCCGCGCCGTTCGGACTCGCCGACGAGCCCGACGCCCAGGCCCAGCCGGCCGACTTCCTCGACCTCAACGGTGTCGACCGCCTCATGGTCGCGGGTGGCCCGCAGTCCGGTCGCACGACCTTCGCCCGCACCCTCATCACCAGCATCGCCACCCGCTACAGCCCGGACCAGGTGCACCTCTATGTCGTCGAGCAGTTCCGGGGCGGTCTCGCCGAGTACGAGGACCTGCCCCACTGCGGTGCAGTGTTCTCCCCGGCGGAGCCCGACCGGATCCGGCGCTTCGTCAGCTGGCTGGAGCAGGAGGTCCACCGCCGGGGCACCAGCCTGCACGGCTCGGCCTCGGCCGCACCCCGCATCGTCGTGGTCGTCGACGGGTGGGAGCACTTCGAGGACCACGGCAACCCGATGTTCATGGAGACCACGCCGCTGCTGAGCCTGCGGGAGATCATCACGACGGGCGCCCCCCTCGGTGTGCACATCGTGGCGCTCGGCGGCTACGACATGCTCACCCACAAGCTGCCGACGTTCTACAGCCGGCGGCTGCTGCTGCCCTTCCCCAAGGAGGACACCCGCCGGGCCCATCTTGGTGCGAAGATGGCCAGCCCGCCGGTGCTGCCTGGTCGGGCCATCGACGCCAGCACCGGTCGGCACATCCAGATCTGCGATGTCGACCTGCCGCCGGCCGAGCTCATCGCTCGCTGCCACGACGACGTCGATCCCGCCCTGTTGCCCCGGCGGTTCCCGTCGCTGCCGGAGCAGGTGCCCTTGGATCAGTTGGTGCTTCCCGATGCGGCGCTGTCGCGGACCTGGATCCCGCTCGGGGTCGGCGGGCCCGACGCCACGACGCTGGGCATCGACCTGTTCGCCGGCGCCAACGTCCTGCTGGTCTCCGGGCCCCCCGGCTCGGGTCGCACCAGCGCCGCGGCTGCGGTGGCGCACGGCCTGCGGCGGGTCGGGATCGGCGTCCTCGCTCTCGCCCCGCCCAGCTCGCCGCTGCCGCACCTGCTGCCCGCCGACGCCGGCGTGCGCGTCGTGACCGGGGTCAGCGTCAAGGACGCCGAGCTGCGCGAGGCCGCGGCCGACTTCGGCGACAACCCGTATGCCGTCGTCGTCGACGACGTGGCCCAGCTCAACGTCATCGCCGAGCAGGAGGGGTTCATGGACGTCCCCACGCTGCTCGACGAGAGCGCTCAACCCCTGTCCCGGGGCCGTGTCGCTCTGGTCGTGACCGCGGACGCCACCCCGATGCTCAACGGGCTCCTCGGCGCCGCGTCCCGCCTCGTCAACGCCGCGGTCAACGGCGGGGGCGCCTACATCCTCCTCACCCCCAGCGACCGCCCCACCGCGGTAGCCCACCGCCTGACCCTCGAACCCGACCAGTTCTTCACCGCACCTCCCGGCCGCGGCTACCTCTCCGGCGGCCACGCGCCAGTCCTGATGCAACTCGCCACCCCGACCTGAAGAGGGCTCGCCCTCGGCGAGGAGAGGTCAGGCGTTGGTGGCGGGGACGTCGGGGAGGCTCTCGACCAGGCGCTCGACCATGAGCGTGGCCTGGTCGGGGCTGAGGCCCGCCTCCCGGCTGCTGGCCCAGTAGCGGTTGAGCGCCCGGCGGGCGAGGAGGTGGTTGCCGGCCGCCTGGTGGGTGGCGACGGCGAGGCGGTGGGCCGCCTCGATCCACGGGTCGAGCACGAGCACCTGCTCGGCGAGGTCGAGGGCCCGCTCGACGTTGCCCTGGGCCAGCAGGAGCTCGCCGGCCCGGGTGGCAACCGTGGCGAACCGCTGCTTGCGGCCCTCGTAGGCGACCACCGCCCAGTCGTCGGCCAGCAGCTCGGTCGGTTCGCCCCGCCACAGGTCGACGGCCCGCTCGGCGTGCTCGAGGGCGGCGGCCGGGTCGCCGCGGCGGTCGGCCTCGGCGGCCCGGGCGCACAGCGCGTCGAACCGGTGCAGGTCGATGGCCAGCCAGTCGCCGGTGTGGAGCGACAGGTTGCCGCTGTCCTGGCGGATGAAGAACGACGCGTCGCGGGGGCCTCGGTGGGGTTCGAGCACCCGGAGCAGGTAGGTCAGCGTGACCCGCAGGTTGCTGGACTGGGCGTCGACGTCGAGGGCCGGCCACAGGTCGGCGGCCACCTGCGCCCGGCTGGCGGTGCCCTGGAAGGCCAGGTAGGCGAGCAGCGACCGCACCCGCTCCCGGCGCCAGGCGGGCGCCTGGACCGGCGCGTCGTCCTGGCGCAGCTCGACCGGCCCGAGCAGGCGCAGGTCGAACTGGGTGGTGGGCGGCAGCGGCAGGCGCCCGATGACCGTCCGGGCCGCCTTGCGGACGCGGCCGTCGGCGGTGCCCGCCAAGGCGACCACGGCCGAGTGCGTGTCGGTCCACGTGCGGTCGAGCAGGGCCCAGCCGTCGTCGCGGCCTGCGGCCACCGCCGCCACTGCCAGCTCGGCGATCCAGCGGGGCGGGAGGTGGGCGCGGACTTTGTCGACGTCGTCGAGGGGGACGTCGGCCGGTGGCCTGCGGCCGGCGCGCACGTCGACCACGGCCTGGCCCAGGCGCAGGGCGGCCATCCACTCCGGTCCCAGCTCGGCGGCCTCCCAGGCCGCGCGGGAGCCGGGTTCGAGCACGTAGAGCAGGGAGAGGTGGCGGCGCTGCGCGGCGATCGACAGGCCCTCGCCGATGGGGTGGCGCTCGACGTAGGCCTTGAGCCCTCGGGAGGCGGCCTCCTCGTCGCCGGTGGCGAGCGCGACCGCGGCCTCGGCGATGGCGAGGTTGGTGTCGACGAGCGGCGCATCCGGGACCATGGCCGCGGCGGCGCGGGCCTGCTCCAGGTAGGCGACGGACTCGCTGACCCGGCCCTGCATGGCGTGCATGGTGGCGCCCTGCGAGACCACCAGGGCGGTGTCGTTCCGGAAGCCCGAGGCGTTGACCTGCTCGATCAGGGACGGGAGCGCGGCGATGACCTCGTCGACGCCGGCCGAGTACCAGAGTGCCTGCAGCCGGGTGCCTTCGGCGAGCGGGGTGTGCAGTGAGCCCGCGAACGCCAGCGCCGCCTCCGCCGACTGCAACGCCTCGGCGGGGTAGCCGAGCTGCAGGAAGGCGATGGCCCGGGCCCAGCTGACGATGCCCTGCCACGATTCGCCGAGCGATCCGGGCGGGATGCGGTCGAGCTCGGCGAGCATCCGCCAGCCCTGGTCCGCGATGTCGTGCAGCATCGCCCGGCCGAGGCAGGCGAACGGCACGGCCTCCTCCAGGCCGAGCGCTTCCCACTCGAACACCCGGGCGGCCACGCCCGCGAGGCGCTCGGGGCGGTCGTACCACCAGGCCAGCTGGCCCAGCTGTAGCAGGCACGCCAGCTCGCCGGTGGTGTCGCCCTGCTCGCGGAACGCCGCGGCGATGTCGTCGAACTCCAGCCAGGCGCCGCCCATGTCGCCCTCGATCGCCGCGACCGCGGCCAGCAGCCGGCTGCTCGGATGGGCACGAACCTCGACGGGGAGCAGGCGGTACCACTCCTCCAAGACGTCCTTGGCCACCGGCGGGTGGACCGCGCCGAGGGCCACGACGATGGCGTCCGCCACGTCGTCCCAGGCCTCGGCGTCGATCAGCAGCCGCACAGCGGCGCCGGCGCGGTCGTGGCGGAGCACCGCGCGGCCCGCCCGGCGGCGGGCGTCGGCGACCTCGTCGGGGGTGATGTGGGCGGTCAGGAGCGACCGCCACAGCGAGTGGAGCGACCAGCGGGGGCCGCTGCTGCCGTCGGTGGTGAACGTGACCAGCGGCAGCCCGGCGACGACCTCGTGGACGTCGACGTCGGGCCCGAGAACCGCCCGGGCGAGCGGCTCGTCGAACGACCCGAGGTGGGCGAGCAGCGCCAGCTCCTTGCGCCGGGCCGGGGACAGCGGTTGCAGGATCTCCTCGCCGACGTAGTCCACCGCGACGCCCGGACGGGCGCTGGCCGAGAGCTCGGCCATGGCGGGCCAGCCGCCCGAGGCGGACAGCTGGGTGGCGGCGACGTTGCGGAGGGCGGCGAACTCGGCCAGCTCCTCGTCGGTGAACGCCAGGTCGGCCTCGTCGAGGTGCTCGACCCGGCCCTGGACCTCGAGGCGGGCGAGCGGCACGGGCGGTGCGATGCGGCCGGCGAGGACCACGTGCCCGTTGGCGGGCAGCGCGGTCACGACGGCGGCCAGCAGCTCGGCGGCGTCCGATCCGGCGGGGATCTCGTGCACGTCGTCGACCAGCAGGGTGACCTGCTGCGGCGACTCCCGCCACATGGCCTCCACCACGTCGCGGGCGATGGCGGCGATCCGGCCGGAGCCGCCGACGGTCGAACCGGGGCGCACCCGCGCGCCGACCGCCTGACGCAGCCCCTCGCCCAGCACCGACATGGTGGCCATCTCGGGCTCGCACGCCAGCCATCGGTCGATGCCGACCGGTGCAGCCGCGTTCCCTGCGATGGCTTGCCCGAGCAGCGTGCTCTTGCCGTACCCCGCGGGCGCGGTGAGGACTGTGACCGGTACGAACCACCGCTTTCGCAGCCGGTCGAGCAACCGCTCGCGCAACAACATCACGCGCTCAGTGGTGGGTGGTTTCAGCCAAGGTTCAAACCACACCGCATCACAGGGTACGCAACCCGAGGGCCTCGGACAGATCGTGCAACGCCGCGGGCACGTCGTCCGTGGCGAGGGCCCCGAAGCCGATGATCAGGCCGCTGCGCGGGGTGGTGAAGCGGTGGCTGCCGCGGAGCGAGGCGACTCCGATGCCGTTCGGGCGGGTCGCGGCGCGGAGCTCGTCGTCGGTGAGCTGCTCGTGGAGCAGCACGGTGACGTGGAGCCCGGCGTCGGACGGCAGCGGTCGGCCGTGCTGGGCGAGCGTGTTGGTGAGCTCGGCCCAGAGCCGCTGGTGGCGGTGGCGGTAGACGTGGCGGGCGCGGCGCAGGTGGCGCTGGAGGTGGCCCTCGTCGATGAAGGTGGTCATGGCGGCCTGGGCGAGGGCCGGCGGGCACCAGTCGACGGCCTGGCGGAGAGCGTGCACGGCCGGTGCGATCGAGCGGGGGACCGCAGCGAAGCCGAAGCGCAGCGAGGGGCTGAGGGTCTTCGAGAACGTGCCGACGTAGACGACCCGGCCGTGCTCGTCGAGGCGCTGCAGCGGTTCGAGCGGCCGGGCGGTGTGGCGGAACTCGGTGTCGTAGTCGTCCTCGACGATGGCGGCGTCCTGGGTGTTGGCCCAGCGCAACAGCTCGAGGCGGCGCTCCCGGGACAGCGTCATGCCCAGCGGGTACTGGTGCGACGGCGTGACGTAGACGAGCCTCGCGCTCGGGGGGATGGCGTCGACGACGATGCCCTGGTCGTCGACCGGCACGCCGACCACCTTGGCGCCGCTGATCCGCAGCAGCTCGGCGACGGGCGGGTAGCCCGGCTCCTCGACCGCCACGGTCGCGCCCGGCTCGACGACGGCCCGGGCGACGAGGTCGATGGCGTGCTGGGCGCCGGAGGTGACGACGAGGTCGCGGGGGTCGACGTCGATGCCTCGGGAGTGGAGCACCCACCGGGCCAGCGCGGTGCGCAGCTCGATGGTGCCGGCCGGGTCGCCGTACTGGGGTGGCGGCGCCTGGAGCGCCCGCAGCATGCAGCGACGCCAGGCGCTGGTGGGGAACAGCGTGGGGTCGACGCGGCCGGGGCGCAGGTCGAAGCGGGCGTCGCTGGTGGGGTTCGGGTCGAACATGTCGGTCTGCGCGGCCTGCGGTGCCGGGGCGAGGGCGGTGGCCGCCACCGGCACCGCGGCGCGCGTCGCGGTCGCGCAGACGATGCTGCCGCCGCCGGCGCGGCCCCGAACGAGGCCCTCGGCGTTGAGCCGGGTGTACGCGTCGGTGACCGTGAACCGTGACACCCCGAGGTCACGGGCGAGGGCCCGGCTGGGCGTCAGCCGGTCGCCCGTGACGAGGAGCCCGTCGGTGATCGCGTCCCGCAGCTGGGCGTAGATCTGCGTGGCGATGCCCCGGCCGTCGGTGGGGTCGATGAACAGCTCCACCCCCGTTCCCTATCACCAGAGCCAAGTAGCCCCCCGTCAACCAGACCAACCGCCAGGCAGTCCGACCAGCAGCTCGCGGCTGCGATTCGGGCGAGGTCACGGCAGCGCCTGGTAACCGTCGATCTCGGGTGCTCTTTGGACTGGCCAGCTAGGAGGCGCTGGTGCCCGGGGGATGGCGGGTGCCAGTCCCCCGGGCGTGGTGTCAGCGGGTCAGGTACAGGTCGTGTTGGCGCACTCGAAGATCGGTCGTGCCGTCACGTTCAGCGGGTTGGAGGACCGCGCGTTGATGGTGACGTCGATGACGTGGCGGAACTTGCGGCAGTTGACGGGGTTGCTCACGCCGTTCGGGCAGAGCTCCGACACCACGTTCTCCGACTGGACGAAGACGGGACCACCGATCTGGCTCTGGTCGGTGATGAACACCCCGCCGATGCTGACCCGGGGGTCGACCGGCTGGGCGATGCGGGTGCTCCCGTCGATGGAGGTCTTGGTGACGATCCCGTTCTGGATGCAGAAGTTCGTCGTCACGACGAACGTGTAGATGAGCTTGTCCGGCTGCCCGCTCTCGATGAGCCCCGCCCGGTCGGAGAACGTGCGCTCGAGGTCGCACACCTCACCGGGCAGGTCGGGCATCATCCCGGGCCGAGGCCCGGGCACCATGGTCATCCCGCCGCCCATGGGCGCCATGGTGGGAGGGGGCGGTGGATCGGGTGGGTACATGCAGAAGGAGACGTCGAAGACGAACTCTTTGCTGCAGTCGACGCAGTCGTAACCGGCAGGGCAGGAGTCGTCCGTCGTCGTCAACGTCGTCGCCGTGGCCGGCTGGGCTGGTGCGAGCAACGCCAGCGCGATGCCCGCCAGCACGGCCAGGGACAAGAAGCGATATCTCATGGAACCTCCAGGGTCCTGACACCCCCGCACGGGGCGCCAGGCATCCATTCGCCGCGGCCGCGACCCCTGGATCACCCCATGGGCCCGAAACCTCGCAGCAACCAACGCTCCCACCGGACCAGCGACTGCACTTCGACCGGCACGCCGGCTCAGGTGAATTTTGTTCAATACCGCGACGGCCCTTTGCCCGCATCGTGGCTTCGACCAACGAAGGAGAAGCCATGACCAAGACCGAGCGCGCCCAGGAACACGTTCCGAACCCCGAGCAGATCCTCCAGATCGGCATGGGCTTCTGGGCCTCGAAGACCCTGCTCTCCGCCGTCGAGCTGGAGCTGTTCACCCTCCTCGGGACCAGCGGGCACACCGGAGCCGAGATCGCCAGCAAGCTCGATCTCCACGAGCGGAGCCGCGAAGATTTCCTCGACGCGCTCGTGGCGCTCGGCCTGCTCGACCGCACGGGCAGCGGTTCTGGCGCGGTGTACTCGAACACGCCCGACACCGCGATCTTCCTCGACAAGGCGTCGCCCACCTATCTCGGCGGCATTCTCGAGATGGCCAACGCCCGGCTCTACGGCTTCTGGGGGTCGCTCACCGAGGCCCTCCACACCGGCCTGCCCCAGAACGAGATCAAGACCGGTGCGCCCGGTTTCTTCGAGGGCATCTACGCGGACCCCGAACGGCTGCGGGTCTTCCTCGACGGCATGCAGGGACTCCAGCTCGGCGCCTTCACCGCGGTCTGCGCCACAGTCGATCTCAGCTCATGCCACCGGTTCTGCGACATCGGCGGTGCCAACGGCACGCTCGCCGCGATGATCGCCGCCGCCAACCCACAGCTCACGGGCATGTCGTTCGACCTCCCGCCCGTCGCCCCGGTCGCGGAGGCGAACCTGGCTCGCCACGGCGTCGGCGACCGCGTCAGCGCGGTCGTGGGCGACTTCTTCGTCGACGACTTTCCGCCGGCCGACGTCTACTTCATGGGCAACATCCTCCACGACTGGAGCGAAGCCGAGAAGCAGACGCTCATCGACAAGGCCTACGCCGGGCTGTCGTCGGGCGGGATGCTCGTCGCCATCGAGAACATCATCGACGACGACCGCCGCACCAATGCTTTCGGGCTGCTCATGTCTCTGAACATGCTCATCGAGGTCCCCGGTGGCTTCGACTACACCGGTGCACAGTTCGACCAGTGGGCCCGCAACGCAGGGTTCGCGCGGACCGAGGTCCGTCACCTCGCCGGTCCCACCAGCGCGGCCATCGCCTACAAGACCTGAGCGGTAGTCGCCCAAACCGTCCACCACCGATCCGGTGGCGCGGCTAAAGCGGCTCGAGCCGGGCTAGCAGGTGGCTAACAGAAGGCTCGTTACCTTGTGGTCGTGGTCCAGGAACCGGCTGGCCAGGGTAGGGAGCCGGCGAGGGTCGAGCGTGAGCTTTCGCCGGGCATCCGGTTGCGGGCGGATGCTCGCCTGCGGCGGTGGGTCGCCGGTGACTACGGGGGCTTCGACGAGGCGTCGTTGCCGCACGGCGAAGTCGTGTTCCCCGCCACGTTGGTGACCCAGCTGGCCGTGAAGGTGAGCGATTCGCCGTTCCCTCCGGTGCTCGTCAACGGCCTGAGCGGCACCTACACCCGCATCGAGGGACCCTGGACACCGGCCATCGCTGTGTTTCTGGCACCTCTCGGCGCCTACAAGCTGTTCGGGCCGGCCGCGGCGGAGATCGACGGACCGCTCGTCGGTCTCGAGCACATCGTCGGCGCCGACACCCGCCGGCTCAGCGACCAGGTCCGATCCGCCCGGACGTGGGAACAGCGCGGCCGGCTCATCGACGACTTCCTCCTCGATCGCGCCACCCACGGACCACAGCCGTCACCCGAGGTCACGCACGCATGGCACCTGCTCATGCGGTCCAGCGGGCGAACCACCATCAGCGGGATCGCCCGCCAGGTCGGGTGGAGCCACAAGCACCTCATCACCAAGTTCAAACAGCAGGTCGGGGTGACCCCCCACCTGGCGTCCCGGCTACTGCGCCTCTCGACGGTGTGGCAGTACCTCGACGACGACCAGAGCTGGGCGCGCATCGCCGCCGAGTCCGGCTACGCCGACCAACCCCACCTGATCCGCGAGTTCCGCCGCTTCACCGGCACCACCCCCGGCGCCCTCACCACCAACTGATCACGGACGAGGACGGTACCGACGTTGCCCCGCGCCGGGCCACGGCTACCCGCAGTCCATCGGTTGGGTCATTGGCGGCGCGGGTCGAGTCTGTCGAACGCGCTGGTGCCGGTCTTGCGCTTGAGCTTCTTGGCCGCTCGTTTCTCTTTGAGCGTCTTGCCGGGTTTCTTGCCGCTGGTCTTGTGGGGTGACTTGTCAGCCATCGCGTCTCCTGTCGTGGTCGTCTGGGCTGGTGTGGGTGGTCACGCCGACGAGGAGGTCGAGCATCTCGCCGATGGTGCGTTCCTGGCTGATCGCGTCCCGCAGGGGGAGGTGTTCTTGGATGCGATATCGGTTCCGGCGACCGTCCTTGTCCTTGACGACGTAGCCGGCGTCGACGAGGTCGGTGACGATGTCGTGGGCGCTGCGCTCGGTGATGCCGACCATGGCGGCGATGTCACGGAGCCGGACACCGGGGTCGTGGGCGATGCAGAGCAGGGCCCGGGCGGGGTTGGTGAGGAAGCTCCGATCACCCATGCGTTTACCTTACCCTTGATTCTAGAATCTTATTGCATGTTTCTGCGTTCAGGTATACGGTGACGGCACGTGGCCCACCGCCGACACGTCGGCGACCTCGCCTGAAACACGATCTGAGAGGAGCACACCGTGCTCCCTGCGATTCCCACGCCATGGTCCGAATCCATCCACGAGGTCGGACCACCTCCCGATGTGCACCCTGAGCCCACCCGGACGATCATCTGGCTCCGAGGCTCCCACGACCTGAGCACCGCCCCAGCCCTCACCGATGCCATCGGTCGAGCCCGAGCAACCGGTCACGGTGACGTCGTCGTCGACCTGAGCGAAATCGACTTCATGGACGCCTCGACCGTTGGCGTCCTGGTCCGCGCCCAACACGACCTGGCGACGCTGACCCGAGAACTGACGGTGCGATCGCCGTCGAGGTTCGCCCGCCACGTCCTCGCGCTCTGCGAACTGACCGAGCTCGTCCAACCCGACCGAGCAACCCCGAACCTCCACCTCGTGCCCACTCTGACCATCGTGCCCCCAACGCCGCCCACCTAGGTCCCCTGTCCACAGACCGGGGAATGGTCATTGGTTCCTGTCGAACGAGTACGCCCTGGTCACGGTGGCGATGTGAACGGCGTAGTGCGCATACCAGCGCTCCTTGCCTCGTCGTTGAGCGTCGACGTGCTCGGCGACGCGCTTCCAGGCGAGGGCGTCTTGCTCGGTGCGCCAGTAGGAAACCGTGATTCCGAGACCCGACCGTGGGTCGCGGGCCGAGTCGATGCCCAGATAGCCAGGTTGTCGAGCGGCAAGGGTCTCCATGCGCTCGGCGGTTTCGTCGTACCCCTCGGTGTAGCTGCCCTGGACGGACGTGAAGACGACGGCCACGTAGGGCGGGTCACCTGTCCAAGGAGTTGGCCCACCACCCGACGAGGGCAGGGGCGAGGCCTGCGTCACGTCGCCTCGTCGTCCCACCCGCTGGCGGCGACGAGGTCGTCCCACGTGGGCACCCCGACGTCGGGTGCATAGGTGCGGACCAGCTCGCCGGGAAACGTGTAGGGGGGAGCCTTGCTGGGCTTGGTGGCAGCCTGGTGGACCACGGCCTGGCGTAGGGCGTCTTGGAGCCCCAGCCGAGGCAGGGCGACCAGCGTGCGTGCGGCCAGGCCGGGTGGCAGGTCCGGCGGGCCGCCGACGACGTCGACGCCGATGCCGGCGTGCGCCAGGGAGATCTCGGGTCGCTTGCGATGGGCGATGCCGCGGGAGGTGTGCAGGGCGATGGCATCCCACACGACCTCGGCCCGATTCTCCGACAACCCGTTGTTGGTGAGGAATCGGACGGCCAGGTCGGCGCCGTCGACCTCGAAGCGCTGGTCGCCGTCGCCGGAGTCGGTGAGGCCGACGTCGTGCAGCAGGCAGCCGAGGAAGAGCAGCTCGTCGTCGTAGTCCTCGCCCGGTTCGAGGTTCTGAGTGCGTCCGAGGGCCCGTCCGAACACGTAGCTGCGGATGCTGTGGTTGACCAGGAAGGGCTGCTCGATCGACCGCACCCACGCGTCCGCCGCAGCGGTGAGATCGGTGCGGGGCAGGTCGAGGTCGTCGATCGTTGTCATTGCCGCCTTCCTCGGGTCGTCGTCGCGCCAGGTTCGACAGCATCGTCACGCAGCCGGGTGCCGAGCTAGTGGCACGAATGCCATACTTCGCTAGGTTCTGGCCATGCACGTCATCGCTGTGGTGGCGCTCGACCGGGTTGTCGCTTTCGACCTGGCCACACCGTGCGAGGTGTTCGGCGCGGCGCGACTCCCCGACGGCAGCCCCGCCTACGAGGTGCGAGTTTGTGCGGAGGCCGACGCCGTCGCCACCGCCACGGGCAACGGTTGCTTCACCGTTCAGTCACCTTGGCGCCTCGACGATCTGACCGCTGCTGACACGGTCGTCGTTCCGGGCCACGCCGACTTCCTCGAGGCGCCCGACGACCACCTCCTCGACCTGCTCCTCCAGGCGGCAGCCCGGGGTGCCCGGCTCGCCTCGATCTGTACCGGGGCGTTCCCGCTGGCCGCCACCGGGCTGCTCGATGGCCAGCGGGCCACCACTCACTGGCGCTGGGCAGCAGAGCTCGCCCGCCGGCACCCGACGGTCAGCGTCGATCCGGCCGTGCTCTTCGTCGACAACGGTTCGCTGCTCACCTCTGCCGGCATCGCCGCGGGGCTCGACCTGTGCCTCCACCTCGTCCGGCGCGACCACGGTGCCGCCGTCGCCATCGAGACGGCGCGGGACCTGGTGATGCCGCTGCAACGCGACGGCGGCCAAGCCCAGTTCATCACCAACATCGACCCCGACGAGGCCGGCTCGTTACGACCGACCCTCGACTGGATGGAACGCAACCTCCATCGCACCTTCGCGCTCGCCGACCTCGCGGCCCATGCGGCGGTCAGCATCCGGACCCTGAACCGCCAGTTCCGTCTCCAGACCGGCACCACACCCCATCAGTGGCTTCAGCGCACTCGCATCTACGCCGCCCAGCGGTTGCTCGAGACCACCGACCTGCCCGTCGAGCGCGTGGGCGAGCGAGCCGGCTTCCGTTCGCCGGCGACGTTCCGGATGCACTTCACCCGGCAGGTCGGTACCTCGCCCCGCGCGTATCGCAAGGCCTTCCACATCGTCTCCACTCCCAGAACCGGCGCCGAGCGGGCCCGCTGAGCTCGGGCCTCCTCTTGGAGCGGCCTCGGACTGGTGTACCGACCGGTATGTATACTGGAGTGTGGCTGGTACGAGGGTCGCGTCGGCGCGGGAGCGGCTGCTGGAGGCGACCGCTGAGCTCATCTACGGCGGCGGCATCGAGGCGACCGGTGTCGACGCCATCGCCCGGAGTGCTGGTGTGACCAAGCGGACGCTGTACCAGCACTTCGGCTCCAAGGACGAGCTGGTCGGCGCCGCGCTGGCGGCCAAGGACGCGGGGGCGATCACGGCGTTGCGGTCGGCGGTCGAGCGCCGGATCGCGAAGGGGGAGCGGCCGGTTGCTGCTTTGTTCGCTGTTCTCCGGCGCGTCTTCTCCCAGGGCGGCTACGAGGGTTGCGCGTTCCTCAACGCGGGCCTGGAGATGCACAACCCCGAACACCCTGTGCGTCGTGCGGTGCGATCTCACACTGACGCACGTCGTGCCCTGGTGGCGGACCTCGTGCGCGCCGAGGGCATCGACGACGAAGCGACGATCGACGCAATCTCGTTCATCGCAGAGGGTGCCTTCGCGCTGAGCGCGAGCCGTCGCGATCCTTCCGTCGCTGCCCGCGCCGCGAGCGCGGCCCGGGTAGTCATGGACGCCTACCGGGACGACCGGGACGACCGGGACGACTGGCACGCCGGCTCGTAGGCCGCTCTGCCCTTGGGCAGGTATACCGACCGGTATGTATACTTTCCTCGGGAGGGCATCCGGAGGAGGAGACATGCCGGGGGAGAACAGCTCATGACGATGCGGTCGCTGTGGTGCGTCGAGCCGGGGAGGGTGGAGTGGCGGGACGTGCCCGCGCCTCGGCTGGCGGGGGACCTCGAGGCCATCGTGGCACCGGTCGCCGCGAGCCGTTGCGCGTTCGACCACGGCCTCACTGCCGGCGGGTCGCCGTACATGACCCCGTTCGCCATCGGACACGAGGCGGTCGCCCGCGTCGTAGAGGTGGGTGACGCCGTCCGCAACGTCGAGCCCGGTGACCTTGTCGTCGTGCCGCCCAACATCGCCTGCGGAGAGTGTGACCGATGCCGACGCGGCCTGACGGCCCACTGTCGGTCGACTCCGCCGGGTGCGGCGTATGGCATCCCGGCTGGTGGTGCGTGGGGCGGGCTCTTCGACGACCTGGTGAAGGTACCGTTCGCCGACGCGATGCTCGCGAGCGTGCCGGCAGGCGTCGATCCCGTGGAGGTCACCGCAGCTGGCGACAGCCTGGCGCTCGGGCACGATGTCATGAGCGAGCACCTCGGCGCCGGCCGCCGCAGCGTGGCTGTTCTTGGCAGCGGGGAACACGGTCTGTATCAGGTTGCCTTCGCGACGGTCCTCGGGGCGGACCGGGTCGTGTACGTCGATGACGACGCCGAGCGGCGCGAGGTCGCCGCTCAGCTCGGCGCCCACACGGCTGCCGGTCCGCCCGACCGCGCGGATGGCCCATTTGAATTGGTCGTCGACGCTGCGGCTCGGGAGGATTGGTTGCGTCGAGCTGTCCGCATGCTCGAACCCGAAGGCGAGATCGAGTGCCTCGGCGGCTACTTCGGCGACATCAGGTTGCCTGCGCTTCCGCTCTACGGCGGCGGCATCAACATCCGCTTCGGCATCGGCAGCGGCCGCCCCCATGCGACAGCGACCATCGACGCGGTCGCCCGCGGCCTCGTCCGCCCCTCAGATCTGTGGGCGACCCGCGTGCCGTGGGACGACCTCCCCACCGCCTACGCCGAAGAGCCGCGCAAGATCATCGCCGTGCGCAGCGGTGAGTGACCCAGGCCAGCCAGGTCGGCCGGCAGTTCCCGGGTCCGCACCGGGAGTTCTTGCGGGCAGCCGGACGCGTAGGGTCGCCGCCATGCCTGCTCCGCGCTGGTTCGTTCGCTTTGTGTACGACCGGGAGAGCGCGGCGTGGGAGCGGCGACGCGACGAGCCGGCGCATCGTGAGTTGGTCGACCGGACCGCCGATGAGCTCGCGAACGTGGTTGCACCGCCCGGGCCTGTAGTCGACTTGGGCTGCGGCCCTGGCGCGCACGCTCTCGCGCTCGCGCGGCGCGGCTATGACGTCGTGGGTGTCGACGGGTCACCTCGCATGGTCGAGGTCGCGCGGACACGAGCAGCCCGCCACGAGATAGACGCGACCTTCGACGTGCACGACCTCAGCGCGTCGCTCTGGTTCGCGGACGAGTCGCTCGGAGGTGTCCTCGCGAGCCTCGTCCTCCAGCACCTCCCGGATCCCGAGGCCTTCATCGCCGAGGTCCGGCGCTGCCTCCGGCCGGGCGGGCACCTGTTGATCATCGCTCCCGTCCGCGACGGCAGGTCGCTCACATCCCAGAACCTGTACTGGCGGCTGCGCGCAGCGTTCTACCAGCGAGTGCCCAGGGTCGTCCGCTTCTACGACACGAGCTCCCTGCCTCGTCTGGTCGAGAACCAGGGCTTGACCGTCCTCGAATGCAACGGCGAGCCCGGTCGCGTCAGCGTGTTGGCCCGTGCCTGAGAACCACGCCGGCGAAGGGAGCGTCCGGTATGGCAGATCCGGCGCTGTCGCCCTGTGACCGAGCGCGGTCTACTCGGCGCTCGAGCGTTCCCCGGGTCCCGCAGCAGCCCCGGTCCGAGCCCGATGGGCGAGGATGGCCCGGACGTGGTCGTTGCGGAACATCCCCCGGGCCTGCAGCAGCATGCGCTGGAGGTTCGGCACTCGGATCGTCCGTCCCTCCCACTCGACGGTGTCGAGGTCGGCCCGTGACGCGGCGTCCCAGGGCCGGGGGAAGGTCTGCTCGTGCATCCCACCGACGACCTCGACGATGCAGGTGTGGAACAGCCGTCCCCAGCGGGTGGCGACCGGCCAGTCGCCGGGGTCGACGATCGGGCGCATGACCCCGGACTCGACGTGGGGCGGCAGCCGGTCGGCGCTGGCCTCGTCCATCGCTACGTCGACGCCGCCGGGACGGACGTCCATCCCCCGGACTGCCAGCGACGCGGAGCCGATGAGGAACCAGTCGGCGCTGATCCCGTCGAGGATGTCGGCGATCCAACGCAGGCCGGGTTCCCACTTCACCGGCGCAACGCCGTGGATCTGGTCGAGCATCTCGGGTCCGTAGCGCTCCCAGTTGCGGGCCGCGGTGTCCCAGTCCGGCGCGTGGGCGGGGTACTCCCAGACGAGCCGGCCTGTGGCGTCGAGCTGGAAGTCCATGTTCCGCACCAACATGTGGATGTAGTCAGCGGGAGGATCTATAGCCACGACGAGGCGCCGCCCGTCGTCTCCGACGATCGTGTCGAACTGCATGGCGTGCTCGCTTTCCGTGCCAGCGCGCAGTACGTGTCGGCGCGCCGTCGAATACGACTCGCCGGTCTTGGCCGCCCGGGCGCGGATCAGCCGTTTCAGGTCCTTGTTCGCTGGCATCTGTTCTC
>Ga0075420_100002523_pt1 | contig 15835 bp, 13 predicted proteins | sample SoiMetdeltSBSDD4_FD_75296 | JGI IMG/M metagenome (GOLD analysis project Ga0075420, IMG submission 75296) | Bulk soil microbial communities from a Populus tree surrounding site in Tennessee, USA - Soil MetaG P. deltoides SBSDD4 | ecosystem: Environmental > Terrestrial > Soil > Tree plantation... | reverse complement strand
TGGCGCGAGCCTGTGCTCGGCGGCACTCAGGACGACGGCGGCGAAGCGCTCGCTGAAGCCGGCGAGGAAAGCGAAGAAGCCGTAGTAGTACGGCTGCTGGTCTTCCTCGACCTGGATGTCGAGCAGGCCGCTGGCGAGGAGGAAGAACAGCGCCACACCGATGGCGCCTCCCAGGAAGGGCCGGTAGGCCCCCAGCCTCCGCAGAAGCGGGCGCCCCAGCTCGAAGTCGATGTTGAACCGGCCGTGCTCGACCCTGCTCATCCGCGACAAGGCACTCACCAGGGCGCCGATCGCTCCAGCGCCGAAGCAGATGAGGATGGTCAGGCGGTCGTCTCCGACGCCCGCCGCCCACAGCAGGAACCCGACCACCACGCCGAAAAGCGCGGCGAGCCAGACGCCGACCAGCATCCCGGAGGCGTAGACGATCCGCCCGGCCTTGCTGGCGGCGCGGTGATAGTACGCCTCGCACTCGGCAAGCTTGTGTTTCTGGCCGCGGACGAGCTCCGCCTCGGCCTTCTCGTCGGGAGTGCCCTCGCGCTCGAGAAAGCCGAGCAGGTGCATCTCGATTCCGAGGATCCAGCGAAGCGCGATCTGCTCGGTTGTCCCGCGCAGGACCTGCGAGACCCTCATGGCGAGGAGCTCACATTCGTGCAGCAGGTCGGCGATGTGCGGGGCGCCGCGGGTAGCCCAGTCGGTCACGCGGTGCAGCCGGACGACATCGTCTTCGTCTCGCAGCCCAAGGCCGTTCAGGCGCACCGGCTTGCCGGGCTGCACGGTCATCGCCACGGCCGAGGCATCGCGGGTGGACCAGTAGACCTGCTCCACCCGACCCTCTTTGCGCTGGAACTCCGTCAGCTTCTGCCGGTACGCCTGCTCCAGCGCCGGATCCGCGAAGCCATCTGAGTGAAGCTTTCGCTCCCACTGGTAGTGCGCCCAGACGAGCTGGGGGAAGAGCGCCGCGCCCGTCTCATCGATCGCCTCCTCGGTGCCGTCCAACGGTATCTCGCGCCGAGGCAATTCCTGAGCGACGGCCTCGCCCGCTGAGGGCTCGCGATACCCGATCACGCCCACGCCGATCAGCCTACGTCACGTGACACTTGCGACAAGGCCAGGGGCGCGTTCTTGCACGGGTCGCGGCGGTTAACCCGTGCCAAGCCGCGCCTACCGACAGCTCCCGATTGTCTCGAATCGTCAGAAGACACCACGCGGATGCCGCTTGGGAGCGACACCCACGCATTCGCCTTGCCGTGTCGGGAACCACCGGGCGTTCTGTGTTTTGTATCTGGTATCCCAGGAAAGCTTAACCCGAAGTGACGCCTGCACCGAGGCACGCTGAGCCGCTCCAGGAGCGGCAAAACGGCTCACTCGTCGTATCACCGATACGAGCCGAGGCGGTCAGTGTCCGCCAGCTGGCCTACCAGACGCTGCGCGACGCGATCCTTCACACCGACGTCTACCGGCCCGACGCCGACCTGCGGCTGGACGAACAGCGCCTGGCCACGGCCCTCGGTGTCAGCCGCACGCCCGTGCGCGAGGCCCTGGCTCGTCTGGAGCACGAGGGGCTGGTGCAGATCGTGCCCCGCCGGGGCGTGTGGATCGTGCGCAAGAGCAAGGCGGAGATCACCGAGATGATCCGAGCCTGGGCGGCGCTCGAGAGCATGGCCGCCCGGCTGGTGTGCGAGCGAGCCAGCGACGAGGAGATCGGTGAGCTTCGCGCGCTCTTCTCCACGTTCGAGGACGACCAGCTGCGTCTACGCCTGAACGAATACTCGGAGGCGAACCTGCGCTTCCACCAGAGCATCATCGAGCTCGCCCGCTCACCCGTGATCAGCTCCCTGGTCGCCGGCCTGCTCGTGCACGTGCGCGGTATTCGCGGCCACATGATCGGGGAGAGCAATCGAGCCGAGCGGTCGATCGTCGACCACATGCACATCATCGAGGCACTCGAGAGCCGCGACGCCGAGCTCGCCGAGCGCCTGGTCAAGAAGCACGCGCTGGATCTGGCCGACGACGTGGACCGAACACCTGCCCGTTGGACTGAAACCCCCCGCCCCGGGGATAACGATCCCGGCGCTGGTCCCAAGAGAAAGAGGAGAGTCACGTGACCGCCACGAGCACCGCGGTACAAGCCGAAGCCCCAGACGCTCGCGAGACCGAGACGATCTCGGGTGGCCACCTGGTGGCCAAGGCGCTCCGCGCCGAGGGGATCGACACGATCTTCACCCTCTGCGGCGGGCACATCATCGACATCTACGACGGCTGCATCGACGAGGGCATCAAGGTCGTCGACGTCCGCCACGAGCAGGTGGCCGCCCACGCCGCCGACGGGTACGCCCGCGTGACCGGCCGGCCCGGCTGCGCGGTCGTGACCGCCGGGCCGGGCACCACCGACGCGGTGACCGGCGTGGCCAACGCGCTGCGCGCCGAGAGCCCCATGCTGCTGATCGGCGGCCAGGGGGCGCTCAACCAGCACCGCATGGGCTCCCTGCAGGACCTCCCGCACGTGGATCTCATGAAGCCGATCACGAAGTTCGCGTCGAACGTCGTGACCACCGAGCGCGTGGCGGACATGTGCTCGATGGCCTTCCGCGAGGCACTCGCCGGCGCGCCGGGTCCGGCGTACCTGGAGATCGGGCGCGACATCCTCGACGCCAAGGTGCCGCTCGAGAGCGCGGTCATCCCGGAGCCGGGGAGGTACCGCGCTTCGACGAAGAGCACCGGGGATCCGAACGACATCGATCGCCTGGCGGACATCCTCATCAAGGCCGACCGGCCGTGCGTGCTGCTCGGCAGCCAGGTCTGGACCTCGCGCGGCTCCGAGGCCGCGCAGGATTTCGTCCGCCGGCTCAACATCCCCGCGTTCATGAACGGCGCCGCCCGCGGCACGCTGCCGCCGGGCGATCCGCACCACTTCCACCAGACGCGCCGCTTCGCCTTCAAGAACGCCGACGTGATCCTCATCGTCGGGACGCCGTTCGACTTCCGGATGGGCTACGGCAAGCGCCTGAGCCAGGAGGCGACGGTCGTCCAGATCGACATGGACTACCGCACGGTCGGCAAGAACCGCGACGTCTCTCTCGGGCTCGTCGGCGACCCCGGCGCCATCCTGACGGCCGTCGCCGACGCCGCGGAGGGCCAGGGCGCGAAGGGCGCCGCCCGCGACCGCGAGTCCTGGCTCCAGACGCTGCGCGACGAGGAGCAGAAGGCCAAGGAGGAGCGCCTCCCGAAGCTGATGCGCGAGGACGCGCCGGTCCACCCGCTGCGGCTCGCGCACGAGATCAACGAGTTCCTCACGGACAACACGGTCTACATCGGCGACGGCGGCGACGTCGTGACCTTCTCGGGCGGCGTCGTGCAGCCGCGGGGACCGGGACTCTGGATGGACCCCGGCCCGCTCGGCACGCTCGGGGTGGGCGTTCCCTTCGCGATGGCCTCGAAGCTCGCCCGGCCGGAGCGCGAGGTGGTCTGCCTGTTCGGCGACGGCAGCTTCAGCCTCACCGGCTGGGACTTCGAGACGATGGTCCGCTTCGACCTCCCGTTCATCGGCGTGGTGGGCAACAACTCGTACATGAACCAGATCCGCTACGGGCAGATCCAGAAGTACGGCGAGGAGCGCGGCGACGTGGGCAACAAGCTCGGCGACGTCAAGTACGACCTGTTCGCCAAGATGCTCGGCGGTTACGGCGAGGAGGTCCGTGAGCCCAGCCAGATCCGTCCGGCGCTCGAGCGGGCCCGGGAGTCGGGCAAGCCGTCACTGATCAACGTCTGGATCGACCAGAACGCGTTTGCGCCCGGGACGATGAACCAGACGATGTACAAGTAGGGAGGACGCGGAGATGAGCAAAGCTCTCGAGGGAGTCCGCGTGGTCGACATGACCCACGTCCAGGCCGGGCCGGTCTGCACGCAGCTGCTGGCGTACATGGGCGCGGACGTGATCAAGATCGAACGGCCGGGCGGCGGCGACGTCACCCGGAGCCAGCTGCGCGATCTGGAGGACGTCGACAGCCTCTACTTCACGATGCTGAACGGCAACAAGCGCAGCCTGACGCTGAACATGAAGTCGGACGAGGGCAAGGAGGTCTTCACGAAGCTGCTGGAGCGCAGCGACGTGGTGGTCGAGAACTTCGGCCCCGGCGTGATGGACCGGCTGGGCTACCCCTGGGAGCGCATCCACGAGATCAACCCGGAGATCATCTATGCCTCGCTGAAGGGGTTTGGACCGGGCGCACTCGAGAAGGCGAAGGCCTACGAGAACATCGCCCAGGCCACCGGCGGGGCGATGAGCACGACCGGCTTCGAGGACGGGCCGCCGGTCGCGACCGGCGCCCAGATCGGGGACTCGGGCAACGCCGTCCACCTGTTCGGGGCGATCTGCGCCGCGCTGTACCAGCGCACGCAGACCGGCCGCGGCCAGCGGGTGCAGATCTCGATGCGCGCGGGCATCCTGAATCTTTGCCGCGTGAAGCTGCGCGACCAGCAGCGGCTCGAGCACGGGCCGCTTCGAGAGTATCCGAACCAGGAGTTCGGCGACTTCGTCCCGCGCTCCGGCAACGCGTCGGGCGGCGGGCAGCCCGGATGGGCGGTGCGCTGCAAGCCAACCACCGAGAAGGGCGCCAACGCCTGGCTGTACGTCGTGATCCAGCCGCAGGTCTGGGAGCCGCTGATGAACAAGATCGGACGGCCCGACCTGATCGAGAACCCCGACTACGCCACGCCCGAGGCGCGGCTGCCGCACCTACAGGACATCTTCGACGTGATCGAGGAGTGGACGATCAAGAGGACCAAGTGGGAGGCCTTCGAGGAGCTCAACTCGATCAACGTGCCCTGCGGGCCGGTGCTCAGCACGAAGGACCTGATCGAGGACGAGGGGCTGCGAGCCGAGGGACTCATCGTTGACGTAGACCACCCCGACCGCGGCACGTACTCGACGGTCGGTTGCCCGTTCACGCTGTCCGACTCGCCGGTGGAGGTCACGCGCTCTCCGCTGCTCGGTGAGCACAGCGCCGAGATCCTGGAGGAGCTGCTCGACATTCAAGAGAGCGAGCTCGAGCGACTGAGCGCGGCGGGAGCGGTCTGATGTCATCCACGATCACGCAAGCCGGGTCCACAACCACCGACCAGGAAGCCGTTCGGGAGATCCTGGACGACGTCCGGGCCGACGGGCGGACCGCCCTGAGCGCGCCGGAGGCCAAGCGGGTCTGCGATGCCTACGGGATCGCGGTGCCCCAGGAGGGTCTCGCCACCTCCGGGGACGAGGCCGTGGGCCTCGCCGAGGAGATCGGCTACCCGGTGGTCCTGAAGATCGTCTCGCCCGACATCCTCCACAAGACCGAGGCGAAGGGCGTGCTCGTCGGGCTCGGCACGGCGGACGACGTGGCCTCGGGCTACCAGCAGATCGTCGAGAACGCCAAGGCCTACAAGTCCGACGCGGACATCACCGGCGTGCAGGTGCAGCAGATGCTGTCCGAGGGCCAGGAGGTGCTGATCGGCGCCGTGACCGACCCATCGTTCGGGCCGGTGGTTACGTTCGGCATCGGCGGCGTGCTCGTCGAGGTGCTCCGCGACGTGACCTTCCGCCTCGCCCCCACGTCGGCCGAGGACGCCGCCGAGATGGTGGACGGCATCCGCGCGGCCGAGGTGCTCAAGGGCGTGCGCGGCGGCGCCGGCGTAGACCGCGCCGCGCTGGCCGCGATGATCCAGGCGGTCTCGCAGCTCGTGACCGACTTCGACGAGATCACCGAGGTCGACCTGAACCCGGTACTCGCGCGCGAGGATGGGGCAACCGCGGTCGACGCGCGCTTCGTCGTGTCGTTCGAGGAGACCGACTCGACCCCGCCGCGCTATTCGCAGGAGGAGATCCTCGAGACGATGAAGGCGCTGATGCAGCCGCGGGCCATCGCGGTCGTGGGTGCCTCGGGCTCCGAGGGCAAGATCGGCAACTCGGTCATGAAGAACCTCGTGAACGGCGGATTCGAGGGCGAGATCTACCCGATCAACCCCAAGTCGGACGAGATACTCGGCAAGAAGGTCTACGCCGACGTGGACGACCTGCCGGACGGCGTCGACGTGGCGGTGTTCTGCATCCCGGCGAAGTTCGTGCCGGACACGCTCGCCAAGGTCGGCCAGAAGGGCATCAAGGCCGCGGTGCTGATCCCCTCGGGCTTCGCAGAGACCGGCGAGGAGGAGATGCAGAAGGATCTGCAGCGGAAGGCCCGCGAGGCCGGCGTCCGCTTCATCGGTCCGAACATCTACGGCGTCTACTACACGCCGGGCAACATGAGCGCGGCCTTCACGACGCCGTACGACGTCAAAGGGCCGGTGGCGCTCGCCTCTCAGAGCGGCGGCATCGGAATGGGGATCCTGGGCTTCGCGCGCTCCACGAAGCTCGGCGTGTCGGCAATCGTCGGTCTCGGCAACAAGGCCGACATCGACGAGGACGACCTGCTCACGTTCTTCGAGCAGGACGACGCCACGAACTGCGTCGCGTTGCACATGGAGGACCTCAAGGACGGTCGCGCCTTCGTGGACGTGGCACAGCGCGTCTCCAAGACCAAGCCGATCGTCGTGCTGAAGGCGGGCGCGACGCCGGCCGGCACGAAGGCGGCCGCCTCGCACACGGCCGCGCTCGCCGGCGACGACAAGGTCTACGAGGACATCCTCCGCGAGGCCGGCGTCGTAAGGGCGCGCGGGCTGCAGGAGCTGCTCCAGTTCGCCCGCTGCCTGCCGATCCTGCCGACTCCCGCAGGGGAGAACGTGGTGATCATCACGGGCGCCGGGGGCTCGGGAGTGCTGCTCTCGGACGCGTGCTTCAACAACGGCCTCCAGCTGATGGAGATGCCGGACGACCTCAACAAGGCGTTCATGGAGTTCATCCCGCCGTTCGGCGCCGCCGGCAACCCGGTGGACATCACCGGCGGCGAGCCGCCCGAGACGTATCGCAACACCGTGGCGCTCGGGCTGGAGGACGAGCGCATCCACGGGCTCGTGCTGGGCTACTGGCACACGATCGTTACCCCGCCGATGGTCTTCGCCAAGGTGATGACCGAGGTGGTGGAGGAGTATCGCGGCCGGGGGATCGAGAAGCCGATAGTGGCCTCGCTCGCCGGCGACGTGGAGGTTGAGGAGGCCTCGCAGTACCTGTTCGATCACGGGATCCCGGCGTTCCCGTACACAACCGAAACGCCGGTGGAGGTCCTGGCGGCCAAGTACCGCTGGGCGCGAATGGCAGGGCTGCTGGACAGCCATTGAGGGAAGGCTGTGACGGAAGGCTGACGGCCGCGTGAGCGGCCTCGGCACTGGGGGAGGACGAGGGGAGAGTCATGAGTGCGGAGAGCGGGGTAGCGGGACCGGTCACGGTCGACGCGCAGGGTGAGGAGCGGGTCTGGCGCGCAGGCAAGCTGCCGCCGATGAAGATCCGCAAGCTGCCCGAGGCGCCGGCGGCGGCGCACGTGCTCGGGCCGGCGATGATCCTCGTTGCGCTCGGGGTCGGGTTCGGAGAGACCTACCTCTGGCCGCGACTCGTGATCGTCTTCGGAGCTGATATCCGGTGGCTGTTCACGGTCGGAGTGATCGTCCAGACCGTGGTGATGCTCGAGATGGCCCGTTACGCGATGGCCACCGGCGAGTCGATCTTCTTCGGCGCGGCGCGCGTGTGGATACCGCTGATGTGGATGTTCTTCGCCATCGCCGCCCTGGTCTACATCTGGCCCGGGCATATCTCGGGTGGCGCGGAGGCGCTCGAGGAGATCACCGGCATCTCGTGGCAGGTGTCCGCGACTGTCGGCCTGCTCATCATCGGGGTGATGTTCACGGTCGTCAGGTACGTCTACAACTTCATCGAGGGGCTGCTCGCGTTCGCCGTGGGCGTCCTCGTGATCGGCTCGGCGATCGTGGGAGCGATGGTGGGGAGCTTGCACGACCTCGGCGTGACCGTGGCGGGCACCGTCCGCTTCGACACCGGGATCCCGTCCGAGGCCTTCACGGCGGCGTTCTTCCCTGTCGTCGTCGGCGCGCTGGCCTTCGCCGGGCCGTCCGGCATGCAGCAGATGTGGTACACGCTCTGGCTGCGCGACAAGGGTGCGGGAATGGGCTCACACATCCCGAAGGTCCGCGGCCTGCTGCACGCGAACGAGGAGGAGACAGTCCCGGAAGCCGGATCGATGTTCGACGTCGACGATCCGGACGAGATGCGCAAGTGGCAGGGCTGGCGCAAGTGGGTCACCTTCGACGCGCTGGTGCTCTTCTTCGGCATCACCATGCTGGTGACGATCATCTTCACGGTCATGGCGCTGAACGCGGCGGAGCTCAATCCCGATGCCCGGAGCGCGTTGCTGGAGGGTGACCGCGACGCTGCGCTGCCGGCGATGGGTGACGCGTTCGAGCAGGCCGCCAGCTACTTCGACACGCTGTTCTTCATCTTCATCGCGATCGTCGGCTTCAAGGCGAGCGTCGGCCTGTTCGACGCCTTCGCCCGCGGACAGTCCGACATGACGTACTACTTCCTTCCGGGCGCAAGGCGGCTCAAGATGTCCTACCTGTACGCGCTGTACCTGTGGTTCGTGATCATCTTCGGGATCATCATCCTGAACTGGGGTCCGGCCGACGGCCCGACGAGCATCCTGGACATCCTGGCGTTCCTGTCGGCGTTCGTGATGGGGGCCTACTGCCTGACCCTGGCGGTGGTCAACAACAAGATGCTGCCGAAGAAACTCCGGCCGCACTGGGCCTTCACGGTTGTCCTGGTGCTGGGCGGGCTCGGGTACTTGACCGCGATCATGTACAGCGTCATCAAGTACGGCGTCTCGGACATCGGCTGATGGCGACCCACGCGCAGCCCGCCGCCCCGGAGCCGGTGCAGGAGCCGGTCTCGACGCCGTGGGCGAGCCTCGACCGCCGGCAGGTGGTGGAGCTGACCCTGCCCGGGGTGCTGATCGGCCTGCTCGGCGGCGTGATCCTGGGAGTCGTGGTCGCGGGCGGCGGCCAGCCCCTCGACGTCGGCCTGTTCGCGGGCCTTACGCTCGGCGTGCCGCTCGGGGTTGCCGGCGCCGGGTACGAGATCCTGGTCGCCAAAGGCCGGATCCCGCTTGGCATGCTCACGCCGGTGGCGCTGTACTGGGCCGTCGCCTTCACCCTGGCGCGCGTGTTCCAAACGGGACTGTTGGATCTCTATGCCGGCTCGGAGGTGGCGGTGCCGTACGGCTGGCTGGACTTCCTCGCCTATCAGGCCCTGGTCAGCGTGGGGTTCGGAATCGGCTACTGGTGGCTGCACGAGAACTTCGCGCCGCTCTGGTGGATCCGTATCCGTGAGCGCAATCCTGTCGCCGATCACCTCCTTCGGGTCAAGCTCCAGGTCGTGGGCGCGGTCGAGGCACGGCGTGCACGGCGTGCGAAGCGGCGGAGGTAACCGGTGGACCTGCTCGAGTATCAGGGGAAGCAGCTGTTTGCGAGGCACGGTGTCCCGGTGCCGTCGGGGCGTCCTGCCGAGACCGTGGACGAGGCCGTGGCCGCGGCCGACGCGATCGGCTACCCGTGCGTCGTGAAGGCGCAGGTGCAGATCGGCGGGCGCGGCAAGCTCGGCGGGATCAAGGTCGCCGACGGGCGCGACGAGGCCCGGCAGCACGCCGACGCGATCCTGGGCATGGACATCCGCGGCCTGCGGGTGCACGAGGTGTGGATCGAGGAGGCGTCGCAGATCGAGGCCGAGTACTACGCGTCGGTCGTCTTCGATCGCAGCGCCAAGGCGCCGCTGATCATGCTCTCGACCAAGGGGGGCATGGACATCGAGCAGGTCGCCGAGGAGGACCCCGGCGCGATCGCCAGCCTGCATGTCGACCCGTTGCTGGGCTTTCAGGAGTTTCACGGGCGCTGGCTCGCGTTCGAGGCCGGCGTCGACGGCGATCTGGTGCGGCCGCTCACCGGCATGCTGGCCAAGCTCTACGAGACATTCGTCGCCGAGGACGCGATGCTGATCGAGGTCAACCCGCTGATCGTCACGCCCGAGCGCGAGCTGCGAGCACTCGACGCCAAGGTCACGCTTGACGGCAACGCGCTGTACCGCCATCCGGACAACGCTGCGCTTCGCAACCCCTCGGCGGAGGATCCGCAGGAGCAGATGGCCAAGGAACGCGGCTTGATCTACGTCAAGCTCGACGGCGACATCGGAATCCTGGGCAATGGTGCCGGGCTGGTGATGTCGACGCTCGACGTGGTGGCGCAGGCCGGCGGCCGGCCGGCCAACTTCCTCGACGCCGGGGGCGGATCGAAGGCCGACGCGATCGTGGCGGCGGTCGAGGTAATTCTCTCGGACGAGAAGGTGAAGGCGGTGCTGTTCAACATCTTCGGCGGGATCACCCGCTGCGACGAGGTGGCCAAGGGCTTGATCGAGGCCTTCGAGCAGGTGAAGCCGCAGGTGCCGTTCGTGGTGCGCCTCGACGGCACGAACGACGAGGAGGGGCGCCGGCTGCTGGCCGATGCCCAGCTGCCCAACCTCGTGGTCGAGGCGACGATGCTCGAGGCCGCTGAGCGGGTGGTCGCGCTCGCAGCAAGTCCAACCCTCCAGGCCCGATGAGCATCCTCGTCGATCGCGAGACGCGCCTGTGCGTGGCCGGCATCACCGGGCGTGAGGGCACCTTCCACGCGCTCAACAACAAGCGCTACGGCACCAACGTCGTGTCGGGCGTCACGCCAGGCAAGGCCGGGCAGCAGGTCGAGGGCATCCCGGTTTTCAACTCCTTCCGCCAGGCGGTCGAGGAGACGGACGCGAACGCCGCGATGGTGTTCGTGCCGGCCCGGTTCGCCGCCGACTCGATCCTCGAGGCCGCCGAGGCCGGGATCCGAACGATCATCGCGATCACGGAGGGGATTCCGGCGCACGACGAGCTGCGCGTCAGCACCCACCTGAGCCGGCTCGACGAGGTGCGGCTGATCGGCCCGAACTGCCCTGGCGTGCTCTCCCCCGGCAAGGCCAACGTGGGGATCATCCCGGCCGACTTCTTCAAGGAGGGCAACGTCGGGGTCGTCTCCCGCTCGGGCACGCTGACCTACCAGATCGGCAACGAGCTGGCGCAGGCCGGGTTCGGCAACTCGTCGATCGTGGGGATCGGCGGCGACCCGGTGCCCGGCTTGAGCTTCATCGACGTGCTCGAGCTGTTCGAGGCCGACGCGGAGACGAAGCTGGTCGTGATGAGCGGCGAGATCGGGGGCTCGGCGGAGGAGGAGGCGGCGGAGTACATCGCGGACAACGTCTCCAAGCCGGTGGTCGCATACATCGCCGGCTTCACCGCGCCACCCGGCAAGACCATGGGCCACGCCGGCGCGATCGTGTCCGGGTCCAAGGGCACCGCGGCGGCCAAGGCCGAGGCGCTCGAAGCGGCCGGCGTCCGCGTCGGGCGCACGCCCACCGAGGTGTCGGAGATCGTTATAGAGATCCTCGACGGCTGAGGTGGTGCTCGACGTCGATGACCCTGCCGGCGACTCGACGCGGCCCCGTCGCCGGGGGCTGGCCTCGTTCCTGCTGAGCGGGGACGGCTGGCCCTACGCGCTCGTCCCGTTCATCCCGCTCGCCGTCGGACTCGAGTTTGCACACGCGAACTCGGCGCTGATCTTCAGCACGTCCGCGATCGGGGTGATCCCGACCGCGGCCCTCATGGGGACGGCGACCGAGGAGCTCGCCGATCGGGCCGGCCCGGGCATCGGGGGTCTGCTCAACGTGACGTTCGGGAACCTGCCGGAGCTGCTGATCGCGTTCTTCGCGCTCCGCGCGGGACTGCAGGAGGTTGTCAAAGCTTCGATCATCGGCTCGGTGCTCAGCAACGTGCTCCTGGTCCTCGGCGCGTCGATGTTGGTGGGAGGCATCGGGCGCGAGCGCCAGTTGTTCAGCGCGACGGCCGCGAGATCTCAGGCGACGATGCTGATCCTTGCATCGGCGGCCCTCGTCATGCCCGCGGTCTTCCAGCTGGTCAAGGGAGGCGCCCTGCCGAATCCCGGCGCGGAGCTCGTGGGCTTCGCACACCCGGTCGAGGAGCTCTCCCTGACGGTGGCGATCGTTCTGCTGATCAGCTACGCCGGCGGTTTGTGGTTCTCGCTCGTCTCGCACCGCGATCTGTTCAATCCGCCCGACGAGGCCGAGCCGGAGAGGGAACCGTGGAGCGTTCGGCGCTCGGTCGCCCTGCTGGCGATCGCCGGCCTCGCCGTCGGGCTGCTCTCGGAGATCCTCGTGGGGTCGATTGCCGAGACGGCCGAGTCCATCGGGCTGACCGAGTTCTTCATCGGCGCGGTGATCGTCGCGATCGTGGGGAACGCCGCCGAGCACTGGGTGGCCGTGTACGTGGCCGCAAAGGACAAGATGGACCTGGCCGTGAACATCGCCATCGGCTCGGCCGCCCAGGTCGCGCTGTTCGTCGGTCCGCTGCTGGTGGTCCTCTCCTTCTTCGTTGGACCGCAGCCGCTCTCGCTCGTGTTCAACGGCTTCGAGCTCGGCGCCCTCCTGCTGGCGGTGATCATCGTCAGCCACATCACCGGCGAGGGCCAGTCGACCTGGTTCGAGGGAATGATGCTGCTCGCCCTCTATGTCGTCGTGGCAGCGGCGTTCTTCTTCGGCTGACGACGGCCGGCACGGTGGATCTGCTCGCCGGTGGCCTCGTCGTTGCCGCGGCCTCGTTTCTCGGGGGTGTCACCGGCTTCGGATACTCCCTCGTCGCCACGCCGTTGCTGCTGCTGCTCGGCTTCGACCTGCCGTTCGTCGTCACCGTGAACCTGGCGCTCGCCTGCATAACGCGCGTGTCGGTGGCATACCGGTTCCGATCCGACGCGAGGCCCACCCGGGCTGCCGGCCTCATCGTCGGCAGCATCCCCGGACTCTGGCTCGGGGCCCTGGTGCTCACGACCGTGGACGATTCCACGGTCAAGCTGTGCGCGGGGCTGATCGTGATGACCGCGGCCGTCCTGCTCTGGCGCGCTGTGACCCAGCCTCCCCCGCGGGAGCTGCCCGGAGCCCCTGTCGCGGCAGGGTTCGCCGGCGGCTTCCTGGGCGCGGCGACGTCGCTCAACGGCGTGGCTCCCGTCTTGCTCCTCGCGCGCGACAAGGCAGCGCCGCGCAGCGTCCTGGCGGACCTCGCGCTCTACTTCGTCGCGTCGAACGCGATCGGCCTCGTCGTTCTGGCCGCCACGGGAGCGCTCGAGAGCGACGCACTGTATCCGGCCTTCCTGCTGTGGCTGCCCGGCTCGCTGGCGGCCAACTGGACGGGCACCGTGATCGGCCCGAGCTTGCCCGAAACCGCGTTCCGGCGGCTCACACTCGCGGTGGTGTTCGCCGCCGGCGCGGTTACGGTGGTGACCGCCTAGGTATCTAGCGGCGGACGGCTCCCCACAGGCGCTTGAGCGCCCGTGTCGCCATCCCGGCGCCACGCGATCCGAGGGCGCCCTTCGCGCCCCCCGAAAGCGGAGTGTTCGGACGATTCTGGTTGGTCATGAGACGTATCCTGTGGAACGGGTTCAACGATCAGAGGAGACGAGCCGGCCCCGCCTCCGGAGAGGCGTGGGAGGCCAGTCCCAGCCCCAACTATATCGACGCTCTTAGGCGACCCTCAGGCGTCGTAGCTGACGGTGAGGTCGCCCACACCGTCGATGTGACCGTCGAGCGTGTCGCCCGGCTCGACCCGGCCGACCCCCTTGGGCGTCCCGGTCATGATGAGGTCGCCGGGACGCAGCGCGACGAGCGTGCTCAGGAAGCTGATCGTCTCTGGGACCTTCCAGATCTGCTGGTCGAGATCGCCCTCCTGGCGCGGCTCACCGTTGATTCGAAGCCAGACGGCTCCCTTGGCCGGGTGGCCGATGTCCTCCACGGCGCGGATCGCGCTGATGGGCGCGGACCGGTCGAAGCCCTTGGCCATGTCCCATGGGCGGCCCATCTTCTTGGCCTCCGCCTGCAGGTCGCGGCGCGTCATGTCCAGGCCCACCGCGTACCCGAAGACGTGGTCGAGCGCCCGCTCCACCGGGATGTCGTGGCCGCCCTCGGCAAGCGCCACCACCAGCTCGATCTCGTGATGCAGGTCCTGCGTCTTCGTCGGGAACGGCAGCGTGCCCGGCGGCACCACCGCGTCGGCGGGCTTCATGAAGAAGAACGGAGGCTCGCGGTTCGGGTCGTGTCCCATCTCCACGGCGTGCTCGGCGTAGTTGCGCCCGACGCAGAACACCCGGGCCACGGGGAAGACCTCGTCCGATCCCGCCAGGGCGACGGCGGACACGGGAGGCGGCGCGATGGCGTAGCCGACCGACCGGTCAACGGCTGGACGCATACAACGCCACCTTTCGTTCGAAGTAGGCGACCGTCTCCGAGGCCAGGAAGGCGAATGCGAACACAATGATCAGGAGGGCCCAGAACTCCGGCATCAGGAAGTTCCGGGAGTAGAGCTCGAACAGGTAGCCGACCCCGAGCACCGCGATCAGAAGCTGACCGATGATCACGCCCTTCATGCCGCGGATCAGCCCGAGGCGGATGCCGGCGAGCAGCTCGGGCAATGCCGCCCGGAAGACGATCTGCGAGTACAGAATCCGCTTCGTGGCGCCGAACGAGCGGCCCATCTCGACCAGCGAGGGGTTGACCCGCTCCACCCCGACCTGGGTGTCGAGCGCGATCACCCAGACCGAGAAGAGGAACACGGTCACGATCATCGTCTCGAGGCCGAAACCGAGAAGCGCCATCAGCGCGGGCACGACGGCGGTCAGCGGCGAGCTCTCGAAGATATTCACCCACATCCCCATCACGGACCCGACCGCGCGGCTCGTGCCCATCAGAATGCCGACGCCGATTCCAATGGCGAAGGACAGCGCCATTCCGATCAGGAACGCCTCCAGGGTGATCCACGCAGCCTCCGCGAACGTCTCGGACGAGACGACCTCCGGGAAGGCGGCGATCACCTCGCTGAACGGCGGGAGCAGCGACACCAGCCCGAGCTGCCCGACGACCTCCCAGATCGCGAACCACACCAGCAGCGAGAACGCCATCGGGATCCGGTGACCACGCAGCTCCACGTCAGCGCTCCAGGTAGTCGCGGAGCTCGTGCCAGATCTGCTCGACCCAGTCGAGGTAGGCGGGGTCGCGCCGGATGTCGTCGGAGCCGGCCCCGCGGTCGATCCCCGGGCGTACCACCTTCGACACGCTCGACGGGCCCCGGGTCAGGATCACGACCTGGTCGGAGACGTAGACGGCCTCCTCGATCGAGTGGGTCACGAAGATCACGGTCTTGCTCTCTTCGCTGAGCAGCCGCAGGAGGTCCTCCTGGAACTGGCGGCGGATCTGCTCGTCGACCGACGCGAAGGGCTCGTCCATCAGCAGGATGTCAGCGTCGACCGCCAGGGCTCTGGCGAGGCCGACGCGTTGCCGCATCCCACCGGAGAGCTGGTGGGGATAGGAGTCCTCGAATCCCGCCAGGCCCACCTTGTCGACGTACGCCCGCGCGGTTTCCTCGCGCTCCTTGCGATCCACCCCACGCAGCTCCAGACCGAAGGCGACGTTGCGGAGCACCGTGGCCCACGGCATCAGGGCGAAGTCCTGGAACACGAACGCCCGATCGGGCCCGGGCCCCGTCACCGGGACGCCGTCGACCTCGACCGACCCAGACGTCGCGTCGATCAGTCCCCCGACGATCTTCAGCGTGGTGGTCTTCCCGCACCCGCTGGGGCCGATGATGCTGGTGAGCTCGCCCCTGGGCACGTCGAAGGTGAGTCCGCCCAGCGCGCGCACGCCGCCGGAGAACTCCTTGGTGAGCTCGACGATGCGCACGGCAGGCTCCCGGCCATCCCCCGACGGGGCGCCCACGCCGGGATCCGAGGTGA
>Ga0075420_100002521_pt1 | contig 15842 bp, 13 predicted proteins | sample SoiMetdeltSBSDD4_FD_75296 | JGI IMG/M metagenome (GOLD analysis project Ga0075420, IMG submission 75296) | Bulk soil microbial communities from a Populus tree surrounding site in Tennessee, USA - Soil MetaG P. deltoides SBSDD4 | ecosystem: Environmental > Terrestrial > Soil > Tree plantation... | reverse complement strand
TTCAGGATGACTTCAAAATCACGCCGAAGTTGACATTGAATCTGGGGCTGCGTTACGAACTCACGCTCGGAACCACGGAGCGGTACGACCGGCACACCATAGGTCCCGATCTCACGACTCCCAGCCCGATTGAGCCACAGGCAAAGGCGAACTACGCGCGGAATCCAATACCTGAGATTGCCCCAGCGGACTTTCGTGTCGTAGGTGGATTGTTGTTCGCGACGCCGGACAACCGGCGGAACGCCGTCGCGGATCGTGACAACTGGGCGCCTCGTGTCGGACTTGCGTACCGCCTTTTGCCGCGCACCGTGTTGCGTGCCGGCGTTGGTGTCTTCTACTCGTACTGGTGGAATCCGTTCGTGAGCCAAACCGGTTTTGCGGCGGACACAACGATGGTGGCTACTCGGGATGGGGGGCGCACCCCGGCGGATCTGCTGAGCAATCCATTCCCGCAAGGGTTGGTGCGGCCGATTGGCGCCTCGCTTGGTTTGAATACGCTGTTGGGCCAGGGGATCGGCGGTCAGTATCGAGGGCGGGAGGCCATTCGGAATACACGGTGGAGTTTTGGCTTCCAACAAGAGATCGGGCGCGACATGACGGTCGAAGTAAATTACGTAGGCCAGCGTGGCGCCGATATGCCTCTGTCAAGCGGATTGGGCGACGATTCACGGGAGTTGAATGCACTGCCCCTCCAATACTATTCGCTAGGCGCGCGGCTTCAGGACCCAGTGCCGAATCCATTTGCCGGATTGATCAACATCGGCGCGCATAGCAGTCCGACGATAGCTCGCCGGCAACTGCTATTGCCCTATCCGCAGTTCACGTCCGTCAACTTACAGCGGCAGACGGATGGGGCGAGCGATTACCATTCGCTGCAGATCAGCAGCATGCGGCGCTTCTCGGCGGGGCTGATGGCGCAATTTACGTACACGTGGTCGAAGCTGATCGAAGAACTTCGTTTTATCGACCCCGCCAACCCGTCGCCATCGCGCATGATTGGAGAATTCGACAACCCTCATCGAGTGACGTTCGCGGGAATTTGGGAATTGCCATTCGGTCGCGGCCGCCGCTTTGGTAGTGGATCTGGGGTAGCGGACAAAGTGATCGGAGGGTGGCAGCTCAATGCCACCTATATCTATCAGACTGGAGCAGCGGTTCCGCTCGGAACGGCAGCGCTGGCCACGGGTGTCAGTCCCGGAATCGAAGGCCGCACGATCGACAACTGGTTTAACCGGCAGTCGCTTGCGCTCCTCCCCGCTTTCACACCACGGACCCTTCCTTATTACTGGGCCGGCCTACGCCAGCACAATATGAACAATTGGGATGTGTCCTTTTTGAAGAACACAACCCTATGGCGTGAGCGGCTACGGCTGCAGTTTCGCTGTGAGCTGATTAATGCGTTCAATCGGACGTGGTTCGCGAACCCCGATGTGAACCCCGGAAGCGGCAATTATGCCCGGGTCGCAGGTCAGGCGAATCAGCCGCGGATCATTCAGATGGGGTTGAAGCTCCAGTTCTGAAATTCAGGCGGGCGGAATCGCCTATCTTTGAATTGCCTCGCCCGTTCGATCGGACGTATAAATTAGGAGACTTCATGCGAGTTAGAGGAACGACCCGGCGAGATTTCGTAATCGCGGCAGGATATACGGCAACCGCTCTAGGGTACGCAGCAAACGAAACGTTGAATATCGGCTGCATCGGTACGGGCGGCCGCTGTCGCGAGCTGATGCGGGCGCTGCAACGGATCGACGGAGTCCGAATCACGGCGGTCGCCGATGTGTGGGACGTACATCTGATGGAGGGCCGCAAGCTGGCGGACCCGAAGGCCTTCGCGACTAAAGACTACACGGAACTGTTGCGGCGAAAGGACGTCGATGCAGTGGTGATCGGAGCGCCGGACCACTGGCACGCTCCGATGACGATTGAGGCATGCGCAGCCGGAAAGGATGTGTACGTCGAGAAACCGCTCACGCACGAGATGAAGGAGGGCCCGGCCGTCATGGCTGCGCAGAACAGCCACAAGCGCATCGTGCAGGTCGGGACCCAGCAACGCAGCATGCCGCATTTGCAGAAGGCGCGCGAGATTGTCAGGTCGGGCGTGCTCGGCAAGATTCACAAGGTTCACATGACGTGGAACCGGAATCAGCTCCGGCGTGGACCGCTGACTCTGAATATTCAGCCGTCAGAAGTGGATTGGAAGCGATTCCTCGGAAACGCTCCGGATCAGCCGTTCAACGCGTACCGGCTGCGGAACTGGCGCTGGTTCTGGGATTTTGGCGGCGGCACGCTGACAGACCTGATGGTGCATTGGTTGGATACGGTCACATGGTTTCTTGACCTGGATCATCCGTCAAGTGCGACGTCAATCGGCGGCATCTATCATGCGCAGGGACTGTGGGAGACTCCAGATACTATTCAAACTCTCCTGCACTATCCGACACACGAGTTGCAGGCGTACTTCGAAGGGACATTCATCAACGCGCGCGCGGGAGCCATGACGGAGCTGATGGGCACGGACGCAACGCTCTACATTGACCGCGGCCGTTATGAGCTGCATCCGGAGCGCAAGCGAGGAATCGGCGGTGTATTACTGGAAAGCACTGCGAAGGCAGACGAAATGATTCTCGGCGAGGGTCCCAGAGGCCAGGATTTCTACAAGACGCCGGACGGCGAAGTGCTGCACCTGGGTAACTGGATCGAGTGCGTGCGCTCGCGAAAGCGTCCCAACGCTCCTCCGGAGGAAGGAGTGAAGGCGGCCGCCGCAGCACACTTGGGAAACATTGCGTTCCGATCCGGGAAGGTCGCGAAGTGGTAGCGCCTGGATGTACTTCGGCATTTTTACCCGGCGTCCGCGCTGCTTCGATGACAAATCCGGAAATCAAGTTCTCATCGTTTGCTGCTTGGACTGAACAGCCACTTCAGTGTTGGCATCATGCACGCCAATTGGCGCAAGGCCCGCCGCAATGTTCTGAAGCGCATCCGGAATGAAGATTTGACCAATTGAACAAAGTAGGAAGAAGCACGATGTCAGTGCTTGCTGCCGACGTCAATTCCTGCACCACCGCCGGTGACAAAAGGCTCCCTTACGTTTGATGTCAGGTTATCTCGATACTTGCCACTGCCGTACGCATAACGAGCGCGGGTGGATCGGTTTTGGTCAGAACATCACCTTGAGCGACATTTGCCAGTTGCGGGAGTCGCCGGCGGTGCCAGTGATGCGGCCGAAGGCGGTGTTGGTCGGCGTCGTGTTGGGTGCGTTGAAGTTGGTGTGGTTCCAGGCGTTGTAGGCGTCGGCACGGAACTGGGCCTTAAACGACTCGCGGATGGGGAAGTTCTTCACGATGGAGAAATCCCAGCTTTTTTGACCCGGGCTGCGGATGCCGTTGAAGCGGAGGGGGAACTGGCGGTAGTTCGAGGCCAGTTGCTGGTTGGCGTTGCGGTTGAAGCCAGCATCGACATTGAACCAGCGGTCGACGTCGCGCTGATCGCCGCTCAGCGGGATGTTCTTGATGTCGCCGTTGAAGATGGCGTTGCCAAAGCCCATTGGGCCGCCGGACTGAAGCGCGACGATGGCGCCGATTTGCCAGCCGCCGAGGAAGAAGTCGACGGGGCGTGGGAGGCTGTTTGCGAACTTGCGACCTTTGCCGATGGGGACTTCCCAAATGCCGCTTGAGGCGACGCGGTGGGTGCGATCGAAGGAGCTGATGCTTTCGTAGGGCACGGTATCGGCGGGGTTGAGGAACTCGAGCGCCTCCATCGTTTTCGACCAGGTGTAGGCGAGTTGGAAGGTGAAGCCCTGGAGGAAGCGGCGTTCGGCGCGCACCTGAAGCGAGTGATACCAGGAGTAACCGATAGGCTCCTCGACGTTGAGGTCGCTGAAGTGGGGGAAGGGTTTCAGGAGATTGGCGCGGCTGGTGTTGGCGCCGTAGATGGGGTTGGTTCCACGGAACGGATTGGGGAACTGCTGGGAGAGGAAGTCGATGCGCGCCTGATCGCGAACAGGGGAGCGGCTGAGGAATTCGTTGGGAGTCGCGTTCATGTTACGTTCGGCATCGAGGCGGATGCCGCGATTGGCGACGTAGCTGGTATCGAGCAGAAGCTGACCGGGGAGGAGGTGCTGAATACCGAAGGACCAGCGCTGGGCGTATCCCTGTTTATTGGGGCGGAAGTAGGTGGTGAGGCTCTGGCCTAGGTTGGTTTCGAGTCCGCCAGCGGGGCCTTGCGGTTGAATCAGACCGGTGGGGAAGGGGTTGGCGGTGGTGGCGCGGTAGGTGAGGCCGCTGTCGAGAGTGGCTTGGATGGGCGTGGATTGAGTGAAGCCGGTTTGCAGCGGGAGGATGGTGTTGACGCCGAGGGTATTGAAGAAGATGCCGTAGCCGCCGCGCAGGATCGTGTTCCGAGCGAGTTGGAGTGCGAAGCCGATTCGGGGCATGAGATTGTTCTTCTCGCCGAGGAAGGGACTACGGTTGTTCGCGCTGACCCAGGTTGCGCCACCAAGGGCGCGGAACTGGCTGACGGGTAGCTCGGGGATGGGATTGCGGGCGTAGTTGGCGCGAGCTGCGGCGTCGATGGGGTTGGGGGTGGTGGCGTCAAACTCGGAGAGAAGGCGGTTGTAGCGTTCGTTGATCGGCGTTTCAACTTCGTACCGGAGGCCGAGGTTGAGGGTGAGGCGGCGGTTCACTTTCCAGTCGTCGTGGATGTAGAGACCGAGGAATTGATTTTGCATGGCCGAATTGGAGGGGAGTTCCATGCTGCCAGATGTGGGGATACCTAGGAGCATGGACGCGAGGTCCTGACCAATGGGGGCGGCGGGAGAGTTGTCGAGGGGCCCGCGAGTGTAGTTGGTGCTGAAGCTGTAATCGGGTGCATTCCCGATGGGACGGCGATTATTGAAGCTGCGGTAGACGCGATACTCAGGGCCGAAGCGGATGGTGTGGCTGCCCATGAGTTTGGTGACGTTCGCGGTGGCCGAGTGGGTAAGAGAAGAATTGACTCCATCACCGGGATCTTCCCACCAGGAGAGCTGCGAGTAAGCACCGGGAGTGATGCGGGGGAGCGGAGCCTGGCCTTTGTCGGTGAGGGCTATCAATTGGGGGCTGAAGCCGAGGGCGGCGTAGTCGAATCCTCGTGAGGTGCGGTATTGCCACCATTTGGTGCTCGTGAGGCCGTAGCGAAGATTGAGGACAGTGGTGGGATTCAGAACCATGACGTCGTCGAGAGCCATACCGCGGTTGGGGCGATTTTGGTGGATGCCGTTGATCTCATTTAAGAAGTCGTGGTTCTTGTTCTCTTTCCAGAAGTCGTAGTGGAGACGGAGGAAGAGGCGGTTGTTTTCGCTAAAGGCATGATCGAACCGGAGGAGATTGGAATAGGTCTTCTGGATGGCTTTGGGCGTGCTGAAGAAGTTGTTGCGGCCATCGGCGGTGGCGGTGTTGGGCGCGTTGGGGAGCGGATAGAGATTCGCGAGATTCACACCGAGCTGATCCAGGCGATTGCGCGGGATGATATTGCCGGGGAACGGGTCGCGCTCGAACCGTCCGTTGGCGATGGCACGAGTGGAGAAGGGATCGTAGATCCGATAGTTATTGTTGGCGTTCGTGAGGGGTAGCAGCGGAGAGAAGTCGCCGGTGCGTTGAGCGGCAGTCGGAACCGTGCGGCTGAACTGAGAGGGTACTCCGAACTGGTTGCCTTCGAAAGCGTAGAAGAAAAATGTGCGGTTCTTCCCGTTGTAGATTCTGGGGATCCAGATGGGTCCACCGATGGAGAGTCCGTAACGATTGTCCTGATAGATGGGCTGCGGGGTGTTGTTCTTGTTGTTGAAAAAATTGGGCGCGTCGAGGGCGGAGTGGCGGAGGAACCAGTGGGCTTCGCCATGCAATTCATTTGTGCCGGAGGCGGTGGAGACGTTGACTACGGAGCCCATGGTGTGGCCGACGGAGGCGTCATAGGCGGAGGTCTGCATCTTAAATTCGCGGACGGCGGAGGCGGGTGGGGCGTAGGCGACGCGGGCATAGCCGCGGCCACGGTCGGCTGCAGTGTTGGAGATGCCGTCGATTTGAAATTCGTTGTTGTAGCGGCCGGCGCCATCGGCGGCGAAGTCTGAGGTGGCTTCCGGGGCCATGGATTTGCGGAGGCGGAGGTTAGTGGTGTTGGCGACGCCGGGAGCGAGGAGTGTCAGCTCGAGCGGGTTTGCGCCGCGCTGCGGGAGTTCGCTGATGCGGCGCTGATCCATGACCATACCGAGAGTGGCACTGGCGGTTTCGAGTTGTGGAGTGGTGTCGTGGACTTCGACGGTTTCGGTAAGCGCGCCAACTTCGAGCGTGATAGGAACTTCGACGGTTTCCGAGACGCGGACTTCCACTTGATTGCGGACGAACGATTTGAAGCCGGTGTGTTCGACGGTGAGCTTGTACATGCCTGGGATGAGGTAGGGAAGGTTATAGAGACCGGCTTCGTTGGAGATGGCGACGGCGGAGACACCCGTTTCGTTGGCTGTGGCGCGCACGCGGGCGCCGGGGATGGCGCCGCCGGTGGAATCGGTGAGGGTGCCGCGGATGAAGCCGCGAGGGTCTTGGGCGGAGAGGCTGGCGATGGAGAGCAAAAGAGTGAGAATGGCGATCAGACGTGGTTTCATCGAGGAACCTCCTTGCACAACGGCCCGTCGTCGTGGACCCCGGCTGGGGGAAGTATACAGGAACTTGAAATAATGAATGCCAGGGATCGAGACCGCGTTGCCGGAGGACTTCCTTTGTAACGACACGTCCGGATTGGGGATGCCCGCCCGGCTCCAGGCGCCGGGGGAGGGGGGAGGAGAGTATTGGCAGAACTCGACAGGATTTAACATTTGCAAGTCATCTGCCAAAAAGTATCCCCACTATACTTCAGATGCCTAAACGGAAAGTGAAGCTAAACGGAGTCAGTATGAAACCCATATCCTTTGGTTGCGATTGTTATGGCCGCCGCGTCAGTTTTCCTGGTTGTTCCACCCGGAGCGACGCAGCGTCCTCCCGATGAGCACAGTAAGATTCAGCAAGGCTTCGCGATTATGCAGAAGTCGGGGATTCCTCTCAATCTCAAGGGTAAGAACCCGTCGCTCGTAGGCCTAGGCAGCTACATCGTGAATGCACAAGCCGACTGCAACGGCTGCCACGGAAATCCTACATGGCAGGAGAATGGGGATCCGTTTCTGGGGCAACCCGCCGTACTCGCATTAAATGGTTATCTGGTGGGTGGTGCGGGCCTGTTCGGACCCATTTTCACGCCGAGAAATCTCACTCCGAATGCCGCTGGCAGACCGGCAGGCATGACTCTCGCTCAGTTCATTCACACTATGCGCACTGGTGAGGATCGAAGAGCTACTGGGGCCCCGCCTGACAGCCCCCTCCTCCAGATCATGCCGTGGCCCGTTTTCAAGAACATGACCGACCACGATCTCACGGCCGTTTATGAGTTTCTGAGTTCGATCCCATGCCTGGAAGGAAATCGCCCGGGCCGTTGCACACCCTAGTTGCTGAAGAAACGAGGCGAAGCAACTTCCGCGCATCCATTGATGAGCGCGTGATGCGCTACTCGGACGCGGGACTGCAACATTAGATCGACGAAGCGATGAAAGTAGGGCGCGCGTGTGCCCGGTATGCGCGTACGCGCTGCTTGCGTTCGTCTCGGTTGACTCTACCGCAACCGCGCAGCGCGATGGGGACCTGGTCCAGCGGCGGAACTCCATCGCGGGCGCCGGCTTTCTCGAGAATCGCGCCGTTGGCAACCGCCGCGGCGATTCTCCAGCTACGGGATGCGGGCAAGCTGAGTCTCGACGACGAGATAATGGCGGCGGCTTCGGCTCTTCTCCCGAAGCCAACGTGGCGGTCGTCGTCCTGACGAACAGCGAACCCGAATAGATCGCAAGGTTACCGAGAGTGTCGCGGCCGCCGTGCTACCAGCGCCCGCGCCCGGCGGGGCCGTTCACGGGCGACGCGTCCTTGCTCGCCGGCACATATAAGGGTCCTGGGCGCCAGACGCCGCAGGAAATCGCGCTCACGCAGATGGCGTCGCGGCGGGCCCGCTGCCGTGGGTCGAGAGTTGGACGTTCCGCCAAAGCGACGCGCTGGTGATGCTCCGCAGGAGCGGGAGCAGTGGTCCAGCACGGAATTGCGGTTCGACACGGCCGGCGGCCACTTCATCTTGAAGCGGCTGCGGCTGTAAAGGGCAGGGTGGAATTCGAGGCATCTCGCGATAAACTGATGCTTCATGCACTCGCGACGGTTTTCGATGCTGCTGTTGGGACTCTGGCTGGGAGCGGGATTGTTCATGACCTGGGTGGCTACGGACAATTTCGATTCCGTCGACCGGGCGATGAAACCGGCGACGAAGGTGGCCGAGCAGGCCGTGAATGACATCGGGGCGGAGCGGGCGAGGGTCTTTCTGCGATACCACTCCTCCGAACAGAATCGCTTTTACTTTCGCCAGTGGGGCTTGGTGCAACTTGTACTGGGCGTGTTCCTGTTGGTGGTGGTATTGTTCGCCACGAACGCGAGCAAGCTCATGACGTCGATTGCGGGGGCAATACTGGCGATCACCGGATTGCAGCACTTCCTTGTGACGCCGAGCATCATCGAGCTAGGGCGGGCGCTGGATTTCGCCAATGTAGACGAGATGCGTGACGAGCGCCGGGGCTTCTGGAACTACCATCGCGCCTACTCCTATATGGAACTGGCAAAATTCGGGATGATGCTGTTCGCGGCCGGGCGGCTTGTGGTTTCTTCGGGTGAGCGGCGCAAGCGCCGCCGGCGGTCAAACGAGCTCGATGTGGTCGACAACACCGAGAACCGCCATGTCAATCGGCGAGTTCGGACGGCCCACCGCCGTCATCGCGGAGAACCCCTCCGTCGCGATGAGAACGAGGTCGCCGACGCCGGCGTCGACAGCGTCGAGCGCGACTAAGGCGTCGCCGCGGTCTGTGAGGTCGAGGTTAAGAGGCTGAACAAGAAGCGCCTTGCGGCCTTCGTGGCTTTCGTGTTTGCGGGTGGCGACGAGATCGCCAATCACACGTCCCAGAAGCATCGCATCAAACTCCCGCCGGCTCGTTCTCCGCGCGCCGGGCATTGCGATCGACATGCAGTTCGTCGATGATGCCGACGATAGTACGGTCGGTAGGCACCTCGGCGGGCAAAAAGGGAAAGCTGCATTCCTTGCCGCCGCAGTAGTACACCGTTTCGCCCGCACCGGCGCCGGTCGTATCCGCGCAAATCAACTGCTTACCCGTGGGCAAGCCTTCAGGCGTGATGGGCTGGACAATCAGAAGCCGCTGGGTTTCGAGCGCGGCGTTTTTTGCTGTGCTCCATACGCGGCCGATGACGCGCCCGAGGTACATCGTGCTTACTTGCCTCTCTTCTTTTCAGCGGCGGGCGGCGCATCGTCGAGACTGACGCTGTCGACGATGCCGACGATGGCGTTGTCCACCGGCGTATCCTTGCAGCCTTCGGCCATGCGCGCCGACGAGCCGGCGACGGAGATGACCAATTCGCGAAAGCCCGCACCGACGGTGTCCACGGAAATCACATAGCCCGCTTCGTCCTTGCCTTCAGGCGAAACGGGCTTGATGATGAGGAGCTTCTTGCCTTCCAATCGCGGGTCTTTGCGGGTGGCGACAACAGTTCCGACGACGCGCGCCAGGATCATGTAAAGGGGGACTCCTGGTTACTTCGAGTTGTTCGTGGCCTTGCCGATGGGCAGGACGTCTTCCAGGCTCGGGTGCGGGCGCGGGATCACGTGGACGGCGATGAGTTCCCCCACACGGCGGGCGGCGGCGGCGCCGGCATCGGTGGCAGCACGAACGGCAGCGACATCACCACGCACCAGGGCGGTAACATAACCGGATCCAATTTTCTCCCAGCCGACCAGCGTTACCTTAGCGGCTTTCACCATTGCGTCGGCAGCTTCGATCATCGCTACCAGGCCGCGGGTTTCTATCATCCCTAGCGCTTCACCCATGGATTCGTTTGACCTTTCTCAACTGTTTTACGCGACTGGAACGCAGCGGCGCAAGCGGCGCGCGCAAGAATTCCAGCTTAGCCCATACGGGCGCGGACGGCTTCCTCAACGAGCGCGATCAACTCCTCGCGCGTAACTTCGAACTTGCCCGGAGCGCCCGATGAGGCTCCAGGGCCCGGCCGCAAATCTTCGGCGGCGACCGGACAACCGGGTTCGCCAGCGACCTTTGCTTTCACTCCATAGCGTGTGCGCGAGTCGAGCAGCTTATCGACCTCAACGCGCGGTAGGACCGTGGGTCCGCCGAGCAGTTCAGCGACCAGCGTGATGCGGGCGAAATGTTCGACGGTTTCCATTTTGAAGAATGCTTTCCAGAGATCTTCGCCATAACAGACGGCGCCATGATTGGCCATCATGATTGCGTCGTATTTGGGGATGTAGGGAAGCATCGGGTCGGTTAATTCGTTGGTACCCGGAAGGCCATAGCTGGCGAGCGGCACGCAGCCAAGTGTAATGACGACTTCGGGGAGCAGGGCAAAATTGAGCGATCTGCCGGCCGTGGCGAAACCGGTGGAGACAGGCGGATGAGCGTGGACGACTGCCTGGATATCGGGACGCATGTTGTACACGGTGATGTGCATCATGATCTCCGAGGTGCGCGCCCTTTTGCCTTCGATTTTGTCGCCCTTCATGTCGACGATGATGAGGTCGTCGGGCGTCATCATGCCCTTGCTCACACCGGTGCATGTGCACAGCAGGCGTTCCGAGTCGAGACGCACGCTGATGTTGCCGTCGTTGGCGGCGACCCAACCTTTTTGGTAAACCAACTGGCCGATGCGGATGATGTCATCGCGCAGCTCTTTTTCGGTCTTCATTCCGATGAAAAACGATTGTAGCAGGCACTAGCCGGAACTATTAGCCACCGATGGACACAGATGCACGCAGATGGCGCCCGCGGTGTGGGAACGCGACTGGGGGTTGCTTCGTACACTAGACGAGAGAGGTGCGCGATGCTGCGAATGTTCGGAATTGTACTGATGGCAGCGGGGATGTTGCCGGCCGATGTGAACGAGGATTTGATTACGGCGGCGCGCAAGGGTGACGCGGCGGCGGTGAGTGCGTTGCTGGAGAAAGGCGCGGCGATCGAGACGACGACTGCCTACGGGCAGACGCCGTTGTATCTGGCTGCGATTGGAGGGCACGAGGCAGCGGTGCGGGCGCTACTCGAGAAGGGGGCGAAGGTGGATGTTCGCGACACCTTCTATAAAGCGCCGATGACCGCGTTCGCCTTACAACGGAAGCACTACGGCATCGTCAAGATTTTGATCGAAAAAGGTACTAGCTCAGCGGACGAGAATCTGGCTCCGATGGTGCAATCAGGCCGATTGGAGCTCGTGCAGGCGGTGCTCGAAAAGGGGAAGCTGAGCCAGAAGGCGCTGGACCGGGCGTATGAGATGGCGCTCGAGCAAAAGCAGCCTGAAATTGTGGAAGCGTTGAAGGCGGCCGGCGCGGAACCGCCGAAGTTAGTTACGGTTGACTTGAAGGTGCTGGAATCGTACGCGGGCACATACAAGTCGGATCAATTTCCACTCGCGATTCGTGTCTTCGTGAAAGAAGGAAAGTTGGGGATGCAGGCGGGCGCGCAGCCGGAGTTGGTGATGCGAGCAACGAGCCCGACCCAATATGAGTTTGTCAGGGCCGGCATCGAGGTTGAGTTTGACACGAAGGATAGCTTCACGCTGAAGCAGGGAGGAAGGGCGATGCCATTCAAGAAAGAGGCGGCGCAATGAGGCTCTTAGGGGCGTTTTTGTTGGCGGGCTTGGTATTTGCGGGAGACTGGCCGCAGTTCCGCGGGCCTTCCGGGTCGGGAGTGGGCGACGGGACCAATCCGCCCGTAAGCTGGGACGCCGAGAAAGGGACGAACGTCCTGTGGAAAGCCGAGGTGCCGGGGCTATCGGTGTCGTCGCCGATTGTATGGGGGGACCGCATCTACGTGGCCACGGCGATTTCAGGCGATCCCAAGCAGGGGCTGCGGACGGGCCTTTATGGGGACACCGATGCGGTGAACGACGCGACGGTCCACCGATGGAAGCTGCTGGCGTTCGACAAAAAGACAGGCAAGCTGCTATGGGAGACGGCGGCGCACGAGGGCGTACCTAAGACAAAGCGGCATCCGAAATCGTCGCAAGCCTCACCGACGCCGGCGACGGATGGCAAGGTAGTAGTGGCTTACTTCGGTTCAGAGGGATTATACGCTTACTCGGCCGAAGGGAAGTTGATTTGGAAGAAGGATCTGGGTGTCCAGAATGCGGGGTGGTTCTTTGATCCGGATTCGGAGTGGGGAGCAGCGAGCTCGCCGGTGATTTACAAGGACATGGTGATCGTGCAATGCGACCGGCAGAAGGACTCGTTTGTAGCAGCCTATGCGCTGAGTGACGGCAAAGAGCGGTGGCGGACGGCACGGGCCGAAATTCCTTCTTGGGGCACGCCGGCGGTGGTGCCAGGCAAAGACCGCACGGAGGTAGTGACCAATGCCACGAAGGCGATCCGGGGATACGACGCGGACACAGGTAAGGAGTTGTGGACGCTGGGGCCAAACTCGGAGGTGACGTGCACGACGCCAGTGACAGCGCACGGACTGGTTTTTATCACGGCCGGCTATCCTCCGGTGCAGCCGATTTACGCGGTGAAAATCGGATCGAACGGCGATCTGACGCTGAAGGACGGCAAGGAATCGAGCGAAGCCATTGCCTGGAGCAAGCAGCGTGGAGGCGTGTATCTTCCATCGCCGCTCGCCTATGGCGATCACTTATACACAGTGGCCAATAACGGCATCCTCAGTGTGTATGAGGCAAAGACGGGCACTCGAATCTATCAGCAGCGGATTGGGATGGGAGGATCGTTTACGGCGTCACCGGTTGCGGCGGCGGGGAAGATTTACGTGGCGACCGAAGATGGCGACGTCTATGTGTTGAAGGCCGGGACGGCGTACGAGATGCTCGCCAAGAATACGATTGGCGAGGCGATACTGGCAACGCCGGCGCTGGCGGGCGATGTGCTGTTCGTGCGCGGGGCGAAGCACTTGTTTGCGATTGGGGTAACGCCGAAGAATTAGCCGCGGATGCGCGACCCGCGCGGCCCAGGCGCGAGAAGCCTAGTCAGGCGGATGCGCTGCAACATTTCTTGTTCTTCTTGCCCGAACCGCAGGGGCAGCGAGAATTGCGGCCGGGTGTGGGAGGTTCGAGGGCCATTGTGTCCTCCCGATAGGAGGATCCAGTCATCGGTCCAGAAGTAGTGCGCCGCGATGATCAGCGCCAGAAGTAGGAGCAACGCTCGCTTCATTGCACCGGTATTCCATGATCTCTTCGATGCTGGCCCCGGGCTCGATATTTGAAAGACGATGGGACCAGAATGCGCGTGTTCTTGAACACCCAGGCTCCGCCCACTTTGGCTGGAATGCTTTCCATCGCTGGGCAATGCGATCAATCCAGAACGGCCATTGTCATTGAGCTCCCATACCTTAGGGTAACGCTCTATGGCGCATGTGCTGTCACCGCGGCGGGCTTTCCAGCGTGGGGTTCATGTTGTATGCCGCCGATTGACCCCGCGGGATGGTGAGGGTGTGCCATTCGTCGCCGCGGAGACTTTTGGCGAGGTACACGATTTGAAAGGCGTGACCAGCGGTGTGGGCGAGGGAGCGGTGAAGCGCCTCGATCACGGAGCACGCCTGTCCGCGTATGGTGACGGTTCGGGTGAGATGCGAATCGTCGAGCTCGGTAAGAGCGGCGAAGACCACATCGAACCCGCGAGTCCACAGGGCGCGAGCCGCATCAAGCGTAAGGTGAGGTTCGTCGAATTCCGCGTCGCGGTTGCGGTCGGGCTTTTCGCCGTCCGTAGTGAGGAAATCGGTGAAGCGCGAGCGGAGATTGCCGGACACGTGTTGAATAATGACGGCGACGCTATTGTTACCACCTGGGCCCGGCGTGTTGAGCAGTTCGTCGTCGAGCTGCGCGAGGGCGGCAAGAGTGTGTTGGTGGTAGCGGCGATATTCGCCTTCGATGGAAGCGATGACGGTGCGGGACATGGGTTATTCGCTTGCTCTCAATGTGGTCAGTTGGGCGTCGAGCGTATCGACGGCCGTTTGAAGGTCGCTCGTCATGCGGGCGGCACGGTCGGCGATCTTCTCGCCGTTACGCCTGACCGTTTCGGCCCAGATACGCATTTCGTCGAGATAGGCGGCCTGCCGCGCGACGGCGCGGGCCGCTTCATCAATGGCGCGGAGCGCGACGTCCGAATCGGTAGATGACTTTTTCTCGCGGATAGCGAGCGCGCGGGCAAGCGAATAAGCGGCGCGAACGAGGAGGGCGGAATTGGGGTCCTCGGAATCCCACACGATGACGATGTCACGGTCGTAGCGGGCGAGTGGTTCCAGCGCGGCAAGCGCGTGACGCGCGGAGAAAACAAAGATGCCGATCTGCGCTTCGCGGTTCTTGCGAGCTTCGCAGATTTCATCTAGTGCCGCGCGCAACGAAATACCGCCGGCTTGCTTCGCCTCCCAGACGATCTTCACGCCGGGAGCTGGCGAGTCGGGACCGAGCGTGACGACGATGTCGCCCGTCTTGCAGTTCTTGATGAGGCCAGTTGAGCTGCCAACGGATTCGGCGATATCGGCGTGGCCTTGGGCAAGCGCGGCGACGGATGCGCAAAGCGCGTCTTCAAATTCGAGACCGTGGACGGTACCACGCTCATTGGCCTTGCGGGTGGCCTGGAGAGCGGCGAGCGTTTCGCGGACCTCGGTGTGAAATTCGGACTGGTTCTTGTGGATTTCTTGAACCTGCGTGTCGAGAGTGCGTTTGAGACGGGAAAGGGCGCTGGCGGGTTCGTCGAGCGAGAGTTGGCCGGTGATGCCGCGGGCGTGGGCGTCGACGATTTCCTTGACGGTGGCCGTGAGTTGGGATTTGAGCCCTTCGCTGTTGCGGGGGTCGAGGAGCTTGAAAATCGGACTTGCTTCGCCCACTTTATCGGCGATGGTACGCGCGAGGATCGAGCGGTCGCCTTCGACAAATTGCGACAGCGAAACGCGGAGGCGGCCCTTCTCCGGGTGCAGGTAGTCTTCGATCTCGCGTTGGACGTCGCGGACGAGGCGATCGCCTTCCTCGCGGAGCTTCTTTTCGTCGACCTGGCCTCCGGCGAGACGGAGGGAGAGGACGCCGATGCGGAGGGCGAGACGGAGGTAGTCATCGCGCGCGGGGCCTTCGGCGCGTTGGAGGAGTTCGTGGACGACCTCGGGGTCGTAGACGTCGAGCGAGATGTGCTGGCTAACGCGGGACGAGGTGGATGGCAGTGCGGAGAAAGCGGCCATGGGAACTATTATCTGCGGAACAACGTCTGGGAATGGCGGACATCCGTATGCGAGCACTTTTTCTTCTAGGGCTTCTCAGAGGTTGGAGCCAGCCGCCTTCGCCAGGACGACCACGCGGTAGGCCTGCGTGCGCATGGCTCCCTGACAACGGAACGGATCCGGCAGCGTCATTGTGGAGTGGCCGGGGGCGGCTGCGTCGGAAGGACGGCGGAGTAGTGAACGTGAACGAGGCGCCAGCGGCGTTGGGGATCCTTCTGATAGACCTGCGTTTCCCTGCCCTGAGTTTCGATGGGTGTGCCGTTGGACTTCAATTTGGCGTTGAATTTCCAATTGAATTCGACCCAAGCCGAGTCGCCTTGCAGGTGAACGGCGATGTCGCGCGCAACGAGCTTTCGCTCGGAGAACATTCCGCCCATGAGCTTCCGATATAAGTTCGATTCGATGTCCGCCCAGCCCCGTTCGTGACCCATTGGATGAATGAAGGAGACGTTGGGAG
>Ga0075420_100002519_pt1 | contig 15843 bp, 12 predicted proteins | sample SoiMetdeltSBSDD4_FD_75296 | JGI IMG/M metagenome (GOLD analysis project Ga0075420, IMG submission 75296) | Bulk soil microbial communities from a Populus tree surrounding site in Tennessee, USA - Soil MetaG P. deltoides SBSDD4 | ecosystem: Environmental > Terrestrial > Soil > Tree plantation... | reverse complement strand
GACTGGAGCAGCTCCGAGCCCTCCTCCAGGCCGCTCGCGATCGGCATCAGCGCCACCATCACCGACATCGTGGTCATGATGATCGGGCGGAGGCGGGTCGGGCCGGCCTCGCGGAGCGCCGCCGTCCGCTCGTAGCCGCGCGCCCGCAGGATCTCGGTGTAGTCGACCAGCAAGATCGCGTTCTTGCCGACCAGCCCGACCAGCACCGCGAACCCGAGCAGCGAGAACAGCGTGAACGCCGTCTCGGTGAGCGCCATCGCGCCGAACGCGCCGACTACCGCCAGCGGCAGCGACATCAGCACGGCGATCGGCAGCACCAGCGACCCGAACAGCATCACCATCAGCATGTACATCAGGATCAGCGCCATCCCGAGCGCCATGAAGATCTCTTTGAACGCGTCGCCGCCGTCGCCGCCCTGCCCGGCGTAGGTCACGGCGTAGCCGGCCGGCATCGGCACCTCGGCGACGGCCTTCTCGACGGCCGCCTGGACGTCGCCGACCAGCTTGCCCTCGCCCGGCTCGGCGCTGATCGTGACGCTGCGGAGGCGGTTGACGTGGCGGATCGAGGTCGGCGTCTCGACCTGCCGGATCGTGGCGAACTGCCCGAGCTGGACCACCTGGCCGTTGTTCCCGAGGACGGGGAGCCCCGCGATGCTCTCGGCCGACGAGACGCCGGCGTTCGCGTTGAGGATCCGGATGTCGATCGAGGTCTGGCCGGGCCGGCGGAACTGATTCTCGTTGGAGCGCCAGCCGTCGATCGCCGTGCGGACCGCGATGCCGGCGCTCTGGACCGAGACGCCGAGGTCTGCGGCGCGGCGCCAGTCGACGCTGATCCGGATCTGGGGCTGGACGTTCTCGTTGCTGTTGCGGACGCCGGCGATGCCCGGGACCGTCAGCATCGCCTGCTGGACCTGGGTCGCGAGCTGATTCACCGTCTGGGCGTCGTTCCCCTGGACCAGCGCCTGGATCGGCTGGCCGCCGAACCCGCCGAAGCCGAAGGCGTTGGGCCGGCCGACCTGGACCTTCGCCGATGGCGCCGCCGAGGTCAGCACCAGGCGGAGCTCGTCCGCGATTACGGCCGACGAGCGGTGGCGCTCGTGCGGCGAGACCAGCAGCGCCGTGATCTGGGACTGGTCCGGGTTGGTGCCGCCGCCGAAGCCGTCGCTGGACGCCCCGACCACCGCGAAGATGTTGGTCACCTCGGGGTACGACCGCAGGATCCGCTCGAAGTTGCGGGTGGCGGCATCGGTCTCGTCCAGGGTGGTGGCGGACGGCATGCTCAGCGTGATGTTGATCTCGCTCTGGTCGCCGCTCGGGAAGAAGTCGGAGCCGATCAGGCCCATCACCCAGAGGCTGATCCCGGCCACCATGCTGCCGAGGCCGACGAAGATCACCAGCCAGCGGTGCGGCAGCGAGTGCTCGAGCAGCCACTCGTAGCGGCGCTCCAGCCACATGAAGCCGGCGTCCCAGGCCCGCCCGAACCGCGCCATCAGCCCACGTCCCGCGCCGTCGTCGTGGGTGAGCAGGCGGCTGGCGAGCAGCGGCGTCAGCGTGAACGAGACCAGCAGCGAGGCGAGCGTGGCGACGGCGATGGTCAGCGCGAACGGCCGGAGGAACTGGGCCGAGACGCCCGTCAGCATGATCGCGATCGGCAGGTAGACGACCACGTCCACGAAGGTGATCGTCAGCGCCGCCAGCCCGATCTCGGAGCGCCCGTCGATCGAGGCGACGAGCGGCGGCTTCCCCATGTCGAGGTGGCGGTAGATGTTCTCCAGCACGACGATGCTGTCGTCGACCAGGATGCCGACGCTCAGGGTAAGCGCCATCATCGTCAGCAGGTTCAGGTTGTAGTCGAGCGCGCTCATCAGCACGAAGGTCGAGAGCAGCGAGGTCGGGATCGAGACCAGGACGATGAACGTGCTGCGCCAGGTGTGCAGGAACAGCAGCAAGATCAGGCCCGTCGCGATGACCGCCTCCATCAGCGCCTTCTGGACCGTGTGGAACGACTTCTCGGTGTACAAGGAGGAGTCGATCACGATGTTCATGGCCGTGCCGGGCGGCAGGCGCGGCTGTAGCTCGTCGATGGCGTACCGGACGCCGTCGACCACCGTCACGGTGTTGGCGTCGGCCAGCTTGGTGACGACCAGCGCCAGCCCTTCCTGGCCGTTCACCCGGACGATGGCGTCGCGCTTCTTGTAGGTCTCCTCGATCTTCGCGATGTCGCGCAGGCGGACGCTGCCGGCCTGAGTCTGCATCACCACCAGGCCGCCGAGCTGGTCCGGCGTCTGGGCCAGCGAGTCGAAGTAGACGCTGAAGTCGGTGCCGCCCTGGCGGATGCTGCCGGCCGGCACCTCGATCTGCTGGGTCTGGACGGCGTTGACGACATGGTTGATCGTCAGGCCGCGCCCCTTCAGGGCGGCCTCGTCGACGGCGACGTGGATCTCGCGGGTGATGCCGGAGCGGATGCTGGTGGCGCCGGCCCCGGGGATCGCGTTGAACCGCTTCTGAATGACGTTCTCGGCGATCTCCTGCATGGTGGTGAGCGGCTGCTGGCCGGAGAAGATCACCGTCGCGACGCCGAAGGCGTTGAGGTCGATCTTGGCGACGATCGGCGGATCGGCGTCCAATGGGAGCTTGCCGCGAGCGCCGTTGACGACCCGCTCGACGTCCACGCCGACGAGGTCCGGGTTGGCGGCGGTCGAGAACTGGACCATCACGGTCGAGACGCCCTGTGAGGAGATCGAGGTCAGGCCGTTCCTCTCGATGTTCGGCAGCCCGGCGATGGCGTCTTCGATCGGGCGGGTCAGGTTCGTCTCGACGGTGGCCGGGTCGGCGCCCGGGTAGACGGTGGTCACGACGACGGACGGGAAGTTGACGTTTGGGGTGATCGCGACGCCCATGCCGGCGTACGAGAACGCCCCGAAAACGACGAGGGAGGTGGTGATGGCCAGGATGACCAGGGGGTTACGGACCGAGAACTCGGTGAGCTTCACCTGTCTGCCTCGTGGCGCGGCGTGCGGGCCGCGTGGGTCCGGTGGAGTGGGTCACCGATAGCGACACCGGCGGCGCCGCCGTGCCGGACACCGAGAACGATTCGGATCGCACATCTGTTCGGGGAAGGTTAGATCCAGACTAACCATATCGTTAAATTTCTGTCAACGACCGAAATGCACGATCGTGCGCGGCCCTGCGGGCGCCCGGCGCGGAAGCTCACGCTCTGCCTCGGATCCGGGCCGGGCGGGGTCTCGTGGTACCATCCGGTCCGCTCCCAATGGCCACTACCACCTCCGCCGCTCCGCCGATCGCGCACTCCGCGACGCCCGCCGCGTCATCGTTGGCCCGCCCGTCGTGGCGGAGCCTCGTCCCGCTGCTGGCCCTGCTGGCCGGGGCGCTCGGGCTGCGGCTGGTGCTCTGGGACCGCGCCGTCGGGTTCGAGCAGGGCGACCCGCTCGAATACGTCAACATCGCCTACAAGCTGGCGTTCGGGATCGGCATCGAGTGGTGGGACCTACGCCCGCTGCTGCTCTCGCTGCTGTACGTGCCGGTGCTGTACCTGGCGCAGTGGTGGCCCGACCAGACCGGCGAGGCGATGGTGCGGGCGCTGCGGCTCGTGAACGTGCTGTTCGGCGTCGGCGTGGTCGGCCTGACGTACTTGCTCGGGCGGCGGCTCGGCGGGGAAGCTTGCCCTGACGGAGGAAGGGTCGGGCTGGGGGCCGGACTGCTGGTGGCCGTGAATCCGGTCGTGAACCGGATGTCGGTCAGCACCTACGCTGAGGTGCCCTCGACGTTCTTCGTCCTGCTCGCTCTCTGGCTGCTGGTCCGCGCCCTGAGCGCCGAGGGCGGGGCCGTGTGGAGGCTGGCGCTCGGGGCCGGCCTCGCGATCGGGCTCGGCTGCATGATCCGCTACCAGGCGATCTTCTACTTGCCGCCGGTCGGGCTGTGGGTGCTGCTCGTGGCGCTCGCGCGGCCGCACGGCGGCACGATCGAGCGGGTGCGTGCGATCCTCGATCGCCGGAACTGGCCAGGGGCGCTCGTGCTCGGGTTCGGCGGCGGCCTGCTGCTGGCGGTCGTGGCACAGGGCACGATCGAGCTCGTCGCCTACGGTCGGCCGTTCCACAGCCTGCTGGTCTCCTTCGAGTACAACGTGACCAGCGGTCTCGCGCCGGTCGAGTTCGGCGAGGAGCCGTTCGATTGGTTCGTGCGGCAGGCGCCCTCCTGGCTCGGCCTGATGACGGCGGCGCTGGCGGTGCTCGGGCTGCCGGCGCTGGTGCGCGGCCCGGCGGTAGCAGGCTGGCGGCTGGTCGCGCTGGCCGGCCTGGCGATGCTGCTGGCGCTCTCGCTTCTGCCGCACAAGGAGGAGCGGTTCATGGCGCAGGTGGTGCCGCTGCTGGCGCTGCTGGCGGCCAGGGGCGCCGCCTACATCGGGGACGCGGCCGGCTGGGCCTGGGAGCTCAATGCGCGGTCCTCGAAGTTGATGGCGCCGCACTCGGCCCGGCGCGTCGGGAGAGCCCTGATGCCGATCGTCGTGCTCGTCGGGTGCGCAGCGCCATTGCTGTTCGCCTCGCTGAGCCTCGACCTCCAATCGAACGTCGGCTACGTGCTCGGCGTCAAGCGGGCGGCGGAGCTTCGGCCGGGCGGCACCCTCGGCACCATCCCCTGGCTGGTCGCGCGGCCGTACGCCGGGACCCGGCTGACGCTGGAGCGGATGGACCGCAACGTCTGGAGCCGGCGCGACGAGGTGGCCCGGACCGTCGAGCAGAGCGATTTCCTGCTCTTCCCGGAGTACTGGCTGCTTGAAGACCCTGAGATCGACAGGCTGGTGGACGCGCGGTTCCGCTCGATCGACGCCTACGAGGACGGCGTGGTGCTCTACCAGAGCCGCCGTCTGGAGGAGCCGAACCGCCCGCGACCGCGCTCCTGACGGGTCGTGGCTCCACTGTGTCGGCGGCGCTTTGTCACGGGCCTTGCAACCGGATTACAGTAGATGCCCGTGCGCCCAGATCCTGGCTTTCGAGATCACCTGTTCGGCAGCGGGCTGGTCGTCGCGCTGACGGTGCTGCTGACGACGGCGTCGGTGCTGGCGGCCGTCGGGCTGTTCGTCGAGCTGGCCGGCCTCCGGACGGTAGTCGTCACCCAGCAGGCGCCGACGCTGATCGCGAGTCAGGTCATGGCGGACCCGTTCGGGCCGGTGGCGGCGGACGACGATGCCGGCGCCGAGCACGACCCGACGGCGGATCCGAGCGGCGTCCACGCCGAGGCGCCGGATCTGCACGCGCACGACGAGGCCGGCTCGGATTCGCCGGCTGGCGCCGAGCCGGGGCCCGATGCGGGCCCGGGTACGCCGCCGGAGGCCCTCGCCGAGGGGCCGAAGCCCGAGGCGCCGGTCGTCCGTACCCGCCCGACCCCGGGTCCGCGCAGCGCCCCCCGCGCGAGTGCCGACCTGCCGATCGTGATGTACCACCACGTCGGGCCGCTCCCGCCGAACCCGGACATCTTCCGCCGCGACCTGACGGTCTCGCCTGACCTGTTCGAGCGGACGCTGACGCGGCTCGCCGAGCAGGAGGTCGAGACGGTGACGATGGCCGACCTGTTCGAGCACTTCGCGGGCGGCACGGCCCTGCCGAAGCGGGCGGTCGTCCTGACGTTCGACGACGGCTACGACGACAATTACGAGCACGCCTTTCGCCTGCTCAGGGAGCACGGCATGGTCGGCACGTTCTTCATCACCACCGATTTCGTGGGGCGGCCGGGCTACCTGACCTGGGACCAGGTGGTGGAGATGGCGGATGCGGGGATGGAGATCGCGGCGCACAGTTCGAACCACGCTGACTTCACCCGGATCGGCCCGGCCGAGCTGCGGCGCCAGCTCGTGGAGCCGAAGGCGATCCTGGAGCAGCGGATCGGGCAGCGGGTCCGCTTCATGGCGTACCCCGCCGGCAAGTACAACCCGGCGGTGATCGCCGCGACGCGAGCGGCCGGCTACCAGGCGGCGGTCACGGTGCTGCACGGCACCCGCCACGCGCCCGGCAGCGCCTTCGAGCTGCGGCGGGTCCGGGCGCGCGGCGCCGACACGGTGCCGGAGATCGTGACGCGGATGGCGCCGCCGTCCTGGCGCCAGTGAGCGACGAGCGAGGAGCCAAGAAGCCAAGCCTGTCCCGATAAGTCCCGAGCCTGCGCGGGAGGAGCCAGGAGCCGGGAGGGCTGAGTCAGCGGAGCGCGTTGATGTCTTGGGTCGTTCCCCGTGACGGCCACGGTGGTGGCGCTCGTATCGTGCCGTCCTGCGGGCGCCGAAGCTCGCGCGGGAACGTCTGTCAGTGACGACGATCACAGATCATGTCGCAAAGCGTCGGTATACTGCATGCTGTCTCGAAATGCACCCAGACTGAGACCTGAACGTTTCCGATCCTAGATTGACACGTCAATCAGAAAGGGGATCTGTCTCGACGCGAACGGTTGTCCTGGACCGCCAGGGTCTGCACCGGTCAGGCTGGCGCGCTTAGTGAGTGAGCGTGAGGAATGGCGAAATTCGGCAAGGGGCCGCGCGCGCGCAAATATGCGGGGCCGTCTTCGACATCGCAGTCGAGTCAGCCGAAAGCATCATCACCGGGGCCATACCCGTCTCAAAACGGGGGCGCTGACGAGCTGCATGGCGACTTTGTGGAGGCCAGTACAGAGTATTGGCGCTCTGACGGCTTCACGGTCGACCACTGGAGCACCTATGTCGACGAGCACATCCAGCCGTGGCACGAGCATATCCTCACCGAGTTCCGCACGTCAGCCGACACCTGCGTCGACCGCTATCATCACTTCCGTAAGCGGCACGAATGGTGGAGACGCTGCGTCATTATCACAACGGGTACCGTGGCGATCCTCAACGCGGTGGCCGCTCTGCTCGTCAGTGGAAACAACGACTTCCACATCTTTGGCTGGACAGTTACTGCCTCCTGGATCTCAATTACCGCCGCTGCCCTGGCTGCCATTGCAGCCTCTGTGCTCGCAGTTCTGGCAAACCTCGAGAACTTCGGGAACTACATCGAGCAAGCGCACGCCCACCGAGAGGCGCGCGAGCTGTACCTCGACGCAGCGCGCGAGGCCGAATATCTCTGGCAGAGCCACGTCGTTGCGTTCTCGGGGCGGCCTGAGGCGTGCGTGAACGCGCGCGAGCTGTATCGTCGGCTTTGTGAGAAGGATCGTGAGCTCCGACGGAAGGTGAAGGATCTTACTCAGCCGAGGGCGACTGATGGAGGAGGGTAGACACCCGGTCAACTACGCCGGCCTGTCGCGGCGCGATGCGCGGAGCCCTCGTCGAGGGGACCAGTACCGTCGTCTCCACGGCCCGCCAGCGGCCACGGATAGCGACCTGTACCAGCGCAACTCGCCCGGGATTCGGCCGCCGTTTCCGCCGCCCCGAACGCCCGTGCCAGCGAAGTCGCCGCTATGAAGGCCGTGCTGTTGGATCGCGTGATGAGGCCGTCGAGATCGACGCTGCATGTCGACGCTGGCTGCTGGCGCCACGCCGAGCCTGCTGGTGAATCCGCATGACCGAGCGTTCGACGGAGATCATCGCCGTCACCAGTGGCAAGGGCGGCACGGGGAAGACGCTCGTGTCGAGTTGTCTCGGGTTCGCGTTGACGCGGGCTGGCCACCGCGTCCTGCTGGTGGACGCCGATCTAGCGACAGACGGATTGTCGCTGTACTTGCTCGGACCGCAGGGCATCGGTGACTGGGAGTCATTTCGCGACGAGAATACGTTCGCGTCCGTGTTGCGACGCCGCAGCATGAATGGCGTGGTCGGCGTCGTGCCGCGCCCCATCAACCGGAGTGCCTCCGGCGATCACGGTGTGATCTACGACGCGCTGATCAGCAGTCGCGGACTGTACGGCGATCTCCCACCACCGAACACCGTCGATCGTGACCATTTCCGAGTTGCTGTCGGACAGCTTTTCGACGGGCTCAGGAGCCGCGCCGAGTTCGACTACATCATCGTGGACACGCGTGGCGGGTTTTCGTTTGAGACCGCCGACGTGTGTGCCCTCGCCGACAGCTTCATCCTGGTGACGGAGGCCGACTTCACGTCCTTCTACCAGTCACGAAATCTCGTGCAGGAGGTCGGCGCCTCGGCAGAAGAACTGGGGCGAGAGCCGCGGCTGCGCGCAATCTTCGTGAACAAGGCGCTGGAGAAGATCCGCGACTCTGGCGAACTGGACCTGGCGGCGATGGAAGTGTCGTTCCGCCTCGAGGTCGTCAAGGAGTTCGAGTCGACCGGGATCAAGTTCGAGGACACGCATCCAGTCCCGCTCGATTCCGAAGTCCTGATGGCGTACAAGGAGCAAAAAGCACCCTTCCTGCATCGGCCCGCCTATCGATTCTCCTACGCGATGCTGTCGGCCTTCGCCCAGATCCTGCGGGTGGTCACGAGTCCGTGGACCCGTGAGCAAGTCAAACAGTGGAATGAGCTTGTCGATTCGGTGAGCGAGGTGATCGCCGCGGAGAACACGGCGACGCGAGTGAGGGCGAACGCGGAGGCGAGTCGAACGGCTGAGGTCGAGACGCTCCGAGCCGAGGTCGGAAGTCTGCGCGCTGACACCGAGCGCAGGCAGCGTGAACTCGACGAAATGCGAGATCGGTATCAGCGCGAGCTAGCGCGCAGCCAGGCGTTGATCAACCGGCTTGCCCCGGCCCAAGTGTCCGTGCCGACTCCCCCGGTGATGAAGCGTACGCCTTCTCGCTCTCTCTCAGCACTTCGTCGCATCGTGTCTGGCCTCATCTGGGTTACCGGCGCCGCGCTGCTCGGTGTGGTCGCCATCATCGTCATCTTCTCTACCGGGCAGTTCATCATGAATCGCATCTCGACCGCCCTCAGGCCCCCGGCCACCGCGACGCCAATTGTTACCGTGGTGCCGAGCGGCGCCCCGACGCAGGCTCCCGCCGCGCCGGTGCCGACGGTAGCCCTGCCGCCGACCGCGTTCACTCCAGCTGTGCCGTCGCCACCGGCCGCGCCAGCAGCAACCGCGAGACCGGCGGTATCACCGGCCTCTCAAGCAGCGCCGGCACGTCCGCCGCCATAATCGTGCCGGCGTCCAGCGGAGCCTGGTGGTGATCGGTTCCGGACCTGATGGCTGTCCGTGTCAGGTGCCGACGTAGCGGGCGTAGAGGCTCCGCGCGACCGGGATCTCCGAGGTGCCCTTGACGATGGCGCGGCCGTCGCGGAAGATCGTCAGCTCGTGGGGTGGCACGCTCAACCTGACCAGGTGAGGTCCCTGGCGCACGGCGCCGACTCCCGTCAGGCGCCCGGCCAGGGCCGGCAGGTCCAGGTCGACCGGTAGCTGGGGGCGGACCTGGACGGCGTCCCGTCCACAGAGCGTAGCCGCCTGTTTCCAGGCCGGTCGCTCCAGGAACGGGAAGTCGCGACGCTGGCAGCAGGGGCAGTCCGCGACCGGCGTCTCGATCGGCGTCTGCTGGATCGAGTTGAACCAGCAGTCGATCCAGGTCAGGCCACGGTTGAGCCGCTCGTGGGCGCCGAGCAGGAGCTTCAGCGCCTCGGCGGCGGCCAGGTTGGCGACGACGCCCGGCATCGGGCCGAGGACGCCGGCCGTGTCGCACGTGTCGACCGACCCGGGCTCGGCCGGCTGCGGGAAGATGCAGCGCAGGCAAGCCGTCTCGCCGGGCACGATCGGCATCAGGATGCCGTAGCTCGCGACGGCGGCCAGGTAGACCCACGGCTTGCCGAGCTTCACGCAGGCGTCGTTGAGGACGTAGCGGGTGTCCAGGTTGTCGGTGCCGTCCAGCGCGAGGTCGACGTCGCCGACGATCCGCGCGGCATTCTCCGGCCCGAAATCCTCAATGGCGGCCTCGTACCGGATCTCAGAGTTAATGCGCTGGAGCTTCTCGACGGCCGCCGCCGCCTTCGGAGCGCCGTCCCGAGCGTCCTGCTCGTCGAACAGGAGTTGCCGCTGGAGGTTACTCCACTCGACGTAATCGCGGTCGACGATCCGCAGGAAGCCGACGCCGGCCCGCGCCAGGACGTTCGCCAGAACGGTCCCGAGGGCGCCGCAACCGATCAGCGCGACGCGGCTCCGGGCCAGGCGTGCCTGCCCGGCCTCGCCGATGCCCGGGAAGACGATCTGCCGCGCGTACCGATCCAAACGCTGCCGCTTCGTGCCGGTTCCCCCTCCCCCGCGCATGGGAGAGGGGGTCAGGGGGTAGGAGACCTAGCAGCCGCCGGCCACGGCCGGGATGATCGAGACCTCGTCGCCGGCCTTCAGGCCGGTCTGGAGGCCCTGGAGGAACCGCACGTCCTCGCCGTTGACGTAGAGGTTCACGAAGCGCCGCAGCGCCCCCTGGTCATCGCGCAGGCGCTGCCGGATCGCCGGGAAGCGCGACTCAAGCTCGGTCAGGACCTGGTCCACGCTCTCCCCGCCGACCGACACTTCGGACTCGCCGGCCGTCACCGACCGCAGCGGGGCGGGGATCCGGACACGCACGCTCATGACTTGACTCCTCGTAAGTGCACTACCCGAGGCTCGCCCGACTAGTTCGTGGCCGCCTCGTTCTCGCTCGCCTCGACGCGCACGCCCTGGTTCTTCGCCCATTCCAGCGCGCGCTCGATCTCCTCGTCTGCTCCGCTGATCTCCAGCACCACCCAGCCACGATCACCGCTCACGTTCGCGCGGCGGATGTTCGTGACGACCTGGAACTGCTTGCCCATCGTGTAGACCAGCGGGGTGTTCATCAGGTCCGGTGGGAACGTGAGCTTCATTCGCTGCCGTGCCATCGTGCGGCCTCCTTCTCCTCTTCGAGAACGCGACCGGTCAGGCGACCGACGTCGCCAGCTCCGCGAGCGAGAGCGCCTCCTCGACCGAGGCCATCGACGCCCGCACGTGGACCGGGTCGTTCAACTGGCCGACGAGCGCCTCCTGCGTCTTCAGCCCGTTCCCGGTCACGTACACCACGATCAGCTCGTCGCGGTCCACTCTGCCCGCCTCGGCCAGCTTCTTCAGGACGGCCACGGTCACGCCGCCGGCCGTCTCCGCGAAGATACCCTCGGTGCGGGCGAGCAGCTTCATGCCCTCGATGATCTCGTCGTCGGTCACCGAGGTCGCCTCGCCGCCCGACTGCTTCATGATCTTCAGCGAGTAGTAGCCGTCGGCCGGGTTGCCGATCGCCAGCGACTTGGCGATCGTGTTCGGCTTGACCGGCTCGACCTCGAAGGTGTTGGCGTCCCAGGCCGTCACGACGGGCGAGCAGCCGAGCGCCTGAGCGCCGACCATCTTCGGAAGCGTGGCGCCACTGTCGACCAGGCCGAGCCTCCCGAGCTCCTGGAACCCCTTCCAGACCTTCGTAAAAAGCGAGCCGCTGGCGATCGGCACGATCGCCCGGTCGGGCATCCGCCAGCCGAGCTGCTCCGCGACCTCGTAGGCGAGCGACTTGCTGCCCTCGGAGTAGTACGGCCGCATGTTGATGTTCACGAACGCCCAGCGGTACCGATCGGCGATCTCGCTACAGACGCGGTTGACGTCGTCGTAGTTGCCGTCGACGGCGACCAGCGTCGGGGAGTAGGCCAGGGCGCCGGCGATCTTGCTCGGCTCGAGGTCGGCCGGGATGAAGACGACGCCGCGCATGCCGGCCTTCGCCGCGTGGGCCGCCACCGAGCCGGCCAGGTTGCCCGTCGAGGCGCAGGCAAGGGTGTCAAACCCAAGCTCCAGCGCCTTCGAGGACGCGATCGAGACCGGTCGATCCTTGAAGGAGAAGGTCGGGTTGACGGTATCGTTCTTGACGTAGACGTTCCTCAGCCCCAGCGCCTTGCCGAGGTTGTTCGCCAGGACGAGCGGGGTGAACCCGGCCTGGCTGTCGACGTACCGCTCGCCCTCGATTGGCAGCATCGCCTTGTATCGCCAGAGCGACTTCGGGCCGGCCGCGATCGACTCGCGGGTGACCCGGTTCGCAATGTACTCGTAGTCGTACGCGACTTCGAGCGGCCCGAAGCACATCTCGCAGACGTGAAGCGCCTCGGCGGGATAGAGCTCACCGCACTCCCGGCACTGCAGACCTGTGACGCTACCCAAAATAAGACCACCTCTCTCGGCTCCAGAAACAAAAGAGCCGTCGCACTCGTCGTCCAGGGTGGACGCTGCGACGGCTTCTGTCTCCTGCCGAGCCCCGAACTGGCGTAAGGGGATCGTCGCGCTCTGCTACCAATCTCCCCTTATCTTCCAGATTGCTCTGGCGGAATTGGCACCTTCCCTCTCGTCGCGCGCTCGGCGCTTGCCCGGCCGGCCCGCGCGTCGTGGCGCTGGCTGGCCTTCGCGAGAGGGTGGTTGCCGGGCTTCACAGGGCCGTCTCCCTCCACCTCTCTTGATAAGGGCCGTATTCGGTTGTTCGGCGCGGTGCTGGTTGGTTTGTGTATCGCGCGAAAATGTAACAGTGGGCGGCTGCCCCCGTCAAGCGCGGCCCGCCGACAGCTCCGGACATCACGCGTGCATGCACGGCAGATGCACGTCTCGCGGATCGCGCCGCGCGCATGCTGGCCGATTCGCATATTGACAGTTGAGAGGCGACCCTGTAGCGTAGCGGGCGGTCATCCTGAATCGTCGGTTCATGCTGTGGGAGTCTGCCCGTGCGTGTTGCGCTCTGGAATCCTCTTCGCCGCGTCGCTCGTCTGGTCGCCTTGGTCGCCGTTGTCACATCGACGGTCTCCGTGTCGCCCGCCACGGCCACCGTCACCAACAAGACGCTGGACCTCGTCGGCATCGTCGACTGTGGGCTCGCCAGCGGCAAACGGTGCGACATTGGCATGACGCTGAAGCTGCGGACCCGCGACCTCAGCGGCAACCTGGACACGGTCGAGATCGACATCTCGTGGATCAAGCACACCTTGCCCGATGTCGAGCAGGATGATTTCTTGCGGTTTGAGGTCGAGGAAAAGCCGGGCGGTGGCTTCCAGGCACTCCGGATCTACACGCCGGACAAGAAGAAGCGGGTCGTCAAGGAGGACGACGACGTCAGGACCGAGGTCCCGGTTGCGCAGGTTGTGCAGGTTGTGCAGGTTGAGCTCCCGACGATCTCGATCGACGACGTCGAGGTCGAGCAACCATTCGGCGAGAGCCTGGCCGGCGCCGGGCCGATCCTGTTGAAGGCCCCCGTCTTCCAGTTGACCGAGACGGCGACGTTCACCGTCTCGCTTTCACGTGCCAGCAGCAGCACGGTCACCGTCAACTACGCGACGCGAGACGGGACGGCGACCGGCGATGGCGCATGCCCCGGCAACCCCAACCCTGCCATCGATTTCGTGCACACCTCCGGCCAGCTCACCTTCGCGCCGGGCCAGACCGAGAAGACGATCGACGTGACGATCTGCGAGGGCAGCTTCTCGGAGGATGACGAGGAGTTCACGGTCGAGCTGTCCAACCCACAGGGCGCGGTCTTCGGAGACCCGGTGGGCGTCGGCACGATCCTTACGATCGAGGACTGAGTCCGGGTCGCTGTCGATCGAGCCGGCCCGCGTCCGCACCCGGGCCGGCTCGATCGGCTGTCCGCTCTCGGGAGCGATCTGTCGGGGCACGGAGGCGTGAAGGATGCTCGACCCTCGTCGCGGATCGGTGTCCGGGTGCTCGGTCGCCCCCAGGCCCTCTAATCGCCGACAACGCGCGCCGCTGCCGCCTTGAACCGTTGCTCGGCCTCGCGCGATGCCCGGGCCTCGCGGCCGAGCTTCGCTTCGAGCGCCAGCGCCTCCTCGACGGGGAGCGCGGCGTCGATGATCGTCTTGAGCGACCGCACGGCGACCTGGGAGTTGCCGGCGATCCGCTCGCCGAGCTTCACGGCGTAGTCGACCACCTCCGCTGGCGGCACGACCTGGTTCGCCAACCCGACGCGCAACGCCTCGCGGGCGTCCACGACGTCGCCGGAGAACAGGATCTCCTTCGCCTTCGCCTCGCCGACGATCCGGGGGAGGATCGCGCCGCAGGCCGGCATGCCGTAGTTGACGGCCACGAAGCGGAACTTCGCATCGTCGCCGCAGATCCGGATGTCGCAGTTGACCGCCAGCTGGGCCGCGCCGCCGTAGCAGTAGCCCCGAATTGCCGCGATGACCGGCTTCGGGCAGAGGCGCACCTTCTCGGACAGCGATGGGCCGCCGGATGTCTCGCGCTGCACGCCCTGCGGTCCCATCCGCTCGCGGACCTCGGTCATGTCGCCGCCGGCCGAGAACGCCCGCTCGCCGGCGCCGGTCAGGACGATGACGGCGATCTCGTCGTCGGCGGTGAAGGCGTCGAGCGCGGCGATCAGCTCGCGCGTGAGCGCGCTGTTCATCGCGTTGTGCTTCTCGGGGCGGTTCAGGGTCGCCAGACCCACGGGGCCGCGCTTCTCGACGAGAACCAGGGGCGCTGCGCTCACCGACATCGTACCCTCCCTGCTGTCGGCGACATGGTACGCCGGAGCGCGGGGCGGTGTTGGCGTGGAGCAGACTCAGAGCGGCACGTTCACGTGCTTGCCGAGGTGCGGCTGCATGCTCTGGACCTCGCCGCTCTTGTCGGCGAGCCTGGTGAACGCCTCGACCTCGCCGTTCGGATCGATGCGCACGCCCGCGTGCCTCCGCGGACACGAAAAAGCGGGCGCGCACTGCGCGCCCGCGGTCGCCGGCCCCGTATCAAGTAACGACGGAGCCACAGGAAAGGTGACGCCGCGCCGTACCAGGTTACTTCTGCCAGACGTAAGCGGCCGAGATCGGGTGGCTGCGGTACTTCTCCCAGCGCGGCTTGAGCTTCACCCACTCATCGTCGATCAGGCGCTCCTGCATCTCCACCAGCGTCCAACCGGCCCCGAGCGCGGCCGTCACGTGATCGCTGACCAGATGCAGGTGCGTGGTGATGGCGATCTCCTCGCCGGCCGCGTTCCTGAAGTGGGTCGGCATCCCGGATGCCATGATGAAGTGCGGATGGAACGCCACCAGCACGTACTGGCCGCCCGGCCGTACGACCCGGAACGCCTCGCGGTAGAGCGGGTCGAGCGTCGGCAAGTGCTCGTCAACCAGCGAGGTGATCGCCAGGTCGTAGGCGGCGGTCTTGAGCCCTGTGGACGAGACGTCGGCCTCGATCAGCCGGCGATGCGCGCCGCGCGCCCTGGTCCGCTCCAGCATCTCGGGCGTCAGGTCAACCCCGTCGACCGCGCCGATGCCGTGCTCGCGCAGCCAGGCGCCGGTCCGGCCGGTGCCGCAGCCGAGATCGGCGGCCTCGCGCACCCGCTCCCAGCGCGGCGTCTTCAGCCGCTCCAGAAGCGCGATGTCCATCGCGTCCTCGACAGTCCCCTCGTAGGTGGCGACCCACTCGCCGTAGCCGGTCCGTGCGTCCACCATGCGGTAGCCGCGCGCGTCGAAATCGGTAAAGCTCGCCATCGGGCACTCCGGAGATTTCGACAGGATTTACAGGATCTGAACGATCGATCCTGTCCATCCTGTAAGTCCTGTCAAAGACCGTTCGGGCTAGGTCGTGGTCAGCTCGACGGCCTGATCGGCGAGGTCGCGCTCCACTCGGCTCAGCCCACGGTCGATCGCCGCCACCAACTCGTCGACCTGGGCAGCCGCGATCGTCATCGGTGGCGTCACCATGACGTGGTCGCCGATCAGGCCGTCCGCGCTCCCCTGGCCCGGGTAGACCGCTGCGCCCTCGGCGATGCACGCCCTGGCGAGGCGCTGCGCCACACCGGCCTCGACTGGGAACGGCTGCCTGGTCCGCTTGTCCGACACCAGTTCGATGCCGAGCATCAGACCCATGCCGCGAGCCTCGCCGGCGATCGGGTGTCTCTGCACGATCTCCCGCAGGCCCGTCAACAACTGTAGTCCTCGCTCGG
>Ga0075420_100002518_pt1 | contig 15846 bp, 15 predicted proteins | sample SoiMetdeltSBSDD4_FD_75296 | JGI IMG/M metagenome (GOLD analysis project Ga0075420, IMG submission 75296) | Bulk soil microbial communities from a Populus tree surrounding site in Tennessee, USA - Soil MetaG P. deltoides SBSDD4 | ecosystem: Environmental > Terrestrial > Soil > Tree plantation... | reverse complement strand
CTATCCGATGTGGGACGATCTCGCGAATCTCGCGAACCCGTGCCAGACGCCCGGCAGCAAATCACTGCCGTCCTGCTACCGGCGCTTGAAGATTTTCGACCCGGCGGTGACGAAGGCGATGGGCTTCGAACCCGGCGCGCCGCTGATCTCGATCGATCTTGATTGCGTGATTATGGCTGACATCGCGCCGATCCTGCGCAAGCACGAGCAGAGTGATTTTTGCGGCTGGCGTGCGCTGGCTGGCTTCGCCTGGAAGCAGCCGTGGTATTTCCACGGCTCAATATGGCGGTTCAAGGCAGGCAAGCTGCCGTTTCTGTGGAGTGAATTTAGTCCAGCGGCCACACCACGCATAACGCAACAACTCGGATTTTACGGCTCAGATCAGGCCTGGATCACGATGCGGATCGGCAAGAACTTCCCGGGCTGGCAGCGCGAGGACGGCATCGCCGCTTTCAACATGAGCGCGTTCGGTGTGCGCAGTCATTTGGGCACGGCACCGCCCAGCGGCACGCGAATTGTTTTCTTCAACGGCTTCCACAAGCCGTGGGACGAGACCGTGCGCGCACGCTGGCCCTGGATCAAGCAGTACTGGCCGCCGCAGAAGCCAGTGGCAGAGCGCGCCAACCTAGTGTAGAACAGCCTCGCGGGAGCTTTCGTTCGGACCGAGGGACACTTGCGTGCCCTTCAACTACGCAGCGCAGCGTTTGCGCGCGGACCGTATGATAGCTCGATATGGTGCCTCGACGGCGAAGCTCCGTCGTGGCACGGTCGATCGTCTGTGTACGGCGGTCGAGATCAGCTACACGCCATTCGATCGCAGACGCCCAACCAATCCGACAGACCGGCAGGTGCTTGTCTCGGCGCTGGCGCCGACTGGCGCCGTGCTCGATCCGCCTCCCGATCAGCAGCAGGACATTCTCGTGATGTTCGATCCGAACACTGGTTTGGATCAGGAGCTTCGCTTGACCGAGCCGGTCGGGCGGCTGGCCCCTGCCGGGCTCGTCGTGTTCTGGGACCTGACGGTGCGGGGGTGATGCGTGCGCGATGTTCGCGAACTGATCTTGTTGCGCTTGAAGGCGATTCTCGACGACGTAGATGGCGCGCGCTCGACGTGGCGCGACCGCGAGGATGTGTCGCCTGCCGATACGCCGACGCTGATCCTGCTCGATGGCCGCGAAGTGAAGCGCACGACGACGACCGGACGTGGGCACACGCGCATGCCGCCCGCGATCATGGAGCTAAGCCCGCAGATTTGGATTCAGATCAAGCCACCGGCCGATGCTGCGAACCCGGGCGTCGGCGAAGAACTCTCAGCATGGCGCGTAAAAGTGCTGGCCGCGATCTTCAAGGATTCCGAGCTTGCCGAGTTGCAGGGCGTCAACGGCGAACTCGAATATCGCGGCGCGCAGACTGACATGGAGATCGGATCGGACATCACTGGCAACATGGTGCTCGATCTGGCGCTCACCTACTACTTCGATCCCGACGACATGACGTAGGAGCAGGCAAATGACCGCTGGCATCCATTCTCCCTCGACCAAGAATCTGATGATCGGCAAGGGCATTTGCTTGCTCAAGCCAGAAGGCGCCCTCGATTACTACCCGGTCGGCAACGTGCCCGAGTTGGAGATCACGCCGACCGTCGAGAACCTTGAACACTTCTCGTCGATGGAAGGCACCCGCACCAAGGACGAGACCATCGTGCTCAGCAAGAGCGGCACCATCCGCATGCTGATGGAGGAAATCACTTCCAAGAACATCGCGCTGCTGATGCTCGGCGACGTGACCGAAGACGGGTACGGCGGTGCCACCATCGATCTGTTCTCGCGTTCATCGATCATCTCGGCGTTCCGTTTCTACGGCACCAACGACAAGGGGCCGCGCTGGTTCATCGACATTCCGCGCGTGATCTGGAACCCGTCGGGCGCGTTCAACCCGATCTCGGAGGAATACGCGAACCTCGAAGCGACCGGCGAGTGGGCCGCGCTGGAAGGCGATTTCGGCACCATGACGCTGATGCCCGAGGCGGGCACGGTCGTGCCACAAAACGTGCTGTTGCCGTATATCGGGCCAGAAACCCCGAGCGAGGGCGACACAGTGGAGGCTTTCATCGGCGGTTGGGTCGGAGCGAGCGGTTATACCTATGTCTGGAAGAAAGCCGCCGTGGCGATCACCACACCAGCCGAGACCGCCAAGACCTATGTCATCCGCACCGGTGATGCTGCTGCGGCCATCACCGTCGAGGTGACGGCAACCAACTCGGTCGGCAGCACGCCAGCAACCAGTGCGGCGATCACTCCGATCGCATAGGAGAGACAACATGGCGGGACTGCGGGACATCGGACCAATCACGTCGCTGATCAAGATCGGCGACGTTGAACTCACCGTGCGCGGATTGTCAGCGAACAATCTGCTGTACTTGCTGCAACGGTTCGAGGGCGCGCGCGCGCTGTTCAGCACCAACGCGAAAGACATGGCGGAAAAGCTGCAAGGCGACGCTGCGCCGACGTTGATCCAGTTGCTGCCGGAAGCCGTGTGGGCGGCGATGGCGATCGCCACCGGCACCACTAACGAGGCGCGCGAGGCTGACGAGAAGGCGGCGAGCGAACTAACGCTCGGCGATCAATGCGTGCTCTTGAATGCGATCATGGACGTGACGTTCCGGGAGGGCGTCGGCCCTTTAGTGAGAATCATGGACCGAATGACAAGCGTGATGGCAGTGAAGGCACCGGAGACGGAAGCGGCGGCAACACCCTCGACGAACGTCTCGCCTCCGCGATCGCCTGCTGCGTTTCATTTGGAGTTACCACCGGAGAAGCTTGGTCGTATACGCCTCGCCAGTTGAGTGCGTTTGTCGAACTGTTCGAGGAAGAACAGAAGCGCCGCACGTTCGCCATGGTGACAGCGTTCCGCGTCGCGCAAGCCGATGAAAAAGATTTCGTGCGCGGCTTGCGGCTGATCGCCAGTGGAGGGACCAAGCAGTGACGACGGTCCGGTTCTTTTTCGAAGGCGAGCGCATCGGGCCGAAGTTCGAGCGCATCAATAAAAAACGCCGTCAAGATGTGATCGATGCCGTACGTGGCGCGGCCAATGAAGTCGCCGAGCAGTCAGTCAGGGAAGGCCGCCACAATATCGCCAGCGCGCCGGGCAAGTTCGGCCCGCGTTGGACCGCCGGGCTCAACAGCACAGTGACCGAGGGTGGCGGCTCGATCCGCGTCGCGCTCACGCACGACATCTCCTATTTCATGGTGCATCAGCAAGGCGCGACGATCCGCGGCAGGCCCTGGCTGTACTTCAAGCCGACGCCGGGCTTCGTGAAAGGTGATCCCGAGCTTATCCGCAAGCGCAGCGTGATCATCCCAAAGCGCTTTCGTGTGCTGGAAGTGGCGCGCGACGTTGCACGGCGGTTCCCTGATTTCTTCAAGCGCAGGATGGGTGGATTGCGCTGATGGCTCAACCACTCGAAACCACCCTGAAAGTCGACGGGCTGCAAGAGATCGCGGCGGCGTTTCAGCGTCTGTCGCAAGCGGCAGAAGGCGCGTTTAAGGCAATCGAGAACAGCGCGGGCACCGCTGCCAAGGGCGTCGAGAAGATCGACCCGGCAATCAAAAAGGTCGAGGAAAGTTTCAAGCGGCTGGCGCAATCGGTCGGCATCACGGTCGGGCCGCTCGGTTCGCTGGTCAGCAACGTCGGCAATCTGGGCGGCGCACTCTCAAATCTGGAAGGTTCGTTCACCAAGTTTCTGCGTAACACGACGTTGTTCGCTGCCGCTATCGCTGGCATCGGAGTTGGTTTCACCAAGTTCGTGTCGAGCGCCGCGAACGCTGCCGATGCGATAGGGGAGACAGCGCAGGGCGTCGGCCTCAGCGCCGACTCGTTTCAAAAATTGTCGGCGGCGGCGGCGGACGCCGGTGTCGGCCCGGAACAATTCGCGCAATCGTTGGGCAGGCTCAGCAAGTCGGTCCAGAGCGAATTGCAGCCGACATTAAAGCAGGCCGGTGAAACAATCTCGCGGCTGCAATTCGCGCCTGGAGCAGCGGGCGCGGCTGCTTACGAACGGGCGCTATCTCTCGCTGCTGCCAAGACCGAACTACTCAACAATGCAACTGGCAAGGCAGCGGGACCGCTTGGTCAACTCGGCATTCGGCTAATCAACGCGCAAGGGGCGCTCAAGGGCACCGACGAGATACTGCTGGATGTCGCGGATGCGTTTTCGAAAATGCCGGACGGCATCAGGAAAACGGCGCTCGCAATTGAATTGTTCGGCCGCGCTGGCCGCAAGATGATCGCGTTCCTCAACCAGGGCGCGGAAGGCATCAAGAAGCTTGGCGCAGAACTCGCCACGCTACGGTTCACCGATGAACAAATAAAGATCGGTGACAAGTTTGCGCAGCAATTCTTGCGCATGGAACTTGTGATCAAAGGAGTGAAGGACCAGCTTGGACTTTTGTTCGCGCCTGGGGTTGGAGCGCTGGCGAGCGCGTTTACCGATGAAATACTGAAAAACTTCGAGACCTTGCGCGCCAGAATGTTCGTGATCGTCAAGAGCGAGATCGAGCCGCTCATTCAGGATTTGATCCGAATTATCAAAGGCGAACCCGCGCAGACCGAGTGGGTGAGGACGGCAGTAGAGAATTTCCGGGCCTTTGGTGCCGTCGTGCAGCAGGCGCTTGGCGTCGTTAGCGCCGCATTCGGCGCGTTGCGGCAGGCCGCGCAAGGCATCGCCGAAGTGATCAACAAGGTGTTCGGCACCAACATTTCTGGTGACGCGCTGCTGATCGCGGCGGCCATCCTCAAAATCACCGGCGCGCTCGGGCTGATCGCCAGCGCCGCTGGCGTCGCCGCTGCCGGGCTCGGTGTGCTGCTGAGTGCGGTGACAGTTCTCACTCGCGCGGCTGTCGCCATGGGCGCGGTGCTCGCTGCGGCGCTCGCCATACCCACGGGACCGATCCTTGCCGCGCTTGCCGTTGTTGTCCTTGCCTTCGCCGCGTCGTCGGAGACCGTGCAGGCGGTTTGGAAAGTGCTGATGGATAAGCTCAAGGAGCTTACCGTTCAGGGCATCGAGGCGATCGTTGCTGCCATCAAGGACTTGCCCAACAAGATCGGGAAACTCGAACTCAAAGATTTTATCGACATCAAGTTTGACAAAGCGCATCTACTCAACTTGGCAAAGGCGTTGGGTCTGAGCGACAAGTCCGCGCTCGTTCAATTGTTTCAGGCGATCCCGGAGGCGTTCGACAGCAGCGCTGCCGAAACCAAGAAAAAAGCCGAGCAGCTTGGCAAGGATGTCGCCGCTGGCACCAAGGCAGGGGCCGAGGAAGCCGGTGGCGTGGTGGCAAGAATCGCCGAGATTTTCGGTTTGAGCATCGATCAACTTCGGGCAAAGTTTCCTGAGCTTTTTGCACTGTTTGACCAACTGACGAGAAAGTCCGACGAGGCAGCCAACAAGAGCAACACGCTTGCTGGCGCCTTGAAAGGACCGACCAAGGGTTTTGAAGAACTCGGCGCTGCTGGAGTCAAAGCTGGCGACGACATCGCTTCTGCTTTGCAGAAAGCCCAATCGGAAGTCAAATCACTAGGCGATCAGATTGAAAACGTCGACGAAGCTATACTTCGGTTGGAATTGAAGCAGGCACAGGGTCGCCGACTTAGCAAGGATGAAGAAATTGAACTATTCATTCTACACCGACGACGGGCTCGGCTGATCGAGGAACAAGAGGCGGCGGCACGCAGGGCTGCTGTTGCGGCGCGTGAATTGGCCCGGGAAGAATTGATAAAAAAGGAACAAGCAGCCGCTGCCGAGCGGAAGGCAATAAACGACAACGCTGCGGCCGAGAAGGCTGCACGAGATGCGTTGTTTGCGCAGCGCATGGCGGAACTTGCCGCGATCGAGGAACGACAGAAAAAGACCGGCGAGAAGACGCCCGGCATCGGCATGCCAACCGAGCCCGGCAAGGCGGCGGCTGGACCGGCCGACCAGGCGGCGCAGTTGCAGCAGCAGTTGCAGCAGTTCACGCAGCAGATACAGCAAGCCGTCCAACAGGCGATCGAGCAAATCAAGACGGCGATCACGAGTGGCCTCACCACCGGCGTCACTGAGGCCATCCAGCAATTCGCGGAGCAACTTACGGAACAACTGTCGACGGTCGCGCAACAGATCGGCGAAGTATTCGGCACCGTTGGCGACACGATCAGTCAGGCATTCCAAGACGCCAGCGGGACCAAGGACGCGTTCATTTCGAATCTCGACAACTTGATTTCGAAAGCGTCTGGACTTGCTGGCCCGTTCACGTCAGCCATCGACCAGATTGGTCAAGCGTTCCAGAACGCGGGACAGGCCAAAGACGCTTTCATTCAAAACCTTCAACAATTGTCGTCGGCGGCGCAAGGGCTGGCGAGCCCGTTCACGCAGGCCGCCAGCGAGATCGGCAGCGCGTTCCAGCAGATGGCGTCGGGCATTGCGTCGTCAATGCAGGAGGCGATCGCAAGCTTGCAAGAACTTACCGCAGCAGCGCGCGAGGCGGCGGCTGCTGCGCAAGAGGCGGGCGCCGCAGCAAGCGGGGCGGGCGAGGGCGGCGGCGGCGGCGGCGATCTGTTCGGCGGCTACACTGGCGGTTTGCTGAAAGGCAAGGGCGGCATCGACAAGAATCTCGGCATGTTCACCGCTGGCGAGTATTTGATGCAGCGCAAGGCGACGAAGTATTGGGGCGTCGGCTTCATGCACATGGTCAACAACATGCGCAAGCTCGATCTGGCGCGCACGTTGGCGGGCAGCGTGCGCGGCTTTAATCTCGGCGGGTTGGTCGATGGCATGGCGCGCACGGTGCCGATGCCGATGCCTGCAATGGCGATGGCGAACCAGCCGCAGATCGTGACCGTGCGTGTGCCTGCTTATCAACAAGGCGGTGCGGTCGAGCGCCGCGTTGCGGTCGATCTCAGCATCGGCGGCAAGCTGGTCGGCACGGTGCATACCAGCGAGCAAACGGCGCAGCACTTGCAGCGGCTCTCGTCTCACGCCAAAGTCGTCTCGACCGGCGCGGTGCCGAATTGGAGACGCTGACATGGCGCTACCTGCCGAACAAACCCTGCTGAAACTTTCTGGCACCGGCATTCACGGCGTCGCATTGTATTCGGCGCGCGGGCTGACGCAGAGCCTCGACCCAATCGAGGCGGCTAGCGTCATCCGACGCACAATCAATTTGGAGGCGGTCGATCTCTCGCTTCCAGCGGCGAGAAAATACAACACATCGATCAATTGCCCGAGCAACGTCAACATGGCTCCACCCGCGCTCGATAGTATTTGGCCGGGAATGCAAGTGACGATCGAATGCGTCGCCGAACTTTCCTACAAGACGCTCGGCGGCACACCGAGTCGCCCGGTAGTGTCTGGATCGTCGCGCGTCGAAGGTGATTTCACGCGCTATCGGCCTGTTCTGACGTGCCTGATTGTGAGCATGTCCATGGGCGCGGAGGAATACACCGCGGGCCATGAGTGGTCGATGACGGCGACGGAGGTGTGAGATGCCGGTCGCCGGTCCGTTTTATTTTACACTCACTGCCGCCAACGTGCCGTTCAATGCGGCCGTGCACAACGTGATGGATTTTTACATCTTCTCGTTCAACATGGTGCAAGCCGAAACCGAGTTCGCGTCGCTTGAGATCGAGATCAAGAACCCGGGCGTCGATGGTCTACTAGCGCCCGGGCAACCGTTGTGGTGCTGGTTCTCTTGGTTCGATGGCGCCAGCATCATTCCATTGTTTCGCGGACGATTGCAGGCAATCCCCACCAACTTGCTACTCGATGTGATCACGCTCAAGTTCGTGGCGCGCCCCGATGATTACGAGACTCAGCGCGTGCAGATTGCCAACGAGATTCGTAACTACGGCCCGCCGTTTTACGATGAAATCTTCATCGACGAATCCAGTCAGACCGACACCGACGCGGTACTTGAGGCGATCGCGGGAGATTGGCACACCGACCGCGTCACCCACGTCGTCAGCATCAGCGACATACTCGCGGGCGAAGACGGCACGATCACGTTCGCCAGTGGTGAAGCTTTCTTGGATGAACTCGACGTGCAGATCGGCGAGACGCCGCTGCAATCGATCGACGTTGAGGCTAACGTGCCGTGGAAGCAACATTTCGAGGGCCACTTTCCGCTTGGTGGCTGGCAGTGGGACGGCGTCGGCGCTCTCGGCGTCGGGCAATCTTGGCCGTTCCCAGGCGATACTTTTTCGGGCGGCTACACCTGTCATAGTTCATCGGCTTCTGGTGGGGCGATCGCGCCCGAATCAGTGAGCATCAACATTTCCTGGCACAATGAAGCGAAGGAGCATCGCAACGGCGACACGATGTCGATCAATGAAAGCTTTTCTGGCTTGCCTGGCGGCGCACTCACCATCGACAAGTATCACATCACAGTCGGTCAACCGTACTATGGCACGCCAGCGCACACCGAGATCGAGGCTGCTGGCGCCGATGTCTGGGCAGCCGGGAGCGTCTTCACTTCGATGGAGCTAGGCTACGGCGCGGGCCGCGATAGAACCGAAAAGATCACGCTCACGGTGCGCAGCGATCTACAAGAAGTCTTGCGCAGCAATCTCGACGAACAAAAGCCCGAAAAAATTTCACTCAGCGGCAATGACGTGACTGCGGAGTTCGGCACCTATTTCGGATTCGCGCTCGCCAACATTTATCCATCCTACTTCATGACGGCACGGGGCAATCTGTCGGTGCAGTATCTGATTTTGCTTGGAGTTGCGCGGCTCAAGTTGGCTGCGCGCATTGTCACAGCGACATGGGGCACGACGTTCGCCAAGGGCGTGTTGTTGACGTTGCGCAAGAGCGCCGCACTGTTCGATCAACGTCTACAACACGATCAGATCGTCGGCAAGATCACGGCATATAAGCTTGAAGGCAACGGCGACAGCGGCGTGTTCAAGGGCGAGTGCACCGTTGGCGCGGCGATCGGGCTCGGCAATGCGCTCGTCGAGACGGAAGGCACGCCGACTTACTGCAACGCCGATTATGTCGACCAGCCTTATCAAATGTACGAAGGCGCGGTGATTGCTGTCGGCACCGGCGATATTGGTTATTCGCCGCCGATCATCATCCCGAACGATGACGGACTGGTCTATCCATTGACCAAGGAACAAGTGGTGATCCGCCTTGAGCAGCATCAAAATCAAATCAAGCCTGGAAGCGAAGAAAAACCGATACGAGTAGTCGGCGGGGAAGCGCAAGGTTCATTGCACGAACAGAGCCAGCTAAAGAAAGCGAGCGATCGCCAAATCGAAGCGGCTCAGAGAGCCGCGGAAGAACTTGGCAAGTTAAGCTCATGGCTGGAAGTTGAATTGAAATCGCTGGAAGGGCAGGCGTTCTCAACCGAAGCGATCGTGGAAGTGTCGAACCTTGTGCTCCCGAAACAGTACGACGTGACGAGTCCGTGACATGCCGAAAGTGTTCACCACGTGGGTCCGCCCATTTCAAACACGTGAGATCAGACCACCGCGACTTCCGGCAGCCGAGTCGACGGCAGAAGACGAATCCAAGACGGTTGTTTTGCAATGGGGCGGCGGAGCGAGTGTGAAGGTGTACTCCAACAGTTGGAGTTTCAGCGTCGAGCTTTACATGGAAAAGCAGCAGCGTGAGCAAGAACAGGATTTGAACTCGTAGGACTGTGAGATGGCAGAGAGCAATGCCGGGTTCGAGCCGAAGCCGGACTATGATTACAACACGGAGGATAAAATCCGCCGCTCGCATGATGTGCGAGTATGGGACGACGGCGAGATATGGCTGATCAGCCAAGACGGCTTAACCTCGATCGAGCCGCCACACGATGAGGTGCCAAAGGACGATTCTGGTGCTTATTTGAAATATGCAGATCACGCCTACGTCGACATTCGTCGCACTGATCTGATGCGGCACAAGCGCGGGCGCGGGCGCCACTACATTAAAAGTTGGTACCACTTCAAGTGGCTCGACAAAGGCAGAGAGCACCCTGATGCTCGGCAGATCGTGTGGAAGACCATTACTAGTCCCAACCCCGAATCGACAAGTAGTGAAGTCAGAATCCCGCTGATCAAATCGCTGGTGATGACCACGACCACCTTTGACCGGTTGCCATACCGCCGCAAGCGGCGCAGCCAGTTCATTGGCAAACGTGTGTTCTTCAACAACGATGCGCACGATGGACGACGCGTTAAGATCAAAACAGTGCGGGGTGGCGTCGAAGTTGAGATTGTCAAGACCATGATGCTTCGTGTCAGCCGCGGCGCGTACTATCGGCAGTCGCGCTTCCATTCGCTGATCTGGGCTGACCCGAAAAAACGACCCAATCTGTACGACGAAGGCACCAAGAAGGGTATGCCGACAGAATAGAGGATTGTAATGGTCGCGATTGTCTTCCGCACCACCGGCGCTTGGGGCGTGGGTCAGGGCTTCAACCTGACCAACGTGCAGGTCGACACCAATTTCTACAATCTCAAAACGGCGGTCGAGTTTCTACAGAACAATCCGCCGGAAGCGGTCTCGATCGATTTTGTCGAGATGATCGGCAACGACTTGTTCATTCACTTGACCGACTATTCGGTGCAAGGCCCGTTTCCGATCGACGGCGTGACGTACACACCGCGCGGCATTTGGCAGCCGAGCACGGTCTACGCAATCAACGATCTGGTCAGCATGGGCGGCACGCTCTACGTCGTGACGTGGGATCACACGAGCGACCTTGTGTTCGATCCGGGCGCGAACGATGGCGCGGGCCACAATTATTACGAAGTGTTTTTCGAGGCGCCAGAGACTTCGATCCCGATCGGCGGCAACACCCGCGACGTGCTCGGCAAGAACAGTGCCACAGACTTCGACATCGGCTGGCTGACCGGGCTGGTACCCGACGGCGGTGCGCAAGGTGCGCTACTGCGCAAGGCATCGGCGGTCGATCAAGACCTTGAGTGGTTTTCTGCAACCAGCGGGCCGACGCCGCTGCCGATCAAGACGGTGACGACGAGCATCTATACGTTCCAGGTTGGCGACGAGGGGCAATATATCCGCTTCACCGTTTCGGGCGCATTCAATCCGACGTTTCCGACCAACGCGTCGCAGCCGTTCGCCATCGGCAGCGAGATCACGTTCCGCATCGTCAGCGCCACGTCGGTGTTCATGAACGTTTCGGTGGGCGTGACGATCACCCCGCCGACCGGTTTCTTGTTCCAACCATTCGGCCCTGGCGCTGTGATCACGATCAAGAAAACTGGCACCAACACTTGGGACGCGTTCGGTTTGCTGGCGCCGCAATGAGGATGGAATGGTTGACCCGCCCTGGCGACTCGATCCGTTGCAGACAATCCTTCGTGTGGCCTTTCCTTCTAAAAAAAAGGAAGAGGAAGACGAGCCGGACGAAGACCCGACTGGCTCGGATCGGCCGGGGTCGTGTCCGGGCTGCGGCATCAGCGGTTGCGGCCTCACCATTTGTTCCACGTGCTATTGCCCCGGTATCTTTTGCATCGGCCCGGGTGGGTGTTGCTTCCCCGCAGGCTGTTCTTTCGTGGGGCTTATTATCCGCCCAGACACGAGCGGAGCCTGCGCCAGCTTGGCGTGGGTAGATGAGCAACTTTTTAATTGCTGTGGCTTCGACAGCCCGTGCGTTGACGTGCCAGCGTTCGAACAACCTCCCGGCTTTTACCCACCCGGCACCACGCCATCGTTTGCTTTGCCGTGAGACGTCATGCTGGGTGTCCGCGCGTCGCAACCAACTTACGCCAACCGTGCGAACTACAAGCCAGTGGCAACGTGGTCGCAAATGCTGTTCCACGGCATGTTCGGGCCGAGCGATCCCAATCACGCGACAACCGAGATAGACGATTCGCCGATCAACGCGACCATGACGTTTCATGGCGCGGCAGAGATCACCACGAGTCTCGGTGGCGTCTCACCATCGTCACCTCTCTGGACCAGCGCCCTCGCGCTGCTGAGCAATGGTTCGTATGTGTCGACGCCGCATCATGTCGCTTATGATGGTTTCGGGATCGACGATTTCACGGTTGAGTTTTTCTTTGCGCGGAACACCTACGTTGCGCCTATCCAATGGCTCGGTGTTTGGAACGACGGGTTCAAGGAAAATCAGCAATGGCGCGTCATCAACGACAGCGTCACATTTCGATTTCAGTGGATGCAGGGCGGTCAAGTCAAGGAGATCATGACGCGCATCGGCTTGAACAACAATCAATGGTATCGGATCATCTTCGAGCGCTATCTGTCGCAAATCAATTTCTGGATACAGCGTGAGGCGGGCGGGCCCGTGGTGGACTTGTGGGCCAGCGGCACATTCGCTGGTCACATGGATGTGCCAACAAATCCTGTCGAGCTTTGGATCGGCGGCACGCCAACGAGCGCTGCGCTCGGCTGGATGCGTGACGTGTTGGTCACCAGAGGCGCGAAATATCGTGGCAGTCAGCCGCCGACAGTGGCGACTCCGCCCGGCTATATTTATCCGCCGTTGCACGTCGACACGAACACGTTCCGCACGCCGCTGCACATCGGGCAGATCATCTCGCCGCAGATGATCGACGCCGACGTATTCCCGGCTCCGATCGTGCAGCGCACCGAACGTCTGTTCCCGTCGAAGGTCACCGATACCGACAGGTTCTACGTCGTCGGTCTGCCGCCGAACTTCAACCCCGACTCATGTTGTCAGGGTCTGATCCCGCCTGCCGTGCTCGATCACACGATTGGTTCGCCCTATCCGGTGTTCGAGGACGAGACGGTCACCACCGGCAGCGGCATCAGCGCGACGCTCACTCTGCCCACCACGCGCAACACCAACGATCTGTTGTGGGCGATCATCCACGTGGATGACGAGGTCAACATCTGGATGCCGGGCGGCACGGCGAACGGCGGCGGCGGGCCATCCGCTGATCCGGTGTGGTACTGGCGCGGGCACAACGATCGCTTCAACTTGTGCAACACGTTCGTTACCGGGTTCCCGATCAAGAACGTCAGCGGGCGCTCGACGTACATCGTTGACGGCAGCGAGACCGCGCCGGTCTTCACCTTCCATGACGCCGATAATGGTGGCGGCTCGCCGGTGTCGCGCAATTGGACCGGACGCATTCTGCGGTTCAGCAACATCGATTGGCAGTACAGCTTCCCGTTCTGGGATTACAACATGAACCACGGCATCAGCGCCAATCTACGCAGTCAGGAGGCGCATGGCTTGCCTGATCCACCGACGACACAGCTTCCCTACTCGGATGCGTATCTCCCGAATGAGCCGGGCGTCTACGGATTTTACGTGAAGTTCATCGTCACCAAGAACAATCAGGTGCTGCCTGACCAGCCGTTCTATCATAACATCGTCAAGCAGAATACGCCGACCGGGTCGATCCTCGTCTGCGTGCAGAACAGCGGCATAGGTATCAACACGCCATCTGCGCAGGCATTCGACAACTGGGGTAGTGGCGCGATCTTGAACACAATCACGTCGACATTCTGGGAGGCTGATGTGTTTTCGATGAACACGCTGTTCCCGGTAACTAGACTGCGGCCCGCGATTGTTGTCAGCAGCGAGCAGATATATAGCCCGACGGTGACTCACTCATGAGCGTGCCCGGGGTCATCGCACAAGAGTGGCGCGCGGGCAGCCTGCTCTCGCCGTCGTTTGATCAGGTCGTGTTTCAGAGCACGTGGGACGGCACTAACGGTGGCACCAATGCCATCGACGAATCGCCGATCCACGCCTCACCCCTTACGTTCTCGAATTGCGCGCTGTCCAACGCACAGCATCTATTCGACACCGCTTGCTCGCTGCGCTGCGACAGCTACGTGGATTTCGTCAGCGTTCCGGCGAACGCGCTTTATCACATCGGGCAAGGCGACTTCACGGTGGAGACGTTCTTGCGGGTGCCGACGTTCCAGCAAACCGCCACCGCGCAATTGGTCGGCGTGTGGGATGCCTCGAACAACGAATGGCGCGCGGTGTTCGATTCCACGCGGATGTTTTTTCAGAACAGAAAGTCGGCTGGCATTCAACAATATAGTTTCCTGCATCAGATGCTGACCGACACGTGGTACTATATCGCGTGGTGCCGCTACATGGGCAGGCTGCGCGCGTTTATGGGCACGGTCGGCGGCATGGCCGACCTGATGCACTCGGCCAACAATATCGGGCCGTTCACTGAGCTTGCGACACCGAAGCTGCACATTGGCGGCAACACGGCCGCCTTCAATGGCTGCAACGCCTTCATCCAGCATATGCGAGTGTCGCGCTGCGCGTGGTATCGCACTGACGCTGCTTTTCTAGTGCCGTCTACTCGGTTCGGCTTCGGGCAGATATTCCCGCCACTTGTCTCGGCGCCCGATGTGATCTACCCGGCGGGGATCGGGCAGGTTCTGCCCGGGCCGATGATCGACACCGATGTCTTTTTCACACCGGCACTTGAGATGACGCCAGGGTTCGTCAACTCGCCAGTCACCAATGGCACCGCCGGTGTCGCCTCTGGAGGTCCCACGCTTGTTGGCTCGCGCGTCAACGGCAATGTTCTGATTGCCTGGATCATGACGCTCGCTGGCACTGGCGGCGGCGGCAAAACATTCTCGGTCGGCGGTGGCTGGACGATCGGCGATCAGCAGCAGGACGCCAACACGTCGGCGGCCTGGGCGTGGCGGCTGATTGACGGCACGGAAGCGGCACCGACTTTCACGTGGAGCGGTGCTTGCTCGTACCATGCTCGCATGTATCAATTCAGCGGCAACGATCTGTCCGCGCCGATCGGCAACAAACTCAAAGCGCAAGGCGCGAGCGCCAACTTGATCATCAACGGCGGCGTCGGCATGACGATGTCGGATGGAACGAGCAGCGTCATTGCGATCACCCTCACTCCGACGAGCGACGTTATTCCTCCCGTCCCGCCCGGCTACACGGCGTTGGTTGGCTTCAATCACCCCAATGGCTCGGACCGCGTATTCATACAGCCGCAAGGCGCGGCAGGTTCGGTGAGCGGGCCGGTCAACTTGACGATCCCGTCATCGTTCTGGCACGGCTTCATGATCGAAATAAAAACCTGAGAGGGTGACGATGGCTTGTCTCGATTGTCTTGAGAAGCGCGGCAAGGTGTTGCGGGCGATGGGGCTCGGGCGCTTCGCTCCCGACATGACGAAGCACCAGCAGCGGCAAGCGGTGAACGGCATTGCGCCGGTGGCGCAGGTTGATCCGCGCGCGGCAGTGGGCGAGGTCGATGCGCCCGATCCGGTCCGCGCACAATTCGCGCGTTACATCTCCGTGTCTGACGGAGCAACGGTGAAGGACATCACCTTCGCCGCCGCGCACCTTATCACCTACGCGCTCGGCGTGGCGTGTTCCGAGAAGAAGTGCGCTGACGATCAGATTGAGGCAGTGTGCGAGATGATCGGCCGCGTCACGCGACAGAAGTATGACGCCGAGACCGGCAAGCGCCGCGAGATCGTGATGGCGCAGCTATTGCCGTTCTGATACAACGCCCGCGCGGGAGCGCTTCCGAATCGTTGTTGAGATGATTCCTGGCGCGGACGAGATCGGCAAGACAACGCGGTCGTTTTTCGACGCGCTGAAAGATCAGCCGCTTTCGCTGGCGCTCGTCGTTGTCATCTTGGCTATGGCGTTCTTGGTGTATTATCAGACCAGCCAGACGCTCCACCAGCGTGCTGCGATGACCGATTTAATTGTGGGCTGGCAAAGAGAAACGGACAAGCTCATGTCGTCATGCGTGAGTATGGACGTGACGAAGCTCATGCTTGATAACATGCAGAAGATAACCGAGACCATGATCAAGACTGCGCAGGGTGATCTGACGCGGATGCAAGAAGCCATC
>Ga0075420_100002517_pt1 | contig 15852 bp, 16 predicted proteins | sample SoiMetdeltSBSDD4_FD_75296 | JGI IMG/M metagenome (GOLD analysis project Ga0075420, IMG submission 75296) | Bulk soil microbial communities from a Populus tree surrounding site in Tennessee, USA - Soil MetaG P. deltoides SBSDD4 | ecosystem: Environmental > Terrestrial > Soil > Tree plantation... | reverse complement strand
GACGCTGCACCCGGTCGAGCGGCTGGAGCTACTGACCACACACGACCTTGCCCGGCAGGAAAGGCAGAAGCTCGAGCTGCTGCGCAACCTGCTGACCTACTTCCACTACGCGGCCAGTGAGAGCCGCGAAGAGGTGCTGCGCACCGAGATCAACCGTGTCCGAGCGGCAGCCGATGAGCTGCGCGAGCGGTACCGCTCCCAGTACCAGGCGCCCGTGAACAACAACTTCGACTTCGACGAGGCGCACACCACGGTGATCAACGGCAGGCATCGCCGCGATCTGATCTAGCACGGATCGGCGGGCTGTTTTTCGTAGGCGATGTCGATCTGTTGTTCGGGCCGTTGGGCTTCGGCGCGCAATGCGTCGGTGTAGTACGCCTCGTCAGCCTTGGTGAGCGGGGGCTGAATGATGCTTCTCGGCCAGAGGTGCTTGACGCGCACGACGTCGGTTTCGATCGCGTAGACGATGACCGTCGCCTGAAGCGCCAGCCAGGCGAGCAGTCCCAAGACGACGCCGAATAGTCCGGCGACCGCCTGCGCGTGCCGAAGTTGGTGGGCGACAACGTATCCCGCGAGGATGAGCAACAGCTGCCAGCCGACGGCGCTGACTGCGGCACTCAGCAGCAGAGACCGCGTCGGCACCTGCGCCGCGGCCGCAACACGAAACAGAGCGAGGAAAAACCCGAAGCCGAGGATCGTGCCGACCGCGAAACTGACGAACCGCGCGGGCATGCCGCCAAGGCCGACGGACGTCGCGACGCCGGCGGCAGTACTGGCTGCGCCGGTGACCACGACGATGAGGCCGAGTAGCAACAGCACTGTGATGGTGCGCAGATAGCGCGGCGCCAACCCCGGCCGGTCGGTCTTGGGCACGGCCCACACGGTGTTGAGGGTGTTCTGCAGGGCGTGGGCGAAGCCGCGGCCACCGAGGACGGCCACCACGATTCCGGCGGTCAATGCGATCGCGGTACCGCTGAATTTCTCCACGCCAAGTTGTTCGTGGATCTCCGCGCCGACGATGGGAAACTCGGCGAATGCGGAGTTGACGAGTTTCGCGTGCAGTTCCGGATACTTGCGCAACGCCACACCCAGCACCGCGGTCAGCGCGAGCAGTAGCGGGAAGGTCGCGAGGAAACCGTAGTACGTCAGCAGCGCAACAAGATTGCCCGCCTCGTCGTCGCCGAACTTCTTGACCACCGCCACCGGGAAGGCCGCAATGGGGTGGCGCTGCTGCCAGCAGTCGACGCTACGTACGGCCCGCTCCACGGGGTTCATCAGTCAGCGCTCGCACCGTCGTCCTTAGTGTTGGCGCTGGAGTACCCGCATTCGGGCGGCGTGTCACTTCCAGACGGAGCCGATGCCGCATTCCCAAAGGCTGAGTTTGGGCACGCCGCTGTTGCGCGGTTGCTTGCGACGCTTGGTGGTCTTACCGGCTTCGGACTCGAGATGTTCGGCTGACCGCTTCCGCATTGATCGCATGGGTGTCCCCCTTGGGCTTATGCCGGCGACCCCTCGCCGCCGGCATGAATTAACGCTATGGACGGGCTAGGTGATGGACACGCGTACACGACTACGCGAATCTGGGGTTGGTTTTCGTAACGTTGTTACGTAACATCGTTAGCCATGGCTGACACCGTGAAATACGAGCTCAACGATGCCGTCGCGACCATCACGCTGGACGACGGCAAGGTCAACGTGCTGGGGCCGGCGATGCAGTCGGCGATCAATGAGGTGCTCGACAAGGCGGAGAAAGACTCGGCCAAGGCCGTCGTGATCGCGGGCAACCAGCGGGTGTTTTCCGGCGGCTTCGACCTGGCGGTGTTCCAGTCGGGCGACGCGAAGGCCGCGCTGGGCATGCTCGCGGGCGGCTTCGAGCTGTCGTTGCGGTGCCTGACGTTCCCGGTGCCGGTGATCATGGCGGCGACGGGCCCGGCCATCGCGATGGGGTCGTTCCTGTTGCTGTCCGGCGACCACCGGGTGGGCCAGCCCAAGTCGCGGTGCCAGGCGATCGAGGTGGCGATCGGCATGACGATCCCAATCTCGGCAGTCGAGATCATGCGGGCGCGGCTGACGCCTGCGGCGTTTCACCGGGGCGCCTCGATGGCGGCGACGTTCGCCGGTGACGAGGCGCTGGCGGGCGGTTGGCTCGATGAGCTGGTGGAGGCCGACCGGGTGCTCGCGCGGGCGCAGGAGGTGGCGGCCGAAGCGGCTGCAACCTTGCACGCGGGCGCCCACCTCGCGACCAAACTGAAGGCGCGCGATTCCGCGTTGAAGGCAATCCAGGCCGGAATCGACGGGCTTGCAACGGAATTCACTCTCGGCTGATGCCAAGGGCCAAGCAGCGCACGCCCGAGCTTCGGGATCGGCTGCTGGAAGTCGCGATCGAGACGCTGTCCGAGGAAGGGATCGCGCGGTTCACCACACGGCGGGTGGCCGAACGGGCGGGCACCTCGGTGCCCGCGGTGTACGAGCTGTTCGACGACAAGGCCGGCCTGGTGCGGGCGATGTTCTTCGAGGGCTTTCGGCTGCTGGGCGGCGAGCTGGCCAAGGTGCCCGTGACGACGGATCCCGTAGCGGATCTGGAGCGGCTGGTGCCGGTGTTCCGGTTGTTCTGCCGGGCCTATCCGCGACTGGCGCAGGTGATGTTCTCGCGGCCGTTCGCCGACTTCGAGCCGGGGCCCGAGGAACTGGCGGCCGGCGCGTCGGTGCGCGAGGTGTTCGTCGGACGGATCGAGCGATGCATCGACGCGGGTCTGCTGTCGGGCGACCCGAACGACATGGCGCACGTATTGCTCGCTCTGGCACAGGGTTTGGCTGTGCAAGAAGCGGGCCGGTGGCTCGGGTCGGGGCCGTTGATCGAGCGGCGATGGAAGCTGGGGGTGACGTCGCTGCTCGCCGGGCTGCGATAATTCTCCTATGGCCGGTCGCATCGGCTCGATGTTCGGGCCGTACGAGCTGCAGGCGCTGCTCGGCGTCGGTGGGATGGGCGAAGTTTATCGCGCCTATGACACCTCCAAGGATCGGACGGTTGCGCTCAAACTGTTGCGCGCCGAGATGTCTGCGGACGCCGGCTTTCAGGAGCGGTTCAGGCGCGAGTCGCGGATCGCGGCGAGACTGCAGGAGCCGCACGTCATCCCGGTGCACGACTTCGGCGAGATCAACGGTGTGCTCTACATCGACATGCGGCTGGTCGAGGGCAACAACGTGCACAACGTGCTGCAGCAGAACGGGCCTTTGGATCCGGCGCGTGCCGTGTCGATCGTGGGGCAGGTGGCCGCAGCTTTGGACGCCGCGCACGCCAGCGGGCTCGTCCATCGCGACGTCAAGCCGGAGAACGTCCTACTCACCCATACCGATTTCGCATACCTTGTCGACTTCGGCATCGCGCACCTCGGCGGCGACACCGGTCTGACGAGCGCCGGCGCGGCCATCGGGTCGTGCGCATACATGGCGCCGGAACGGTTCACGGGTGGAAGGGTGGGCCCGGCGGCGGATGTGTACTCGCTGGCGTGCCTGCTCTACGAGTGCCTGACCGGTTCGGCGCCGTTCCCGACCGGCGAATTGAGTCAGCTGATGGGCGCTCACGTTATGTCGCCGCCACCGCGGCCGAGTGCGACGCGGCCAATCGTCGGGACCGCATTCGATGGCATCGTCGCGCGCGGAATGGCCAAGCAACCCGAGGAGAGGTTCTCGTCGGCGGGTGATCTGGCTCGGGCGGCCAATGCCGCGGTCATGGCAGCTCAGGTGCCGACGGCGTTCAACCGCTTGACAGCACCGCCTCCTCCTCCTCAAAGTCCGCCCGTACGAAGAGGTTTCGGACGCGTGCAATGGCTCCTCGCCGGTGCGGCGTTCGGAACCCTCGCGGCAGCGGTGGGCGTCGTGCTGTGGCTTGTGCTCGGGCAGGACAAGACCGAGCACGATGTGGCGCCTCCGACGACTACTAGTGCCGCGCCCCCGGCGACGACGAGCGCCGAGCCGCCGACGACGAGCCCGCCGACGTCGACGTCACCGGAGGCTCCGGTCACCTTGCCCGGCACCGACGCCCAGGGCTTCATCGACTATCCCGGAGCGCGGTGCGATGCGGGCACCAGCCCGGCGGCGCTGGCCCGAACGACTCAGTCGGTGTTTGTGGTGTGCCGTTCCGGGCCTGGCGACTTCTACTACCGCGGGGTTCGGCTGAGCGACGGCGCGGGCATCGAACTCGCGAACGCCGTGCGATCGTCGGGCGGATTCGACGTCACGAACCCGACGGACGGCACCCGGTATCAGATCCGTCCGGACGGCTTGACGATCATCACGCCGAATGGTCAGACGTTCACCGAGCCGATGGTCGCGTACGGGACGAGCTGACGCCGCTGCGCGCCCGCTACAGCCCACCGCACCGCGAGGGCGCCAAGAAGGGCGAGTGCCAAGGGCAATCCGGCGGCAATGGCTGCGGCGGAGGCGGCGTATAGGGCGCCACGACCGGAGGCGGCGGCGCATCATGCGGAGTGCCACGCCAGGGGTAGATGATGTTGGCGGCCACGTCGACGACGCCCTCCGAATTCCAGTACCAGTCGTGGCAGACATTCCAGTCCCAGCTGATGACCTGGCTGCCCGGGATCAAGGGATCGCCTGGACACCAGTGGGTGCAGGTATATGCGGTGGGACAGTTTCCACCGTTATAGCTAGGCCCCCAGGCTGGGTCGGCTTGCGCGGCTCCCGCGGCCAGACCCAAGCCGGCCACGGTCACCCCGCCAGATACGACGACCGCAGTTGCGAATCGTGAAACTCGGCTCATCGGTTGGTTCCTTTCATGAGGCCTCCCCGCTGGCACTGCTTCTGCGGTCAAGTAGAGACCGCGAGGGTCACTACCGATCCCAACGTTCCGACAGAGGCCTTGGCGAATTCTTGGAGCCGCCGCGATGATGAAGGGGTGACGCACGTCCGAGGCCGGGTCTGGCGGGCCGGTAAGCCGCAGGACGATTTCGACTTCCCGTCCATCTCGGACTACCTGGCCGAAGACGACGCACTGGTGTGGTGCGACATCTACGACCCCGACCACGCGATCCTGAAGGACCTGGCGGAGGAACTCAGCCTGAACACGTGGGCGGTCGAGGACGCGATCGCGGAATCCGAACGCACCAAGGCCGTCGTCTACCGCACGCACACCTTCTTCACGGTGTACGGCGTCACCACCAAGGAGACGACGGATGAGACGGAGTCGATGCTCGACATCCACCGCATCTCCGGGTTCGTGCTGCCGCGCGGGCTGATCACGGTGCGGCTCTCGCCGCACTTCGACATCGAAGCGGTGTCGCAGCGCTTCGACGAGCTCGGTGGCCAGGAGCACGGCGTCGGAACATTGGTGCACGGTCTGCTCGATGTGGTGGTCGACGGGCACTTCGAAGCGGTGCAACAGCTTGACGACGGCATCGAGTCCATCGAGGACGACCTGTTCGAGAACAATCCGCGAAGCGGCCTGCAGCGCAAGACGTTTCGGCTACGAAAGGACCTCGTCGAACTGCGGCGGGTGGTGTTGCCGATGCGGGAAGTCGTCAACTCGATTCAGCATCGGCGGCTGGACGCCAAGACGGCGCCGGAGCTGGACCCGCTGTATTCCGACCTCTACGACCACGTGCTGCGGGTGTCGGAGTGGACAGAGTCGTTGCGGGACATGGTCACAACGGTGTTCGAGACGAATCTTTCGCTGCAGGACGCCCGGCTTAACACGGTGATGAAGAAGCTGACCGGCTGGGCGGCGATCATCGCGGTGCCGACGGCCATCACCGGGTTCTACGGGCAGAATGTGGAGTATCCCGGCATCAATACGTTCTGGGGTTTCCTGGCCAGCACGTCGATCATTGTGCTGATCGTGCTGGCGCTGTACTGGATATTCCGGCGACGAAACTGGCTGTAGCACAACCTGTGCAGACGCGATGCTGGCGGTTCGATGAGAAAACACGGCCACGTTAGGTGGATCGGCCCAACTCGCGTAGGGTGAAGACACCGGTTGAGTTCCCAGCCGCCGGAAACGTCGCAGGTCACACGTGTAAACCCACTGCTGTGAGGGCCTTTTTGACGCAACCTTGTCTCTTGCCCGGCTGTCACGTTTGGAGTCGACCACCTATGACCACTATGACTACACCATTGCTCACCACGACGACCCGCGCTGAGTTGAAACTGTCCACCGAATGGCCGAATTCCACAGTCGTGCGCATCCGTGCTTCCGGTGATATCGACGCATCCAATTCCGCCGAAATGCTGGACTACGTGCTCCGCCGCGGAGCGAATTGCCGGAGCCTGATCCTGGACCTGAGCGACGTCACTTTCTTTGGCACCGCCGGCTTTTCGGCCCTACAGACAATCGACGTCCGTAGCTCACGTGCATCGGTCAGTTGGATGTTGGTTGCCGGGCCTGCGGTTTCGCGCGTGCTGAGCATCTGCGATCCGCAACGCGAGCTCCCTCGCGCGGTCGCTTAACCCGCTAGATCATCATTGGCGCGTGCGACCGGATAAGCCGGTCGGCAAGCCGGTAGTCGTCGTCCGCATTGAGCGTGAGGACGCCGACGAGATCGCCGCACGATTCGTAGTAGACCGTGAACCCGTTGTGGTGGTCGACGAGTCGGCTGTGTTCGTAGCCGAGACCCCAGCCGCGGTACTTCAGCGTGGATTCGCCTATCGTGCAAGAGAATCCGGGCACCGTGTCCCATACTGCGGGCTGGCCGGCCGCGGACAACCCGGCGATGAGGCCCTGCTGTGCGGCGTCGCGCCAGTGCTCGGCGCGGATGCGCCGGCCGGCGGTCACGTTGTAGGCGAGCGCGACATCGCCTGCGGCGTAGACATTCAGCGCCGAGGTGTGCATGCGTTCGTTGACGACGATGCGGCCGTCGTATGTGTCGAGGCCTGCCGCCTCGGCCAGGTGCGGGTCGGGGCGCACGCCGGAGGCGGAGACGACGACGTCACCATCCAGTGCGGCACCCGTGTCGAGGTGGACGTGCGTGTCGTAGATCGCGGTGACGGTAGTCGACCCGAGGAAGCGAACCCCGTTGTCGGACAGGATCTTTGCCACTCGCTCGCCGGCCTCGTCACCGAACCGGCGCTGCAGCGGCACGGGCTCGGCGGCGACCATCGTGGTCGGGACGCCGCGGCTGGCCAGACACGCGGCCGCCTCGCAGCCGATCAGCCCGCCACCGATTACGACGGCCGAGTCGGCGCTGCGGGCGGCCATCCGGAGGATCACTGCGTCGGCGAAGGAGCGCAGGGGCAGCGCGGCTTCGGCGCCGGGAATGCTCAGCGGGACAGGGAAGGCGCCGCACGCCAGCACGAGGTGCCAGTACGGGTAGCGGCGGCCGCCCTCGGTGACGACTTCCTGATGGGCCAGGTCGATGTGGTCGACGGTGATGCCGCGGATCAGCTCGACGTCATGGCGCACGAACCAGCCCGGGCTGTGCAGGTCGATCTTGGCCTCGCGGTCACAGAGGTAGCCCTTGCTCAGCGGCGGCTTGGCATACGGCAGGGCCGGGTCGGAGGTCAGGATTCGCACAGGAATGTGCGGGTGCTTGCTGCGGAACGTCTCCGCCGCGCTCAACCCTGCAGGACCACTTCCGATGGCGATGAAACCCGGTGCCACCACACTTCTTGAGTACCACTTCGGGGCACGGCGCATACCCGTCGTCAGCAATTCGTCAGATTTGCCGAGCAACGGCGAAGACGCGCGCGGTCTTGTGTGGGACCATCTGCGCATGGAGCCGCACGACGACCCCGAGGCGCGGATCAGGGCACTCGAACAACCGCTCGCCGACACCGCGCGGGCGACCGAGTTGGGCACGTCGCCGTACACCGCCCCCAACGACGCATACACGCCTCCACCGTTGCCGCCAATGCCGCCGCAGGCGCAGGGGCCCTACACGCCACCGGGTTACGGCCAGCCATGGGCCCCGCCGCCGCGCAAGTCGTCGGCGGGAATACCGTGGGCGATCTTCGGCATCGCTGCAGTCGTTTTCATGGCCTTCGCCGGCATTGTCGGGTGGTTCATCGTGAGCAAGTCGACGCGGTCAATCCCCGACTTCCCCGGCGTCACCATCCCGAGTATCAGCGTGCCGTCAATGCCGAGCACGCCCGAAGGCCCGACCACCGCACCGCCCGGTGGCACACTCAGCGTCTCCGGCATGGGCGCGACCAAAACGCTCGAATGCAACGACAACCGCGTGACGATCAGCGGCATGGGCAACATCGTCACGATCACAGGTCACTGCACGACGGTCACGGTGTCGGGCATGCAGAACAAGGTCACGATCGACACGGCCGATCAGATCAGCGCCTCAGGGGTCAACAACAACGTCACCTACCACTCCGGCTCACCGGACATCAATAACGCCGGGAATAACGTGGTCGAACAGGGCTGAGCTCGGTCACGCATCTGAGCGGAAGTGAGTGCTGCCGCGAGTAAGTTGAGCGCCGCAGGTAGGTGGTTTGTCGGTGGTCGCTGCCATGATGTCGCGGTGGCCACGAGTGCGTTGCGGCGGATCGTTGATCCTGTGATAGCTGCGCCTCCAGCGGGGGTCCGAGTGCGCACCCGGCTGAAGGTGACCGCGGCAGAGGCCGCGACGTTGACGACTATCGGTTTGTTCTTGGGATCGGTGTATCGCAGCGAACTCGCAGGGAGGATCCGCTGCGGCGTGCTGGGTCCAGACGGCCAGCGGGCCTGGCGTGCCGAGCGTAAGCGGGCGATCACCGCGGTGTCGTCCTCGCGGTGGGCCGGTGCGATTACCCGCACCGTCGAGGACCAATACCAGCTCGGGATGCGGTCGTTGACTGCGCAGGTGACGAATCTGCGCGCTGCGATCAGCGTTCTAGAGCCGCGGTGTGCGCTGCGCCCCGGTGAACTGGCCCCAGTTGACCACGACGACGCCGGCACGAAGCGTCCATCTCGGCGACAACGTGGCTATCGCAACAAGGCAGAGCGGTTCGTAAAGACTCGGAGACTGGCCGCACTACGCGAGCGCCTGGTGACTGCCGAGCGGACGTTGGCAGCAGGGTGTCCGTCGATCACGGTGGGTGGAAAACGGTTCTGGCGCAACCGCAACAACCTCGACGCCGCGGAGTTGAGCGAGCAGCAGTGGCGGGAGCAGTGGGATTCATGCCGGATGTTCTTCACCGCCGATGGGGAGTCAGGTAGGACGGGCGGTAATGAAACTATCCGCGTCGATGGAGACGGACACCTGCGGATCAAGACTCCGTCCGATCTTGTCGGAGAGTTGGGCTCACATGTGGTGATCGCCGCCCCGGTTCGGTTTAGCTTTCGCGGCGAAGAATGGGCTGCGCGAGTGGCCGCGCGGCAGGCGGTGCGCTACGACCTGAGCTATGACTCGATACGGGGCCGTTGGTACATAGACGCATCCTGGACCATTACTCCCGAGCCGATGTGCGAGTTGGCTGAGTTGAGGACAACGCGCGTGCTCGGGGTCGATCTCAACGTCGACGATCTGGCCTGCTGCATCTTGGATGCCTCGGGTAACCCGATTGGGAGACCAACAAATATCGAGCTACCCACCGTGGAGATGTCAGCGTCGCGGCGTGACGGGCGGGTACGCGCGGCGATTACCGCCCTGCTCGATCACGCTCAGGTCGCCGGCTGTGGGGCGGTCGTGGTGGAGAATCTGGGTTTCGCCGACGACAATCAGGAACGGTTGGCGTGCCGTCAAGTCGGAGCTTGGCGACGGCAACTCGTGAAGCTGTTGTCAGTCTAGGGCGTCGGGCTCGCGGCGTCGCTCTTGGGATCGATCAGGATCTTGGCGTGCGCCTCAGGATCGCCGAGCGCATCGAATGCGGCTGCCACGCCGGGCAATCCGACGGTGCCCGTGACGAGCGGGGTGACGTCGACCTTGCCCTCGGCGAGCATGTGCAGCGTGTCGCGGAACTCCAGCGGCGTGTACCCGAGCACGAAGCGCAGGTCGATCTCTTTGTTGATCGCCATCGACGGCCGGAGCTTGTCGGCGCCCATGCAGACACCGACCACGACCACGCGGGAGAACAGTGGAGCGCCGGTGATGATGTCCTCGATGATGCCGGGCACGCCGACGCATTCGAAGACGACGGGCCGCTTGGGTGAGGCGGCGCCGAGTTTGTCGGCCGCGCGCCAGACGTGCCACCAGGGCAGGCGTGCGCGCTGGAGCTTCTCGAGCGTGCCGATCGCGAGATCGAAGGCGTCGAGCGGGGTTTCGAGGTGGCCGTGGCCCTTCGCCTTACCGTAGGGCGAGTCCTGGGCCGGGTCGACGACGACGTCGGCGCCGCATTGAGTGGCGAGTGCGCGGCGGCCGGGCGAGTAGTCGCTGGCGATGACGGTGCCCACGCCGTGGGCCTTGAGCATGAGGATGACGGCAAGCCCGATCGGTCCGCAGCCAATGACGATGGCGACGTCTTTCTTGCCGATGTCGGCGCGCTGAACCGCGTGCCAGCCGACGGCCATGGGCTCGGTCAGGGCGGCTTTGTCGGCGGGCAGGCCATTGGGGATGGGCAGCGTGAGGGACTGCTCGACGACGAGCTGTTCGGCGTAGGCACCGGGGGCTTTCGTGGAGAGGCCGAGTGCGTGCACGTCCTTACCGCGGCGGAGCAGAGGCAGGGCGACGACGGGCGTGCCGGCTTTCGGTGCCTTACGGGTGCCGGGGCCGTGGTCGAGGACTTCGCCGCAGAACTCGTGGCCGAAGACGACCGATTGTGGCGACCGCATGAAGTCGGGGTAGCCGGTTTCGGCCATCACCTCGGCGACCTCGTCGCAGTGGTTGCGGGCGTGCAGGTCCGAGCCGCAGATGCCGCAGCGGAGGACGTCGAGAAGCAGCTGGCCCTTCGCCGGTGTCGGGGTGGGCTGGTCGACAACGTCGAGCTTGGCGTTGGTACAGGTGACGGCCTTCATTGGCCGAGCCTAGCGATTCGGGTTTATAGACAAGCCAAATAAGCCATCCTGGAATCGGAGGCTCTCGTGACACGGCGGTGTGCGCTCGGGTGGTTGCGAGCGTCGGCGGTGGTGACGCTCGTCGGGGCTGTCGCGCTGCCCGGTCAGGCCAGTGCCGCACCGGGAGCGACGGTGACCATCACGGTCAAGGCCGTCGCTGCGAATGGCGATCCGGTCAATGGATATCAGGTGACGAATCGGCAGAGTTCGCCGAATCTGTCGGGGTGCCTGGCTCCGTCGCCGGCGGCGGTGGGGTCCAACATCTATGCCTGCGAGCCGGCTCAGGCGGCGGCCGAAGTGTGTTGGCCGGCACCGGCGTCGGTGTTGTGCCTGGCGGATCCATGGAGCAAGGGGCTGCGCCGATTCGCGTCGCCGGGAGCGTTGCCGGCCGTGGAGCCGATGGCGACGCCGATGCCGTTCGCGCTGCAGCTCGACAATGGAACGCGATGCATCCTGCCGAACGGGATCGACTGGGGCGCGCGGGCGGACGACATGGTGCCGGCATACGGGTGCAATCCGGGCAAGACGTCGATGGCGGTGTTGATTCCGCCGGGCGCGGATCCGGTGTCGGCGATCGACCGGTCGGCACCTGTGTGGGTGGTTCGAGTCGGCGAATTGGGGCCGCGCGATACGCCGTTCGAGTCGCCGCGACGACATGCGGTCACGACGGCATGGTTCGCGGGGAACTGAGTGCTACTTCAATGAGGTAGCCACAAGCCCTGTCATCGCTGCGATGACATCGAAGTCGTTGTCTTGATGAATTATTCGGACGTCATGGCGGATCGCTACCGCTGCGATCAAACAGTCGTTGATGCTGCGAATGGTTCGACCGGCGCGACGGGCCCCACGATAGATCTGTGCGGCTGTACGGAAATCGATCGAGCTGTCGATGTTCAACGACGGCAAGCCGTTGACGAGTCGCTCGAGTTTCGCGTGGGTGTCGTCGTTGACGCCCGACAGGATTTCCATGGCGACGGGCTCGCACGTCGCCACCTGGTCCGCCTCCTCCGAAAGCAATCGTCGCACTTCGACTGCGGCGGCTGACCCCGTTGCGCGAAAATACTCGATCCACGCCGATGTGTCGATCAGAATCATGCGAATTCGTCTGGCTTCTCGCGGCGCAGCGCGTCGAGGTCACCATCCCACCCGACGCCTTCGAGCCCCAAGAGGAATTCCTTCGTCAGCGGCGCACCGACGAGCCGCCGAAGGGCGAGATCGACGGCCTCCTTCTTCGTGGACACGCCGAACTTGCGCATGACCTCCGAGACCAAAGAGTCGTCGATATCAATGTTTGTGCGTGCCATACACCAAGCATACACATCAGCTCTCTGTTGTCGTTGGCGGCGACCTTGTCGCCCAGAGGCGGGCAAATATCGATGTCGTCCTGTCTCGCTATGGTCGAACTGAATAGAGAGGACACCGAGAAGTGAGTGAGCAAACCTCGACACCGAAGCTGACGGGCCAGTTTTCGAAGGCGCTGGTGTACGCCGAGCTGAAGCACCACAACCAAGTGCGCAAGGGCGGCGACATCCCGTACGTCGGCCATCTGCTGACGGTCGCCGGGCTGGTGATCAACGACGGCGGCTCAGAAGCGCAGGCCATCGCGGCGCTGTTGCATGACGCGGTCGAAGACGCTGGCGGGCCGCCCACGCTCGAGGAGATCAGGAAGAACTTCGGCGACGACGTCGCGCGCATCGTCGACGAGTGCAGCGACACCGATGTGGAACCCAAACCGCCGTGGCGTGAGCGCAAGCAGAACTACATCAATCACCTCGCCGCGGTTGGCGACGACACTCTGCTCGTTTCGGTCGCCGACAAGCTCGACAATGCGCGGTCGATGCTGCGCGACTATCACGAACACGGCCCGAAGCTCTGGGAGCGCTTCACCGTCAAGGATCCGCGCGACCACCTTTGGTACTTCGGCGAACTGCTTGCCGCCTACCGCCGCCGCGGCCTCACCAGCTGGATGGTCGACGAACTCGGCCGCGTCGTCGATGAGTTGAAGCGTCTCGTCGAAGGCGGCGACAGGATCGTCCTAGTCTGAGCCTCGATGGCTTCACCGGCCGCCATTGCCACGAGACGCTTGTCTGGCTTCGGTCTGTCCCGGCTCGGCGGGGAAGATTCCCGACGCCACCACCGCCCTGGGGTGGCTTGACACCTCTGCCATTAGGCGTATCGGCACGAGGGATATAGCCGCCGCGCCGCGGGGGTAGCCATCCGCGACGGTTCTGGCTGCGATCGTCAGCCGTCGTCATGGTCACCCTCCGTCATCCGTCCTGGCCGCTGTCTCCCCAGTATCCGGGGCGTCGGACTGACAGAGAAGTTCCGCAATGTCCGCGGTGATGCCGCGGGTGGTCGCCAGTCCGACCTATGGTGGCCCTCGATGGCGCTTCACATTCATCGTGCCGAGCGCACCGATCTCCTCGCCGACGGTCTCGGCGCCCTGCTGTCCACTCCCCTGCCCGACCCGTTCGCCGAGGAACTGGTGCTCGTCTCGGCGCGCGGCATGGAGCGTTGGCTGAGTCAGCGGCTCTCGCACATCCTCGGCCGCGGCAACGCCCAGGACGGCGTCTGCGCCGGCATCTCGTTTCGTTCCCCCGCCTCGCTGATCGCCGAGATCACCGGCACCACGGACGACGACCCATGGTCACCCGACACCATGACCTGGCCGCTGCTCGACGCCATCGACGCCAGCTGTCGCGAACGGTGGTGCCGCACGCTCGCAACACATCTCGGGCATTTCGACACCGACCCCGACGAGAAGGAGCTGCGCCAAGGCCGGCGCTATGCCGTCGCCAGACGCCTGGCCCGACTGTTCGCGGCATACGCCAAACAGCGGCCGCAGCTGCTCGTCGACTGGCTCGACAAGAACCCCACCGACGGCGTCGGCGGCGACCTCGACCACGACCTGCACTGGCAGCCGCACCTCTGGCGCGGCCTGGTCGACCGCGTCGACGTCGATCCGCCGCATATCCGCCACGCCAAAACCGTCGCCCGGCTAAACGAAGGCCCCAGCGACCTGCCGTCGCGCCTGTCGCTGTTCGGGCACACCCGCCTTCCCGCCACCGACATCGAGCTCCTCGAAGCGCTGTCGACGCACCACGACCTACATCTGTGGCTGCCACACCCCAGCGACGACCTGTGGCGGAACCTCACCGACGCTCACGACCGCGTGCCGCGCACCCAGGACCCCAGCCGCCACCACGCCCACCATCCGCTGCTCGACACCCTCGGCCGCGACCTGCGCGAGCTGCAACGCAGCCTCCCAAAAGGCGACACCGACGAATTCATCGGTGCTGCAATGCGTCCCGATTCCCTGTTGGGCTGGCTGCAATCCGACATCTGCGCCAACGAGGTCCGGCCCAAAGGACGCATGCACACCGCAGCGGACCGCTCGGTGCAGGTGCACAGCTGCCACGGCGCCGCTCGTCAGATCGATGTGCTCCGTGAGGTGTTGCTCGGCCTGCTGCAGGACGACCCCACGCTCGAACCCCGCGACATCCTCGTCATGTGCCCCGACATCGAGACCTACGCGCCGCTGATCGTCGCCGCGTTCGGCCTCGGCGACATCGTCGGCGACATCCACCCGGCGCATCACTTGCGCGTCCGGCTCGCCGACCGGTCGTTGACCCAAACAAATCCCCTATTCGCCGTCGCCGCACAGATTCTCGACATCGCTGGCAGCCGGGGCACCGCCAGCCAGGTGCTCGACCTGGCGGAGGCGGGGCCCGTGCGCGCGTGCTTCGGGTTCACCGACGACGACCTCCAGACGATCTCGGCGTGGGTGCGCCAATCCGGCATCCGATGGGGCTTCGACGCGCCACAGCGAGGGCCGTTCGGACTGGACAAGTTCCTGCACAACACGTGGCGATTCGGGATCGACCGCATTCTCACCGGCGTCGCGATGTCCGACGATTCACAGGCATGGCTCGGCCACGCCCTGCCCCTCGACGACGTCGGCAGCAACAAGGTCGAATTGGCCGGCCGGTTCGCCGAGTTCATCGCAAGGCTCACGACCGCCTTCGAACGTCTCGCAGGCCCGCATTCATTGTCCGAGTGGATGACGGCGCTGCGCGAGGGTGTCGCGTCGCTCACCACAGTCGACGAGGGACAGGAATGGCAGTCGGCTCAGCTGCAACGCGAATTCTCAAAGATCCTGCAGCAGGCTCGATCTCGTGCGGACACCGAGCTACGGCTCGCCGATATCCGCGCATTGCTCGCCGACCATCTCTCCGGTCGGCCCACCCGGGCGAACTTCCGCACCGGGACGCTGACCGTATGCACCATGGTGCCGATGCGTTCGGTGCCTCACCGGGTCGTGTGCCTGGTCGGCCTCGACGACGGCGTGTTCCCGCGGCTGGACCTCGTCGACGGCGACGACGCGCTGGACCGCCTGCCCATGACTGGGGAGCGCGACATCCGCTCCGAGGACCGCCAGCTGCTGCTCGACGCGGTCTGCGCGGCCACCGAGACACTCGTCGTCACCTACAACGGCACCGACGAACACTCCGGCCATCACCGACCCGCGGCCGTGCCGCTGCTTGAACTGCTCGACGCGCTGGATGCGACCACCGACGATCCGATCCGTAAACGCATAGTCACCGAACATCCGTTGCAGCCGTTCGACATCAAGAACGTCGAGCGCGGAAAGCTCATCCCCGGTGAGCCGTTCACCTTCGATCCAACAGCCCTGCGCGCCGCGCGCGCGGCTGTAGGCGAGCGGTCCGCACCGACAGCGTTCTTCTCCGACCCGCTGCCCGCATCGCCCACCGGTGACGTCTCGCTCGATGACCTGCTGGGGTTCTTCAAGCATCCGGTGCGGGGATTCTTCCGCGAGCTCGACTACACGCTGCCGTGGGAGGTGGAGGCCGTCGAGGATGCGATGCCCGTCGAGATCACCGCGCTGCAGAAATGGGAGG
>Ga0075420_100002509_pt1 | contig 15875 bp, 14 predicted proteins | sample SoiMetdeltSBSDD4_FD_75296 | JGI IMG/M metagenome (GOLD analysis project Ga0075420, IMG submission 75296) | Bulk soil microbial communities from a Populus tree surrounding site in Tennessee, USA - Soil MetaG P. deltoides SBSDD4 | ecosystem: Environmental > Terrestrial > Soil > Tree plantation... | reverse complement strand
ACGGCCCGTCCGCACTGTTCGGCGCCGACGCTACCTCTGGACGTGGCGCCCCTGCTGCTCGGCCCGCGTCGCCGTTCGAGGAGGCCGTCCGCGCGGCCCTGTCGGTTGCCCTCGGCGAGGCTGGGCCGGAGGTCGTCGCGGGCGTGGGCGTCGGCGAGCAGCCCGTCGACCTGGCCGTCCGCGAGCGTGACGGCCGCTACCTCCTGGCGATCGAGTCCGACGGCCGGACCTTCGCCTCCTTGCCCACGGCGCGCGACCGCGACCGCTTGCGCCGCGAGGTGCTGGAGCGCCTCGGCTGGCAGGTCCACCGAGTCTGGTCCACCGAGTGGATCGCGGCGCAGCGCCAGGAGACTGAACGCCTGCTGGCGGCCGTGGAGCGCGCCCGCCTGGTCCGCGACGGCCTGCTCCCCGACGACACGCCGCTCGCGGCGCTGAAGCCGGAGGATCAGCCCGCGCGCGGCGTCACTCGCCCCCAGGGGCGGCTGCTCACGCCACGACCCGGACACCTCGGCGCGACGAACCGCGCCCCGACGGTGTCCGACCCGGTAGGGGCGCAAGGCCTTGCGCCCACCGCCGCCGCCTCACCCCCCGCGCCCACCGCCGCTGCGTCACCCCCCGCCCCCACCGCGCCAGCCTCTCCCGACGCCCAGGCCTTGACCGACCCCATCCTCCCCTCCCCCTCGGAAGGGGGAGGGGTTGGGGGTGGGGGCAACCTCTCCCGCCCGATCGAGAAGATCCCCGAAGCTGAGATCGCCGAGGCCGTCCGGGCCGTTCTAACCCGCGCCTTTGCGATGCCCGCCCCGGACCTGGCGGTGGCCGTCGCCCGGGAGCTTGGCTACCAGCGAACCGGCGCCCGCATCCGCGCCGTCGTCGGGCGGGTCGTCACGCAGATGCTTCAGGACGGCGCCCTCGCCAGGGCGGGTGGCAATCTCCGCCTCACCACTCCTGGTCTTTAATTGCGCGTCGCCCGCCGGCGCCCGTATCGTTCGTGCATGCCGACGGTGACCGCTGCTCGATGCGCCTGACGATCCTCGGATGCGGATCGTCGCACGGGACGCCGGTCATCGGCTGCACCTGCGAGACCTGCACCTCCGACGATCCGCGCAACCATCGGTATCGCTCGTCGGCGCTCGTCGAAGTCCGGGATCGCGCCTTCCTGATCGACACCGGCCCGGAGCTCCGCCTCCAGGCGCTGCGCGCCGACGTCCGCCGGATCGACGCCGTCCTCTACACCCACTTCCACGCCGACCACGTCCACGGCATCGACGACCTCAAGGCGTTCAACGCCGCGCTGGGCGGCCCGCTGCCCTGCTACGGCAACGCCCAGACCGAGGCGGTGCTGCGCGACCGCTTCGACTACGCGTTCGCCGGGACGCCGTGGGTCGGGCTGATCCCGCACCTGACGTTCGAGGTCGTCGACGAGACATTCGACTTGCTCGGCGTGCCGATCACCCCGGTCGATCTCCAGCATGGCCGGATCCGCTCGCACGGCTGGCGGATCGGCGGCCTGGCCTACCTGACCGACGCCAACGGCATCCCGCCGGCCTCGTTGGCGAAGCTTGACGACCTGGACCTTCTGGTGATCGACGGCCTGCGACCCCGCCCGCACCCGACCCACTACTCGATCGACGAGGCCGTCGCCGTCGCCCGCGACCTACGGCCCCGGCGGACGCTGCTCACGCACATGAACCACAACGTCGAGTACACGCGGGAGAGCGCTCGCCTGCCGGCCGGCGTCGGCCTGGCCTACGACGGCCTGGTCGTCGACCTGCCGGACCCATAACTCCCCGGGGACCGGCAGGACCGTCCGTCGATGTGGGGGCCGAACTGTCGGCGGCCTGACAGTTCCACCCTGGCTCCTCTGCTATCGTGAGCGTCAGACCAGGCCCAACGGTGGACACCGTCAGGAGAGGCGAGCGATGGAAGACCTGGGAACGGAAGACGACAGCGGCGTCGACATCAGCATCACCGACGAGGTCCAGAGCGACATGGACCTGATCGCGGGCACGATCAAGCCAAAGGGCGACGGCTACATCGAGCAGGACTAGCCGTCCCATGCGAAGCGTGACGCGCCTGTCACGCCGTGTGACGAGCGCGTCATAGACAGGCCGCCATCGAGCCCGGCATCCTGCCTGCAAGGAGAGACCCCGAGCAGGCAGGATCGTCGCCGTGGCCGTCGCGCGCATCGCCGAACGCACGCCCTTCCCGGACCTCTTCTACCCCGCCGTCAAGGTGTGGCTGGAGGAGACGTTCCGAGGGCCGACGCGCGCCCAGGCCCAGGGCTGGCCCGAGATCGTCGCCGGCCGGTCCACGCTGATCCTCGCGCCGACCGGCTCCGGCAAGACGCTGGCGGCGTTCCTGGCCGCCATCGACCGGCTGATGTTCTCGCCGGTGCCGGCGAAGCAGGCCCGCTGTCGCGTCCTCTACGTCTCGCCGCTGCGGGCGCTCGCTTTCGACGTCGAGCGGAACCTCAGGGCCCCGCTGGTCGGGATCGCGCGGGTCGCCGAGCGCCGGGGCGAGGCCGTCCACGTCCCGACCGTCGCGCTGCGCACCGGTGACACCGAGGCCGGCGAGCGCGCCCGCATGCTCCGGAACCCGCCGGACATCCTGATCACCACCCCGGAATCGCTCTACCTGATGCTCACATCGCAGGCCCGGAGCGTCCTCCAATTCGTCGAGCTGGTGATCGTCGACGAGATCCACACCCTGGCCGGCACCAAGCGCGGCGCGCACCTGGCCCTCTCGCTGGAGCGGCTGCTCCACCGGACCGGCCGCCCGATCCAGCGCGTCGGTCTCTCCGCGACCCAGCGCCCGCTCGAAGAAGTCGCCCGCTACCTCGGCGGCGGCGACGTGCCCCCCACCCCCCAGCCCCCTCCCCCGCGCACGGGGGCCGTGGGGGTAGGGGGCCCCATGGTAGGCATGATGGGACTGGGGGTAGGGGCCTCCTGGATCCCGCGCCCCGTCAGCGTCGTCGACGCCGGCGTCCGCAAGGCGTTCGACCTCACCGTCGAGGTCACCGTCGAGGACATGTCCCGCCTCGGCGCAGTGTTCCAGCCCGAGCAGGGTGAGATCCCCGAAGGCCCCACCAGCGTGCTGCGCCGCCACTCGATCTGGCCGGCCATCTACCCGCGCCTCCTGAGCCTGATCCGCGAGCACCGCTCCACTATCGTCTTCGTCAACAGCCGCCGCCTCGCCGAGCGCGTCGCCGCCGCCCTCAACGAGCTGGCCGGCGAAGAGATCGCCCAGGCCCACCACGGCTCGATCGCCCGCGAGCAGCGCGTCCTGATCGAAGACCGCCTCAAGGCCGGCACGCTGCCGGCGATGGTCGCCACCTCGTCGCTGGAGCTGGGCATCGACATGGGTGCCGTCGACCTCGTCGTCCAGATCGAGACGCCCCCGTCCGTCGCGAGCGGCCTCCAGCGGATCGGGCGGGCCGGGCACCAGGTCGAAGCGGTCTCCCGGGGCGTCATCTTCCCGAAGTACCGGGGCGACCTCCTCTCGACTGCCGCCATCACCCGCGCCATGGACGAAGGCCGCGTCGAAGAGACCCGCGTACCCCGCAACCCGCTGGACGTCCTCACCCAGCAGATCGTCGCGATGTGCGCCGTCGGCGAGTGGCGCGTCGACGACCTGGAGCGACTGATCCGGCAGGCCGCCCCGTTCGCCACCCTCACGCGCGGCCAGCTCGAGGGCGTCCTCGACATGCTCTCCGGCCGCTACCCCGCCGGCGAGCTTGCCGAGCTGCGGCCACGCATCACCTGGGACCGCCTCAAGGGTACCGTCCGCGCCCGCGAAGGCCTCCAGCGCCTCGTCGTCGCCAACGCCGGCACCATCCCGGATCGTGGGCTCTACGGCGTCTACCTGGCGGACGGCGCCGCCGAGCCGTCTTTGGGAAGCAGCGATGGTCCGGGCGCCGCCGACCCCTCCTCCCCTCCCCCGCGGCCGGGGGAGGGGTCGGGGGTAGGGGCCTCCCGTCGTGCCCGCTCCGGTCGCCGCGTCGGCGAGCTGGACGAGGAGATGGTCTTCGAGAGCAGCCAGGGCGACGTCGTCGTCCTCGGCGCCTCCTCCTGGCGCGTCGTCGAGATCACCCGTGACCGCGTCCTGGTCGAACCGGCCCCCGGCGAGCCCGGCCGGATGCCGTTCTGGCGTGGCGACCGGGCCAGCCGGCCCGTCGAGCTTGGCGAGGCGATCGGGCGGCTCACCCGCGACCTCCTGGCGATGTCGAAGCCCGAGGCCCGCGCCGCCCTGATCGAGCGGCACAGCCTGGAGCCGGGCGCCGCCGACAACCTGCTCGCCTACCTGGACGACCAGCGCATCGCCATCGACGCCGTCCCGGACGACCGCACGGTCGTCATCGAGCGGACCCGCGACGAGCTGGGCGACTGGCGCCTCTGCCTGCTCTCGCCGTGGGGCGGTCGGGTCCACGCCCCCTGGGCGCTCGCCCTCCAGGCGAAGCTCCGCTCCTCGGACGACCCTTCGACAAGCTCAGGGCAGGCCCTGGAGGCCGAGACCATCTGGAGCGACGACGGCATCGTCGTGCGCCTCCCCGATCGCGGCACGATCCCGGACACCGGCCTCCTCCTACCCGACCCCGACGAGATCGAAGACCTGGTCGTCCGCGAGCTTGGCGGCTCGGCACTCTTCGCGGCCCACTTCCGCGAGGCGGCCGGCCGCGCCCTCCTGATCCCTCGCCACCGCCCCGGCCAGCGCGCGCCCCTCTGGATGCAGCGCAAGCGCGCCGCCGACCTGTTGGCCGTCGCCTCGCGCTTCGGCTCCTTCCCGATCGTGCTGGAGACGTTCCGCGAGTGTTTGCAGGACGTCTTCGACATGCCGGCCCTGGTCGAGCTGGCCCGTCGACTGCGCCGCCGCGAGCTGCGCGTCGTCACAGTGGACGCCGAGGCGCCCTCGCCGTTCGCGGCCTCGCTGCTGTTCGGCTACGTCGCCAACTACATCTACGACGGCGACGCCCCCCTCGCCGAACGCCGCGCCCAGGCCCTCGCCGTCGACCAGGCCCAGCTTCGCGAGCTGCTCGGGGCCGCCGAGCTGCGCGAGCTGCTGGACGCTCAGGTCCTCGAAGCGCTCGAACTGTCGCTGCAAGCCTTGGACGCCGGCCACAAGGCGCGCTCGCCCGACCGCCTCCACGACCTGCTGCTCCGCATCGGCGACCTGACCCTGGATGAGATTGCCGCGCGCGTTTCCGAGGCCCCACCCCCTGCCCCCTCCCCGCTGCGGCGGAGAGGGGGAACGATCCGCAACTCGGAGATGTCTCCCCCTCCCCATTGCGATGGAGAGGGGGTCGGGGGGTGGGGCTTTCCCCGGTCGCTGCTGCCTGGCTCGCCGACCTCGAAGCCGAGCGCCGCGTCATCCGCCTCCACCTCGGCGGCGAGGAGCGCTTCGCCGCCGTCGAGGACGCCGGCCGCCTCCGCGACGCCTTCGGAGCATCGCCGCCGCCGGGCCTCCCCGCCGCCTTCCTGGAGCCCGTCCCCACCGCCCTCCAGGACGTCGTCGCGCGCTACGCCCGCACCCACGCGCCGTTTCGCGCCGCCGACGTCGCGCGCCGCTATGGGACCGGCGAGGCGCCGATCCTGGCCGCCCTCGCGGCGCTGACGGAGCGCGGGCGCGTGCTGGAGGGCGAGTTCCGGCCGGGCGGAAGCGGTCGCGAGTGGTGCGACGCCGACGTCCTGGCGAACGCCCGCCGCCGCTCGCTGGCGAAGCTCCGCAAGCAGGTCGAGGTTCGGCCGCCGGCCGAACCGGCCGCGCTCGGTCGGCTCTTGATCGAGTGGCAGGGCGTCGCCACCACCACCGCGCCGCGCACCCAGATCGGCGGCCCCGATCGTCTGCTCGACGTGATCGAGCAGCTCCAGGGTGCGGCAGTCCCGGCCAGCGTCCTGGAGACTGACGTCCTGCCGGCCCGACTGCCGCGCTATCGCCCGCGCGACCTCGACCTGCTCTGCGCTGCCGGCGAGGTCGTCCTGGTCGGGGCCGGCCCGCTCGGCGAGCGCGACGGCCGGATCGCCCTCTACCTGACGGACGACTTGCCGCTCCTCAAACTCCCCGTCTCCGACCCCCCGGACGGCGATTATCACCAGCGCCTGCGCTCCCACCTGGCACGGTACGGCGCCGGCTTCTTCGCCGAGCTGCAGCAGGCGGCCGGCGGCCCGGCCGGCATGGTGCTGGACGCCCTCTGGGACCTGGCCTGGGCCGGCGAGGTCACCAACGACAGCCCGTCCGCCCTGCGCGCCTACCTCTCCGGCGCCGCGGCGGTCCGCGCCCTCGGCCGGCGCCGCTCCGGCCCGTTCCGCTCGCGTCGGCAGGCCCCGCCGAGCGCCGTTGGCCGCTGGAGCCTGGTCGGGACGAGTGCAGCGGAGTTGGCCCTCACCCCCCGGCCCCCTCCGCTGCGCGGCGCGAACATCGGCTGCGCCGACGTCCCTACCGTGGGAGAGGGAGAGGCCCCAGCACCTGCTCCCCTCTCCCGCGCACAGGGAGAGGGGCTGGGGGTGAGGGCATTTTCCTCCACCGAGCGCGCCCGCGCCATCGCCGAGCAGCTTGTCGCTCGGCACGGCATCCTCACCCGCCAGGCCGTCCTCGCCGAGGCCGTGCCCGGCGGCTTCGCGGCGCTCTACCCCGTCCTGGCATCCCTGGAGGAGGCCGGCAAGCTCCGGCGCGGCTACTTCCTGGCCGGGCTTGGCGGCGCCCAGTTCGCCCAGGCCGGCGCCGTCGATCGCCTCCGATCATTCCGTGAGAGCGTCGTCCAGGACGACCCCGACCACCTGCCGGCCGTCGTGCTGGCGGCCACCGATCCGGCCAACCCGTACGGCGCGGCGCTCCCGTGGCCGCTGCCGGCCGTTGCCTCGGCTCCGAAGCCGATGCGGAGCGCCGGGGCGCGCGTGGTCCTGGTGGACGGCATGCTCGCGGCGTTCGTGCGCGGCGACCGCGACGTCTCCACCTTCCTGCCGGCCGACGAGCCGGCCCGCTCGGCGGTCGGGCGGGCGGCGGCAGCGGCCGTGGCGCGCTGGGCCGTCGCCACCGGCCGGGTCCACCTCGGCTGGGCCACCGTCGACGGCGTTCCGGCCGGCCGAAGCCCGTTCGGCGAGTACCTGACGGCGGCCGGCTTCGCGTCGCTCGGGGCCGGCTTCCGCCTGGTCACCTCCGGCTCTGACGCCGCCGACGAAGACCTCAATGATCCTGCCCCGCCCCTGCGTCGCGGCGGCTGACCGGGCTACCCTTCCTCCGATCACCGACGCGATCTGGAGGGAGCGATGCGGCTGCCGAACAAGGTTGCCCTCATCACCGGCGCGGGCTCCGGCATCGGCCGGGCGACCGCCGCGCTGTTCGCACGCGAGGGCGCGAAGGTCGCGCTCGTCGACCTGAACGAGCAGGCCGCCCGGGAAACCCTCGGTACGATCCAGTCAGCCGGCGGCGAGGCGATCGTCGTCCAGGCGGACGTCAGCAACGGCGCCGACGTCAAGCGCGCCATCGACACCTGCGTCGAGACGTTCGGCCGGATCGACGTCCTCTACAACAACGCCGGCATCGCCATGCGCCGCACGCCGATCGAGGAGATCGACGACGCCCTGTTCGACCGGATCATCGCCGTCAACGTCCGCAGCGTCCATCTCGGAGCGAAGCACGCCGTGCCGCACATGAAGCGCCAGGGCGGCGGCGTGATCCTCAACACGGGATCGACGGCCGGCATCCGGCCGCGCGTCGGCGCCAGCAGCTACGCCGCCTCGAAGGGCGCCGTCATCGCGATCACCAAGGCGCTGGCGCTGGAGCTTGCGCCACACAAGATCCGCGTCGTCTCGATCAACCCGGTCGCCGTGGACACGCCGATGCTTCACGGCATCCACGGCAACCTGGACGCGGTCCGCGACGGCTACCTGACGTCTATTCCCATGGGGCGGTTGAACCAGGCCGAGGACATCGCCAACGCCGCCCTCTACCTCGCCTCGGACGAGGCGTTCATGGTCACCGGCACGGCGTTCGAGGTCGACGGCGGCCGAGACCTCTGAGCGAGGTCGTCACCGATCCTCGGACGCCTCGTCGTCCTCGAACAGGTGCGCCCAGCAGGGCGGGTCGCCGCCCATCGGCTCGTCGTCGGCCGCCTCGCAGCTCAATCCCGGCCGGATCCCGGCCTCGGCGATCGAGGCCGGCGCCTCCCCGGGCCTGGTTGGCCGATCCTGATCGCGGTTCTGTGGGGACGTGCTCATGCGATGGTCTCCGTCGTGGCTATGATGAGAGGATACCGCGAGCGGCGCCGGCCTGAGCCACCACCGCTCGCGTCGCACATCAGGAGCGCAGCATGGACGAGGTCGCGGCGTTCAACCAGGCGCGCTGGCGGGCGCTCGCCGAGGCCGACGCCCTGTTCACCCGGCCCGCCCTGAACCTGGACGCCGCCTCGGCGCGGGAGCGCGTCGATCCGCACGGCCTGCTCGGCCCACTCGAAGGGAAGCGCGTCCTCTGCCTGGCCGGCGGCGGCGGCCAGCAGTCGGCGGCGTTCGCGCTGCTCGGCGCCCAGGTCACCGTGGTGGACCTCTCCGAGGCCCAGTTGGAGCGCGACGCCCAGGTCGCCGCCCACTACGGCGTCGACCTCGAGATCGTCCAGGCCGACATGCGCGACCTCTCGGCGCTCGCGGCCGACTCGTTCGACCTCGTCCAGCACGCCTACTCGATCAACTTCGTGCCGGACGTCCGCGTCGTCTTCGGACAGGTGGCCCGCGTCATCCGCCCGGGCGGCACCTACGCCCTGATGTTCGCCAACCCGTTCGTCCACAGCATCAACCCGCGCTCCTGGGACGGCGACGGCTACCCGCTCCGACAGCCGTACCTGGACGGTGTGCCGATCCAGGCCGAAGACGAGGCCTGGGTCTTCCGGCACGGCGACGACGCGAGCGGCGCCCGCCCCGCCATCCCCGGCCCGCGCGAGTACCGCCACGCCCTCAGCACCGTCGTCAACGGCCTCGTCGAGCACGGCTTCGCGATCCGCCGGCTGGTGGATGCCGTCAGCATCTACCCGGACCCCGACGCCGAGCCCGGTACCTGGGACCACTTCGTCTCGATCGCGCCACCCTGGCTTCTGGTCCTGTGTACCTACCAATCGGTCTAGGCGACATCGACCGGAACTCGGAAGAGGCCGAGCGCGCCGCGATATGGGATCGGCTGCGGTAGGCGTTCCGGCGCCGCGAGGATCCAGGCGAACCCTGTCACCTCACCCACGTCTCCAAAGGAGGCATCGGCCCTGCGCAATTCCTCGGCAATCGAAGACGTGAATGGCACACAGTCAACGATTTCGACACTTCCAATGATGGCGCCAATCGTGAGTGATGCTCGACTGAGGCCCGCCAATCGAACGCAGGGCCACTGCACAGTCCGAGCAGCATGAACCCAGATCCGACCCCGGACCGACGTCCGCCAGGTCCGAAGTTCGTAGCGCTTCTGACCTGAGACGATGAGCTCGGCCCATGGCTGGCGCACACTCAACGCTCGCAACGTTGTCCCAGTCGCCTTAGCGAGTTGCCGAAGCTACGGCGGATTTCACCAAAGGTGATCGAAGAGGATCGGGGTCGGTACGTGGAGCATGATGACGGGTGGGGCGTCTGGAAACCGCGACGGCAGGACCGGCGCCGAGCGTCGGCGTGGTGAGCGCCTGGGTCGGCGTCGGCGTGGGCCGTAGCCGGCGTGGGCGATCCAGCCGGCGGCATCCTGTGGGGTGATGGTGCGGAGGGCGGCCCAGATGGCGGCATCCTGTGGGGTGATGGTGCGGAGGGCGGCCCAGACGGCGGTGCTGTGGGCCGCGACGGTCCGGGGTCCGCTGGTCCGCAGGGCCGCTTTGAACTTCGAGAAGGCCTCCTCGATCGGGGTAAGGTCGGGCGAGTAGGCCGGCAGGTACCAGAGTTGTGCGCCGCGTGCCTCGATCGCCGCCTTGGCCCGGTCGCTGTAGTGGACCTTGAGGTTATCGACGACGACGATCTGATCTGGCTTCAGCGTCGGCGCCAGGCGCTGGCTGATGTAGCCGTCGAAGGTGGTCCGATCGATCGCCTCATCCAGGAGCAAGCCGGGGCCGAACCCATCGACGGTCAAGGCCGTGATCAAGGTCCGGTTCGGCCCGCGCCGGCCTGGCACGTCGCCGTAGGCCCGCTGCCCGCGCGGCGCCCGACTGTACGCCCGCGTCATCCCGAGGTCGCTGCCGGTCTCGTCGACCCAGACGAACCGTTCGGGTTCGACCCCCCGAGTCTGCCCCCGCCAGGCGGCCCGCTTCGTCTCGTCGCGTTCGCTCGCCCGCCGAGACTTTTTTTCCGGGTCCAGCCAAGGTCACGGGCGATCGCCCGACTCATCGTCGCGTGGCTGACCCGCATCCCGCTGGTCGCCTCCCACCACTGGCAGTGCTCCTCCAGGGTCGCATCCGGCTGCTCCGCCAAGCGGGGCCCCAGCGCGGCCCGCAAGCCGATCGTCTTCACCGCCGGTGGACCCGGTCGTGGCGACTGCGCCAGACTCCCCGTTTCCCGCTGCCGACGTCGCCAGCGCGTCAAGGTCGCCGTCGAGACCCCAAACAACCGGATCACCTCCGACCGAGGCGTCCCCAGATCCAACGCGTCAAGCGCTCGGATCCGCAAATCCCGCGAATAGGCCTTCACGCCCTCAGTGTGACGAAACGATCACCTTTCACGCAAGGTGCTGTAGAATACCTACTGTGAGCATCGACGATGATGTGGTTCAGACCATCCAGGACGCGGCACGTGAAACCCTCATGCGTGAGCGTTTTGGCTTGCTGGAAAGCAGCGAAGGCCGGATGGGCGCCGACGCCGTAGACGAATTGGGCAACCGCTACGAGTTGAAGTCGGCTACCCGAAGCGGGGTGACCACCGGACGTGATTTGGGTATGCACACGCTGCAACGCTATCGAACGAGATACTGGATCATCTGTCGCGGCACAAACCTGCGCCGCGCCGGATTCGTCGTTGAGGAATGCCGATTCCTGAGCCCATCTATGCTCGAAGGGTGGTTCCAACAGATTGAGAGACGATTGCAGTCCGACCTCGATTTGCTGGAACGAGTGCTCTCGATCATACGGCGTCGGGGATTCGCCGAAGCCGAGATCGAACGTCTCTCGTACCTTGTACATCGTGGCTATACGCTGAACAATCCCAAGATTCCCTGGCACTACGTCGAAACTCACGGGATTCGTATCGAAGGCGATCCAAAGGCGCACCTCAGGCGCTTAGTGTCCGAGCATCCTCTACTTCCAGATCCAAGCTGAGCTGGCGCGTCCGTGTCGCCAGAGCACGCTCTCGATCCGCCTCTGTCAACTCACGTGGGAAGGCGAACAAGAAGGCGCGCTTCTCGTGCAGATAGTCTGGATTGAGTTGATCATGACCGCCATTCGGCCTGTGGGCTCGGCCGTGGTACGTACCCCCGCTCCTCCCCACTTCGCGGAAATTGCAGGCTCTATAAATCGTTCCTTCGTGATGTTCAGCATCGGCCCAACTGACGATAGCCAGAACTTCGGGAAGGTGAGGATATTTCGCATGCCAATCCTGGCGGACTCGGCGAAGCGCCTTTCCAACTGCACAGGTCGCGACGGAGAACGCGTGCTCGTCGCCGTTGCGGTCCCGAACTTTAATTCCCTGCACTACAGGATCGATCCATAGGCGCGCGAGCTCGAGGAGATTCATGGGACGAAATCCCTGGTACGTCGCGGACATTCGAGGGTAGGCGAACAGCATGACCCCGCACGTTTGCCCGTCAAGGGTGATCCAGTACGGAAGTTGAGCCATCGTGCGGCCGCGATGAAGGTAGTGCTTCTCAACGATGACAGCGGTCGCTTCTTTGAGGTTGGCAACCACCAGATCGAGCCGTTGCCGTAGTCGCCCACTCTCGACCGGCTCCAGGTTCAAGTTCGGTGATTCATACTTGAACGTCGTCGTTGCCTTCGGCATCGTCCTCTCTCATGTCGGTCGCTCAGTGAGGCAGGCCGTCCACGGCAAGCGGGAACGCCGACCTCTCGTGAGTAAGCCTAGAAGGAAGTGCTGGCGAGCAGGAGGCTGCTGCAATCCGATCGTATCACGTTAGCCGCTCTTTGTCGATCAGATGTTCTGTCTCCCAGCATCCACAGACCGAGTCGTCAGGCACACATTGGGACATTGAGGCGTGGGTGGGACCAAGTAGCTCCAACTCTCCCGCGAGGCCAGGCTACTTGTGGGACTTGAGGGTCATCCTTGAATTCAGAACAGGTTTTGGATCAGGGCAGCAGGGCGATATCCAGCGGCCCATCCGGCACCGCGACCTCGCGCGTGGCCCGCGTCTCCAGGTCCACCACCGTCAGGCCGTCCCAGCCCCCGGTCAGCAGGTAGCCGCCGGTCAAGAAGGCGCGCCGGCCGTCGCGGCTCACGGCGACCTGCTCGTGCGGCCGAGCGAGCGGCACGATCTCCTCCGCGCCGGTATCCAGATCCAGGATCGTCAGGCTCGGCCCGCCGCTCGCGCCGCCGGCCGGCCCGGTCCCGACGATCAGCAGCCGCCCCTCGTCCGGCGTCAACGCGACCCCGTGCTGGTGCGTCTGGGCCGAGAGCGGCATCGTCGTCTCGGTGCCCGAGACCGGGTCGAGGATCTGCAGCGCCCGGCCCTGGTACGGCAGCAGCAGGGCGCCGTCGCCGCGCAGTGCCGCGTAGTGCGGCTTGTCGAAGGCGCCCCGCCCCAGCGGCATCGCCGCCAGCGGCCGAGCGGTGCCCGCTTCCAGATCGACCACCGTCACCGTGTACGAGTCGTGGGCAACGCTGTAGACGTGCCGGCTGTCGTGAGCGGCGACCACCTGGAACGGCCTGACGCCCACCGTCACACTGCCGACGACGGCCAGCCGGGCGGCATCTACCACGTCCAGCGTGCTCGGCCCGCCGGATCGGTAGACCCCGACGGCGACGCGGCTGCCGTCCGGCGTCACCGCGATCCCCATGCCGCCCGGCCGGTACTCGCCGAAGCGCGGCGGCCCGACGTCCACGGAGTACGGCACGAGCGCCACGCGCCGCCGCTGCTGCACGTCGACGACGGCGATCCCCTCGGCGGTGGCCACGAACGCCCGGCCGTCCGGGTGTAGCGCCAGGCCGTGCGGCGCGGCCCCAGCCTCGATCAGGTCCACGACTCCCGCCTCGGGATCGACGATCGCAAGGTGGCGCCCGCGCGAGCAGGTGACGGCGATCAGGTCGTTGCTCCGGCGGGACGCGTCAGTTGCCGAAGCGGACGTTGGCAGCCAGCGCCAGCCGGCGAGCCCGACGAATGACAGCCCGACCGCCGCGAGTAGCCTCCTGCGTCCAATCATGATGGGGCCGCCGCGCCTGTGCGCTCTGCCACGATCCTCCTGCTGCCGCCACGTCTTGCCTTCGGATTCTACGAGGATCACCCCTGTTCCGGATCGCGCTACCGAGTCGCCGCTCCGCTCGCGCCGCTCCCGCGTGGCGGTCCCGAGGGGGCCGGGGTATCCTCACGACGCAAGCGCTGCCCGAACGGATGGGGGAGGTCATGACGGTGTCGAGTGTTGCCGGCGATGCGCCCGGGCGCGGGATGCGGGTCGCGTTCGCGGGGGTCGCCCACTGGCACTTCTCGGTCGACGCGCAGTACCTGGCGCTCGCCCGAGCGTCGGGCGTCGAGGTCGTCGGGCTGAGCGACGACGACGAGGCGTTAGCGCGGCGGCGCGGCGAGGAGCTGGGCTGCGGATGGACCACCGACGTGGAGGACCTGGTCTCGCGGTTCAAGCCGGACCTCGTGATCGCCCTGCCGCGCCCCGACCGGGCGCCGGAGCAGGTCGGGCGGCTGCTCGACCGCAAGGTGCCGCTCTTCGCCGAGAAGCCGCTCGGGCTCTGCGCCGCCGACGTCTGGCCGCTGGTCGACCGCGCCGAGCAGGGCTGGGTGACCGTCGCCTTCCCCCAGCGGTATCTGCCGTTCTGGGCCGCCTACGAGCGCCTGCGCGACTCCGGTGCCCTCGGCGAGATCGGCCACGCCGGCATCCGCCAGATCAACGGCCCGCCCTGCCGGTATCGCTCGTATGACGTGCCCTGGATGCTCGATCCGGCCATCGCCGGCGGCGGGCCGCTCCGCAACATCGGCATCCACGGCACCGACATGATGGTCAAGCTGCTCGGCGACCGCGGGCTAAGCGTCCAGGCCGCCAGCAAGACCGATCGCGTCCACGGCGAGCCGATCGAGGACTTCATCACCGCCATCGCGAAGACCGACGACGGCATCGTCGTGATGGTCTCGACCGGCTACACCCTCGCCCCGCCGAAGCCCGGCGACATGGACATCCATCTCGGGGCGAAGGGCGCCTACCTGACCCAGCGCCGCGAGGCGTTGACGATCTACCCCGCCGAAGGCCCGCCCGAGATGATCGAGCACCCGACGGGGATGAACCTGTACCAGGAGATCTTCTTCGATGCGCTCCGACGCCTGCGGGCCGGCGACCCGCCGGTCGCCACCGTCCGCGACTGCGCCCGCGCCAACGAGCTGATCGACGCGATCTATGCCGTCGCCCGCTGACCGCCGAACGGTAGACAATCCGGGCTATGGTGCGATGCAGCGCGTGCGGAGCGATCCATCCGGCCGGCTTCACGTTTTGTCTCGCCTGCGGCGAGCGCGTTCAGGGCAGCCGCTTCTGGCCTCGCTCGCCGCGGCTCTTGCGCCGGGAGGAGCTCGGGCGGGGCTGCCCGGCCTGTGAGGCTCCGCTGGCCGATGCGATCGTCCTGCTCGTCGGCGACAACGCCGGTACCGACCCCGCGCGTACGCACGATCTGGTGATTCGCGGCTCGGTGCCCGGCTCGCTCGACCCGCGCCCGACGCACGAGTGCCGGCGCTGCGGTCGGCAGTTCTGGGTGGTGCGGTCCGGGTGGGAAGGCTGGCGCCTGCGAGTGGCCTGGCGGGTCGATCGTCTGTGGCACGGCCTCGTGGCCCGCGCAAAGGGAGGGCACTGATGCTGACCGAGAAGACCTTCGACACCGGCACCGTGGCGATCAACTACGCCGAGGGGCCGCGCGCCGGGCCGCTCCTTGTGTTGCTGCACGGGATCGGCTCGCGCTGGCAGGTGTTCCTGACGACGATGCCGGTGCTGACCCAGCGCTGGCACGTCGTGGCGGTGGACCTGCGCGGGCACGGACGCTCGGGGCGCGTCCCGGGCCGCTACGGCTTGATGGAGTACGTCGAGGACGTCCAGGCGCTGATCCGTCATCTGGGCGACGAGCCGGCCCTGGTGATCGGCCACTCGCTCGGCGCCATGATCTCAATCGGCCTGGCGTCCGAAACCCCGAGCCTGGTTCGCGCGCTGGTCCTGGAAGACCCGCCGCTGGGCGCCTTCGACGGCCGGCCGTTCGCCGTACGCCCCGAGTACGCCCGCTTCGTCGCGACCCGTGACATGGCGGCGGAGGGGCACACGCTGGACGAGCTGGCGCGGCTGCTAGCCGAGCAGATGCCCGGCCAGGACCTCGTCACGGTGCGCACCAGGGCGGCGTCGATCGCGCAGATCGACCCCGAGGTGTTTACGATGGTCGTCGAGAACCGCGCGGCCGACCGGTACGACCTCGGGGACCGGCTGCGGCGGATCGCCTGCCCGACCCTCCTGCTGCAAGGGAATCCGGCTCTCGGCGGGGCGCTCTCCGACGAGGAGGCGCGCTGGGCGGACTCGCTGCTCGCCCGGGGCATCCTGATCCAGATCCCGGACGTCGGCCACCAGATCCACGCCGGCCCCGGGACGCACCCGATCCGGTTCGAGAAGCTGGTCACCGACTTCCTGGAAACGGTCTGAAAGGCCCTCACCCCAACCCTCATCACGCCTACCATGGGGCCCCTTTGATCCCCACGGCCCAGAGGGAGAGGGAGCTTTCTCCCCCTCTCCCGCG